>Ga0315292_10002305_pt1 | contig 10632 bp, 15 predicted proteins | sample YL17G13_0_MG_FD_204029 | JGI IMG/M metagenome (GOLD analysis project Ga0315292, IMG submission 204029) | Sediment microbial communities from Yellowstone Lake, YNP, Wyoming, USA - YL17G13_0 | ecosystem: Environmental > Aquatic > Freshwater > Lake > Sediment | place: USA: Wyoming | collected... | reverse complement strand
TTTGTATGCGTCACAGAACCCCGACGACTTCGCGGATGATGTTGACATTCTCTTCATAGACGAAGCGATAGACAAGCAACACGAAGCCTATCTCGCGCTAGAGTCGGCTGAATACTACATGAAGAAGGCATTGAAATGAACGATAACACCGCAACTGTACTCATGTTCGCACTCATGATACTGTGGGATACGATGCTATGGGCAGCGTTCCTCTTCATGGTCGCATACATGAACGCATCCTACTGGATACTAATCATCCCGTTCTGTTTCACGATATTTCCGAAGAGTAAATCAAATGAGCAATAGAAAGCAGCGCGATTCAAACAGAGCCAACTACCGCAAGTTGATGGCTACCCTGAAAACCAATGAGTGCATGAACTGCCATGAACTGATCGCAGGTGGGCATTTCGTTCCGCCGTCGTTTGGTGAAGAAGGATTCTTTGTATGCACAACACCAGAACAGCAAGCGATTGCTTCTGACACAGGATATTACGATGAGCGACAACAAGACACAACTATTGATTGACGTATTGAACCTGTTCAACAACTTCGGTGTGAAGTCGGGACAGGGACGCGACGGTGAGTTGATGGCACGCATTCAAGCCGAAGTCAGTGGTGAGGGCGGTGGTGAGACTGCTCCACCCGTGCTGTTCGGATTCAACCCAAACATGAAGATGCAATGCCCACTGTGCAAGCATCCTGACTTCAACGAATGCGGCTGTCCTGCCGACCTGCAAATGGCGGCAATGGTATGAACAAGGTCAGTAAAGATCGGTGGTTCCTACTTCAAGGTATCATCCTGCTATCAGGACTGCCTGTAATCGCAATGCTTGGCGCGTGTGAGAAAGCACCCATCCCTAGAGTCTCGCGCACCGTAACTGTGGTTGGTGACTGCACCGAAGGCACTGGTGGGTGGGGTGGATCGGCAGCACGCTGTCGCGTCACCTATAACACAGGCGAGAAAGGCACTGTCTTGCGTCCAGTGGACGTTGGTGATATCGTTGAATGTCCTGCTAGCAACAAGACTAGCGAATGGTCCTGTCGGATTTTATGAACACAAGTGAACGAATCACAGACTACCTAGAGAAAGGTGGACTGTTCAATCCTGAGTTGATGGAACATTGCCTAGTCAGAGACTTGCTCATGGACTGCCGCAAAGAGGTTGACAGGCTCATATTGCGCGAGCGCAGCCTCATGCGCCAGAATGACCTGTTACGCGCCACAGTCGCATTCCAGACGTACCACACATTATGAACGGCTACGAAGTCTTCTGCACGTATCAGGCTATCAAGCTGCACTTCACTACGGACACCTATTGCTACTTCAAGTACAATGGGCATGTGCAGACGAAGCCAGAAGGGTTTGAACGGCGCAAAGACAAGTACATGTTCCACAAGCTCGCACGAACCCTCAAGGATACCGAAGCGGTTGGGTTCTTTGTCGCAGGCTTCCTGTTGAACAGCAAGGCGTGGACAGAATACTTCCTAGAGCCAGAGGCGTACACACGCTACACTACATGGCAGAACAAGATCAACACGCTGCCGCTCTTATTCGATAAGGATATGACTAAGATCGAAGAAGCCATAGAGATGCGTGAGATGCTCAAGGTTCCACGCGACGGCTCGCTGCCGTTCATCTGGACCATGATGAACCAGAAAGAAATTGAATTCGAAACGGTGGTGATTCTTCACGGACTCACCGGTATTCTAGACCTATGGGATAAGAGCTATAGTTCTGATTACATCTATGAGAAGACCTCCAAGCTCATTAGAAAGTACGAGCCGTTCCTAGGATTAGACGTTCCTAGGTACAAAGAAATCGTCAGAACGCACTTGACCGCAGCATGAAAATGCTATATAATGATTGTACATTATGAATGATGTGGATAAGCTTAATACAACTCATACTCCTAAAAGGAAATACTCAAATGGCATTTGATTTCAAATCTCTCAAAAAGTCCTCTGGACTCACCGAAAAACTCACCAAGGCAATCGAAGACAAGAACAAGGGTTCTTTCGCCAAGGATGACGAACGGTTCTGGCAACCCGAAGTAGACAAGGCAGGTAACGGTTACGCAATCGTGCGCTTGCTCGACGCTCCCGCAGCGGACGGCGAAGATGGTCTCCCTTGGGTACAAATCTTCAATCACGGATTCCAAGGCGGCGGTGGATGGTACATCGAAAACTGCCCAACTACGGTTGGTGGCAAGTGTCCCGCATGTGAACACAACACAAAGCTATGGAACTCGGGCATCGAATCCAACAAGGATATCGTGCGTAAGCAGAAGCGTCGTCTGACGTACATTGCGAACGTGCTTATCGTGTCGGACAAGACTCGTCCTGAGAACGAAGGCAAGGTCTTCCTCTGGAAGTTCGGCAAGAAAATCTTCGACAAGATTCAGGAAAAGCTGACTCCGCAGTTCGAAGACGAAACGGCTGTCAACCCATTCGACTTCTGGAAGGGTGCTAACCTCAAGATCAAGATTCGTAACGTGGAAGGCTATCGCAACTACGACAAGTCTGAGTTTGACGCAGCAACGCCTGTGTTCGACAACGACAAGGAAATCGAAGCTCTCTGGAAGAACGCACACAGCCTCAAGCAGTTTGTCGCTCCGAAGGAATTCAAGAGCTACGATGACCTGACTGACAAGCTCAACCGTGCGCTAGGTGCCGGTGGTGCAGTAGCAGCACGCGCGACGAAGATCGAAGACGCGACAGCACCGTGGGACGAGCCTAAGAAGGCAGAACCACGTAAGGCAGCGGAAGCGGTTACAGTAGACGACGACCTCGACTACTTCAACAAACTCGCAGCAGAGTAATTCGCCACGGTATAGGTTGATCACCAACGACATGAAGATAATCCGGACTTGATCACCGGGGATTCAGACCGGCGAATGGAGAGGGGCAGTAGAAATACTGCCCCTTTTTTGCGTCCTAAATAAGTGCATGGCATGGAAAGGACACTACCGACCAAACAACCCGCAGAAGTATGACGGGGACACGACTGGTATCATCTACCGGTCCTCTCTAGAATTGCGCTTCATGCAGCATCTAGACTCTTCTCCCGGCGTAGTCCAGTGGCAATCAGAAGAGTTCCCTATACCCTATTTCGACCCATCCACTAACAAATTCAGACGTTACTTTGTGGACTTCAAGGTGGTGGTCAAGCAGGGTGACAAGACCCTGACTCAGCTAATTGAGATTAAGCCTGCCAAGCAATGTGAGCCGCCCAAGGTGCCTGCCAAGCGCACGCGCCGGTTCATTACCGAAATGCTCACCTATGGCACCAATATCGCCAAGTGGAAGGCGGCAGAGGAATACTGCCTAGATAGGGGTTGGAAGTTCAAGATCATCACTGAAAAAGACCTAGGAATGCGATAACATGGCAACTAACGTTTGGGATAGCCTAAGACAAGCAATGAAGACTGCCGGAATCCGTCCTCGCACCGACGCTGCACGCGCATGGTATGGGGCTACGATCAATAGACTCAGAATCCCGGCTAACCGGTCTAACATCCTCCACAACCCTCGCGCAGCTACAGCCCATGCCTTGATCGGGCGTATGTACGCATTCCACTACATCCCGAAGTACGAGGATACCCTGCCGGTGTGGGATCAGTTCCCCATTGTCCTGCCCATGGAGCTATACGATGACGGCTTCCTCGGTCTAAATCTGCATTACCTAGACCCCGGCAACCGTCTAGCCTTGTTGTCGCTCTTACACGATTTCATCACTAACACTAAATATGACGACAGCACACGCTTCAAACTGTCGTACTCGGTGCTGAATGGCATCAAGAAGTACGATATCATGAAGCCTTGCATCAAGAGATATTTGCTAGAGTACATGGAGTCTCCACCCATCTACATTCAACCTGACCAATGGGAACTTGCCGTTCTCCTGCCGTTCGAACGCTTCCACCACAACTAAGGTCATCCCATGTTTCCAGACGCATTTCTAGCTCATGCTGCGATACACGCAGACTTTGCGAAGCCATCCAAATTTGCCGTGATGATCTTTCAGCCTGCGGGGTTGATATCAGGTGGTATCTTGGGTGGTTTGATCGGACAGACCAAGGTGACTCAATTCCTCGGTCCTCTTATCAATACCACAGGGCTAACCCTGCAATGTGATCAGGCTGTGTTGCCGGGATACACCATCAACACAGTAGAACAGAAAGTGTTCGGTGCGCCTTTCTCAATCGCAGCCAACCCCGGTGACTATCAGCCGCTTGAGCTACAATTTGTGAGCATGGGCGACATGTGGGAACGTAAGTTCTTTGAGGACTGGATGGAATTCATCATGCCGAAGGGAACCAAAAGATCGGGCGCACGAAGCCTTACTGATATTGGCGTAGAATACATAAGCGATATCACAGGACTGTCTTCTGGACTCAAGAACGCACGCGCAGCAGGATCAACCCTATACCGTGATGAATACATCAGCACCATACAGGTTATCTCTTTCCACGATACGGGTATTCCTAATGCTCGATACACATTCGAAGAATGCTTCCCTGTGGCAGTTGCTCCATCACAACTCAATTGGGGTGATGATGGTATCACTCGCGTCAGCGTGACATTCAAATACACGAATTGGAGTCGTGAAGCAGGTTTGGGATAAGTTCAAGAAACCTGCCGTATTCATTGACGACTTTATTAACGGAACGCCACCAGTCGGCGGTCGATAACCATACCAAGGTGAATTAGTATGCTACCTAAAATTGAATATCCACTGTATGAAATCTATCTACACTCGCTTGATCGTAAGGTCAAGTTCAGACCATTTCTGGTCAAGGAAGAGAAGATTCTACTCATGGCTAAAGAGGCAAAGGATGCTGATTCTGCAAAGCTTGCCATATCTCAGATCATTCAGAACTGTGCGGCTGAACCACTAGACGTAGAGAAGCTGCCACTGTTCGACATTGAAATGCTGTTTGTCAAGCTCCGCGCCAAGAGCGTAGGTGAGTCGGTCAAACTGGTATTCAATTGCAAGAATGAGATTGCCGGTGAGGATGGCTTGATTGCCTCCATCTGCAATACAGATACCGACTACACTGTGGATTTGGATAAGGTTCACTATGAGATTCCAGAGGGTCATGATTCAAAGATCATGGTCACTGACAAAGTTGGTGTCAAGCTTCGATACCTGACAATAAACAGTGTGGCAAACCTGACAGAAGAAACAGAAGAGTATGATAAGATGCTTGGTGTTCTATTAGAGAGCATCGAATACATCTTCGATGAGGACTCTGTTACTAAGCGCGAAGACTGTACTGATGCTCAATTGATTGAGTTCATCGAATCTGTTTCGGCAGAATTCTTTGATAAGGTCAGAACGTTCTTCGATGCTACCCCAACTGTTGTGCTAGAAGACAAGGTTAAGTGTAAGAAGTGTGGCTTCGAACACAAACTGCATACGGAGAACCTCCTCGATTTTTTTATCTAATGTTTGGCTATGATACGCTTGAGGGATTCATGCGTACCAATTGGGCAATGATGCAGCACCACAAATACTCTCTCAGCGATCTTGAGAATTCAATCGCATGGGAGAGACAGGTCTATGTAATGATGACCATGATGTACTTGAAGGAAGAGAACGAACGAATCAAATTAGAGAGACAGGCTAAACGCTAATGGCTAAAGAAATAGACGTAATTGGTCAACAGTTTGCGCGAGAGACAACCTCCGACGTAACTAAAGAAATGATCCGTGCCGGTTCCATGGGCAAGAGCCGTATTGCTGCCGGTGTCAAGGCTGCGTGGCACGCCAAGACAGGCTCCATGTATGGTCGCGATACTACCAAGATGGCGCGATTCCTACGCCTCATGGGTCAACAGAATACAGCCAAGTGGTATGACCGTTTCTTTGCTACAGAGAAGATGAAAGCTCAACGCGCTAGCCGCTCCACAGGTGGTGAGGGTGGTGAAGGTGGCACATCCGATGCGCGTGTACTAACACAGGTAAAACTCAACACCGGCTTGCTCAAGGCACAGGGTAAGAGACTCGACACTGTTCATGGTCTTTTGGGTGTTGTTGCCTCTGACGTATTAGACATCAAGACAATCATAGCACCATCCAAGAATAAGACGGGTGGACTGGCTAATCAGAATAACCCACACGCACAAAGCAAAGTTGTTGCCATGGAAAGCGCGAAGATCGTTCTCAAGGTTATCGAAGAAGAGAAGTCGAGGGCTGAACTACGCCGGAAGTTTTCATATAAGGAAGAGAAGGAAGAGTACGACAAGGACACCGATACAGAAAAACTCGGTGAGAAGATTGATCATCTTGGACTCGCATTAGACGAAATGAAGAAGATGCGTGGTGGTATATTGAGTGGTCTTCTTGGTAGTCTTCTTAAGTCATTTCTAGTCCGTGCTGCATTAGTTGGCATGGCAGCTTATGTTGGACTCAAGGTGGGTCAGTGGTTGAGTGATACATTCAACATTTCACAGAGACTTAACGATTTCTTTGATGATGTACGAGACAAGCTTGGGATAAAGAAAAAGTATGATCCTAATGCTGATAACGTGAGCAACGAAGAGTACATGAGAAGGAACAACGAGAAGCTAGCAGGCACGGCATGGAAGCAGGTTGGTGCCGGTCTATATGAGAAGGACGGACAGAGATTCAAAGAGAGTGAGCTAACGGAAGAAACCAAGCTACTGTTCAAAGAACGTGGTATGTTTGATCAGAGTAAGTATGCGCAGGCATATCCACAAACAGCAAAGCCTGTTGATAGTAAGCTATCGCAAGCCGAATACAACTTGGCTCAAGCAATTGCCAAGGGTGAAGGTACGACCGAAGAGCAGGCACGTTCGCGCGGCTACAATAGCGGATACGATGTTCCTGTCTATTACGGTAAGTACGGTCAGCCACCCAAGCCAATCTCCGAAATGAATTTCTCAGAACTAAGATCATATCAAAACGCAACGTTGAAGAAGCAGTATGATTCTGGTGTTGAGAGTGGTAAGGGTTCATCTGCCGTAGGCAAGTACCAATTTACCAGAACTACTTTGTTTGGTGAGAAGGATAATCCCGGCTTGTTGGAAACACAGGGAATAAAACTCACCGAAAGATTCTCACCAACAATGCAAGACAGACTGTTTAAGGTATTACTGGATCAGGCTGGAATGTCTAAACTAGACGGCAGCATGGATAAGAACGCTGAATTCCAAGGCAAACTAGCAGGCAGATGGGCATCTGTTGCTGATCCAACCACCAACGAAGGTCGATATGAAGGTCAAACTGCAACAGTCAAGAACGAACACATTCAGCCTATCATTGCTGATCTGAGAAACAAGGGAGAGGTCACACCGGCAACAACAGCAACACCGGTCAACGGGTCGTTGGCTAAGAATCTGGATCAGGAATCTAAAGCATTGCAGTCCTTCAATAACACTCCTGCACCTATTACTGTGGTTGCACCACAGCAGCAAACGGTGGTCAATAACATGCCAAACCCAACTCCACCTAAGCCGGTGCAGAAGGGTCATGCGCTATCGAACGATCCTTCGTTCATACGCGCAGCTAATCGTAATGTGGTTCATCCTACAGAGACTAACTAAATAGTCCACAACCATTAGAGAGCAAGAAAGAATGAGCTTCATCAATACAATCACCGGCAAGGTGTCTACAGTAGGCAAGGTTATCAAGAAATCGTTTGGTCCCTTGGCAGTATTGGAGGAAGACTATCGCAACAGAAGTCCGATAGGCTCCAATGGCGTGTTGAGTGATCTTCGCTATCCCCTAGATGTGGGCAGTCCTGAGAGATACCCACACACCGTACAGTTTCAGACTTGGCTACCTACTCCACTCAAGATTGTCTCAGACGATCCAAAAGAAGCAACCATCACCACTACAAAGGGTGAGGGCATCGGCTCACAGATCAAGGGTCTGTTTGGTAGTGTGGCAGACAAGGTAGAAACTCGCGGCTTGCCACAAGAAGCATACGATGGTATACAGATGAAGGTGAATCGCAATCAGGCATTCAATAGTCGAATCCTTGACTTCTCTCGCCGCGCGACCATTAGTGACCTGATCACCATGTACAGCCCTGTGTCATGGATGGACAGACACAACAACGCATACAACGAACAGTCCATAACAGCCGCATTTGGTGCCGTGGGCGCAGTCATTGAAGCTACGTCTTCCCTCATGGATGCCTACAAGTCTGAGGCAGACTGGCGTACCAATCTAGGTAACATGGTGAACAAGGCAGGCGATCTTGCCAATGGTCCTATGGGCATGGAAGCTGCGGGTGCGGTGGCAGGTGCTTTTGGCATGGACGGTGGTGTGATTCGTGACGCAGGACTCACAGCCCTCGGTTACGCAATGAATCCACAGTTCGAAATGCTCTATGGTGGTACGAACCTGAGAGAATTCCAGTTCGACTTCACCATGACTCCTCGCAATCAGAAAGAAGCAGAAATGATTCTTCAAGTCATCAGGACATTCAAGTGGCACGCATCTCCACAATACGTGTTGACGCAGGGACGCTACATCATTCCACCCTCATACTTTGATATCACTTTCAAGTTCAATGGTGCTGAGTCTCCATGGCTACCATATATTTCTACGTGCATACTCAAGTCGATTGACGTTGACTATTCTGGTGGTGTGGATCAATGGGCAACGCACAAAGATGGTGCGCCAGTCCAGACCAAGATGACGCTGATCTTCGGTGAAATGGAAATGATGCACAAGAAGCTAAGAGAGATTGGATACTGATATGGACTACTTCACACAAATTCCAGCCGTCGCCTATCCCTCAATAGAGAATAGCGGCGCATCCAACGTCGTCCTGACCAACATCCTCACGCGCTCTGCATTCATTCAGGAGATTATGGAGAATGCGGCTCTGTTCTATGAGTATCAGGTCAAGGACGGAGAGACAGCAGAGATTATTGCAGACAAGCTATATGGCAGCGTGGGCAGAGCATGGATTGTGTTGCTGTTTAACAACATACAGAACGCATTCTATGACTTCCCATTAGTCCAAGAGCAATTGAATGCCCTGATTGAATCGAAGTACGACATGAGCCTTGCGACTGCCCAATCTACCATTCATCACTACGAAGAGCGTGTAACTCGCACCATCCTATTCAATGGTGTGGTACAATCAGAAGAGGAGAACACGTACATCATATCCTCATTGGTGCAGGATGATACGACAGGCGTTGCGGTCTCTCGCACTATTAACGAGTCCCCACTACCGTCTATCCCCGATACGTGCTTGGATGGCTCCACAGCCACAGCCACGTTTGCAGATGGTATTACAGTGGTCACATCCACGAAATACTGCAACGTGACCAACTACACCTATGAGTTCGAAGAGAATGAGAAACGCCGGTCCATTCGCCTATTGGATGTGCAATACGTGGTCAATGTAGAGAATGAGTTCCGGAGATTGATGCGCAATGGCAACTGATAACAACACAACTGCCCCTGCCCCTATTCCTAATGACGAGTTTGTTGATGCCACCGACTTTAGAAGCAAGTCGATCATGCTTATCTCGGCAGACAATCAGGCAAGGGATATCACCAATCTGGTTCTGGAAGTACAGGTTCGACAGGACATGTATCTCGGATTCATGAGCGGTGAAATGCTTGTTCAAGATGGTGTGGACTTGCATACGCTTGCCTCACTCCACGGCAATGAATACCTGTTCCTGCACTTGACTGAGCCGGATCAGGAGATATCCATCAAGAAAGCATTCCGCATCTACAAGTTGGGCAATCGCTTTCCAATCCCGTCCGGTGGACAGCGATACGTTGTCTACTTCGCCTCACCTGAAATGTTTGAGTCATCCCAAAAGAAGATCAGCAAGGCGTACAAGAGCAGCACAATCTCGGCTGTGGCTAAGGATATCATCAAGAACTACCTGATGGTGGACGACAATAGAATTAGAGTTGACGAGACCTCAGACTCATTTGATTTGATCGTACCACAGAAGAGACCACAGGAAGCATTGAACTGGTTGGCATCCCGCGCATACTCACAAGACTCCTCTTGCTTCATGTTCTATGAGAATCTCAATGGGTTTAACTTCAGGTCGCTCCAATCCATATACAAGGACGGGACCATCATCAAGGTTCCTTTCGTGTTTGAGACCAAGCGAGGCGGCGGCAGTATCCCCATGGACAAGTACACCATGGATAACATAGAGAGCAAGAAGGACTTCGACTCACTCTCCACATTGAATGATGGTGGTGTAGCAATGGGACTATTAGGCATAGACCCTGCTTCGCGCACGTTCATCAAGACAGAGTTTGGTGCAAATACGCTTGCCACCCTGTATCCATCCCCGTCCATGACAAATCCAGACCATCTATTCAGTAAGACAGGCGCGTATGCCCTCACATATTTACAGACAGACACCACACGGTCTGATAGATTCGTAAAGAGAGTCATGAGCCTTGCCACACTGAACAACTCACAGCTAGAGGTCACAGTCCCCGGTAATGTACGGCTACAGGCAGGCACGCTAGTATCGTTGCGTATACCCTATGCCACCACACCCACTGAGGGTTCAGACCTATGGGATAAGAGAAAGAGCGGCAAGTATCTGATCGTCGCAGTCAATCACAAGTTCGATATGAGCAATCACCGATTCAAAACCCTACTCCTATT
>Ga0315292_10002304_pt1 | contig 10634 bp, 13 predicted proteins | sample YL17G13_0_MG_FD_204029 | JGI IMG/M metagenome (GOLD analysis project Ga0315292, IMG submission 204029) | Sediment microbial communities from Yellowstone Lake, YNP, Wyoming, USA - YL17G13_0 | ecosystem: Environmental > Aquatic > Freshwater > Lake > Sediment | place: USA: Wyoming | collected... | reverse complement strand
CTGATGCGGGGGCGGTTGCCGCGCTGTTGCCAGGCCTGTCGATCCAGATGCCGCTGCATGATGGAACCGCCACGGTGTTCGTCAATGGCAAGGATGTGACCGGCGCACTCCGAACGCCTGAGGTGTCGTCCGTGGCATCGGTGGTCTCTGCTATTCCCGCGGTTCGGGTCTGGTTGTTGCCTATTCAACGGCAGATTGGGCAGGGCGGGGCGGTAGTGGCTGAAGGGCGGGACATGGGTACGAAGGTTTTTCCGTCCGCGGACGTGAAATTTTTCCTCGAAGCAGATCCGAATATCCGGGCGCAGCGCCGGCATCGGGAACTGGTAACGGCAGGGCATTCCGGGGCACTTGAGGCCACGAGCGCCGATCTGTCGAGCCGCGATACGAGGGATCGTTCTCGTGCGATCGCTCCGTTGGTTCCTGCCGAGGATGCCCGGCATATCGACACCTCGAATTTGTCAGCGACCGAGGTGGTGGACCAGATGATGGCTGTGATTGCGGCGAAGTTGTGAGTTCGGTTATCTACGGGATATTGTGGGCCTTCTTCGGGACTATCGGGAGGCTCTGCTTTCGTTATCGAGTCGTGGGGTCGGTTCCCAAGACCGGTGGGTTCATCGTGGCGGCCAACCATGCCAGTTATCTGGACATCCCATTTCTGGGTTGTGGGATCCGGCGGCGGGCTTGGTATTTAGGGCGGAGCGATCTCTTTCCGGTTCCAGGGTTCAAGGCGATCTGTCAATGGTTGGGATGGATTCCCTTGCGGACCGGTCGGTTGGATCGTGACGCGTTTGGCAAGGCAGTCAGTCTGATCAAGGCCGGAAAGATCGTGGTGATTTTTCCGGAGGGTAGCCGTAGCGTGGACGGACGGTTACAATCACCGAAGCCTGGGATTGGAGTGATTGTGGCGCAAACCGGATGTTCTGTGGTTCCCGCCTATCTTAAGGGCACCTACGAGGTGCTGCCGATGGGAACCATGTGGCCGCGTTTTCGTCCCGTGACCGTTATGTACGGGGAACCCATCACGTTTTCCCGGAACGGAGAGAACGGAGAAGGCAAGCAGTTTTATCAGGAGGTGACTCGCACCGTGATGAGTCGTATCGCCTCCCTAGGTGCCGTCGAGTCTTCGGTTCAGCAGTCCAGTGCCGGCATTCGCAACGCTGAGTGAATGCCGGTGTATAACCATCAGCACCCGACGCCTGTCGGAAGGGTAGGGGTTACATCATGAGTACGGTTTCGCCATCGAGTGACCAGCAGTTAGACCGAGCGGCCTTAGCGGCCTTGTACGAGGAGACCTTCAAAAACCTCGAAGAGGGCACGATTACGGAGGGCCGCGTTGTTGCCGTAAGCAAAGACAAGGTGGTTGTCGACATCGGATACAAGTCCGAGGGCATGATTTCGAACGATCAGTTCTCCACTGAGGAGCTTCAGAACCTTAAAGTGGGCGATCCGCTCAAGGTCTATATTGAGGAGTGTGAAGACGCAGACGGCAATCTGGTTCTCTCCAAAGAAAAAGCCGACAAGATGAAGATTTGGGAGGAGCTGGAGAAGCTCTTCAACGAAGAAAAAAGCATCGACGGCAAAATCGTGGCGCGGATTAAGGGCGGCATGATGGTGGATATCGGCGTGAAGGCCTTTTTGCCTGGCTCGCAGATCGACCTCCACCCAGTGCGGGATCTCGACGGCTTGGTCGGGCGTACCTTCCCCCTCAAGATCATCAAGATCAATCATCGGCGCGGCAACGTCGTTGTCTCCCGGCGCGTGCTCCTGGAAGAGACGAGAGATTCGAAGCGGAAAAATACCCTCTCCACGTTGAAGGAAGGGCAATTGATTCAAGGTGTGGTGAAAAACATCACGGATTACGGGGCGTTCATCGACCTCGGCGGCATCGACGGGCTACTCCACATCACTGACATGTCCTGGGGCCGTGTTGGCCATCCGTCGGAGATGTTCAATATCGGCGATAAGGTGGAAGTCAGCGTCCTCAAGTACGATCGGGAGACCGGGCGTATATCGCTCGGGTTGAAGCAGAAGAGCGCCGATCCCTGGAGCGGAGTCGCCGGCAAGTACGCGATCGGCACCCGCGTTCGAGGTCGTGTGGTGAGCCTGACCGACTATGGGGCATTCATCGAACTCGAGCCAGGCGTCGAGGGACTCGTGCACGTCTCTGAGATGTCGTGGACACATGAGGTGCGCCATCCGTCACGCGTGGTCTCCATCGGGGATCAGGTTGAAGCGGCGGTGCTGAATGTGGATCCTGGCAGCAGAAAGATTTCGCTCGGCATGAAGCAGACGGCGCCGAATCCCTGGGATATGGTCGAAGGGAAGTATGCCATCGGTACGCGCATCGAAGGAAAGGTGAAGAGCCTCACGGACTTCGGCGCGTTCGTTGGACTTGAAGAGGGTATCGACGGGTTGATCCATATTTCCGACATGTCCTGGACGAAACATATCAAGCACCCCTCGGAACTCTTCAAGAAGGGTCAGAAGGTCGAAGCCGTGGTCTTGCGGATCGACAAGGAAAAGGAACGGCTGTCGCTCGGCTATAAGCAGCTCGGGAGCGATCCCTGGGACGCCGAGATCCCGAACAAATATGGTGTGGGAGATGTGGCGGTCGGGAAGGTCAGCAAGATCGCCGATTTCGGCATCTTCGTCGAATTGGACGGCGGCGTTGAAGGGTTGATTCACATTAGTGAGGCGGGTCTCGACCCACAGGCCAAGCTCGAAGAGAAATTCAAGCTGCTGGATGAAGTGACGGCCAAGATCATCAAGGTGGATCGTGAAGAGCGGAAGATCGCGCTCAGCCTGCGCGATCATCAGTCGGATAGCGATCGCCGGCAGGTGGATGAATATCACTCCACGCAAGGCACGTTGGACCAAAGCTTGGGTCGAGCGGTCAAGCAGAGTCGGAAGCGAAACCAAGCTGAGGATGAGAAGTAGGTTCGATTGACCAGGTCTCAGTGTAAGCCGGGGGCGCAGTTGCGCCCCCGGCGCTGTGAGTGAGTAGGAAAACATGAGTAATGAAACAACAGAAAAGCCAGCCAAGCGCGGCATCGTGCGCAGAGTGCTTTGGGTGCTCGGTATCGGGCTGGGTCTGCTTTTTCTGGTGAACCTGTTCTTTCCCGATCTTGATCTTTCTATGGAGGACCGGGTTGGACTGATTCGCATCGAAGGGGTTATTCTGGATGCGCAATCCACGATCAGCGAGTTGAAGCGTTTTGCCGAGAATCCTTCCGTGAAAGCGATCGTTTTGCGTATCGATAGCCCCGGCGGCGGGGTTGTGCCGTCGCAAGAAATCCACGATGCGGTTCAACGGGTTCGTACCAAAAGTAATAAGGCGGTGATCGCCTCAATGGGTTCTGTGGCGGCCTCAGGGGGTTACTATATTGCGGTGGCAACCGATCGGATCATGGCCAATTCAGGGACGTTGACGGGGAGTATCGGGGTCATCATGGAGACGGCCAACGTCGAAGGGCTGCTCAAGAAGATCGGGGTCGAAGGTGTTGTGATCAAAAGCGGCCGATTCAAAGACGTGGGGTCGCCCCTCCGGAAGATGAGTGACGAAGAACACGCACTGCTCCAATCCGTGATGGACGACGTGCATAAGCAGTTTATCGAGGCGGTGGCGGAAGGGCGCGGGCTGGCGTTGGCGGATGTGCAGGCCTTGGCTGACGGTCGAATCTTTACCGGACGGCAAGCCAAGGATTCAAAGCTGGTGGACGAGCTCGGTGATCTTGAAGATGCCATTCAGCTTGCGGCCGACGTCGCAGGCATCGAAGGTGAACCCAAAGTTATCGAGCCACGCCGAAGATTTTCCTTCAGAGAATTGATCGAATCTCGAGTCTCAATGCTCTTCCCCAAACTGGACTTTTATCACGGGCTTGGTTTCAAGTATCTCATGGCGTTCTAGCACGGTCGGATCGACGTCAGAGTTGATTCATGACCACGAAAGGGGAGCCTGATATGACGAAGGCCCAAATCATCGAGCGCGTATCCGAGCAGATCACGACCTTGACGAAGCGGCAGGCGGAAGTCGTCGTGAATACGATTTTCGACTGTGTGCGTGATTCATTGAAGAACGGTGATAAGACGGAGATTCGAGGATTCGGAAGTTTTCGGCTACGGGCTCGACGGATGAAAGAGGGACGGAATCCTAAGACCGGCGCGACCGTGGCGGTTCCTGCCAAGAAGGTGCCGTTTTTTAAGGCCGGCAAGGAATTGAAGGAACTTCTGAACCAGTCATAACAGGACGCTGATCATGAACTCACCAGACCCCCACGATGCAGTCGTGATAGATGTTCGTTGGACGGACGAGGCTTCGAAGCGTCTCGAGCGGGCGCCGCTTTTTTTGCGTGGCATGGTTCGTCGTCTGGCCGAAAAAAAGGCCAGAGAACTTGGCTTCGCAGAGATTTCCGGTGAGTTGCTCGATCAGTTCAAGAATCAAATGATGGGTGGCATGGGCGGCGAATCCGGCATGGCGGATGCGGCGGAGCAAATGGCGCAAGGCCATCTCCCCTGGACTGCCGCCGCGAAGGAACGGCTGAATACGGTTCCTGAGTTTATGCGCAACATGACCAAGCAAATTGCCGAAGAGATCGCCAAGGAACGGGGCCATCTTGAGGTGAACGTCGACCTTTTTGAGAAGGTCGAAGCCCTGGGCGATCTCCGAGAGGCTTCGGCTCCTCCATTGGAGTGGAGCGAAGGGGCATTGGCCCAGCTTCACGAGAAATTAAAGCAGTCGCCCCCGATCGCCGTTGAGTTTGTCACCGACATGTTGAGACGGGACACCGAAGATTTAGCGAGAGAGAAGGGCCTCACGCGAATTGACGAATCGGTATTGCTTCAGCTGTGGGATGCGCCTCAGGAGCGAGTTGTTTGGACCGATGACGCATGGAAGCGACTACAGACGTCTCCGGATTTTGTGCGGAGTGGAATCCGTAAGGCTGCTGAGCGTCGAGCGCGGAAGCTGGGGCTTAAAGAGATCGACTCGGAGCACCTGACGACGTTTCGGAATCAGGCCATGATGAAAGCCGTCAAACGGATTCGCTCATTTGGATACAACGAGCTGACATTTGAGGCGTTCGATACGGCGCTGGAGAAGACCAAGCGGCTTCAGGGCAATGACCAGGCAGAGAAACGTCTTCAGGAAATTCGAGGACATTTTGCCGATCCTGATGCGAAGAAGCCGGACGGTGGGACGCTTGGTGCCGATTTGATGGGCCGCTTTCGCCGGTATCTCAAAGGAGAAGGGACGCTCTAGCTATAGGATGTTGAACAAGGCCGCCAGCCTTGTTTCCGATTCGTTCAAGCCTTCAACCTAATAAAATGCTACGTGCCCTTGCGGGATGGAATTGTTGAGCATCTTGTAGGGGCAGTTTTTCGTCCGAATAGTTTTTCTCACAAGTTCGCATCACAACGGTACAGTATTTTCACGAGGCTATCGGTCCGTCTGAGCCGAGTAGGCCGGGCTATCGCTATGAGCTAGAGGGCAGGGGCCGTTTGAGGACGGCCCCTGCTATATTAGAGGGCCGCCGCCTGCTGCGGCCAAAACTTATGGCGGATTTGCGGGAGAGGCTCGCTATCGAAATTGGGGATATCGTAGAGACAACGATCGATGGTGGTGACCTCGTCTTCTGTCAAGTCCAAGGCGACTCTCTTTTTCCAGAACTGATCGAGGGTGAAGTAATCTCCAGACTGGGGCTTTTCCGCCAGCAGCGCCTTCATCTTTTCGAAGCCCGCCGTATCTACTCCGGGAACGCGTCCCTTATTACGGTCGTGACACCAGTGCAATACCTCAGCGATCCCGTACATCGATAATTCGATCTGCATCATCTTGCTCATGATTCCTCCATGCCAAACTAAGAGGGGCATTCTACCTCAAACCCTGTTCCATTTTCAAAGTCGTTGGTAAGCGCTTCAGGAGTGGGGAAATTGCGATTTGGCAGGGATTGTTGTGCCGTTGATTGATTGCCAGGAGAAAGCGGTGGTCTGTATACTGGCGCGGCTTGCCTTGACCCGAAGACCCAGTAAAAAGGCACCTCCAGGCAGGCTATTTCCCTATCGCCAGTTCTCTGCTCAAGGAGTCCCACGTGATCATCCAAGGTGACAGCCGTTATAGCGGTAGGCCATGGTGTCTTATAGCCTTGGCGACCAGTCTGTGCCTTCTTGTGGCAAGCGGCTGTACCAAACAAGATCCCTATACCCCACCGGATCTTTTTTACTATTTTGCCAGTTATCAAGTTGGTAAGAGCCCGACGACTGTCACCCCTGCAGATGTGAATCAAGACGGGTTGACCGATTTGTTGACGACCAACATCGGCAGTAATACGCTTTCGATTCTTTTGGGGAACGGTGACGGCACCTTTCGTGAGCAAGTCCAACTTAATACTTGTAAAGAGCCCCGCTCGCTTGCTCTCGGGATGTTCAATCATGATCCGTATTCCGATGTGGCGTTGGCTTGTTCAGGGGGAGACGAGGTGGCCGTACTCTTCGGTCGGAACGACGGGAAATTTGAAGAAGGCCCGCGTTACCCGGTACATCGGACTCCCATTGCCATTGCCAGCGGCGATCTCAATAGCGATGGAGCCGCGGACCTCGTGGTCGCATTGCGAAACGACAAGATCAAAGTATTTTTGGGGACCGGTACCGGTGAATTCTCCCATGGGGCGCAATACGAATATGGCGATACGCCCACGTCTGTGGCGTTGGCCGACTTGAATGGCGATGGGAAGGTCGATTTGGCCGTAACCAACGGGGGGCCGATGTCGAACGCGGTCTCCATCTGGGTTGGAAATGGGGACGGCACGTTTCGCCCTCCCGTCGACTATAAGACGGGGAAGCGCCCGCTCGGGGTGAGTTTCGCAGATTTCAATAATGACCGGAACAGTGATTTACTCGTGATCAACGGCGAACGAGATAGCTTTACGACGTATCTCGGCAACGGAAATGGGACCTTTCAGGCAGGACACGATTCCGGCGCCGATGCAGGGCCAAATTTCGGGCTCGCACGAGATTTCAACGGCGACCACCGCACCGACGTGGCCATCGTCAATCTTCAGTCGAGCGATCTCTCTATTCTCTTCGGACGGGGCGATGGAACCTTCGAATATCCGCCGAGAAATTATCGGACGAAGCCAGGCCCCTTTGCGCTCGCGATTTTCCGAGTTACGACGAAGGAGGCTGAAGAGCCTGGGCTTGTCACGGCAGATAACGGTAGTGGAACGGTCTCCATTTTTCTCCATAAAGGATTGAAAGGGGCGACCGCTCCGGCGGTGAATGTGCCATGAGGCCTGTGCGTTGCGTTCCAGTATGCAGGACTGGCGGCAAAGAGCCGTCTGCTTGACAGCCTACTGACCCTCGGATAGAGTGGCCCACAGTGCGTTTTAGGCCTGTTGATGCTCTGTTTTGAGGATGCCAGTGAGATCTTTTGGGTGGTGGTTTGCTGTCGGCGCGCTGCTCACCCTGTCTGTGCTGATGGTACAGGGTGGCGTACGAGACTTGCTCGATGGAGCCCCTCCCGGCAGCGGGGCGAGCCCTTACCTCTCGTTTGGTACCACGATTTTCGGCGGAGGGTTGTTGGCCGGTTGCTTAGCCTTAGTCATGAATCGACTCCGATAGATAGAGAATCTGAAGACAGGCGCCTCGATGCACTGTTTGAAATGCAAGGGATGTATGATGATCGAGCGTCACTATACGTTAGAGAATCGGCGTCTCTATGCCCGTTGTTTGAATTGCGGCTTCTGGATTGACCTCGCCGACCTGCTTCGATTTTTCCATAAAGTGATCGATAGTGGATTTCGTGGAGGGAAGGTGCGGGAGTCCTTTACGTTATGAGTAGGAGCCACGAGTTCATGATGGCAAGAGATTGCAAGATGTCCTATCGGGGGGCATTCCTGGCCCGCGCTACGGGGCTGTTCATTGGGCTGATGTTGATCAGTGCCGCGACCGGCACATTCTCTATCGCGTTTGCGAAGAACGCGACAGCACAACCGGTACATGTCCGCACGGCGATTGCTGCGAACAAATTTCCGCCATGGCGTGTCGCTCCAGCCCATGGCATTCTTCTCAAAGACCTCAAGACTGGGCGGGTATTGTATGAGCACGATGCTGGGAAGCGCATGTCTCCCGCCAGTCTCACGAAAATCATGTCGGCCCTAGTCATTCTTGAAAAAGGTCACTTGGATGATCTCGTCACGATTAGCCCCAATGCCGCACGGGCCCATAAGACGCATTTGCGCGTGAAAGCAGGGCAGGTCTTTAGGCTGGAAGATCTGTTGAAGGCCATGTTGATCCAGTCCGCAAACGATGCCTGTCTTGCAGCGGTGGAGCATGTCGGTGGCGATGAAACACAGTTCGTGACGCTCATGAATGCCAAGGCGGCGGCCCTGGGCTTGGCTGACACACATTTCAGCAACGGTTGTGGGTTCGATAACCCGGACCATTATTCGACGGCCGAAGACCTCGCGGCGTTGAGCCTCATCGCTCTCGATCAGCCGATCTTCCGGCAGTTGGTCCGTGAGGAGCGCGCAATCATCACTCCTGTCAACGGTCACCATGCCTATGTCTTACATACTACGAACAAATTGCTGGGACGTATTCCCGGTGTTGAAGGGATTAAGACAGGCTTTACGTCCAAAGCTGGCCGGTGCCTGATTGCCAAAGTCTCTCAGAATGGGAGCGATCTTCTTCTTGTGATCCTCAATTCTAATCGTCGCTGGAATACCGCGACGAACCTCATTACCTACGGGCTGCAGGTCGCCGACGCTCCACACTGAACTCCCTGTTTGATCAAGTCGACAGGCACATGGATTATGTTGAGTAGGCTGCCATCAGGTGGCCTGCTCGTGCAAGCCATTCGCCGAGTGAGCGGGTAGGTGTAGTGAGTCTTGCCGTGGCAGAAATGTATATACGCAAGAAGGCGAGGAGTCTCTCTCGCGCGATGAGCGCGCAGAGTGGTCAGTCGTATCGGGCCTGTTATCGAGTCGGGGAAAACTCCACGTTGACATCTTTCCCGAGATAATTGATGACGAACCCCTGTTTGTCGTATGCCAGGATGGCGCCCATCACATTTTCGTCTCCGTAGTCTTCCTGCCCTAGAAGTTTCCGCACGTCATCAGGGCTTTCGCTGTTCAACACGTTGCGAAAGATGCCGCGAGTTTTATAAGAAAATCGGTTATTGATAAAGATCAGGTCGACCTTGCCATCCTGGATGCGTACGCCAGCCATTGGACCGGTCGGTTTGCGTTGGTCGAGCAAGAAAATAAACGAAGCTTCCTGCTCCACTTTAATTCCAGGAATTTTTTCATTCACCAGCGAGTCCACGGCGGTGGCTTCAGGATCTCCCAACTTGACTCCAAACAGCGAAATGTCGACACTCTTCAAGGTCTTAGGGTCCATCACGTCGTGCTTGCTCAATTCGTAGGGCTCGCCATACCCAGGGGAAGTCCATGCGCCGATTCCGGCCATCACCATACAGGTTAGCGTGACGACTCGCAGCAAATCCTTCATCGACTCCTCCTTAGCCATGGGTTCCGAGAGATGTAGGGCGTTGAAAATTTAATGGCGAAATTGGTGGGACCATGCAGTATGCACACATTTTATCGAACAGCCTGAGAACTTGCAAGGAATGGCTGAGTGCGATGGGGCAGATGCCGACGAAATGTGTATTGTGGCGAACGGTCGCCGGGTTCGGTCTTTTGACGGTCTTTGCAGGCTGTATGGCAACGGAGCAGATTCCGACAGGGCAGTCTCTCTATGAGAGGATTGGTGGGAAACCTGTCATTTCCGTGGTCGTCGAACAATGTGTGGCTAATGTGCTTGCTGATACCAGGATCAATAGCCGGTTTGCGACCGCCGATATACGGAAACTGAAAGGCCACCTCGTCGATCACCTCTGCATGGCAACAGGAGGTCCCTGTACCTACAGCGGGCGCGACATGAAGACGACTCATGCCGGGATGAGGGTTTCCACGGGAGACGTTGGAGCATTCGTAGAGGATCTGGTGAAAGCGATGGAAATGGCGAAGGTGCCAGCGCAAGAAAAGGGAGAACTCTTAGGTTTTTTGGGGTCAATGAAGAAGGATATTATTGAGGCACCGTAACGACTGTGGAGCAATGGGGGTGCTGAACCGTCATTGCTCGTATATCTACATGAGAGATTAGTGGCGGTGATCGGTGCTCATGAGGACGGCACCGAGGTGCCGGAGTCGTTGGAAATAGGGTCGGCAATCTTCGTCAAGCTCGTTGGTCATGCCATCGAGATCAGCAACGCAATCTTCGAGGATCACGAGGCGCTGGGCATCAAGGCCCTCTGGACTATCGAGGAAATACACCACACATCCACTGATCACCGTGTCCAAGGTCATCAACGGCCCCTCATGTTGGCGTTCCACGTGAGGCCATTGTGCCTCCTTGTGGGCTTCCCAGAGGGATAACACGGCATCCCGATTCATTCTGCGGGTCTCCAACCATTCACCGGACTCAGTTTCGACCGATCCACCCTAGCGCATGGAGTAATAGGACGGCAAGCGCACAGAGGCCAAGCCCCCAGAATCGGTAGTCGATGTCTTCTCGGCCGACACACCACTTGATGACGGGTCTACGCCACGAGGGCGGTCCGATCGATAGGAGGGTTCCTT
>Ga0315292_10002302_pt1 | contig 10644 bp, 7 predicted proteins | sample YL17G13_0_MG_FD_204029 | JGI IMG/M metagenome (GOLD analysis project Ga0315292, IMG submission 204029) | Sediment microbial communities from Yellowstone Lake, YNP, Wyoming, USA - YL17G13_0 | ecosystem: Environmental > Aquatic > Freshwater > Lake > Sediment | place: USA: Wyoming | collected... | reverse complement strand
CCCAGCGCAACGGCGCGGCTGTGCTGCACCTATCACCCGCCCCGCCGCGTGGCCGCGATACAGCCTAGGACGTGGCGTACGTCCTCGACAGACACGTGCCGCTGGAGCAGTGGCTGCACAGCATGAACTCTGAATACGAGCCTGGCCACTTGGATAACCCGACCTTGCGATGGCTGATCTGGGCGTATGGAGCAGAGCGCCCCAGAACGCTGATCGGGTAGGGCTCATTGGGCCGTCGAGGTTGACCTTGTCTGGGCGAGAGGGGGAGACGATGGTGACCGCTCGGCCTGCCGGCGGCGACTCTGATCGCGTCGCCCTCCGGCGCCGCCGGCGGCGCTCTCTCAGTGCGCAACGCGCCCGCCCGGCCTACCCCTCCGCGGCGCCTGCCTTGACGACCAAGAGGGTCGTGTCGGGCGTCACGAGGTACGGGGACTTCTCTTCCTTGACCACCGTGAAGGACGCCGCCTCTTCCCACCAGTCGTAGATGGCGAGGCCGTGCCGGTCGGTGATCGCCACGTCGACGTGGTGCAGCCCATCGCTGAACACGTTGGGCACGGACCATGTGACACGGATTCCCTCACCCTTCCTTAAGCTGCCGGTTGGCTGCCTCTTGAGGATCGAGTTCGTCCCCATGACCGGGGCGCCGCTGGAGCTCTTGATGAGGAAACCGTACACGGGCTCATCGACACCCTGTTCCGCCACGGCTTCGAGCTCGAGTGTCAGACTGCCCGAGTCGCCGAGCAGGGCAGGCACGGCGACCTTGGTGTAGCGCATGGAGCCGTCCCCCCAGCGCTTCCCATGGCCCTGAACGGCGGAGGCGGGCTCCGATCCCGAGGGTGTGGGGTTGAAGAGCGCCGTGTACTGCGTCGCGATATCCTCGGCGCCGCCTTGTGCAAGGACCCCGCAGTCCTCGATGAGGATCGCGCGGTCGCAGAACTGCCGCACGGCGCCCATGTCGTGGGTGACGAAGACGATGGTGGTGCCGCTCTTCTTGAGGGCGCGGAAGTGCTCGAAGCACTTGCGCTGAAAGGCGGCGTCGCCGACGGCCAGGACCTCGTCGATGAGCAGGATGTCTGCCTGGGCTCGCGTGGCGACGGAGAAGGCGATGCGTACCTGCATGCCCGAAGAGTAGTTCTTGAGCTTCTGGTCCATGGAGTCCTCGAGCTCGGCGAAGGCGACGATGTCGTCGTACAGCGCCTCGACTTCGCCCTTGGAGAAGCCCAACAGGGCGCCGTTGAGGTAGACGTTCTCGCGCCCGGTGAGCTCGGGGTTGAAGCCTACGCCGAGCTCGATGAAGGGCACGAGCTTGCCTCCGACGGCCACACTGCCGCGCGTCGGCATGTAGATGCCCGCGAGGATCTTCAGCAGGGTGCTCTTGCCCGAGCCGTTGCGGCCGACAACGCCGAGGAACTCGCCTCGCCCCACGTCGAAGCTGATGTCGCGAAGGGCCTGCTGGACCTCTACGGTGTGCGACCGGCGAAAGAGATTGAGCACGCGGCCCTTCACCGTCGTCTGGCGCAGATGCGGCAGCAGGAAGTCCTTGGAAAGGTTCCGCACCTGGATCATGGGCTCGGCCACCTAGGCCTCCTCCGCAAAGGACCGCGACTGGCGGCGGAAGTAGACCACCGAGGTGACGACCAGGATGAGCGTGATGCCCACCGGGATCACGCGCACCCAAGGCGTGCCGTACAGCTGCGAGATCGTCTCGGTCTCGGGGGTGACCAGGACGTAGCGCGCATCCTGGATGATCTGGGCCATCGGATTGAGGACCAGAAGGCGGGCATACCTGGCCGGGACGAGGGTCAACGGGTAGAGGATGGGGACGGCGTAGAAGGCCGCCTGCATGCACACCTCCCAGATGTAGTTGAGATCACGGAAGCGCACGTAGAGAGCGCTGAGGAAGAACGCCAGGGAGAGGGCGAGGGCGACCAACTCCAGAAAGAGGAGCGGGAGCCAGAGGACGTCCACGCGTACGGGCACGCTCATCAGGACCATGAAGAAGACGATGACCACCATATTGAGGGCGAAGCTGATGAGGACGGATGCGCCGATCGAGAGGACCACGACGTATCTCGGGAAGCTGATCTTGCGCAACAGATCTGCCCGGGCGACGAGCGAGGTCAACCCCTGAGTCGTCGCCTCAACAAAGAGGCCCCATATCACGATGCCGAACAGCAGGTAGACCGGGTAGTAGGGGGTGGACGCCCCCAGCCTGAGGAACTTCACGAACACGATGTAGAGGATCGTGAAGATAGCCAGAGGCCGTAGAAGTGTCCAGAGATACCCGAGAAGCGACGCCTGGTAGCGCAGCTTGAAGTCGGTGACCACCATCGCCCGAAGGAGAATACGGGGATACCGATAGCGGATGCGGATGCGCGCGAGGAGTTCTTTCACGTCCCGCTTCTGAGGTTGAACCGTGGGCCAGGCGTCAGTATAGCCCAGGCCGGGTCTCGGCGTGGGCGGCGGAGTCGGCTCCCTGCGCTCTAGCGAGGGAGGGCCAGCCGAGAAAGGACCCGTCGTGCCGTGGCGACCAGGCTGGTCGCTCCAGACGACGAGGGGGTCTTTGTCGCGACGAGCACGGTGTCGTGCCAGACGTTGGCCGCGCCACTCGAATCAGTCTCGTCGTGGAACGTGTACGCTTCGACGACGTCGAGATCCGCGTAGCGCGCCAGCGCTTGAGCGCCGTCCGCGTACCAGCGCCAGCAGTCAAGCGGATACCGGTGTTCGGGGCCCGCCGACGGAGCGATTAAGCAGCATATCCCTGCCGGCTTCAGGACCCGCGCTATCTCCATGACGGTCATCCACGGGTACTCCACGTGTTCCAGCGTCTGCCCCGAGACCACGACGTCGAAGGAAGCGGATTTGAGCGCTCGCCATGAATAGACGTCGCGGAGGACGATGTCGACGTTCTTTCCCGCCACCATGTCCGCGCCGGCGTAGCGCCACGCGGGGTCGTCGAACAGTGGCCGGTAGCTCCCGTTCACGTCTTGGCTGCCGATATCGAGGATCTCCAGTCGCCGCCCTTTGCGTGGCTCGAGATGATCGGCGACGAATCGGGACATGGCGTCATATGACGAGAGGTGCATGCTCGCTCCTGAAGGCTCGTTCGCAGTTGCCGGGCGGATAGGCGCGTTGCGCGCTCGCTGGCACAAGGTCCGCGGCCAGTCGGGAGCGCGGCTCTTGTGTGCCGACCCTGTGGGCCCCACAGATCAACTGGCAGCGGATTCGACGTGAGCAATCGGGCTTGGGCGAACCCGCCTCGCCTGATGATACTCTTTGAGCGGGACAGGTGCCGGGCGAAGGGGGAAGTGCGCCGGCGGCATGGAGTTTGAACGTGCGCGACTGCCGGAGGAGCAGGATGGAGAGCCCAGTGGCTGCCAGCGACTACTACGAGGCTTTAGCGATTCTGCACGAAGCGCTCGTGCCGAGGACGTACCTTGAGATCGGTGTGGCAACCGGCGAATCCTTGCTGCTCGCCCAGGCCCATACGTTGTGCGTCGGAGTGGATCCGGAACCGATGCCGGATGAGCATCCGGCACGGCACCTTCCCAACGCCGTGATCTTCGAGGAGACCAGCGATACGTTCTTCGCGATACGGGATCTGAACGCCGTGCTGCGCGGAGACCCATTGGACTTCGCCTTCATCGACGGCATGCACCTCTTCGAGTATTCATTGCGGGATCTCATCAATATCGAGGCGAACTCCCACGCGGGCACCGTGGTCGCCGTTCATGATTGCCTGCCGATCGATGCGGTCACTTCCTCGCGCGAACGCACCACGGTCACATGGACCGGTGACGTCTGGAAGCTCGTCGCGTGTCTGCAGAAGTACCGCCCTGATCTCGACGTCGCAATCGCCGACGCATCTCCGTCGGGCCTCTGCATCATCTCGGGTCTCGACAAGCGCAGCACCGTCCTTTCCGGGCTCTACGAGGTGCTGCTGGACGAGTACGTGCCTTTGGGCTGGGACTACCACGAGACCGAGATGGCGAGCACGTTTGCCAAGCTGACTGTCTCCGTGGACGAGGCGATCGACCGCGTATCGCACATGAGGAGTCGGGGGTGGTCAAGCACCCTCGTAAAGCTGAGGTGGCTTGCTGCCACGGGCGCGGCGACCGAAGCCCGGCTGAGCGAGGCACAGGCCGAGAACGAAGCGGTGCGCGCCGAGCTGGCTGCGGCGCGCACCAAGGTTGCGCAGCTGCGCGCGGAACTGGCGGCGCGCGCCGCGCAGCTCAACGATATCTTTGCCTCCACCTCGTGGCGGCTCAGCGCGCCCGTGCGAGTGGCCGGCCGTCAGGCTGGCCGTCTATCGCGAAGCGCGCGCAGCGACAGGGTGCGCCGGGAGGCAGGGAAGCTCGCGAGGCGCGTAGCGCCGGGGCTGATGCGGCGGCGCGACCGTCGCTTGGCGGTCCCGCGGCAGGAGGCCGGCCGGCCGCATTCCCAGAGCGATCCTCTCCTCCTGGCTGCGGAGGCGAGGCAACTGGAGTATCGCCCCACAATATCCGTCCTCGTGCCGGTCTACGACACGCCGGCGAAGTATCTGCGCCTGGCCGTCGACTCCGTGGTGGCGCAGGCCTATCCAGAGTGGGAGCTCATCCTCTGTGACGACGGGTCGACGGAGGCCGAGACGCGGACCGCGCTCGAGGAGATCGCACAGCTGGACTCTCGTATCCACGTGCATTCGCTCGGCGCCAATCGCGGAATCGCCGTGGCCACGAACGCTGCTCTCGCCATCGCGCGGGGGGAGTTCGTGGCCATGCTCGACCACGACGACGAGCTCCTGCCGGCGGCACTGTTGGAGGTCGTGAAGGCGCTGAATGCCGACCGGACTCTTGACGTCGTCTACACGGACCAGGACTACGTCGAGGCTGACGGCACAGTGGCCCAGACCTTCCACAAGCCCGATTGGTCGCTCGAGATGTTCCGAGGCGTCATGTACGTCGGGCACTTGCTCGTGGTCCGGCGCTCGCTCGCGGACCACATCGGCGGGTTCGACCCGGCATTTGACAACGTGCAGGACTTCGAGTTCATGCTGCGCCTGGCGGAGAACACGGAGCGCATCGCGCACGTCCCTGAGATCCTCTATCACTGGCGCAAGATCCCCGGCAGCGTCGCCTTTGGCGGGAACGAGAAGAGAAACATCGAGCCGCTCCAGGCCGCCGCGGTCAACGCCCACCTCGCGCGTTGTGGCAGCGCGGCGGTCACGCGCTCGAACCCGGAGCACGCCCATCGGCTGCTGATCGCGCCCAAGCCGCGGACCCGGCACCCACTGATCAGCGTGGTGGTCCGCGCCTCGGGCGTGGAGGCTCATCTTGAAGCGTGCTGCGAGCGCATCATCGCCAGCGGGAGCTACCCGCAGCGAGAGGTCATCGTCACCGGAGGTGACATCTCCGGTGACCTTGAGAGGCGCCTCGAAGCGATGGGCGTCATACTCGTGGCGTCCGGTGAGAGCGGGAGCGCTGCCGGCGTCGCGGGACTGGAACGGGCCGGCGGCGACCTCTTCGTTTCGATGGCGGGGGACCTGGAGATCGATACGCCTGACTGGCTGGAGCACCTGCTGTTCGACTGTGAGCTCCCCCGCGTGGCGTGTGTCGCCCCGCTGATCCTCTCGCCCGACGGCACAGTCGCCAGCGCTGGGCTGATCCTCGGAGGCGAGGAGTCGGTCGTCCCCGCCATGCATGGCTGGCAACCCGGCACCGATGGCTACGCCGGCTCACTGTCGTGCGTGCGCGAGGTCAGCGCGGTGCCGGGGGACTGCTATGCGGTGACAAGACGAGTCTCGGACGATCTCGGAGGTCTCAACCCGTTCTACGCCACCGACTACTACCAGGCGGTCGACTTGTCGATTCGAGCCTTCTCGAAGGGTCTTCGGAATCTCTGCACTCCGCGGGTCCTTGCTCGTCATCGTGAGCCGGCCCTGAGCGATGCGCAGCGTGACGCCCTCGATGGCCTTCTCCTCGCGGACGCCTGGGAGCCGGTGATCGGGAGGGGAGACCCCTTCCACAACCGTAACTTCGAGCAGGTCGCTCCGGGGCCCCGGGCGTGAACGTCATCTTCGTCAGCCACTGCGATTTTCAGGGCAACAGTGCGATGCACATCTTCAGCATCGCCAACGAGCTTCAGGCGCTGGGCGTGGAGTCGGCGGTCTTCGTGCCGAACGACCCAGGGACGGTGCGCGCGCACGGCACGCCGCGCTTTCGCGTGCTCCACTACGACGAGGCACTGCAGCAGCCCGTCGTCTTCTCGGACGGGCGGGGCCCGGACCTCATCCACGCCTGGACGCCGCGCGAGCTGGTTCGGCAGCTCACGGAGGCGCTCGCGCGGCGCTATGCGGTTCCCTATCTCGTTCACCTCGAGGACAATGAAGAGGTCATCGTGGAGGACGACTTGAAGGGGCCGTCATTCGCCGAATTGGGCCGCCTGCCGCTGCCACTCGTCGACCAGCTTGTAGCGCCGCACCGGTCCCACCCGGTGTACTACCCCAGGTTCCTGGCCAACGCAGCCGGTGTGACCGCCCTGATCGACAAGCTCCTCGAGTTCAAGCCGGACCATGTCCCCGGGGCCGTCTTCTGGGCGGGATTCGACGCGGTCTTCGCCGACGTTCGGCCAGACCAGCCGGACTCGGCCTTCCGTCGACGCCTGGGGCTGTCCGATTCCGATCTGATCGCGGCGTACACCGGCAACGTCCACGCGTCGAATCGCGATGAGGCCCGCAGTCTGGTCGCCGCCGTCGCCGCTCTCAGGCGTCGCGGCCATCGCATCGTCCTCGTCAAGACGGGCTGGAACCACGTCGACATCCCGTACTTCGAGACGGGCAAGCAGGAAGGCTTCGTCATCGATCTCGGGTTCTGCCCGCGTGGTGACATCCCCCAGCTGATCGCCACGTCCGACGTCCTCGTGCAGCCCGGGCGCGCTGGCGACTTCAACGACTATCGCTTTCCTTCGAAGCTGCCCGAGTTTCTCGCCTCGGGCAGACCGGTCGTGCTGCCGAAGACGAACATCGGGCGGTTTCTGCAGGACGACGTGGACTGCGTCCTGCTCGAGCAAGGCCACGCTCTCGAGATCGCCGCGAAGCTCGAGCCTCTGCTCGACGACCCTGAACGCCGCAAGCGCATCGGCGCGGCGGGGCGCGCGTTCGCGCTGCGCGAGCTCACGTGGCCCAAGGGCGCCGCCCGAATCAAGGAGTTGTACGACGAGGTGCTGGGCGGCGGCCTCAAGGCCTCGGCACGCGCCGCGCCCGAAGCGCCGGCGAGAACTGAGCGCGACTGGTGCGCCAAGCTCATCGCCTTCTATCTGCCTCAGTTCCACCCCATCCCTGAGAACGACGAGTGGTGGGGTGAGGGCTTCACGGAGTGGTCTAACGTGAAGCGCGCCAGACCCAACTTCGTCGGGCACTATCAGCCGCTGGTCCCATCGGAACTGGGCTTCTACGACCTGCGGAGGCCTGAGGTCCTGGATCGGCAGGCCGAGCTCGCCAAGTCCTACGGCATCCACGGGTTCTGTTTCTACTACTACTGGTTCAACGGTCACCGCCTGCTCGAGCGGCCCCTTGAACAGATGCTTGCACGAGGCAAGCCCGACTTTCCGTTCTGCATCTGCTGGGCGAACGAGAACTGGACGCGACGCTGGGACGGCTCGGAGGACGAGGTCCTGATGAAGCAGGACTATTCCGAAGGGTCTGCGGAGCAGTTCATCCGCGACGTGATCCCCATCCTCAAGGATCGGCGCTACATCAAGACCGGTGACGCGCCCATCCTTCTCGTCTATCGCGTGGACCTGCTCCCGGACGCGCCGGCCACAGCGCGTCGTTGGCGGCAGCTCTGCGCCCAAGAGGGCATCCCCGAGATTCACCTGGCAGCCATGCAGAGCTTCGGCATCGCCGACCCGCGTCCGTATGGCTTTGACGCCGCCGTGGACTTCCCCCCCCATACCCAGCGGGAGTTGATCGATCCCGGCAGGTTCAAGGGCATCAGTCCCGATTTTGCCGGCTATCTCGAGGACTACCTCAAGGTGGCGCGCAACCAGGTCAACCAGCCTCCACCACCGTTCATCCGCTATCGCGGCGTCATGCCAGCTTGGGACAACACGCCCCGGCGCATGAACCGCGCACACATCTGTGTCAACTCGTCGCCCGCCGCCTATCAGGCGTGGCTCGAGCGGATCGTCGAGCAGACGATGGCCAGGTCCGCGGTCCAGGAGCCGCTCGTGTTCCTGAACGCCTGGAACGAGTGGGCGGAGGGCGCCTACCTGGAGCCCGACAGCAGAAACGGCTATGCTCGTCTCAACGCGACCGGGCGGGGCTTGTGTCGGGGGATGGCCGCCCACTTCGAGCGCCGCGGATTCCGTGTCACCGAGGAGATGGTCGAGCGCGCTCTCATAGGTGAGGGAGTGATCGCGCCGAAGGATCAGCGAAGATGAAGGCCGCGTGCGGAGGGGCATATGCGCAAGACTGAAGACTTGCTGGATGACGCGACTCTCCGGTCCGCGGCCGATCGGTATCGCGCTCATGAGCTCGAGCCTCTCAGCTATGGCACAGTGCGGGACTACTGCGACAGCTTCGACCACCTACGGCCCCTGGCGACGTTGAACGGCGATCTGAAGGACCTGCAGCGGCCGTGGATGCTGAAGGCCGTACTCGGCGCCGCCCGCGGGCGGCGCGGGCGTCTGCTGGAGATCGGCGCCGGCGAGCCCTTCGTCGCCGACCTGCTTCAGCGGCTCGGACACGAAGTGTGGATCGTGGACCCCTACGACGGGTCCGGCAATGGGCCGCGGGAGTTCCGCCGGTTTCGTGGCGAATGCCACGACCTCACGTTCATCCGCGACCAGTTCAGCGACGCGACCCGCAAGCTGAAGCCGGCCTCCTTCGACTGCATCTACTCGATCTCCGTCCTGGAGCACGTCCCGGCGCCGGGACTGACGCGGGTGATGGCCGGTCTGCGGCGGTTCCTCAAGCCGGACGGGGCCACTATCCACGCCGTGGATCATGTGCTCCGCGGCAGGGACGCCGCAGAGCATCTGGCCAACCTCAGGTTGATGATGTCCGGACTTGGGCACGCACGAGAGGACTTGGACCGCACACTTGCGGAGACGTCGACCGATATCGACACGTACTACCTTTCGGCAGAGAGCCACAACCGCTGGCGCGGCGGGGTGCCATACGACGACTTCCCGATGCGTGTGTGCGTCAGCATCCAAACCTGCAGCGCCGCGCGCGGCATCGTCGACTATGGCGGGCACCTTGACTCCTGAGGCACACTGGCCGGCGAAACCGTCGGAGATCGGCGCACACGAATGGATCGGGTTCCTCCTGGCCAGACGTACCGTCGCCGGACTCACGGGCTCGCCACTGCAGGACGCGGCGATCCAGGCGCAGTTCGTAGGTTTCTGCGGTCACGAGGCCTTCGCTGAGGTAACCACGTTCTGCTCGAAGCCGAGGACCGCACGCGAAGGACCAACGTGCGTGCCCTGAGACATCGTCTGAAATCAGCTCTGAACTCAGCTCTGAAGTCAGCTCTGAACGAGCGACACCGAGCTCAGGCTCGGAGGTGCGCGAATCTCATCAGTGCCTTGACACGTGACCGCGTTGTCGCACGAGCCGTTCTTGCTGGGAGATCCAACCTAGGATTCTGTCCGATCTGTGAGCGGAAAGTGCTCTTTGTAAGAAAGAGCGCATGGCTGCGTGACAACTACGAATGCCTTTTCTGCCGGTCCATACCGCGCCAACGCGTCGTCATCAGAGTCCTGGAAACGCTCTTCCCGCAGTGGCGCAGCATGACCATTCATGAGTCGTCGCCGGGAAGTCCTTCGTCAGACAAGATCAGCAGAGAGTGCAGGCACTACGTCCCCAGCCATCTCTACGAGGACACTCCGTTGGGGAGCTACAGGGATGGCGTGCGGTGTGAGAACCTCGAGAAGATGACCTTTAGCGATGAATCGTTCGATCTCGTGATCACTCAAGATGTCTTCGAGCACGTCTTGAACCCCGCTCAAGCATTTGGGGAAATAGCGCGCATATTGAGGCCAGGTGGCGCGCACGTGTTCACGGTGCCCTACTACTACTGGAAGAAGACCCTCGTACGCGCGTCTGAATCCTCTGGCGGCATTGAGTACCTGGAACCTCCGGACTACCACGGCAACCCGATAGACGAAAAGGGTTCATTGGTGGTCACAGAATGGGGTCATGAGCTGGTCGACTTCATCTACATGCACAGCGGACTGACGACGACCATCTACAACATTCACGACGTGCGCATGGGCCTGGAGGCCGCCTTTCTTGACGCATTCGTCAGTGTGAAGAAGCGCTGAGACGCAGTTGAAACAAGCCCCGGCAGGGCGGTAGCCCACCAAGCAGCCCGACATGTGGGCAAGCGTTGCGCTTAGGGCGTGTTCAGAACACCAGGAGGCGCCCCCTCACGGGGTGACCGCGAAGACCCCCGGGCTGGTACCGAAGCTGCTCCAGCTGCCGCTGCCCACCGTGGGCCGCCAGGCGACGATCGCCTGGTAGCCCGTGCCGACCGGCACGTCGAGGCTGAGGGCGGTACTGAAGCTGGTGCCGCCGCCGGCCGCCACGAGCTTGCCGATGTACCAGCCGCCGCCGGAGCTGCGCGCCCAGAGGCCGAACTCACCCGCCGAGACGGCGGCAGT
>Ga0315292_10002301_pt1 | contig 10645 bp, 7 predicted proteins | sample YL17G13_0_MG_FD_204029 | JGI IMG/M metagenome (GOLD analysis project Ga0315292, IMG submission 204029) | Sediment microbial communities from Yellowstone Lake, YNP, Wyoming, USA - YL17G13_0 | ecosystem: Environmental > Aquatic > Freshwater > Lake > Sediment | place: USA: Wyoming | collected... | reverse complement strand
GCTGGGTGGTTAACCGTGTTTCCGAGCCCATTCCCCTCAGCTGGCAGCATATCCTCAACTGGGGCGATTTACGTGGAGCAGTCAGTCTGGCATTGGTGCTGAGCTTGCCCGTCCCATTGGGTCCGGAGCGTGACTTGTTGCGAGTGATGGCATTTGGAGTGGTTTTATTCACGCTGCTGGTGCAAAGCACCACCATGGCGCCGCTTATCCGCCGGCTGAAGATCATCACCCGCTCTGAAGCCCAGGTTGAATATGAGCTGCAGCATGCCCGCCTGACTGCCCTACGCAGTGCTGACTCTCGCCTCGACCGCCTTCACAATGATGGGATGCTCTCCAGCCATACCAGGGAAAAGCTCAAACGGTTTATCACTGGGCAGGCTTCCTCGCTGGCAGATAAAGTTCGCGGCATGCTCCTGGCTGATCCCGTCCTGGAGGCTGAAGAGCTGGAAACCGGCTGGCGAGAGATGTTGCGTGCCCAACGTTCATCCCTATTTGACTTACGCCATGATGGGGTAATTTCTGATGATGTTTTCGAGCGACTATCCACTGAAGTGGACATTCAATTGAGTGATGGGTATCCATCCCTGCCTGATGAAGCTGACATCTGCACCGAATTCGTCGAAGTAACCATTCCGGATAATTCACTCGCGGTTGGGAAGACCATCGCCGAGCTGGGCATTCCGCGTGCTGCCGTGCTCGTTTCCATTCAACGCGGTGATGAGGTCATCATTCCTCGCGGAGATACCCATATTCATTCCGGTGATGTGGTCACCAGCCTGTGCGAGCGTGAAACCATCGCTCTGATTAAACATGTGCTGCTTAATTCAAGCGAGCAGCTGGAAAATGAACCAGTCCACCTCGAACAAGAAAATGATTGACCGATGAGCTTTTTAGACTCCAACCTGTATATCTATGTGGTGATTCCAATATTGGTTTTCATTGCCAGGGTTGCAGATGTCAGCCTGGGCACATTGCGCATCATTTTCATCTCCAGGGGGAAGAGAAATCTGGCGCCCATCCTGGGTTTTTTTGAAGTATTCATCTGGATAACGGTGGTCTCGCAAATTGTAAGCCACGCCAGTAACATCGTTGCATATCTGGCATATGCCGCGGGTTTTGCTGCTGGAAATTTTGTTGGTATGTATATCGAAGACCGGCTGGCGATCGGCACCCAGATTATCCGCATCATTGTCCAAAATGAAACAAATGCACTAACCCAGAACCTTCACAACGCCGGGTATGGGGTAACTTGTGTGGACGGGCAGGGCACTACTGGTCCGGTGACGCTGGTCTATACGGTAGTAAAACGAAAAGATATTCCCAAGGTGTTAAATATCATTCAACAAACTCATCCGAGTGCATTTTTAACCATTGAGGATCTTCGCTCGACACAATCAGGTGTCTTTCCAGCCTCATCAACTGCCGAAAACGGTCAGTTTTTCCCCCGAAAATTCAAATAACCGGAAATCGATAGACATCACAGGTCTCAGAGACCTTTGATGTATCCCTAAGATACAAAAAAACCTTCTTTGTCATCAAAGAAGGCTTTCTTCCTTTTTTTCCTCACAGCTGAATGCTCAGTGCTGGTAGCTTTCTCTGTGGGCGCGAGAGGGCTCGAACCTCCGAACCTCACGGATGTGAACCGTGCGCTCTAACCAACTGAGCTACGCGCCCTGGAGTACTCACAGTTCCCTTTTATAAACTACTGTGTAATCTACAGTTAATCTGCAACCTTCCGAACTGTGTGTACTACAGATTTTATCACAGCAAATCAAGATTAATAAAACTTATTGTTGATAGAAATCAACTAATTACTGCACACACATATAAATCTTCACGTAATTCCACCAATCGGTTTATCCATTATATAGAAATAGTTATTTCCCTAAGCACACATCCTATTTATTTTTTAATCATAACCACCTACATTCTTTCCGACATGCTTCACTTATAAGTATGTTACGTTCAGCTGTGTTCCACAAATAAAAGCTAATGGGGCATGCTGACCATCGGGTATTACGAAGGTATCTAGCTCAAACTACACAGGATATTGCTCAGGTACATAGGAAAAGAAGATCATGAGGGTGATTATCGGTTTGTGATTTCAACCGTCCAAGGCCCTACTGCATTAATAACTAATATTCTTACCCACTCTGGTATATCAATAGTGCCTTTGTAAGGTTCGGTTACGTTAACTATTAAATCCTGATTCATAAGATAAGACTCACCAAACTCACCGTGAGTCGTAATATAAAAATTTGTGCTTGCAGAGTTGCCTTCAAAAACTATCTGATACCTACCTTCCTCGATAAATAGAACATCATCATCATTTCCTTGGTATTTTCCTGGCACATCAAGAATTCTCTCTTCTGTAAAATCCCCCTGTAATGGATAAATTTCTATACTCCACTCTCCTCCTGCTTTAATGTCTAACGTCTTAGTATTATGTCCTGGAAAAAAGTCCAGCACTTTCACACCATCATATTCGTCAAAGCTTAAAGCTAAAAATAAACCATCATCATTCGTAACAGAAATAAACGAGTTTGGACTGGGAGTTCCCTTGATATGAATTAACGCCGGCCCATCCCACTTTTCAATACTCACAATACTATTTCCTGAACCTGTTTTTACTATGGACGGAGGGACAGATGTAGGTTCAATTGTTGATACTAAGGTTGCTTCTTGTTTAAATAAGGGTGTATTAGTCGATACAAGTAGATTGTCCTCAGATGTGGCAGTATTGATAAGTTGATTGTTACATTCATAATCCCATCCCGAACCAGAACCTTGGCCTATGGCAAGACAGCGTAAAGATGTTGACGCACAAGACATGTGATATCTAACGCCACCAATAGATTCAACAGGTTGTTCTTGGACGAGTGAATTGGGTGTATAGGAGGAAATATGATTCTCGACCCACAACTGAGCTTGTTCTGGATTGGAATTGTTATTTGGAATCCTCGCAATACTACCAAGGATGTTTGCTGAAATCTCATCAGAGGGTGTATCAGATAATTGTGTCACAGATGAAAGTATCAAATATATGTCATCTGGTTGATTCCCACCATATAGTTCAATCCTAATATCTGCATTTCCATCTATAGATTTTCCCTCACAGATGCTGGAATATCCAATAGCATCACCTACCATTGGATTACATGTGACACCCATATTGTTCAAATAGGTTTTTACTATACTATAAGTTATTCCAGGTATTGTTGGTGGAAAGCAGATTTTGCTCGTGTCAGATGGGGCAGATACAAGCTCTATTTGTGGTTGTAGATTTTTAAGTGGGGATACATTTTCTTTGATAGGTGTATTGTCCGATGATTTGCATAAGTTCAATTCTCCCAGTGAGGTTATCTTTTCTTCAGGAAACTTAACCTGCCAATTGTAATCAGCCCAACCAGTTTCACCTTTGAGGCTTGCATGCACAATAAATAATGATTCGCTCTGCTTTACCGCACTCCACTTCACTGTAGCATCAGAGATAACCAAATTGTTTTTATTAACATATACTATTGAATCATAAACCTCTTTACATGACATTCCCTTATTTGCAGGTGCTTTCCAATTTTGAATTAATTGTATAGCGTCAGTTTCGTTATTTGTAGAAGAAGTAGAAGTAGAAGACTTAGAACCCATAATTACAATAAGGAAACATATTCCACATAACACCGTAAGCAAAGCGCAGTCAATAATAGCAATATATCTAATCTTCCTATTAGTACGATTTTTTGATGTTTTTTTAACAGGAGATGATGCTAATTGCATATTCAAAGCTGGCTTCTCAAATTGGGCTGTAACCTTATGTTTAGCCTCATTAGAAATCGGTTCTTTTGTAAAAGATGGTTTTTTTACCACTTGATTAGGGAGTATTTCCTCTAAAGTCGGTTGAGGAGGTTGTTCGAGTTTAGAAAGCGCTTTGATAACAATCTGATTGTTGGGATTAATCGATAATGCCTTCTTTAGGTAATATATCTTCATACCAACATCATCAACGCAAGTTGTCAGCCATATCCAAGCTGTTTCATTCGATGGCTCATCCATGAGAAGTTCATTCAATAAACGTGAGCCTGTTGCTATAGCACCTAATTTTATTGCCACGATAGCTGAGTTTAATTTTTCTGATGACATACTTCCACCTTCAAGATGCAAGTGGTTGCCTAATAAATTCCGACATTAGCTATTTCCCATCAAGAAAACCTATTCTCCATGCATTGAGGAAAAATTATCGAAATTTGATTTTAATCAATTTTATCTAAGAAGGGTACCCCACATTTTTTGCATTTATCTGCGTTTTTAGGAATTTCAGTATGGCAATTTGGACAAGTACGATAATTCGATTCTCTTGTGTTTGAGTCTGTTGACTTAGTAGGCGGTTAACTGATGATATTTTCTTTTATCCCAGAAGATGAAATAACCGTTTCGTCGCTTGGTTTAGGCCTTTTAAAATTAAATAAATATAATCCATAAATATATCTGAAAAATTTGTGGCAATAAAGAGTCCAGTACTAACCCTCTCCCATCCTTGATTACCTGCATGGTTCAACATTTCTGAGCTTTTCTCAATATTTTTTCCCCCCCCACGTATATCCATTTATATGATACCAATAACCAACAGAATATTCCCACTTTTGCATATCTTCTTCCTCCTGATTATTATCCACTTAGTATATCAGGTTTATCATCCCACCAATTACTATTTTACCACCTTGTCTCCCGCAACCTGCCATCTTGGTGCATTCAGTTTTTCCATGACCCACACAGAGGCTGAATTACCTGCATGGAAGAATGCCACGATGCGGTGCACATTCAGCGCCTTGAAAGCCCAATCCATGGCTTGACGAGCAGCTTCTCCAGCATATACCTTACCCCATTCATCCGGATGGACCGCCTAACCGACTTCCCATTCACGGATCGCTTGCCATTGCTGCGATAATTTCAGGATATCCCTGACGGTTTCGTGGGGTGGAATGGTAATGGCAAATTTGAAGGTAGTGCATGGCACTTAATACTGGTTCTTGATAAATTCATCCAATGATCTGCGCGTCTCGGCTTCACTGGGCAGATTACGCTCATAGGGGTGCATCTTTGGTCGGCTACTCATATCACGCAACGCCTGATAATCTTCCTCACCAAATTCTTGCAATAAAAAGCGTGATGTGATCAGTTCCATATTTTCTGCACTTCCAGGATCAATATTTTATTTAATTCAAATGGACATTTCCGGTCCTTCCAAAGGTCGCCAATGATATTCAACATCCGGAGCTGACTCTGGTGGCGGACTGATCCCAAACTTTACTGCCACGAACCCATTTTGCTCATACAAAGCCCGGGCTGCAACATTCTCTTGATGGGTAAAACATTCCAGTCCCGCGGGTGAGAGTTGCTTGGCAAGCTTGATAAAATCCGTTCCCCAGCCTTTCCGCCATTCAAGTGGATCAACATAAAGCCGGTCAATAAATGATCGGTTGATCGCCATGTAGGCAACAATGCGCTCATCGTGTGTACCTACCCAGATGTCATTGTGGGGTTGGATGATATTCTCAAACACCCATGTGGCTGTCTCTATTGTAAAATCTTGCCAGATAGGCAGGTATGGATACGCTGCCAACCCTGACCGGTGCCACACCCCCACCACTTCTGCTTTTTCCGTTTCTAGGTACGGTCTGATGCGCCTGAAGGGATTATTTTCTTTTCCAGGCATAGGTCACTGGGAACCATCTCATATTAAAACTGGCTGCACAAGCCCAATCCTTCCGAATTCTGGATTGAATCCAGTATTACCAACTTGAAAATCATGAGGGAGCGGTAAAGAATTGCACCAAGCCTGAAATCAACATAAAAGCTCCAAACAAGATCGCCCCATATCCTAATATTATGAACCCGCTGCCTGATGCTGCTGAAGTGCTAGAAAAAGTGATTAGCAGCCCAGCCATCAGCCACATCGCCCCAGTCAGGATATTTTTCCTCGCCAAGGCCTTGGTCTTCTGCTGGATCACTCGGATACGCGTGTTCCCATCAATGTAACCTTCATTCCCATTTGTATCCCTGATCCTTACCCACCTCTTCCCATCCACTTCTTCCACCTTCAGGATATCAAACCTGGAATTTCGGTCAAGCTGCACCTTTACCATGGACTCCTTTGAAGGCTCGCTAAGCAGGTCTGCGTTTTTCTGCATCAGGGCTCCCTGCTTGATCATGTAGATGCGCGCATCCCCCGGGATGAAGGCTTGCTGCCCGGTTGATAGGGTGATTGGTACCCACACTTTGCCCCCTTTTCTGCGGGCTGGCCCAAACTCGATCTCACTCCCTTCCGGGAGAACCGCGATAGAAATCGCATTGGCATCCGCACTGCTGTAAACTTTGATTTGCCCATCCAGGGTCCTGGCTTTCATGTTTCTCATCTCCCTATATTTTAGGATTTCTAATCTTGATCAATTTCGGTATGGTTTCTATCGTTGTATCTGGCAGCCCCCCCACTGCACTCAATTTCAGAGCAGTCTGTGACTTGGAGTATTATACTCTCTCCGACTGCTGCCTGGCTGCGTCACTGTATCAGAAATATGGTCGGGGTAATTTACCCTACTCGAAATTCAGGTATTAAGGTCATGGATCTATCTCTCCCAGTACACTGATACTTCGGAGGTTAACCATCACTCCATCGGGTATATTATAGACTGCCAACCTCAATGTAATATTTGCTATCGATAATAATGAGAATGAAAATATTCCCGATGCAATAGCTTTTGTAAAGGATATAATCATTATCGACATAAATATGCTCTTTTCTACCCGACCGTCTATGGATTATTGAATGTTCCGTTTGAACCTTTCATGGATTGTTCACCTGATTGCGTAGATTGGTATACAATATAAGGAACGTTGTAGCAATATAATTCGTCTATATAGTTAAGCGGAGGTGAGATATGTGGCGATATATGATGCTCGGAATAATATTCATGCTTCTAGGTGCGTGTGCTTTAATCCCATCAGCATCTCAGGTTCCTAACACTGGGTTAACCGAAGTCCAAAGCACCGCAGTGCGTAATCAAGGCACTACCATACCAGAGGCAGCTGTTATCACATTCCAACGTAGTGGTGGGTTGGCTGGAAAAACAGTAGTATGGACCATCTATTCGGACGGGCGTGTTGAATCCGACCAGGGTACCATTCAAATGTCATCAGGTGATGTATCTAAACTGGTAGCAGGCCTCACCGCTCTGGGGATATTTGACCTAAAAGACTCCTATGGTGGATTAACCAACTGCAATGACTGTTTTACTTATACCCTCACCATCAATGCGGACGGTAAGACCAAAACCATCTCAACCACGGATGGAGCAACCGATACCCCAGCAGAGCTTGGACTGATCCTTAAATTAATCAACGACTTTATCAATAATACTGCTAACCCATAAGCATAAATAAAAGATGGGGAGAAAGCGACAGCCATTGCTTCTCCCCATCTGGGGATTATTTTCCAGTAAATAGATTACCGATGGATGGTCGCTTGACCCATCTTTTCAATGATCTGACTGTTACCATTTTCTTGCTGATACGTATTTATGCCCGTGCAAGTAGGTGACATGCATCGACGCAAGACGATGTTATCTACATAAGCTCCCTCCGGGTAATTAACTCCGTAATCGGAGGAGAAAACAATCGCCACCCAGACCTGAGGTTGCCCGCGCAGGTCTCCTAAAGTGTAAACGTTGGTCAAGTCGAGAATACGGTCAATCCAACCTGCTGAGTTACCAGATGTACAAGTACCATAGAAATATAACCCGTCAATTGATGCATAACGGCAAACCTTATCATAGCTCATTTCTGTGTCTGCCCATAGCTTAAAATCCAATTCTGCTGCGGTCGCATTCACAAGACTGAATGGTCCATAAACCATCCAGGAATCCGCGTTAACTGGGTAATTGCTGCCACAGCTAAGCCCGTTGCCATTCGCGCCGCCGCCGACCGCCCAGCCACTGTTAGTACCTGCATAAGGCATACAATTACGCGTTGCCCAAAAGTATTCTCCATTAGTAGACGGGGGGACATCATTATCATAGACATCCCAAGCTCCGGGAAAGTCCCCCTCAAAGGTAGTATTTACCACTATTTCCCAGCTCTGAGAGGGAGGCGTCGACGTACTGGTTGGCGTAGGCGTGGAATTTGCTCCCCCCCGTCTCACGATTGGCAGGTTTATACTTTTCATACCAGGCGGTGTTGTTGTTGCCGTTGGTGGAGTGCTGGAGCATGTATAGACACGAATATCATCAATGAACCATCCATAACCCCAACCTCCGGTATCCGTACCGATGCGGAACCGGAAGCGCACATTCTGCCCAACCAGGCTGCTTAAGTCGAGCCGCGAGGAGATATAACCACTGGTATACCCCACAAACCCCTGGCGTCCTTTCAATGGGTTATTAGCACTGCTATATATCGTGCCAGAATAGCCATTATTAGTGATTAGCGATCCGGCATCTGACCAGGTTACGCCTGAATTCGTCGAGTATTCGATCACACCCCCATCATAATTTGGCGCTTCAAAATCATAAGCGTGGCTAAAGTGTAAATAAGGAGTGCTCCCGCTTGTTATGGCGATATTTTTGGTTAAAGCGATATAGTAATCAGAAGAAACTTCATAATCATACCCCCAGAAGTTAAATTGTCCGCTGGTTGCATATGTCGCGTCAAAGCTGTATGTATGAGAATTCTGTGGATAAAACCACTGGTCACTCCCGCTGTACGCCGCATGCGCCCAGTTCCCGCTGGCGGGATTCTCCAGGTTGTCGAAGAAGAGATCAACAGGTCCTTGCCCACTTGGGCAAACAGGCGCTTCAGGCGCCTGGCATCCAGCAGGCTGCTGGCCCATCTCTACCGCATCGAGGGCATTCTTCACCTGCTGGCAGTCGGCAGTTGTTGTTACACCACTGCCGATCAGGTTGGTGCAGGTTTGCTGCAAGTTATCATTCAGGTCGGCATAATCGCCAGCTGAGGTCAGCATGTGGGTCTGGACTTCATAGAAGATCTTTGCCACCTCGGGCATACCCCCGGGCAGTGGAGTAATGGTTTTTCCATTAAAGACACCCCCAGCAACCATGAGATAGGCTGCTTTGTTACCCACTCCACTGTTCGTGTGCACCCCACCATTATCATCCCCAACCCCTGACCATGATCCGCAAAAATAGTTGCTGCTACTCATCTTATCTGGCTGGCCATAGAGCGTTGGATCGCTCATACTGCGGATAGCACCGATCGGCAGAGCTTCACCCATCAGCCAATCATCACTGGTAGTGACATAAGTACGGTCAATGAACTCACCCCAGATATCCGAGAATGATTCGTTGATTGCTCCGGATTGCATGTAGTAAAACAAACGTGACTCATGGTCGGTCACGCCATGGGTCATCTCATGACCCACCACGTCCGCAGCTAAGGCGTAGCCTTGCCCATAGACCATTTGAGAGCCATTCCAATAAGCATTTGGATAAGGACAGGTAGATGTTGGTGAACAGTAGCGCACGGTTGAAACCAACGCCATGCCCGCACCGTCCAGGCTGTCGCGGTTATGGTTCGTCCAATAAAAGTCATACGTGTCACCCGCATATTCATAAGCTTTGTCCACATCGGCAATGCCGATCGCCAACCCTCCTTCACTGCGCTTCAGGTTTGGACGAGGCAACCCATAAGCCGCATTGTTTTCATTATCGTAAATTTTGCGGTTCTTGACTGTATCAATCTCACTAAAGTGCAATGCGACTACCCCCAAGTGTGCATCCACCAGCACCAGCTCTTTTAGGGTGAAGGCGTTAAGATCTGTAACCTCCATGCGCCATACCAGGGTGTTCAGGGGTACTCCTGATGCACCCAACAAAGCCGGGTTATACACCCACAGTTCTGGTTTGGTAGCAGTCAGCTTATCAACGCTGATTCCATAATCCCTGGCTACACTATCAATGGCATACTGTTGGGCTGTTTCCAGGTTGATCGTCGGGATTGGATTGACTTTGATATCTGGTAATATTTCCCCGCTCACTGAGACGACATCCTTCACTTCACTTAACTGGACGATTAACTCTCCGCCCATCACCGGGATGGCTGGCGAGCCGGGTGTGTTATAAACCTGCTGGAAGCGCACGAAGGAATGTCCCTGGTCAGCAGCCTGTACACCCATCACAGTGAGTTCCAAGTTCGGATCACTGAGCCCAAAGAGTGAACCGTATGATATCAGGAACAGCTTTGCAGCATCTTCGTCTGAAGTGTTGGCAGTGATTTTCCCCGGCTGGGGAATCGGGTGGGATGGATCAGTGCCGATAAAACGCACCATGCCTGTCTCGGCATGATAAGAAATGCGCACAGAGCCCTCGGTCTGCTGCTGTAAAGACTGCACTAAATTGGTCGGCGGATTTGATGAGAGAACTTTAATAGGGATCATGACAAGGACAAGGATAAGTAAAGGGATGACGATGTAACTAGCTTTGCGGATGATCATGGAGCCTCCATTTGAGAAGAATATTAATTTCCTATTAATATCTCATTCATTTATTATAGCTTATTTACCTTTGTTGTAGGTTCTGTATCCAGTAATCCGCTCCAGACCGTATCCAGCATATTCCTACTGGTCATCGTAGGGTAGTCT
>Ga0315292_10002300_pt1 | contig 10649 bp, 12 predicted proteins | sample YL17G13_0_MG_FD_204029 | JGI IMG/M metagenome (GOLD analysis project Ga0315292, IMG submission 204029) | Sediment microbial communities from Yellowstone Lake, YNP, Wyoming, USA - YL17G13_0 | ecosystem: Environmental > Aquatic > Freshwater > Lake > Sediment | place: USA: Wyoming | collected... | reverse complement strand
TGCAGCACAAGGATCCCAACGACGCCTTGAAGGCGGGTTTCACGAAGGAAGACTTCGTGCGGTGCTTCGATGTCGCGACCGAGGCGCGGTACGGCAGCCCCATCGCGCTCAGCGTCCCGAGCTAGGACCTCATCCGCCCACCACCATGCGCGGCACCCGTGGTGCGCGCAGCAAGCCGCGCTGCGCCTACCGATCCGAAAGACGTAAACATACGCGTGAAAATGCCGGCACCACCACGAGCGAGACGGCGGCGTCCAGTCGACCTCTGGGGGCGCCGCGTCTCGGTAGGGGCTCACGGGCACGCCACGCCGCAGAACGGGCAGAACGTCGCGACCATGGTGATGCGCTTCGTGCGCTCCGGAGCGGACTGGAGCTTCACCGTCTCGATGACGACGCGCTCCTCGCCCCCGGCGTAGCTGAAGGCAAGCGAGAGCTTGTGTCCGCGCTCCTTCAAGAGCCCGTCGGCCTTGGCGATGCAGTCGCACGGCTTCGTCCACCTCGGCGCACTGCCCCCCGGCTCGACGGCCGCCACGTCGTTTGGCTTCTTCACGGGCTTCTTCGTCGCGGTCTTCTTGGCCTTCGTGGTGCTCATCGTGCGAGCCTAGCGCGAGAAAGCAGAAGTGACCAGCAGTCTTGACGTGCGCGTTACGCTCTGGCAACGTGAGCGGATGTCTCGCCTCTCCCCCGAAGAGATGGACGCGGCGCGCCGTGCCGTCCGCCAGAAGAGCGCGAGCGAGGTCGCGCGACGCGAGCACATGCGCGAGTCGACCCGGCCGCTCGCGAGCAAGGCGCGCGAGACGATCGACGCGTTCGTGAGGGACGGCGGCATCGAGGGGTACCCGCTCGACGAGGAGGATCTGGCCGACGAGGGCGCGGTGCCGACGGGCGTGCGCACGGCGCGGCTTTGGTTGGAGTCGGAGATCGTGCGGGCGTACGCGCGCGTCGGAGCGCATCCGACCGAGCCGAGCACGCTCGCGCAGTGGTTGCTCACGAGCCACGACGATTCTTTCAAGGTGGACGTGGAGCACCTGCCGAAGCACGCGGCGACGCCTGCGCGTGTGCTCGCGCACCTCGTGTCGCTCGGGCTCGACCTGTCGCCGCGGCTCGCGGCGACCATCGCGCGACGCGCGTCGCTCTTGCTCATGAACGCAGACGTAGGAGGAGATGATGGCGGCCAAGAAGACCAACGCGACCTCGATCCTTTTCGACGCGGAGCTGAAGCGGTGCGAGGCGCGTCGGGACCTCATCGAGACGACGAGGAAGCTCGTGAAGCACCTGCAGGAGGACTCGCTCTACCAGTCGTCGGGGAACACGAGCCTGCTTCACGAGCTGCAGGAGCACCTGAGCCTGTACGACCGGAGGGAGAAGCTCCTCCGCAGAGCGAAGAGCAAGATGCTGGCGGAGACCTTCGCGCTTCCCAAGAAGCCGCCGACGCGCGCCACAAGCTCCGCCTCGCCGCGCTCCTCGGCGCCCGCCAAGAGCAGATCGAAAAGCAGCGCGCCCTCGACGAAGCCGCCGCGGCCCAAGCGCCCCAAGCACAAGGTGCTGGCGAAGTCGCGCGGGCAGCGCCCGAAGTACCTGTCGAAGACCCTCGTCCAGAACCCCTCGCCTCCCCCGCCCCGTCGCCAGAAGTACGACGCGGCGAATGCGGCGGCGCGCCGCCGCCCGAAGCCGTAGCGGCACAGCCGCCCAGCACTGGCGACTACTGGCTCGACAACCTCGGAGCACCGACGCCGATCCCCTACAAGCTCGACTCCCGGCTCTACCCGCAGATGGTCATCGATCTGACGGGGCCCCGCATGGACGTGTCCTTCCGCGGCGATCCGGACAAGGCGCTTGCCGTCGAGCGGCACCGCGCGCAGGCGCCGAAGCCCACGAGCGCGCGCGTGACGGGCTACGTCGTCGTGAAGGAGGACATGGTGTTCTGCGCGGGCAAGGACTACGTCACCTTGCCGGTCGGGAGCATCGTCGAGCTGGTGCAGCCGTCGGAGCGGGATCGCAAGGATCTGGAGCGCTTCCACAAGCTGCGCCAGCCGCACGCCATGATACGGTGGGCGGGCCTCTCGCGATGCGTCCCGAGCAAGGGCCTCGCCCGGTCCGACGCGGCCGCGTGGAACGATCAGCAGCACGGAAGGAACCCGAGTGACCACGCCTGAAGAGAAGCACGAGCTGGACATGCTGCGTCGCCACACCGATCGCCCCGGGCTCGCCTCGCGTCTGCGCGGTCTCGCGCAGCGCGCGCGCACCGCGCTCGGGGTCCTTCTGGAGACTCCGGCGATCCCCGAGGTCGAGATCACCGTCCGGCACGACGACGAAGAGGACGAGGACGCGTCGCTCATGCACGCTCCGTCGCGCGTCGCCGAGACACCGATGGAGCAGGCGACGCGGATCCGCAAGGAGTACCTGGAGGGCGTCGAGCGCTTCGAGCGGCAGCGGCAGGAGTGGCGCGGCATGTGGGAGGAGAGCTGGCCGAAGCACCTCACCGCCGAGCGCATGCTGGAACGCATCCTCGAAGACGGCCGCCAGCAGCTCGTGCTGCTCGCCAAGATCGCGTCGCGGGAGCTGAACGCGCCGGTGCAGATCAGCCACGCGCAGCGCCCTGGCTCCGGGCTCGGCGCCGTCGACGCCTTCGAGCGCACGATGAAGCAGCTCCAGGCCGACGTCGCCGACATCGACGTCGCCGCCGAGCGCGCGCGGATCCTCGAAGCCGAGGGCGAGGCGTGCCGCTCGCCGCTCGTCGAGACGCGCGCGGTCAACCACAAGCTCTTCGCGCTCATCTCGATCATCGAGGAGGAGCGCAACGTGTGGAACGAGCGCTCGCGCGCCGAGCAGGCGACGCACAACGGGATCCAGAGTAAATTGCAGACGGCGATCGAGGGCGCGGCGGAGTCACACGGCAGGCTCCTCGCCGCCGTGAACGACAAGCGCGTGGCGCGCGGCGCCCAGCCTCTCCGGACGCGCGCCGACCTCGAACAGGCCGCGCTCGAAGCCGGTTCTGTGGGCACGTGAATTTCTAGCTTGCCTTGTAGAAAGACGTCCCGTACCTTCACGGGCGAGCAACATCGCTGGGTGACCCTTTAGGGAGCGGACCTGGCGCGCTGTGCGAATGAGCACGGGTGCGTCCAGATGTCGACCAAAGGCCTTACTCGCAGAATCACCAGGAAGCAGGCGCTCTCGTACGAGAGGACGTCGCCGAACGGCATCGGGGTCACCTCGATCGCTTCGGTGAACGGCCGTCGTAAGGGCCCCCCTGCGGCGGTGAGGCGCGTGTTGAAGGGCTGCGGCAAGCAGCTGAAGGCCGCCTGGAAAGAAGTCAAGAAGGGCAAGAAGGCCGCGCCGAAGCGTGCGCGCCGCAACCCGGAGGCGACGATGGCCACCCCGAATTACGTGCGTCGCTACGGCGCGACGAAGGCCATCTTGCGTGGCCACCGTGCGCGTCCCAACCCGATGGATTTCGGTGGATTCGAGGGCTTCGCGGGCTTGCCCGAGGAAGCCAAGAGGCGCGAGAAGGCCGAGAAACGGGCCGAACAGGCCGAGAGGCGCGCGGACCGCGCCGAAGAACGTGCCCTGCAACTGGGCAAGGAGACGAAGATGGCGAAGCCGAAGAAGAGGAAGTCCGCAGCCAAGAAGCCCGCGAAGAAGAGGGCGTCTGGCAAGACCACCAAGCGCGCCTCGCGGCGTCACGCCGGGGCGGCGCGGTCCTTCGGCAAGTTCAAGCCGCTCAGCGTGAAGATCGGCGGCAAGAGCCGCACGACGTACCTGCACAAGAGCAAGGGCGGCGGCGTGCGGCACATCCCGATCTACGCGCTCCACGGCTTCAAGAGCCAGGCCGCCTTCAAGAAGGCCCAGATGGAGGGCGACGACAAGACGCGCGAGAAGATCAACCGTCGCGGGCAGGCCATCCAGCGTCTGCGCGATCGGGCCAAGGCGCGGATCGAGAAGGAAGGCGACATCTTCACGCCCAACACGACGGTGATCCCCTACAGCGAGTGGAGCAGGAACATGACCCCGAACAAGCGCAAGAGCGCGAAGAAGGCCGCCAAGAAGAAGACCTCGGCCCGCAAGGCCCGCCGCTCGCCCGCGCAGATCAAGGCGGCGAAGCGCAACATCAAGAAGGCGCAGGCTGCGGCGAAGAAGGGTCGCAAGGCCGGCAAGAAGCGCGGCGCGCGCAAGTCGGCGAAGAAGGCCGGCAAGCGCACGGCGGCGCAGCGGAGCGCGTCGGCGCGCAAGGCGGCCCGCACGCGCAAGCGTCACGCGGCGGCCAAGTCGAGCAAGCGCAAGGCCCCGAAGCGCAAGAAGGGCGCGCACAAGGCGGCGAAGCGCGGCAAGCGCACGGCGGCGCAGCGGAGCGCGTCGGCGCGCAAGGCGGCTCGCACCCGCAAGCGCAACCTCGCGGCCGGCAAGCGCCCGAGCAAGCGCAAGGGCGGCAAGAAGCGGTACCACCGCAACGCGGGCGCCGTGGCGACCCCGAACCGTCGTCGGCACCACCGCCGCTACGCCGAGAACCGTCGCCGCTACCGGCGCAACGGCTACATGGACCAGCTGAAGAGCGGTCTCAAGGTCGGCGCCGTGATCGTCGGCTCGTTCCTCGCGCACAAGGTGCTGAGCAACCTGCTCGTGAACCAGGGCCTCAACCGGGTCGCGTACTTCAACGATCCGAAGGTGGCGCCCTACAAGGGCCTGCTCGCGGGCGTCATCGTCGCCGCCATCGGCATCCCGCTCGCGGCCAAGTTCAGCAGCAAGGAGGACACGATCAACCAGATCGCGGGCGGCATGGCGGCTTCGCTGCTGCACACGGCCATCCTCACGGCGGCCGGGCACTTCGCGATGGGCAAGGACGCTCTGCCGTACCTGTCCGGCACCGGCGAGTACATCGCGACCCAGGGCTACGGCGAGTACATCGCGACGCAGGGCTACGGCGGCTTCGGCGCCTACCAGCAGTACGGTGGCGCGCCCCAGCAGTACAACGGGCCCTTCCAGCAGGCGGCGGCGGGCTACGGCGCCATGATGCAGGCGGCGGCGGGTCCGTTCCAGCAGGCTGCGGCGGGCTACGGCTTGTCGCAGGCGGCGGCCGGCACGGGCGAGTACATCGCCTCGGGCGCGCAGGGCTACGGCGAGTACATCGCGACCCAGGGCTTCGGGGACTCGGCGTACACGTACGACGGGATCCCGGGCGGTGACCTCTCGGCCGCCGAGCACGCCCTCAACGTGGCGGAGGCCGCTGCCGGCCTCGGCTTCGGCGACGACACGATGTCGGGTACCACCGACGTCGGCGTCTCCAGCATGGTGAACCCGCTCTACCCCGGAAACGCGGGCTCGGTCGGACCGGGGCTGCAGCAGCTCCCGATCCAGTCGCTCGACCAGGGCGTCCCGGGCCTCCCCGGCCCGAAGGCCACCATCGCGGCGACGCCCGCGGGGCAGGCCATGGACGACGCCACGATGACGGGCCGCCGCGGCGTGCTCGCCGGGGGTGACGGCATCTTCGGCGGCTGCAGCCCCATCCACGGCAACAGCGACTGGCAGTGACGCGCTGACGCGGTGACCACACGGTCACCCTGCGGAGGGTGGTGAAGACCGCCGCCCGCAGGACCCCCGGAGCCCTCGGAAAACCGAGGTCCCGGGGGTTGCGGCGTTGAAACGGCCCGAAGGGGATCCAGGCCCCTCTAACAACGGTAGGCCACTTCACGGGAGAATTTCACCATGGCGAAGCTCACCAACGTCCGCGAGCGCGTGCACCAGCCGTTCCGGGACACCCTCATCCGCACGAGCGGGTACCAGCAGTCCAACATCCAGGACCGCACCGATCTGTTCACCGCCGCCGGCAAGGGCGACGGCGAGACCAACCTCAAGAACGGCTCGACGCTCCCGAGCGACCAGTCCATGGTCGTGCTCGCGCTCCGAGTCTTCGCCTGGTACCGCAACCCGATCCAGCGTGGGCCCACGGTCACGACCACTCCCGGCGGCGTCACCTACCCGCTGCACAACGGCGACTTCCAGTACGCCGCTGCGGGCTCGACCTTCTCGGACGCGCAGGCGACCGCGGCGGGCGGCCAGGCCCCGGGCTCGACCCAGGACGTGCACCGCCTCTACTGGCAGACGGAGGAGCAGCTGCTCTGGAGCTTCGGCGCCGGGGACAAGTTCTCCATGACCTCGATGCCGACCGCGTACTTCCCGTACGGCGGTGGGCTCTCCGGAAGCCTCGGCGGCGCGACGGACCTCATCCACTGGAACAACGGCACTCCGGACCACGCCGGGATCCTGCGCCTCGCCCGCGCGATCCTCCTGCCGCCCCGCCAGAACATCAAGTGTTCCGCGCAGATCGTCGCGCTCATCGACGGGTCGAGCAACGTGTTCCAGTCGCAGCAGGGCTCGCGCAACATGCTCTCGCTCACGTCCAACCTGAACGTCGTCGACCTGATCAACAAAGCAGTGTCGTTCACGTTTGACGGTTTGTTCTCACGCGACGTTCAGTAAAAAACCCAATGATTCCGCGGACTTAGGTCCAAAGAGTCAACGGGATTCCTGAGCGTTCCACTGCGACGTCCAATGACGTCGCGTCCGAAGTCGAGGAGGGCCCCCGCGAGGGGGCCACCCTCGCACCTCTTCTGGTCCGCGCGCCTCGCCTACACCCCCCCAAGTGTGAGGCGCGCGGCCCGGAAGACTCTCTTCGCGGAGATCGCGATGGCGCCCCGAGGCCGCGATGCGCGGTGGACGGGTAGTTTGTAGGGAGACGCATCCAGATGAGCAACGGGTACGATCCGCTCGCGCCGCTGCGCGCCGACATCCAGCGGCTGGCCGCCGACAACCAGACGCTCCGCCAGCAGATGAACAGCTACGCTGCCGGGCAGCGTAAGGCCGTCGACGAGCGCCTGAGCGCCGCCGATCAGAAGCTCTCCGACTTGGCCACGATCGCCAAGACGTTGAAGGGCTCGGTCAACTCCATCTTCTGGAACCGCAAGAACATCCGCATCGAGGACATCCCCGGGCGCCGGGTGCCCTTCGTCCTCATCATGGACATCCCGATCCAGAGCGACACGATGTCGGTCCGGGAGCAGTCCGTCACCATCCCGCAGGAAGGCCCCTTCGTCGCCGTCCGCCGGATGGCCACCTTCCAGTCCGGCTACCAGTTCGAGGTGACCGATGCGCAGACGGGCGCCGCGGCGCGCTTCTCGGGCCGGAGCTTCGGCCGCTACCGCCCCATCCATTCGGCCTGGGACCTCAACGATGCGATGAGCGACGGCATCGTGACGACCAGCAACCCCATGGCGGTCGGCGCCACGCCGAGCGTCACGTCCATCGTGTCGAGCAAGAGCGGGTACCGCTCGATGGAGTTCGACGGGCGCATCACCTTCGTCAACGGAGGCTCCTCCTACCCCCGCCAGAACATCCCCGTCCCCAGCTCGATGTGGACGCCGCAGATCAACGCGCCCCAGGATCTCGGCGCCCTCGACTTCTTCGAGCGCGGCGAGATCTTGACCGTCCAGGTCCAGCCCAACCACGTCAACAACCCGCCCTTCGGCAACGTGCAGGGCGTCTCGGGCGCAGGCGGCGCCGCCTACCCGTTCCTCGGGGGGCAGTACGATCCGCAAGAGGGGATCGGCACGCTCAACGGCTTCACCGTCACGACGGGACCCGTCGTCACGCCGCTCACCCAGGACCCGATCGTGCGCATGCCGGACGGCCTGCTCACGATCGGCTGGGAAGGCTACCGCATCATCCAGCCGGTCGGGCCCGTCGAATGAGCCCCCCTCCGCGCCAGATGGTGCGGGAGGTCGCCCGCGGCACCCTGCTCGCCGAGGCGGAGCGCACCCGCGCCGCCGCCGAGGCGCGGCAGACCTCCATGCACATGCCCCCCGGCTGGGACGGGGGCAAAGGCCAAGAGGGCGGCCCGCCGGGCATGGGCTTGCCCTCGCCGCTCTTTCACCAGCCTGGCGGCGACACGATCAACCGCCTACTCTCGCCCGCCTTCGAGGTCTTCGAGGAGCTGTACCAAGTGCTCCCCGAGGAGAGCTGGTACGATCCGACCGTCTCGCCGACGACGCCCATCCAGTTCGAGCTGGGAGCGTTCCAGGTGCCGCCCGGCATGCACCTCTGGATCTTCGACTACGAGTTCACGCCGTTTCGGCTGAGCGGAGTCGACGCGGGCGACATCGTGCCCGTGGAAGACCAGCGGCTCACGACGGTGCTCGGCTTCGATCTCACGATCTCCAGCCGCCGCACCTCGCACCTGCTCTACCAGCTCGACCCGGTCAAGGTGCAGCTCGCCCGCCAGGCGTTTCAGCAGCAGCCCAACTACGCCAACATCCGGCCCGCCGCCAACCCCGGCTCCTTCGACCGAGCGCAGGCGCAGTCGTTCGCGGCAGCCGCGTCGCCGTCGACGTCGCTGCTCCCCTCGCGGCGCAAGCGCCAGGGCGCCGAGAGCGGACCCTTCACGATTATCGCCCGCGAAAACGAGCGCGTCGCGCTCTCCTGCGTGATCTTCCGCACCGTGCCCTTCCCGCTCGGGAGCATCCAGGGCCGGCACGCGGGCTACCTCGTCGCGTCCAACGTCTCCGAGGCCATCCTCATGCGCATGAGGCCCCGGTGATGTACAAGGACTTCGACGATCGAGCTTGGCGCTCTGGAAGGGTCCGCTCGGACAGGTCCACGAACGTGACTTGTTCTTTCCGCGTCGCTTCCGGCCAGGGCGTCAAGCTCGATCGTCGAAGTCCGTCTCGCGTCGAAGAGGAGGTCGCGTGAGCTATGCGATGCTCCCTCCACGACGAAGAGCCTTCGGCACGGTCGACGAATGGACCAACCCGTCCATGCACTCGTACCTGCCGGCGGACGTGTTCGTCCTGCGCCTCAGCGTCGTCGGGCTTCCGCTGCGCGACGCGCGCGACGTGCTGCCGCTCCTCCGCGCCATCGGCAAAGGGCAAAACCTCCACCTCGACGTCCGCGGCGCGGCGCTCTCCCAGGATCCTGGGGCGCCTCCGGATGCGTGGCACGCCGACCTCGTGCTCACGACGCCGATGGCCCTGTTTCCTCTCGCTCCGCTCCTGCCCGGCACCGTCGACGACGGCGCCAGCATGGCTCAGAAGGTCGAAGCCGATCCCGGCCTCCGGGGCAGCTTTCCAGCCTTCAAGGTCGTCGGGAGTCTTTTCGGCCAGCTCACGGCGCCCCCCAACGCCATCGATCACTGGCGCAGCCAGCCGATCCTCTGGGACAGCCACCTCGGCCCCGCGGGGACGGGCGGCCCGACCGACACTTTCGCGAAGCCTGCGGACTTCAGCATCGTGCACGGCAAGGCGGACGACGGCGCGCTCGCGACGCCGTGGCTCGTCAAGCAGTCTCCGCTCACGCCTCCCGGTCCTCCCGGACCCGGCGGCTCATCTTCGCTCGCCGTCGTGGGGCTCGTGGTGCTTGCGGCCGGGCTGATTGGGTATCGAGTCGTGAAAGGTCAGGAGAAACGACGATGAGTTACTACATGTTGAGCGGGCTCGGAGCGATCAGTTTCAGCTCGGGCGCGGTGTGGAGCGATTGGCTCGCGGGCGCGCCTCCGACGAGCAACAACGCGGCGGGCAAGCGCGCCGCGGATGCGATCCGCGCGGCGCTGGGGCAGCTCGGTTACGGCACCGTCGCGATCGGTCAGCAATGGGGCACTTCGCAGGACAAGGCGGCCTACTCGAAGTTCGCGTCGGACAACGGCGTCTCGCCGCCCTCGGGCATGCCGACGTGGTGGCCGAGCCAAGCCGGGGTCGACAAGCTCGGCGAGCTGGTCGCGGCCGGAGGCACGCCGGGCGGACTGCCCGTGCAAGAGTTCCACGCCGGACCGAGCGGGGAGCTGATCCCGGGCCCCGCGCCCGGCACGGCGCCCATCGGCACGCCGACCGCGAAGGCCGGCATGACCGGCACGCAGGTCGGCCTGCTCGTCGCGGCGCTCGTCGTCGTCGGCGGCCTCGCCGTCATGGCGAAGAAGAAGAAGCCCGGCAGCGCGGGCGCGTACGGCAGCAGCCCGTACAGCAGCAGCTCGGCGATGACGGTGCGCTCGGTGCCCAACCGTCGCCGCCGCCGTCACCACGCCTCGGCGTGAAGGAGTCCCTCTCCCCATGAGCTGCCCCACGTGCCTTGTCGGCTTCGCCGGATTCGGAGACGCGCCCAACCCGCGCGCCTTCGCGCCCGTGCGCGCCGACACGCCGCTCGGGCTCGGTGCGGCACCTGACCAAGTGCGCGTGCTGGCAGCTTTCGGGGTGGGGGCGCTCCTCGGCTACGTGCTCATCCGGGCGATCGTGCCCGCCGTGGAGACCGCGCGATGAGCTTGCCCTACGCCGAGATGTTGACGGTCGCGAAGGACGGCTCTCCGCTTCTCTTGGAGGTGGCGGGCCGCGCGCTCGGGCTCGGCCAAGCCGAGCGCGCCGCGCTCGGCCAGGGCGCCTTGCCTTGGTGGTTTTGGGGGACGCTCGGCATCACGGTCGGCGTCGTCGCAGGCATCCAGGTGCACAAGCGCTGGCCGGACAAGATCCCCGCCTTCGTCAGGGGCAAGTAAAGGACACCATGTTTCACTCGACCTGCGGGATGGGCGACATCTTCTCCATGTTCCAGGCGTCGACGACGCTCGGCCCCCCTCCGCCTCCCCCGCCCCCGCCTCCGGCGGTCGTGCAGGTGCAGAC
>Ga0315292_10002299_pt1 | contig 10650 bp, 6 predicted proteins | sample YL17G13_0_MG_FD_204029 | JGI IMG/M metagenome (GOLD analysis project Ga0315292, IMG submission 204029) | Sediment microbial communities from Yellowstone Lake, YNP, Wyoming, USA - YL17G13_0 | ecosystem: Environmental > Aquatic > Freshwater > Lake > Sediment | place: USA: Wyoming | collected... | reverse complement strand
ACCGCGGCGGCGGGTTCTTCTCGGCCGAGGACGCCGACTCGCTCGATGCCACCGGCCATTCCGAGGAGGGCGCCTTCTATACCTGGGCTCTCGACGAGGTTCTGGCGGTCTGTGGTGATCTGGCACCGGTCGCCGCCGACTGGTGGGGCATCACCGACGACGGCAACTTCGAGGGCCGCACGATCCTGAACCGCCCGGTACGGGGCGATCTGATCCGACCGGCCGAGGTCGACCAGGCCCGACGCGAGCTCTTCGACGAACGGGAGGGCCGGCCGCGACCAGGCCTCGACGACAAGGTGCTGACCGAATGGAACGGCCTCATGCTGGCCACCCTGGCCGAGGCCGCGCACGCCACCGGCAACCGGGGATGGCTGGTCGACGCCATCCAGACCGGAGACTTCCTGCTCGCCAACCTGCGCCGCGACGACGGACGTTGGCTGCGCTCGTGGCAGGCCGACCCCGCCAGCGACGCGAGCCACGGCGCGACCACCGGTCGGGCCCAGCACCTGGCCTATGCCGCCGACTACGCCGCCCTCGTCGATGCCTTCACCCGCCTGGCCGAGGCCAGCGGACACGCCCGCTGGATCGCCGAGGCCCGCCGGGTCGCCGACGATCTGATCGACCTGTTCTGGGACGACGAGCACGGCGGGGTGTTCACCACCGGCCACGACGCCGAGGCGCTCGTCACCCGCCCCAAGGACCTCATGGACAACGCCACGCCGTCGGCCAACAGCCTCGCGGCGGTGAGCCTGCTCCGGCTCGGCGGCCTCACCGGCGACGAGCGCTACACCGAGCGGGCGGCGGCGATCCTGAGATTGCTGGCCGAGCCGGCCACCCGCCACCCGATGGCCTTCGGGCACCTGCTGGCCGCCGTCGACCTGTGGAACCATGGCACCACCGAGGTGGCGGTCGTCGGCGACCGACCCGATCTCGTGCGAGCTGTGGCCGAGGCCTATCGACCCAACACGGTGATGGCGTGGGGCGAGGCCTACCCGTCGCCGCTTTGGGACGACCGGGACGCCGGGGCGACCGGTGCCGGTCAGGCCTACGTGTGCCGCAACTTCGCCTGCCAGCGCCCGGTGACGACCGTCGATGAGCTCATCGCCCAACTCGCCGGCGAGGCCTGACCCCGAGACCTCACGCCAAGACCTGCCCTCAATCCACCGTTCTTGCGACGCAACCGGGCGGTTGTCGCGTCGCTACCGTCGCAGGAACGAAGATTCGGGCGGACGAGCCGGGTCGGGGGTCGCGGCTACCAGCCGCCACGGTGAACGACCTCGTCGAGCGGGCGGCGACCGCGCTCAGCCGATCGGCTCGACCGATCGACTTCGGGGGCCGGATGGCCGATGGCGATGGTGCCGATGGGCCGATACCCGTCGGGCACGCCCAGCTCGGCCATGACGGCCGCCTCGTGTTCGAAGATCCCGAAGAACAGCGCGCCCAGCTCCTCATCGACGGCGCCGAGCAAGAGCAGCATCGCGCTCATCGCCGTGTCGATCAGCCAGTAGGGCACCGGCCAGTCGGCGGCCGACGAGCCCAGGCCGGTCGCGGCCTTGTCGGGCTCGGCGTAACGGTCGACGTAGGCCTGCGGGTGCGCCAACGGGATCACGAGCGCCGGTGCCGTCAGCAGACCGGGCCAGGGGAACCCCGGGCGCCGGTCCGGCGGCAACGTGACCTGCCAGTAACGATCGGTCTGCTCCGCCCCCTCGAGCACGACGAAGGCCCAACCTTGACTGAACCCGGCCGACGGCGCGTGCGTCGCCAACTCGAGCAGGCGATCGAGCGCGCCGGCGGGCAGGGGGCGGTCCTGGAAACCGCGCACCATGCGCCGGCGGTGGATCGCGTCCTGGAGCTCCACGGGTTCCCGATGGCCGTCGTCGAGCCGCGGGCGAGCGGTGCTAGCCGAGCTTGGCGAGCCGCTCGGCCATCGCCCATCCGAAGACGATGACCGAATCGCCCCGCTTGGCGTTGGTCTTGTCGAAGATGGCCACGACGTCGACGTCGAGGTTCTCGGGCTTCAAGGTGTCGTGATCGAGCACGAGGGGGAAGGCACCGTCACCGACCGCGGTGAAGTCGCGGTCGTTGTAGTTGCCGGTCTCGACGCCGAAGCGCTTGGCCAGACGGCGACCCCACGCCCGCTCTTCGCCGCTCGCCCGATGGTCCGGGCGGGGCACGATGTCGTCGAGCGCCCGGAGCGCCTCGAAGCCACCGGCGTTGATGATGCGGGTACCCACGAGGACGTCCTCGTCGGGGAAGGCCAGCACCGCCCGTCGGTACTGCTCGGCCATGATGGCCCGCATCACCGAATCGCGCTTGGAGGTGCGACGCACCGAAGCCAGTCCGATGAGCACGGCAGGCGTGCCCCCGATGCGCTCGAGGGTGCTGAAGGAGAACGCCTTCAGTGAGCGACCCTCACGAGCCAGGGTGACGAGCACCCATGCCTCGGTCTGCTTCGACAGCAGACCGACTTCGAAACGAGACGGCCCGTCGACACAGATGTCGGCCATCTCGGCCAGCTCCGCGTCGCTCAGTGCCGTGCAGTCCTTGGTCTCGACCTCGATTGCCATACGTTCGATTGCCCCCGGCAGGATGCGACGGACCACTACTCGCCCGCAGGAACGGACCTCTCTAGTCCAGCGGTCGCGAGCGTTGAGCGCAACTCGGCGGCCGGCGACCCCGCCCGGAATCGCTGCGGGCCGCGTCCGGCGGGCCCGAAAACCGGTCGATCTCCGCGCCACGACCCGACCTCGGCGGAGGCCCGATCAGGCGGCGATGGCGTCGGGGCCGAGCATGACACGGAGTTCGCCGACCAGGCCGCTCGACGCGTCGACGTTGAACTCGTCGGGCAGGCGCACGATCTGGCGATCACCGAGATGCAGGAACACCTGCGACTCGCCGGGGTGCTCGCTCAACAGCCCTTTGAGCCCCGCCAGCAGCGGCTCGCTGAGCGCGTTCGGCGACAGCCGGATGCGCACCGGCGGAGCCCCGTCACTGATCGGCTCGAACACCTGGATGTCCATGGCCATGAGCTTGGGTGTGTCGTCGCGACCGTCGACGCGGGCCTTCACGCACACCACGGCATCGTCTTCGAGCAGGTGGCCGAACTGCTGCATGGTCTTCGGGAAGACCATGCACTCGATCGAGCTCTGCAGGTCCTCGAGCACGAACACGGCCATCAGGTCGCCCTTCTTGGTCCACTTGCGCTGGAGGCTCGTGACCAGGCCGCCGACGACTCGCATGGTGCCGTCTTCGACGCCTTCGAGTTCGGCGATCGAGCACTCGGTGCGACGACGCAGCGACGCCTCGGCCCCCATCAGGGGATGGTCGCTGACGTAGAGACCGAGCATCTCCTTTTCGAACCCGAGTCGCTGCTTCTTGTCGAACTCGATGTCGGGGATGGGTCGACGCGTCTCGGCGGGGCCAGAAGAATCGTCGGGGCCGGCATCGTCGCCCAGCATGGAGAAGAGGTCGAACTGCCCTTCGGCCTCACGGCGTCGACGGACGACGGTGGTGTCGAGGATCTCCTCGTAGACCGCCAGCAGTCCCTGCCGGGGATGGCCCATCGAGTCGAAGGCTCCAGCCTTGATGAGCGATTCGATGGTGCGCTTGTTGAGTACGCCCAAGTCGACGCGATCGCAGAAGTCGTAGAAGTCGGCGAACGGCCCGTTGGCGTCGCGTTCGGTGACGATCAGCCCAACGAGGCCCTCGCCCACGTTGCGCACGGCCGAGAGCCCGAACGGGATCGAGCCGACTCCCCCGACCCCCTCACTGCCGTCGCCTCGCACCGCCGCGAAGTCGCTCATCGACACGTTCACGTCGGGCACGAGCACAGCGACGCGCATCTGGCGGCACTCGTTGAGGTAGACGGCGGCCTTGTCGAGATTGGTCTTGACGCTCGTGAGCAGCGCGGCGAAGTACTCGACCGGGTAGTTCGCCTTGAGGAAGGCGGTCTGGTACGCCACGAGGCCGTAGCCATAGCTGTGGCTCTTGTTGAAGGCGTAGTCGGCGAACGGCTCGATGATGTCGAACAGCGCCGTGCCGATCGCGGAGCCGTAGCCGGTGGCGTCACACCCGGCCACGAACTTCTCACGCTCCTTCTTGATGAGGGCACGATCCTTCTTGCCGCAGTTGTGCACGAGGAAATCCTCGACCACGGCGTAGGGCCGGTCGGGGTCGGTCATCCGGAAATCGAAGCACTCCTGCTCACCGATCGGCTCGACCGAGACGACGGTGTCCCAGATCAGGTCACCCGTGCGGAGGTCCTCGAGTCGTTCAGAAAAAAGGAGGCCGTCGAGAGCGTGGCGGTGCAGAACCCGACTCGCCGCATACCCACCGGTGTCGACACCCAGCGAGCGCTTCGAACGGCCGGTCACGAGCGACCGCCGCTCGAGCTCGGAGGCCAGGAAGTTGGCCGGGATTCCGATGTTGGTGGCGCTCGAACCGTCAGACCACTCGAGCATCCAGCGCCCGACCTTTGCCTGCTTCACGGCCGTGAGGTGCGGTTCGACGATCCGGGCAAAGGCCTTGGCCTGGCCCTTGTCGGCAATGGACAGCGTGTAGTGCCGACCGTGCCCGTCGAGGTCACGGGAGTGCAGGTTCGACACGACGCCGCAGCGGAGCAGCATCCGCTTGAGCGCCAGGACCACGCACCGACTCTTCGAGCCGTAGTGCACGCCGGACCGGTCGGCCCACCCATCGGCGCAGAAAGAGAGCCCGAGGAACCGCTCGATCTTGCGAAGCGGTGCGTTGACAACGCTTCGAGGAATCATCTTGTCGGCGGCCAGGCCGGGCTGGCCGAGGATCGAAACGAGCGAGAGCAGTTCCTGGCGGGTGAGCCGCAGCCGGGTGACGCCCCCGATGGTCTCAGCCCGGTGATGGGCATAGCCGAAATGCCGCTCGAACGCCTGCCGGAAGGCCTCGAGGAGTTCGGGGTCGGTGCTGCAGAAGTGGGCGTTGCGGGCAGGGCCGTTGCGCAGGTCGGGCGTGTATCCCTCGGAGATCAGCAGGGCCGACAGGTCGATCTCGGCATCGGACAGCTTGCTCCCACCATTCGTGGCCGTTCGAGATGCCACGCCGACGAGGTCGCCGGGTTCGATCGTGCCCAGCTCGCGCCAGGTGTCTTCCACGAGGAACGGATGGTTCGACGTCGCGTCGATCGAGTACCCGGACGACGTCGTCAGGCGATAGACGGTCTTGGGGCCGACCGGCCAGACGTCGGCGACGGGATCGAATCGAGTCGTGGCCGAGGTGGTGTCGATGGTCTGAACCCGACGGTCGGCGAGCCCCATCACCTGCTCGATCGGCACGTAGCCCTGCGAGCGGGTCAGCATCAGCGTGCCGGCCGGCAGGCAGGCCTTACGAAGGTTGTCCGCCTCGGCCAGGGAGTAGCCCGCGAACTTCTGGGCCACCCGCATCATGCTCTCTTGGTAGATCATCAATCCCTGCGTGTTGCCGAGGATCTCCTCGAGATCGGCGTGCAGGTATTCGATCGGCTTGCGACCGTTCTTGCGGTCGGCGTAGTCGTTGTGCATGTTGGCGGCCATCGGGCCCGGGCGGTAGAGGGCCACCAGGGCGGCGACGTCCTCGAAGCTGGTGGGCGCCAGTGACCGCATGAGCTGGCGCATGGCGCCGCCTTCGAGCTGGAACACGCCGATCGAGTCGCCCGCCCGCAACAGCTCGTAGGTCTTGGGGTCATCGAGGGGGATCGTGTCGATGTCGAGATCGACGTCACGCGTGGCCCGCACGAGAGCCTGGGTGTCGGAGATCACGTCGAGGTTCCGCAGTCCGAGGAAGTCCATCTTGAGCAGGCCGAGGTCTTCGACACCGTGCATCTCGTACTGGGTGACGACGGGCGCCAGCTCGGGATCCTTGCCGGCCTCGGGCTTGCGCTGGATGGGCAGGTACTCGGTGAGCGGCTCCTTGGTGATCACCACCGCGGCGGCGTGGATGCCGTCCTGGCGGCGCAGCCCTTCGAGGCCGCGAGCCACGTCGATGACGCTCCGGGCGTCGGAATCGTTGGCGTACATGTCGCGGAGCTCGCCGGCCATCTTGAAGCCGTCGACGTACTTCGGGTGCTCGTCGAGACAGGCGTAGAGGGGCGTGTCGCGGCCCATCACGAGCGGAGGCATGGCCTTGGCGACCTTGTCGCCCACGACATACGGGTAGCCCAACACCCGCGCCGCATCGCGGACCGCGGCGCGGGCCTTGATGGTGGAGAACGTCACGATCTGCGCGACGTGGTCGCGGCCGTAGCGCTCGGCCGCATAGCGGATCATCTCGTCCCGGTAGCGGGAGTCGAAGTCCATGTCGATATCGGGCATCGAGATGCGTGACGGGTTGAGGAAGCGCTCGAACAACAGGTCGTACTTGATGGGGTCGAGATCGGTGATGCGCAGGCAGTAGGCCACGGCGCAGCCGGCGGCGCTGCCACGCCCCGGCCCTACCCGGATGTCGCCGTCGCGAGCGTGCCTGATGAGGTCCCAGACGATGAGGAAGTACGACGAGAAGCCCATGTCGCCGATGACCTTGAGCTCGTAGGCCAACCGCTCGACGGCATCGTCGGGAACCTGCTCACCCCAACGCTCGCGGGCCCCGGCGAACGTGAGGTTCTCGAGATAGGCGGCGTCGTCGGCGAAGCCTTCGGGGATCGGGAAGTTGGGCAGTTGCGGCTTGCCGAACTCGATCTCGACGTCGGCCCGCTCGGCGACCCAGAGCGTGTTGTCGCACGCCTCGGGCAGCTCGGCGAACAGCCGTCGCATCTCGTCGGCCGTCTTCAGGTAGTGCTGGTCGCCGGTGAACTTGAAGCGGTCGGGGTCGCTCATGAGCGCCCCGGTCTGCACGCACAGCAGGGCGTCGTGAGCCTCGTGGTCTTCGCGGTGGGTGTAGTGGCTGTCGTTCGTGGCCAGCAGCGGAGCCTGGATCTTGCGCGCGATCTCGAGCAGTTGTGGGTTGGTGCGGTGCTGTTCGGGGATGCCCTGGTCCTGCAATTCGATGAAGAGGTTGTCGCGCCCGAAGATGTCCTGCAGGCGGGCCGCCTTCTCGAGCGCCTCGGCCGGACGGTCGTTGAGCAGGGCTTGGAGCACCTGGCCGCCGAGGCACCCGGTGGTGGCGATGATGCCCTCGTGATGGGCCTCGAGCAGCTCCCAGTCGACCTTGGGCTTCATGTAGTAGCCCTCGAGGTAGGCCCGGCTCGACAACTGGATCAGGTTCTTGTAGCCGACGTTGCTCTCGGCCAGCGCCGTGAGGTGGTAGTAGGCCTTGCGGCCACCCTCGGCATCACCACCCGAGTCGTCCATGCGGCCCCGCCGGGGTGGCCGCTCGGTGCGGGCCTCATACGCCATGTACAGCTCGCTGCCGATGATCGGCTTCACGCCCTGGTCACGGCACGCCTGGTAGAAGTCGAGGACGCCGTACATGTTGCCGTGGTCGGTGATGCCGACGGCAGGCTGGCCGTCGGCGGCCGCCTTGGCCACGAGGTCGCCGACACGCGCCGCGCCGTCGAGCATCGAGAACTCGGTGTGCACATGCAGATGGGTGAACGACTCCACCACGGCGGGGCCTGACTCCTTCCGCGGTTGCCGTCACCTCGCGCTGTCCACAGGGTTATCCCCAAATGTGGACGAAGTACACGCGTGTGATTCCTCCGCTCGATCGACTCTAGCGCTAGAGGTAGGTGCCCGGGCGCTCGGCCGGCGACCCACCCCCCGGCGAGTCCGGACCGGTCGGGAGCTGGCCCCGCATGTTCTCGAGTTGTTGGCGGGCCGCCATCTGCTGGGCGAAGAGGGTGGCCTGGATGCCGTGGAACAACCCCTCGAGCCAACCGACGAGTTGAGCCTGGGCCAGGCGAAGCTCGACGTCGCTGGGCAGGGTGCCCTCGTCGAACGGCAGGGCCAGCCGTTCGAGCTCGCCGCGCAGATCACTCGACAGCGCCGAGCCGAGCTCGGTGACCGAGGTCTCGTAGATGGCCTTGAGTCGTTGGCGACCCGGCTCGTCGAGCTGCGTCGTGCGCACCTCCTCGAGCAATTGCTTGATCATCGAGCCCACCCGCAGCACCTTGGCCGGCTCGGTCACGTACTCGGCGTCGACCTCGGGTTCGGCCGGTGACCCGGCACTGCCGTCGGCGGTGGGCGGGCTGACCTCGTCAGGTCGGATCAGCTCGACGCTGACGCTGCCGTTCTCGATGTCGTCTGGTGTCATCTGCGCATCCTTCCCCGATCCGCACCGATGTGCCACCCGGAACCGAGCGTCGGAGCGACTCTGACCGTCAGGCCCGGTGGGCGAGGAGGGGGACCAGCATCTCCGCCGACGTGAGCGATCCGTGCCGGGAGATCAATTTGAACGGACCGCTGTCGTCGGGATCGTCGAACGACACAGACCCTCTTGCGACCAGCGCGACGTCGCCGAGCCGGGACCGGGCGGCGTCGGTGACGACCGGCCCGAACCACCCCTCGGCGATCATCTGCTCCTGGCTCAGCACCCAGGCGCAATCACCGTGATGACTCTGCGTCGCGTCGAGCAACGGACCGATACGTCCGGGTCGGGCATGCAACCATCGGAATCGACCTTCGCCCGACTGGAACGAGACCTGATCGAGCACGTCGCGGTGCAGGTGCACGATGTTGTCGCCGACATGCAGCTGGCCATGGTCGGACGTGACCACCAGCACCGCGTCGCGGGGCAGGGCGGCGGCGATGTCGCCGACGAGCCGGTCGACATAGCCCAACTCGGCGTCGTAGTGCTCGGCGAGGCCGTACTCGTGGGCGACCTTGTCGATGCCCTCGTAGTAGGCGTAGACGAACGGCTCGCCGGCCCGCAACAGACGACCGGCCTCGACCACCATGGTCGAGCTGACCCGATAGCCGTTGAAGCGCACGCCGTCGAGATGGGCTGCGGTGAACCCGCTCGTACGGAAGTCGGCGCGGGTGACGATGGCCGGACGATGCCCGAGGAACGCCGGGTTGGGCTGCACCTTGTCTGGGGGAATGGACGCCCGCGCGTCGCGGCCGGCGACCGCCCACCGCAGCACGTTGAGGACCTGCCCGTCGACGCCGATCCGGTAGCCGACGACGCCGTGCTCCCCCGGGGTCAGGCCCGTCGTGATCGACGTCATGGCCGTGCCCGTGGTCGACGGGGCCACCGTACTGATGGCGCCGCCCGACATCGAGGCCAGGGTGGGGGCGATCGAGCGCCGGGCCTGGAGCTGGTCCCATCCCAGCCCGTCGAGCACCAGGAAGAGCACCTGATCGGCGCCGGCCATCGCGGCCGGGAACCAAGAGGGCAGCGACTCGGGTGGCTCGAGCAGCGCCGGCACGACGTTGTTCACACACGCGCCGCCGTAGTCGGGCAGCATCGGATCAGCATGAGACAGCTCGGGATCCGACCTGTCGTCACCGAGGGGATCGTGGCCCACCTTGCGTCCTTTCGTGAGGTGCCCACGCTAGCCATCGCTCCGGGGTGACCGAACGACACCACGACACATTGAGCCAAATGACCCAGTGCCCGACCCAGTGCCCGACCCAGTGCCCGGGCCCACTGCCCGGGCCCACTGCCCGGCACGGGCCAGCGCCCCCGTCGAGAGCCGGCACCCCACCGTGCCCCCCGGCGGCGTCCGACGCCTAGCATGACGGCGTGAAAGTCTCGACCCGAGGTGACTACGCCAGCCGTGCCCTGCTGTCGTTGGCGATGCACATCGGCGAGGAAGGGCCGACCTCCGTCCGCGACATCGCCGAACGGACGGGCCTGCCCCAGCCCTACCTCGAACAGATCCTGCTCGCGCTGAAGGGCGCCGGGCTCGTGCGGTCGAAGCGGGGAGTTGGCGGCGGCTACGTACTGGCCCGCGATCCGCGTGAGATCCCGCTCAGCGCCATCGTCAGCGCCGTCGACGGACCGATCGTCGCCGGCGACTTCGGCGATCCGCACACCAACGGCGCCTGCGACCACGAGGGCCAGTGCGTGCTGCTCGCCGTCTGGGCCGATGTGGGCGAGCACATGCGCCACTACCTCGAAGCCCTCACGCTCGCCGACATCGTCACCATGGCCCGGGGCGACGCCGCCTGGCCGGGCGAGGTCACCTGAGCTGCCTGATCACCTGAGCTGCCTGATCACCTGAGCTGGTCGAGCCCGTCGCGCAGGTCGGCCGGCAGCGGCGAGTCGAACACCATGGCCTCGCCGGTGACCGGGTGGCTCAGCCGCAGCGCGGCCGCGTGGAGCCACGGCCGATCGACTGGGAACGAGGGCTTCGACCCCCCGTAGCGCACGTCGCCGACGACCGGGTGATCGATGGCGCGGAGATGCACCCGGATCTGATGGGTGCGCCCGGTCTCGAGCCGACACTCGAGCAACGACACGTCGACCGGATCGTGGTAGGTGGCGATCACCTCATAGCGGGTGCGGGCCTCTTTGCCCTTGGCCGAGACGGTCATGCGGGTGGGCTCGCGGGCCGATCGCCCGATGGGCGCGTCGATCATGCCATTGAGGGCGTCGAGCTCACCCCACACCAGCGCGAGGTAGCGCCGCTCGACCTCGTGGGCCTTCAGCTGGGCGCTGAGTGCCACGTAGGCGGGCTGTGACCGGGCGACCAGCAGCAGGCCGGACGTGCCCTTGTCGAGACGGTGCACGATGCCGGGGCGCTCGGGATCACCCACCGCGGCG
>Ga0315292_10002298_pt1 | contig 10654 bp, 5 predicted proteins | sample YL17G13_0_MG_FD_204029 | JGI IMG/M metagenome (GOLD analysis project Ga0315292, IMG submission 204029) | Sediment microbial communities from Yellowstone Lake, YNP, Wyoming, USA - YL17G13_0 | ecosystem: Environmental > Aquatic > Freshwater > Lake > Sediment | place: USA: Wyoming | collected... | reverse complement strand
AAGTGGACAGCATTCTCATTGATGAGGCCCGGACCCCCCTGATTATTTCCGGGTCGGCGGAAGGTTCCACCCGTCTCTACGACGACATCAACCAGATCATCCCCCGACTGCAAAAGGAGCGGGATTACACCGTAGAGGAAAAAACGCGCACAGCCGTGCTGACCGAAGCCGGCGTGGGAACCGCCGAAAAAATGTTGAAAGTCGAAAACCTCTACGATCCCCGGAACATCCTCCTGGTCCACCACCTGAATCAGGCCCTGAAGGCCCATACCCTCTTCAAACGGGACGTGGATTACATCGTTAAAGACGGCGAGGTGGTCATCGTGGATGAGTTCACCGGGCGTTTGATGCCCGGTCGCCGTTACAGTGAGGGCCTGCACCAGGCCCTGGAGGCCAAGGAAGGGGTGAAGGTGGAAAATGAAAACCAGACCCTGGCCACCATCACCTTCCAGAATTATTTCCGCATGTACAAAAAACTGGCCGGCATGACCGGTACGGCGGATACCGAAGCCCCGGAATTCAATAAAATTTACAAATTGGACGTGATGGTCATCCCCACCCACCAGAAAATGATTCGGACGGATTATCCCGACGTCATCTACCGCAACGAAGCGGAAAAATTTAAGGCCGTGGTGGAGGAGATCAAGGAACTGCATGCCAAGGGACAACCGGTCCTGGTGGGGACCATTTCCATCGAGAAATCCGAGCGCCTCTCCAGGGCCATTGCCCGGGAAGGGGTCAAGCACTCGGTGTTAAACGCCAAGAACCACGCCCTGGAAGCCGAAATCGTTTCCCAGGCCGGACAGAAGGGCATCGTCACCATTTCGACCAACATGGCCGGCCGAGGTACGGACATCGTCCTGGGCGAGGGGGTCACGGCACTGGGAGGCCTGCATATTCTGGGGACCGAGCGGCACGAATCCCGGCGCATCGATAATCAATTGCGCGGCCGGTCGGGACGCCAGGGGGACCCGGGCAGTTCCCGATTTTACCTTTCCCTGGAAGACGATCTGCTGCGCATCTTCGGTTCCGACCGCATCGGCGGACTGATGGACAAAATGGGCATGTCCGAGGGTGAACCCATTGAACACCAGTTGATCAGCAAGGCCATTGAAAACGCTCAGCGCCGGGTGGAAGGGCACAACTTTGAAATCAGAAAACACCTGCTGGATTTCGACAATGTGATGAATCAACAGCGGGAAGTCATCTACGAACAACGGCGCAAGGTCCTGGAAGGACAGGATCTCCGGGAGACCATCCAGGAGATGAACCGGGAACTGGTCGACGCCGTCCTGGATTTTTTTCTGGATGAGAAGGTCCCACCCGAAGAATGGGACTTAAAGTCCATGAAAGACAAGCTGTTTTCGCAATTCAACCTGCACTTGGATCTCGACGCCCGGCCGATCCCCGAGGCGGAGGAACTTCGGGAGACCATCCAGAAACAGGTCTGGAACCGGTATCTGCAAAAGGTGGAAGCCATCGGCCCCGAGGTCATGGCCTCCCTGGAGCAAATGGTCATGCTCCAGACCATCGATACCGCCTGGAAAGATCATCTCCTGAGCATGGACCACCTTAAAGAAGGAATCGGCCTCCGGGGCTATGGCCAACGGGACCCGCTCCGGGAATATCAACGGGAAGGCTATGAGATGTTCGTGGAACTGATTGAACGAATTAAGGAACAGACCGTAGCCAACCTGATGCGATTGCAATTGGCCCGGGAAGCAGACCTGGAGGCCTTAACCGCTCCCCAGGAGCGGCCTGTTTTTTTCAGCCACGGAGGCGATGAAGGCCCCGCCCCCAAAAAACGGGAAAGCAAAAAGATCGGCCGCAACGATCCCTGCACCTGCGGCAGCGGAAAGAAGTATAAAAAATGCTGCGGCCAAAACAAGTAATAAATACCTAGGCGCAAGAAATAGTCTTAGTATCCATTTTGCCCTTCCAATTTTTTCAAAAATCCCTCCCAACCTCCTTTTAACAAAGGGGGGGGCCTTAAGGAAGAAGGGTTCCCCCCTTTGAAAAAGGGGGGTGAGGGGGGATTTCTTACATCGTTTTTCGAAAGGCTACCTTAAGCAACCATGAAGAATACCTCCTTTCAAGTAAAGGGTTTTTTGGCGGCGACGGCCAAGGCCCAAATAAAAAAAGGGGCCGACCGGGAGGACCTGGGATTACTAGTTTCCAGAACGCCGGCGGCGGTGGCCGGTGTCTTCACCCAAAATCGGGTCAAAGCCGCTTCCATCCTCGTCAATCAGGAAAGGATCATCTCCGGACAAGGCCGGGCCATCCTGGTCAACAGCGGCAATGCCAATGCCTGTACGGGAGAGCAGGGGCTCAAGGACACCCGCTTTCTGACCCGGAGGATTTCCGACAGTCTGGACTTGCCTGAAAACCAGGTATTTATGGCCTCCACCGGCGTTATCGGCCAGCCTCTGCCGATTAAACGAATGGCCCGAGCACTCCCTTTTTTGGTGCAGGGGCTGAACGAAAAAAATCTTCCGGCCGTGGCCCAGGCGATCATGACTACCGATACCTTTCCGAAAATCGAATCCCGCGAAGTGCCGCTGGAAAAAACCCGCTGCCGACTGGTCGGGATCGCCAAAGGGGCCGGTATGATCCAGCCCCATCTGGCCACCATGCTGGGCTTCGTGCTGACCGACGCGGCCGTGGCGCCGACCTTATTGAACGAACTGCTCCGGGAGAGTGCCGACCAGTCCTTTAATTCCATCACCGTGGATGGCGACACCAGCACCAATGATCTGCTGCTGATTATGGCCAACGGCCTGGCCGGGAATCCGAAACTGGAGGACCGGAAAAGCGCCGGGGCCAAAGCCTTCAAAAAGGCCTTGGATCACCTCCTGCTGGACCTGGCCAGAATGATCGTCCGGGACGGTGAAGGGGCCACCAAAGAGGTCAAGTTGCTCATTAAAGGCGCCAGGACCGTGGAGGAGGCCCGGACCATGGGTTTTACCGTGGCCAATTCGCCGCTGGTTAAAACCGCCCTCTTCGGAGAGGACGCCAACTGGGGGCGGATTCTGGCCGCCCTGGGGCGCTCCGGGGTCTCCTTTGATCCGGCCCAGGTCGATCTCTTTTTTGGTTCGGTTCCCCTGGTAAAACGGGGCCTGGGTCTGGGCCCGGAACAGGAGATTCCGGCTTCCCGGGTCCTCAAGAAAAAGGCCTTTACCATCACCGTCGACCTGCACCAGGGGCGGGCCAAAGCCGCGGTCTACACCTGCGACCTGTCCCTGGATTACGTCCGGATCAATGCCGATTATCGAACCTAAAGACGCAGAGCGTGGGACAGAGAGGGAAGATAGAAGATGGAAGATGGAAGCAAAAGAAAAAAGAGGGAAGCGTGTAGCTCAGCCGCCCTCGGCTGTGTCCCATCCCGGCTGAGGTTTTCATGCTTCGCGGGTGCCCGCCCGCGGGCATGAGGGTTTAATACAAAAAGAAACTCGGCACCGCAAGGCTTTCATCAATAGTTAATAATTAACAATTGATTATTAATTATTAATGTCGGGTAGTTAGGCCTATGGATCCCCCTTTATTTTCAGGCTTCGAGGTGCGCGCCCTGGGCCTGGGGGTTTACTATAAAAAGCCTTGAGCTACTCCCGATGACTTTTCCCAGAAGATTTTTCCATGACTCCCAAAAAACTTAAAAAAATTATACGCGCCGCCCGGGGTGAAATCCCGGCCGACCTGGTCCTTAAAGGCGGACGGGTGGTCAACGTCTTCACCTGTGAAATCGTGGAAACCGATGTGGCCCTGGCCGAAGGGACCATCGTCGGGCTGGGCGCATACGAGGGGCGGGAGGTCTTTGATTGCCGGCGCCGGTTCATCGTCCCCGGGTTTATCGACGGCCACTTGCACGTGGAAAGCACCCTGCTTACCCCGGCCCACTTAGCCCCGGTCCTGCTGCCCCTGGGGACGACCACGCTGATTTCCGACCCCCATGAGATCGCCAATGTGCTGGGTCTGAAGGGGATGGCCTTTATGCTGCAGGACAGCGCGGACCTGCCCCTGGAATATTACTGGATGGCCCCTTCCTGCGTCCCGGCCACCCCTTTGGAGACTGCGGGGGCTGTTCTGGGAAAGAAAGACCTGCTCCCGTTACGTCGCCATCCCCGGATCCTGGGCCTGGGGGAAATGATGGATTTCCCCGGGGTGATCCGGCAAGACCCGGCGGTGCTGAAAAAATTGATCGCCTTCCAGAAAGGAATCATAGACGGCCATGCCCCCCTGCTGACGGGTAAAGACCTGTGCGCTTATCGGGCCAGCGGCCCCCGCTCCGATCACGAATGCACCCGCCTTTCCGAAGCCAAGGAAAAACTGTCCCTGGGCCTGAAAATTATGATCCGGGAAGGCTCCTTAGCCAAAAACTTAAGAGAACTGCTGCCGCTGGTCATGACCTGTAACGCCCGGAATTTTCTCCTGGTGACCGACGACCGCCATCCGGACGATTTAGTCCGGGAAGGGCATATCAATTACCTACTCCGGCAGGCCATCGGCCTGGGCCTCAATCCCGTGTTAGCCGTCCAGATGGCCACCCTGAACGCGGCCGAAACATTCGGTCTCCGGCATTTGGGGGCCGTGGCCCCCGGTTACCAGGCCGACCTGGCCGTTTTAAAAACCATCGCCGGGATGGAAGTGGAAGCGGTCTTCAAGCGGGGAACCCTGGTCGCCCGGGACGGGGAATATATCGGGCCGTCCATTACGACCGATTACCGGGAACAGCGCCGGCCCATGGCGATACTAAATCTCAGCCCGGAGCGTTTTGAAATTCCGATTCGGGGAAATCGGGCTCAGGTGATCGAGCTCATCCCCGATCAAATACTCTCCCGCCATATCCAGGCGGAAATCCAATCCCGCGACGGAAACCTTTGGCTTGATCCGGAGGAGGATCTGGTCCTCGTGGCCTGCGTGGAAAGGCACCAAGGGTCCGGTAATGTAGGCCTGGGTTTGGTGAAGGGCTTTGGTTTGCAGCGAGGGGCCCTGGCCTCTTCGGTTTCCCACGACTCCCACCATATCGTGGTCATCGGGCGGAATCCGGCGGAGATGTTTTTAGCGGTTAAAACCGTCGAAGCCTTAAACGGCGGGCTGGTGGTCGTCAGCGGAAGGGAAGTGACCGCCCAACTCCCCCTGCCTATCGCCGGCCTGATGTCCGATCAGCCCCTGAAAACGGTGATCGAACAGAAAGACCGCCTGCTTAAGGCCGCTGCCGCTACCGGCTGTCAAGCGGTCAATCCTTTCATGGCCTTGTCTTTCCTGGCCCTGCCGGTCATCCCGGAGTTGAGAATCACGGACCGGGGTCTGGTGGATGTCAACCGGATGGAAATCATCCCGCTGTTTGCCGTATGAAAAGAGCATTATTTATTTCATAGGGGAGATAGGCGTGTACGAGTAGGGGTACGAGTAAGGGTCTCTACAATGGCGGCGCCCCACTCGTACACCTAATCGTACACGCCTATCACTCTTAGAAAGGGATCTCTAATCCGCATGGTTCACGGCACTCCTCCTCCCGGCCACGATCCCGATCAGGATCGGATTGTCCAGGCCCTGCTTCGCCCGGAAACCTATCCCCACCGCCCCGCACACATCACCCACCTGCAGACGCACATCTCCCACGTTTTCCTGACCGGAGGTCTGGTGTACAAAGTCAAGAAACCGATCCGTTATGATTTCCTGGACTTCAGCACTCTGGCCCAGCGCAGCTATTTCTGCCGGCAGGAGGTTAAGCTCAACCGGCGTTTGACCCATAATCTCTACCTGGGGGTGGCGCGGATCACCGAACAAAAAAAGAGGTTGGCGGTGAACGGTCGCGGGAGGGTGTTGGAATACGCGGTCCTGATGCGGGAGATGCCCCAGGACCGGATGATGAACCGGCTGCTGGCCGCCGGGCAGGTCGGCGGAAAAGAAATCAAAGACCTGGTGCGGATCCTGGCGCCCTTCTATCGAAAAGCCCAAACCGGCGGGGCGGTGAATCAGGACGGCCGCGTCGCCGTAATCCGCAAGAACACCGAAGAAAACTTCATCGAAACCCGGCCCTTTGTGGGAAAACTGGTTTCTCCGGCGACCTACCAAACGGTGCTGCGCTACACCCGAAGGTTTATCGATCAAAACCGTTCCCTTTTTGAACAGCGCATCGCCGATAACCGCATCCGGGACGGCCACGGCGACCTGCATTCGGGCAATATCTGTCTGGAACCCGAAATCCAGATTTACGACTGCCTTGAATTCAACCATCGATTCCGTTATTCCGACGTGGCCTGTGATCTGGCCTTTCTGGCCATGGACCTGGACTTTCATGGCTATCCGGTCTTAAGCCGCCTACTGGTCCGGGAATACGTCCGTTTAACCCAGGACCTCGAGGCCAAGCGTCTAATGGATTTCTATAAATGCTACCGGGCCTGTGTCCGGGCTAAAATCCACTCCTTCGCTTCCACGGAAAGCGAAATTCCCCCCAAAGAACGGAGGGACCATCGGCGCCAGGCCAGACGGTATTTTCAACTGGCCCAGACCTACGCCCGGGCCGATCGCCCGGTACTATTGATCGTCTTTTTCGGCCTCATGGGCACCGGCAAGACCACCCTGGCCCAGGCCCTCTCCCGGAAGACCGGCTGGAAGGTTATCAGCACCGACCGGGTCCGAAAACAATTAGCCCGGTTGAAACCGACCGTCCGGCAGCCAGAGCCCTTTGGGCAGGGGATCTATTCCCGGGACCTGTCTGAAAAAACCTATCGGGCCATGCGGCAGGAGGCGGAGCACCTGCTGAAGCAGGGGCACCCGGTCATTCTGGATGGATCGTACAAACAGCAGGAGGAAAGACGCGCGCTCCTGGAACTGGCCCGGAACCTGGGGGCCGACATTTGCTTTGTGGAATGCCGGGCCCCGGTGACCCTCATCCGGCAGCGCCTGGAAGCCCGCCGCCGGGACCCCCGGGCCGTCTCCGACGGCCGCTGGGGACTCTACCGGGCCCAACGGGCCGACTTCGACCCCACCGGAGATATCATCCTTCAACACGGTTTCCGCATCCGTATGGATCAACCTCCCGAAAACCTGGCGCGGAAAATTTTATCCCAGATCACCGAAATCAGGACCAAGTTTAATAAGCTTCCCTAACTAACGTTCTTTTCTCCTCATGCAATTTCAAATTCACAGGTTTATCAAATCAGGGCTAAAATAATTTGTTTTCATTGACAATGAAATCATTTGACTGTATTATTTCGCCATGAATGAAAACAATTGGAAAAACAAGTGGTCCAAGGAACAGATCCGGGCCATGCTTCGGGAGCAGTCCCAGACATTCTGGAAGCGGGACACCGGCGTGGTTCGAGAAAAGCTCCCGCAACTGCTGAAAGCAGCCGCACTACCCCACGCGGTGATCATCTCCGGTCTGCGCCGAGTCGGAAAGTCAACCCTGTTAGCGCAAATCGCCCACCATTTGGGAGAAAACACCTTTTATTACCTTAACTTTGAAGATGAACGCTTCCTCGGTTTCCAGGCCGAGGACGCTAATTCCCTTTATCAGGCGCTTATAGAAAGCTTCGGGGAGAAAACCATCTTTATGATCGACGAAATCCAGAATGTCGTCGGTTGGGAACATTTTGTCCGCCGCTTCATGGACATGGGGTTCAAATTCTACATCACCGGTTCAAACGCCTCGTTGCTCAGTGATGAATTGGGAAGCCGGTTGACCGGTCGCTACCTTCCCGTCGATTTATTGCCATTTTCCTTCCACGAGTTCCTGATTTTCAAAGGATATGATCTGCCCGATCTGAATCGCCTGACCACGGCTGAACAAGCCATCTTGCAGCGCCGCCTGGATGAATACCTCGAGCAGGGCGGTATTCCCGAACCGGTCAAATATCCCGATCTTCCGTTACACCGGGTACTCTACGACGACGTTTTGTACCGTGACATTGCGGCGCGCTATCGTATCGATGACCTGAGGGCGTTGAAAGAACTGGCCTTCTTTCTGATGAGCAACCCGTCGAGCATGATCTCTTTCAATAAACTTAAAGGACAGCTTAAACTGGGCAGTGTCAATACGGTAAAGAATTATATCGGGTACCTGGAAGCCAGTTGGTTACTGTTTACCATTAATGTCCATGATTACTCGGTAAAGCGGCAACAGATTGCCCCGAAAAAGATATACTCCATCGACACAGGTCTGGTTCGCTCCGTGGGATTTGCCTTCTCCCCCAATCGCGGCCGATTGTTGGAAAATCTCATTTTCCTTGCCCTTCGGCGTCAGGGACGGGACATCTACTATCTTACCTTCAAGGACGGCTATGAAGTCGATTTTTATCTGCCTCGTACGGGTCTGCTCATCCAGGTCGCTGAAAATCTCCAACAGAAACAGACCAGGGAAAGAGAGATCCGGGCGTTGACGGCGTCCATGTCGTCGTTGAATTTACAGGAAGGCTTGATTCTAACAGCAAACGGAGAAGATTCTCTTCAGTCAGGCAACATGACCATTCATATACAAGCGATAGCCACCTGGCTGTTACAAAACATGGTTGATATGAGGGAGAATTTGAATTACCGTTGACCTGATAAAGTAAGACGGCATTGAAGTTCTACCCTTTCTAAGTCGCCGTCAGAGTTCGAGGTTGATTCCTGTGATGCAGGTGCTGGGGCGGACCGTTACCGGGAAGGCGGTGTCCGGCCTGTCCGCAGTGCGGATGGTGTATTCACCGGCCGGCAGTTCCAGCCTTGAAAAGCGGTAGCGGCCTGAAGAGTCGGTGCGCGTCTCGGCGATGAATCGCTCGCCCTTGAATGCCTTGACGACCGCGCCCGGCACGACCCCTGTTCCCTTACGCACGGTCCCGCAGAGAGCCAAAACCTTGTTCCGCAGCGTCTCCAGGTAACGGAGCCCGTGCCCGCTGTATGAATATCCCTGGGTGTAATCATTCCTCGATGAACTAATATCGGTCCTGGTTGGACCCGAAGGATTCAGCGGCTCTATGGCCGTATCCTCGTTCCATTCATTCCAACTGGTGATCAGGATCATGTTCAGCCGGGGATCCACGAACCGAAATGCCGTGAGGTCGAATAGCTTGGCAAACAGGCTGGCTTCGCCTGCGCCCTCGCTCCATTCCCGCGGGATCGCGTAATGATTCTCCGCAATCCGGACCCCGCGGTCGTTGTAGCCGGGGATGATCTGCGGGACAAAGTAGACCCTGCCGGCCGAGGCCGCGAGGTACTCGGAGTATTTGGCGGCAACGTCTGAGATGTAGGTGCTATGAGCGGCATAGCCTTTCTGAAATGCGGTGCCGTTCTCGTACATGTTGTACGAGGTGATGGCATCGAACAGGCGGAACCGGGCCGGTTGCGGGGCCTCTACCAGCGGGTAGGGATTCTGGCCGGGCTTAACCACTGGGGACACCTTCCAGAATACCTCATCCCCGATCAGGAACAGGTCGTAACCCCGCGCCTGCATGGCAGAGCGCAGGCGGGCTATGGCCTGCGCAAAGGCGCCGCTGAAAGTTCTGGTCAGGTAGAGGACGACGACCGGCCGCCCCCGGAGGCGCAGATAGGACGGATGGCTGAAACAGCGCGTCGCGATCTTTTCGAAGTCGGCGAGCATCTGGGCCGTTTTGGCCTCGTCGAAGCGGATTGCTCCGATCTTGGGGTCGAAACCAAGCGACCACGTTTCGTAGAAGACACAGAATTTAATGTCGGCGATATTCGGGGTCTTGTACAGGCTGTCGAAGAACGACTCGGTACGTTCCGAATCCCCCGGCCACCAGTCGATGGACAGGAAATCGATTCCGTATTCGGAGCACCAGGCGATGTGGCGTGCGATTACCTTGGTGTCGGTTGACTGGTACTCGCCGCCGGGGAAGGTCTGCCTGGGCCGGAGGTGTTCGCGCAAATAGCCCTCCCGGAATTTACTCGGATACCAGATGTAATAATGTGCGCCAACCAGGTAACGATCAGGCTGGATGACCGGAAGCGCTGCCGGCTGCGCGCTGAAATGCCATCGGACGGTGTAATAGGCCAGCCCAAGCAGGATCAATGCGACAGCGATACCGGCGGCGATCCGTACCCAGCGGCGGCTGCCCAATGTAGAGGATCCATCCGCCGGGTTCATGTCGACGCATTCAAGTGGAACATTTGAGACCTGAGAGCAAGCCCGTGAAAATTGTTTTGAAATGAATTGGTTTCTATAGTAATATTTGCTGGGAGATCCGTCAAACAGAAAAGTTAGTAATTTCTTGACTTTCTACCGATTAAAAGCGTGTCCATGATGAAGAGGGAATTCCAGAAGCGGACAGGTAACTCGATCAGACTCGTGATGGTCATCGCCTGCGTCGGCTTTCTTCTTTTGGCAAAATTTGCATCCAGAGGATTGGGTAACCCTTTTGGAAGCCCGCTCCCTTTATGTCTTCCTACCTTTAATACTTAAAAATAAAGAAAAGCCGAAAGGCGGGTAAGGAGAAAAGAGGAAAAAAACAGCGATAGATAAATGAGTTAAGGAGGGTTGGGCTGATCTGTTTGGGATGGATTACCATATAAAATCTGGAGGTTTTGGGAGTGTTTTTTGGGTGGTCCGGGGGAGTCTTTTTAAAAGGATCGGGGGCTATCCGAAGAAGTGCTTCCTGAAGTCCGCAAAATTCTATTCTTAAAAAAACAGAAGAGTTCAAATGGCAATCAA
>Ga0315292_10002294_pt1 | contig 10659 bp, 10 predicted proteins | sample YL17G13_0_MG_FD_204029 | JGI IMG/M metagenome (GOLD analysis project Ga0315292, IMG submission 204029) | Sediment microbial communities from Yellowstone Lake, YNP, Wyoming, USA - YL17G13_0 | ecosystem: Environmental > Aquatic > Freshwater > Lake > Sediment | place: USA: Wyoming | collected... | reverse complement strand
CCGCCAACTTCAACCGCCCACGCTTCAGCCTGAGTCCAGTTCGAATAGTCACGAGTAATTGCGTACTGATGCCCATTGTACGGCTCCCAGTCGTAATCAGAATACACATACCCACCATAGACCATCGAAGTCATCAATATCACCATAACTAAAGCAACAAATTTCGTTTTCATCGTTTCTCCTCCTAAAACCAAATCGTTCTTTTCTCAAACCAAAACTATTCCCCCTGATAATAGAAGCATCTCAGTCCATAAGACACCTCCTCCGGCAATAAGGCAGACTATGCCGCCATTGGTATTTTATTCAACTGCTGCCCTCCGAAATGGTTGGCTACTTGTGGGGAAAAGCTTGGTTGAGAAAATCGCTTCCTCACCCAGTCTCCGTGCTAATATCATCGAATATTACCCAGTTTAACAGGGGAGGGTAAAAGTCAAGGAAAAAATGGCAAATTATGGGACTTCTTTTGATTGTTCCTACAATTACAGGCCCGGCAAGGACTTGCGCATAAGTCGAAAGAACAAGGACACGCTAAAAGTTATCTACGAGAGACGGGACAAGGGGCCTGAATCCGCCTGGGTTTAATAGACCCCTCGACTCCGCTTCGCTGCGCTCGGGGTGACGGCGTGCTGCCTTCAAGGCGCCGGTGCGATGCGCCGTTGGGACGAAACATCATTTCGACCGAAGCGATGCGAAGCATCGCGCAGCGAAGAAATCTATCAAACAAATCATCAAAGGTGCGAAAAATCGCACCCTACATGGCTCAGCAGCCGGCTAAGGGTTGTGGATTCCTGCTTTCGCAGGAATGACAACTAACAAGATCAACGCTGACGGGCTGCCGGCGGGCTTTTCAGGGAGCGTCATTAGGCTCGTTTGGTTCGGCTGGTTCGGCTGGCTCGACGGGACCCCCGCCCATTCCCTGCTTGGGTCCAGCGCTGCTGACTAACTGCTCAATTGTCGCCTGCTGTTCGGCAATGGTATTTTGCTGCTGAGCGATGGTCGCTTTAAGCTTCTCTATTTCGCTTTGAAGTGCGTTTAGCGCCCCGCCGCCGTCGCTGAACCGGGCCACCGTATCTTGCATTGCATCCTGGGCCTTGCGCGCTTGTACAAGCGCCTTGCCTCGCTCCGTTGTCAACTGCTGGACCAGAAGGTCGAGTTCGTCACGACTCTTTTTGGCCGCATCCATCTCCTCTTTAAGGTCGGCTATTTCGCCCTGCGCTTTGACCAGGTCGGTTTTGGCTTTCAAGAGGGAATTCTTCGCTTCCTCCGCTTCGGCCCTCGCCGCCTTCTCCCCGCTATTGTCGCACCCCGCCGGAAGGACCGAACAGGTCAGCAAGACAAGAAATCCAATAATCGCATCTTTTTTAGTCATGTCCGAGCTCCTTTCTTTGGAGAAGCCCTTGTAGCCACTCACCGTTGAATTTGTGGGTGCTGCTCGCTCAGCGGGCGGCTAAGGGTTGTGGATTCCTGCTTTCGCAGGAATGACAACTAACAAGATCAACGTTGACGGGCTACTTGTTTCTCGCCTCAATGCCTGAATTTGTAGCTCAGCAGCTTGTAGATCAGTTTGGCGGCCATGAAATCCGGGGCCTTATTTCTCTCATCCGGACAAAGCTCGACAACATCAAAGCCCACAAGCTGCTTTGAATTACAGATTGTTTTGAGCAGCGTGAGCACCTCGCACCAGAGCAGGCCGCCCGGCTCCGGCGTTCCGGTGGACGGCATTATCGACGGATCGAATACGTCCAGGTCAATGGTAATGTAAACCTTATCGGGCAATTTGGAAACGACCCGGCCAATCCAGTCGGAGCTGCCGTGAATGTCCGTGGCAAACAGGACGCGGTCTTTGTCGAGAGAATTCTTCTCGGAGGAATCCATACTCCTGATGCCCACCTGCAGGATCGGGCACAATTCTTTGACCCTGGCCATAACGCAGGCGTGATTGTACTGCGACCCCTCGTACTGGTCCCTCAAGTCGCAATGCGCATCAAGCTGCAGAACGGTCATATCGGGATGCTTCTCTGCGTTGGCCCTGACAGCACCGATGCTGACCGAGTGCTCCCCCCCGATAACGACGGTGAACTTATCGTTTTCGATATGCCGCTCGACCTTTTCCCTTACGGTCTCGACCATATCTGCGGGATATAATCTTCCATCGACGGCCTCAGCCGTGTAGATGCCTTTCAAATATACTTCCGAATCCGTCTCTATATCGTACAGCTCCATATTTCCCGACGCCTCGATTATCGCCGCGGGCCCCCTGTCGGCGCCTTTGACCCAGGTGCTTGTTTGGTCGTAGGGGGCCGGGATAATCACAATAGAGGCGTTCTCTAATTTGGCATATTTGTCCTCCAGGTAGCCGAAACTATTCAATCGCGCCATGTTAGAAATGCTCCTTTGATATTCCCTCAGTTGTGGAGTATGACCAGTGCCATTGGTGAGATTCGGTCAATTCACTTGTGCGGCCTTGTTCAGTCGAAAAGAAACATCGCTATTGCGACCGTTGTCGTCCACAGGTCCTTTTGTCCGCTTGCGGTTTGGGTGATGTTTGAGGTTCTAATTATCAGGCCGCTGGCCTGATAGACCTGCTCCTTTTCCGACCAGGCCTGATTCGGGTCAACTTCGAGACCCAAAGTGGTGCCGAGCATGCCTGCGGCGAGGTCTTCGGCGAGGTCGGCCGCTTCCTTCTGATTCATTCCGTGCCCGTGGACTTCGCTGAGATAGCCCCAGTTATTGCTGTCTTTGGGTACGGCGATGCCGACAGAGGAGGCGACCAATCTACAGTGTTCGTCGGTGTCGGCCCGCGCCATAACACAGTAACATATCGCCCCCGGCCGCAATTGCTGAAGCCCTTTCTCACGACTGATTACTTCGCATCCGGGCGGGAGAATCGACGAGACCTGGACCAGGTTCTGTTGCGCCACGCCCGCCTGGCGCAGGGCCTCCTCGAATGACTTTAACTGGTACTTATGCCGACCGACACCCCTTGTGAGAAACACCTTCGTAGGAACAGGAATATTTGTCTGTCCGTCCATCACCTTGACTTGGTTTTCTCGCTGCTCAGCTAATTCCATTTCCCGGCGTTCTTTCCTAAACTCCACCCATCATAACCAGCACGGCTTCATACTTGTCGCCGTATTCGATAGAAACAAAGCATAATTTTGTCAGCGGATTATACACCCGGCACAGAGAACGGCAACAAAAATTTGAAAAAAATCGGCGCGGCAAGAAAAATGCCAAGCCCCTTCGTCTGTATCGGCTCATTAGAGGCTGTAACAAAACGTGACTTCAAAATGAGGCGCCGCTTCGGTGGGCTATTTGAATAGATTCCTCGGCTGCGCTCGGAATGACGAAGGCTGCGCTCGGAATGACGAAGGCTACGCTCGGAATGACGAAGGCTACGCTCGGAATGACGAATTGGGTTTTGTTAGAGTGCCTCAGTCTCGGATGTTCTGTCAGTAGCTCAGCTCGTCGGCGCCGATGTCGGGTTTCTCGCCGCGGGCCCGGCTGTCTATATCACCGGTCACCTCAGTTAGTTTCACACCCTTGTCAATGGCCTGCACAGCCCGGCCCGTTAAGTGCAGGTTTCCTTCGGACGGGGCGACAAGGGCATCGGCAAGGTCCATTTCGAGGTTGTTGACAAAGCTGATTTGGCTGTCCGACTCATTTCTTATCTTAGGGCCGCTGACCAGGTTGTTGGCGATGAGCAAGCCGTCGTTGTCAAAGACGATCCTGATAAGGCGGCCCAGGCGACTTTCACGCTCGTAAATAGTGTTGTTGAGAATCTTGCAGTCTTTTGTATATACCGGCACGATACCGCCCTCAGTGGCGCCGGCGACGAAATTGTTGCGGACGATGCAGCCTGTGCAGTGTATGCGAGTTTCTTCATCTCGGTAGGGGTTGCCGAGGCAAATGCCGGCGTCGCAGCCGATGATGATGTTCCGCTCGATGATGCAGCCCCGGGCGTCGTGCCATATAAAGACGGCCCCTCGCGCCTCGCGGGTGCTTCCATTTATGCCGACGAAGACGTTATCGCTGATTACCCAGTCTTTGGGATACATTACGTCGATGCCGCCGATGTAGTTGCCGCCGGCGATGTCGTGCGAGTCGTCGCTCAATTGCTTGGGCCGATCATTGTAGAACAGGCAGTACTGGACGCGGCACCTCTTGGGGCGAATCGCCTCACGGCTGGCTTTGGGGACTTTGACGCCCTTGACGCCGCGCTGCCAGATATTGTGGATGATGCAGTTATGGATTGTCAGGTCCTGGACGCTGGTTTCCGAGTTGATCTTGAATCCGTTCCATTTGATGTTCTGGATGGTCAGATCGGCAATCGTCACGCCCGAACACGCGGTAATCCAGATCAGCTCGCCATCGCGGCTTTCGGCGCCGTCGATTATTACCCGCTCACGACTCCCGGATGCGCCCCGCAGCGAGACTTTGTCGGTCTTGATCTCGACAAAGTGCGGCATCATATAGTGCCCGTCCGCCAGGAGGATTGTCCCTCCCACTTTGACCTCGGCGAGCGCATTGATTAGCTCCTGCACATTGGAGACTTCAATTACCTGGCCCTGGGGTCGTGGAAGCGCCGGCGCCCTGGGAAACCAGGGCTGAGTCGGCGGGCTGACGAGGCCGCCCTGGATCGGCTCCGGCTTAGGCGGCGGATTCTTGGGGCCCGTCGGCGACGGCGTCTCAAGCGCCTCGAGCAGCTCGGCGTACTTCATCAGCGTAAGATAGTTCCTCAGCGCGTAACCGCAGCACTTGAGGCCCTCGGCGGAGTAATCATCCTGATACTTTTTCGGATTGCTTGGATGCACACCGTCGCGGGCCAGCAGAGTCGGGACATCGTATCCCTCATATTGGGAGAAATTGTCCATCGCGCCGTCCCAGTCGTCCGGCCTGCGCTTAAGGATTTCCGAATAAAAGTCGATGAGCGGCACCGGCAAATCAAGAGCAATCTGCCGTACAGCCTCGGTATAGACCGCGGCCTTCTCGGCGAGGCCGTGCCGGGGCGGAATCGTGCTGAGTATCACGACCGTTCCATTGTCCAGGCATTTCTGAACAACCTGCCGAGTTTTCTGCTTGTATTCTTCCAGAGGTACGGAGTCAAGGTCGTTTGTGCCGAACATAATCAGGGCGACCTCCGGGTTGAGGCGCTTCAGCCAGTTGTCGATATTCTCGTGCGCCCAGCGAATTGTCATACTGCCTTCGTTGCCGAATTCGCCGCCCTTCCAGTCGCGCCAGCATTCTTTCTTCAAGCACGCGTTCACAAGGTCGTATGCCTGCTCCATCTCTGGCGGGGCGTTTTTGCGCGAGTACAACAACGGCGTCCAGAACGCCAGAGTGACGGTGATCGAGTCGCCGAAATGCGCGAAGGTACCCTTTTGGCCCGAAAACTTTGAGTGCACCTGCGCCATAGCGTCGGCCCAATAGGGCTTAGCCTTTTTTTGCACGTCCTGAGCCGGCGTAACCGAAGAAATCAGCAAAACAAGCAAGGCCGTTCGATAAAATGCTTTCATAGCCCACCCCTAATTCCACAAATTAGTTGTTAAAAAGTAACATAGCTTTCTGCTTTTCGCAGCAGAGCGCCCACTTTTGCGATGTCTTCGATACTCCTAAGACGTCCCTGCTTTCGCCGCTCGATAATCCGGTTGACCGTAATAGGCCCAAGTCCGGGGACCTTGAGAAGCGCCGGCCTCGATGCGCGATTGACATCTACGGGAAATATCTGCGGATGTCCGACTGCCCAGGCTTCTTTCGGGTCCGTGGTCAGGGACAGATTATCGCCCTTCTCGAAGACGATATCCGATTCCTTGAAGCCATATTTTCGCAGCAGGAAGTCCACCTGGTAGAGCCGATGCTCGCGCATCAGCACGTCCGCGGGGTTCTCCCCGCCTTGCATTTCGCCCACGAGAGAATCCTCGCCCAATCCCTTTTGGTAGGCGCTGAAATACACCCTGTGCATCCTCAATCTCTCGTACAGGCCGGACATATACTTGACGATTTCGGCATCCGACTCGCCGGCCGCCCCGACGATGAACTGCGTTGTCTGCTTGACCCTCTGGTATTTCGAGCCTGGCTCGGTAAGTCTGCTGATGAGCTTGATCGGCTCGATAATATCTTCGATATACCTTTTCTTGCTCGAGAGTTTTGCAAGGTTCTTTGCGCCGGGCGTTTCGATATTGAGCGATACCGCGCTGGCCAGCGAGACGGCCTGCTCTATCGCGGCGTCGCTGGCGCCTGGGATGACCTTTAGATGAATATAACCCCTGAAGGCGTGCTTTTTGCGGAGCAGCTTCGCCACGCCGTTGAGCCTGTCCATTGTGGCATCGGGCGAGCCTATCACGCCGGAACTTAGAAACAGGCCATAGACCTTTCTGCGATTGTAATAATCAAGAAAGACGTCGGCGGTTTCCTCCACCGAAAGGGTGCACCGGCGAACGTTTCCTTGCTCGCGAAGCGGGCAGTACTTGCAGTCATTCGTGCAGACATTGGAGATGAGGGTCTTGAGAAGGACGCTCTTGCCGCCGTTGGGCAGAGTTACCGGGTATATCCACCGTCCGTCGCCGCTCCGCGTGCGATGCTCGTCCTTGCTCGCGCTGCAGGCACAGGCCAAATCATACTGCGAATCGGCACTGAGAATCTCTAATTTTCGCTGCGTATCAGGCTTGGAAACAACGCCGACCATCGGAATCCTTTCATTGCAGCAATACTATCCGATTGCACTGCGGGGCACAAGATTTGAGTTGACCCGGATTTCCCACGTAGTTCGTGACAAGTATATAGGGTTTTGATAGTATAAAGCCTATGGAGACCATTCAAACCGGTTTCGACCATTTGTCACGCGAGAAGCCGGCTTTTTGGTAGAATTGTCGATGTCTTAAGGAGTAAAACCTGTTTTGTAACAGTTTAAATGGGAAATGTCAGTGGAATGAAAGATGTTAAAGAAAATCATCAGAAGAGTCGGGAACTTCTTGTACAGAAGCAGACAGCCTGTGATTCCCGTCTTATACAGGCTGTATAATTATCGTTAGGCGTAGGAGCAAGTATGCGGCGGTCATTATCTCCGGTGCTGTGGTTTTTCGTCTTGGCCTATGTGATCACGGGTGCCGGGATGTGCGTCAATTTCTACGCACTTCGTGGCCCTCCGGGCGCGCCTATCAACTCACAGACAATGCCCTGGCTGCCTTATGCCTCCTATGTCCTTTGGGCGGGGCCGTGTCTCTCTGCCCTGCTTATGACCCTCTTCCTGTATGGCCTCCCGGGCGTCCGGCGCCTCGCCCTGCAACTCGCCCCCTGGTCGGTCGGTCGCGCGTGGCCGGTGCTGGCCGTCTGCTTGCTCCTGCCGCTCGTTGTCGAGGTCCTGCCGGTCAAAATCCTGGCCGCGCTCGCTGTCTCTGTTCCACACCTGTATTGGGAAGGGTGGCCACATTACCTTTACGGCGCGGTGATCGGCGCAGGCTTGATCGGGCCGGGGCTGTTCGAGGAAATCGGCTGGCGCGGGTTCGCCCTGCCTCACCTCCAGCGCCGTTACTCGGCCCTCGTCAGTAGCCTCATCATCGGGTTGGTGTGGGCGTTCTGGCACTTCCCGAACTTCTTCTTCTTTACGCCAACGAGGCTCGCGGTATTCGTCCCCATGGGAATCGTGATCTCCGTCATCTATACCTGGGTTTACAATTCGACTGGCGGAAGCCTGTTCGCCGTCGTGATGCTACACGGGGCGACTATTGCCCCGGGGAAGTTGTTCGCCGGCGGCGACGCTGGAGGCTGGCTGCCGGGCGTGATTACGGGGCTGCTCTACGTGGTCATCGCGGTCGGGCTGGTGTGGCGATACGGGGCCGCGAACTTGTCCTGGCGCGACCGCGTCATGGCTGAGCCGCCTAACCAGGGCGCTGCAGCGAACGCGCGCCCCGCTCCGTCCGCTCAAACCGCCGATGAAACTTAATAGTAGCATTTACGCTCGACCACTTTGTCCGTTAATCCTTCCCGCTGGACTTAAAAACCCTGTCTAAGTTGGCCAGCAATGCAAACACCGCCGCCCAAATCGCAATCAGGAGAATCCCCGTTTTCTCCGTGAGGATACCTGTAAGGGAGAAAATGGCCGCAACGACCGTTGTGACGGCTATCGAACGAAAAAAGTGGGGTCGCAGCGACTTTGTGAGTTTCCCAACATTGGCATTACAGGTCTGCTCCCATTTTGTGAGGTACGACCGTGCCCACGGAGCATCTTCTCTCGGAACGGCGACACTGGCCAAGTGGGCGCGGATTGAATGATACCGCGAGGCAATCGGATTGGCCTTTTCGGTAATCACGCAGTCAATACCCTCTTTCGTCAGCACGTCAGCCACCTGGGCGGCCACCGAAGGGCTTGCTTCATACACAACAACCAGATCTGTATCTTCCGGTCTTTCGCTCATCGCTTCAGTGTCCACCTTGAACAAAGCCTGCTGCGGATTGGCAGCAGGCTTTGTTTAGACGCGGTTTGTTTATGCGGCGTGGGCGCCTTCGGTCGTCGGAGCCTGGTTCTTAATAACAGAGGTTACCGCCTCGATCACGCCGGCAATATCGGCGAGGTTGGTCGGTATAATCATAGAATTGTTGGTCTTTGCGAGTTTACCGAATTCGTCCAAATACTGCTGCGCCACCCGCAGGTTCACGGCGTTGATGCCGCCTTTTTCATTTATCGCCCTGGCGATTTCGCGTATTCCGCTGGCGGTGGCCTCGGCGACCTTTTGAATTTCGAAGGCGCGGCCTTCGGCTTCATTTATTCTCTTTTGTTTCTCGCCCTCGGACTTGGCGATCGCCTCCCGTTTATCGCCCTCGGCGCGGTTTATCTTTGCCTGGCGGTCGCCTTCAGACTCGGCGATTGCGGCCCGCTTTTCGCGCTCGGCGCGCATCTGCTTTTCCATTGCGTCCTTGATGCTCTGTGGCGGGAGGATGTTTTTGACCTCGTAGCGAGTGACCTTCATGCCCCAGGGCTCCGAGGCCTTGTCAACCGCATTTACTATCGCGATGTTTATCACATCCCTCTCTTCAAACGTCTTGTCGAGGTCCAGCTTGCCCATCACGCTTCTCATTGTAGTCTGAGCAAGCTGGATGGAGGCGAAGCGCTAGTTGTCGATGCCGTAGGATGCCTTCTTCGGGTCGATGACCTGCATATAGAGGATGCCGTCAACCTCCACCGCGATGTTGTCTTTCGTGATACACTGCTGCGGGGCAACATCGACGGCCTGCTCCTTGAGCGTGTGCTTGTACGCGACCCTGTCGATAAACGGGACAAGGATGTGAAAACCGGCATCGAGCGTGGCTGAATACTTGCCGAGGCGCTCGACGATGAAGGCCACCTTCTGCGGCACTATCCTCATGCTCATCATCAGTGCAATGAACGCCAGGACCAATATGCCTATCAATATGACTGTCGTTACCTGTGCTGCTGCCAACATAATTACTCTCCTTTCTTGAAGGCTTCTGCAAAATTGCAGGTTAGGCCTATTTAGAAAAGAAAAAATCGTTTGTTGATTACCTGCAATTTTGCAGAACTCATTTACAATGCTTTGACTTTAAGCGTTATGTTTTCCTTCCCGATAATCTCGACGACGGTTCCCTCCGGGATTTCCTGGTCCGCCTGCGCGACCCAGTTTGTTCCGTGAAACTCCACCTTTCCGCCCGCTTTCGGCACAATCCTTTCTTTCACGACGGCTCTCTGCCCGAGGAACTCCTCAAGATCCTTGGTGAGGTCCTGCTTCGAGGTCGTGTGCCCGAGAAATACGCCCTTGAGCCACTTGCGCAGGAGGAGCAGGCAGAGAAACGATGACACAATGAATACAATCAGTTGAGTGTTCAGGGTGATGTCGGTCAGCAGGCATACAACCGCGACGATGCATGCGCCGAGGCCGAAGAAGAATACGATCGGTCCCGGGGCTGCAAACTCCAGCAGCAGCAGCAACAGCCCTACGAGGAACCATATCAACTCCGGCTTTAGATACTCTTTTATCGAGTCAAACTTTTGTGCAACCTTTCTTGTATGAGAACCGAACCCGACTCTAACCCGACCGGAAAATGACTCACTCAACCACGACGGCCGTGCCGTAAGCCAGGATTTCCGCCGCGTGCTGCATAATCTCGGCGGTGGAGAACCTTAGCCCATCAGCAGGTCTTTATAATCGTCACACGCCACTTGTTTCCGCCTCCTTTCTCTGTTGACAATAATTCCTGTAGTCTTTTGCGGGCATAGTACAAACGACTCGTTACAGTGCCCACAAGCCCCAGCGCGATGAAATAGGCGTCTTTCATATACTTGACACAAGCTCGCCAATTTTGAGGCTCCAAGTCAAGGCTGGATCGACTCAATTCAGCCCACAGACTCCGTTTCTGTAGTAATATACATCGGATGCGGTCATTTCCTTCAAAGTATTTTCCCACATTTTTTGACGCCCAATAATCCCCACAGTTATGAGGCGCCCGGCCGCCCAAAGTCCGCCAGCCGGGTATTCGATAGAGGTCATCCAGCCCGGCGGAATTCGCCGCCATTTTACAGGCCAGACCTGACTGAGAGAGACCTTTTCACCCCCATGTCAGCCGCAACGCACAGCCCCACAATAGGCAGTGCGCAAAAACAACCGGGGCCTGCGCCGATTGGCACAGGCCCCGGAATGGTGCAAA
>Ga0315292_10002285_pt1 | contig 10674 bp, 8 predicted proteins | sample YL17G13_0_MG_FD_204029 | JGI IMG/M metagenome (GOLD analysis project Ga0315292, IMG submission 204029) | Sediment microbial communities from Yellowstone Lake, YNP, Wyoming, USA - YL17G13_0 | ecosystem: Environmental > Aquatic > Freshwater > Lake > Sediment | place: USA: Wyoming | collected... | reverse complement strand
GCGGCGGAAGTCCGCAAGGTCTTCGACACCACGGATGGCATCGTCGACGTGGATGACAGCCTCGAAGCGCGCAACCCGCGACTCGTCGTTGCCATCGACCGGCAGAAGGCGGCGCTGCTCGGCGTGAGCCAGGCCGAGGCAGCCCAGACCCTCGCCGCGGGTCTCAGCGGACTCGATGCAACGTACGTGCAGGTGGGACGCGAAACGTATCCGATCCCGGTGCGGCTCGAACTCGACGTGCCCGCCAAGGCCGACCTGGCGAGCGTGCTGGCACTGCGCATCCGGTCGCAGTCGGGTGCAACGGTGCCGCTCTCAGAAATTGCGACGGTCGAGAAGCGCGAGTGGGACAACGCGATCTATCACAAGGACCTGTTGCCCTATGCCTGGGTAACCGCCGATTCCGTGGGACGCACCGACAGCCCGCTGTACGGCATGTTCGCCATGGTCGGCACGCTGGGCGACATGAAGCATGCCGGCCAGAAGATCGGGCAGTTCTTCATCGGCCAGCCCGACGACCCCGATCGTCCCAGCGTGAAGTGGGACGGCGAGTGGCAGATCACGTACGAAACATTCCGCGACATGGGGCTCGCGTACTCCGTCGGCCTGGTGCTGATCTACCTGCTGGTCGTCGCGCAATTCGGCTCCTACGCCGTGCCGCTCATCATCATGGCGCCGATTCCGCTGACGATCATCGGCGTCATGCCGGGTCACGCGCTGCTCGGCGCGCAGTTCACCGCCACCTCGATGATCGGCATGATCGCGCTCGCGGGCATCATCGTCCGCAACTCGATACTGCTGGTCGATTTCATCAACCTCGAAATCGAACGCGGCCAGCCGCTCGCCGATGCCGTGATCCGCGCCGCATCGGTGCGTGCGCGCCCGATCGCCCTCACGGCGGTGGCCGCGATGATCGGCGCCTTCTTCATCCTCGACGACCCGATTTTCAACGGCCTCGCCGTGTCGTTGATCTTCGGCATCCTGGTCTCGACCGTGCTCACGCTCGTGCTGATCCCGCTCCTGTATTTCAGTTATCGCAACCGGACGATGCGCGCCGCCTGAGGCCGCAGGAAATTCGACCATGAGCCAGCCAGTTCCTTCGTGGTGCCGCTCCTCGCAACGCAACCCGCGCGTCGCACTCCTCGTCCTGCTGCTGGGTGCGTCGACTGGCGCCCACAGCGAGTCCCTGGAGGACGCATGGGGAATGGCACTGCAGCACGACCAGTCGCTGGCGGCAGTGCGCAGCCAGGCCGAGGCGACGGGGCTCGACGCGGACGCGGCGCGGGCGCAACGGTGGCCCACCGTCGCGGTCTCGGGATCGTACAGCCAGCTCGACGACTCACCGGCGTTCGACTTCGCCTTCACCGGCCTGCCGATCACGCCGCCGGAATTGTTCGATGGCGACAAGGTCATCATGGGTACCGCCGCCATCAGCATTCCGCTGTTCACGAGCGGTCGCATTTCGTCGAGCATCGCTGCCGCCGAGGCGCGCCAGCGCGGGGCCGGCGCACAGGTGCAGTCGGCGACGGGCGACCTGAAGCTGGCCGTGGCCGGCGACTACGTGAACGTGCTGCGGACGCGCAAGGCCCTCGAGGTCGCGCGCAGCAACGTGCAGACGCTGGAGTCGCTTGTCCACGACACGGGCAGCCTGTTCGAGCGCGAGCTCGTGCCGCGCAACGAATTGCTGGCCGCGCAGGTGGCGCTCGCCGACGCGAAGCAGAACGAATTGCGGGCAGCGAACGCCGCCGAAGTCGCACTGGCGACCTATAACCGCCGGCTCGGCGTACCCATGGATCGCCGGGCGGACCTCACCGACACGATCGCGACGACCGTCGACCTGCCCGGCAACCTCGAAACCCTCACGGAACAAGCGCTCGCGCGACGGACGGAACTGACGACACTCGACGCGCAGGCCGACGCATACGGCCAGATGGCGCGCACCGAGCGCGCCCGCGTGCTGCCGCAGGTGGCGCTGAGCGGCAGCTACCAGTACCTCGAGAACCAGTTCCTCGACGACAACGACGTCGGCATGGCCGGCATCGGCGTCCAGTGGGCGCTGTTCGACGGCGGCCAGTCGCGCAAGCGTGCGGCCGCACTCGAGCGAACCCAGCGCGCGACGAGGGAACAGCGTGCGGATGCCTCGAGCCTGATTGCATTGCAGGTGCGGCAGGTGTGGCTCGGACTGAACGAGGCGCGCCAGCGCGTCGGTGTCACGGCGGACGCGGCGGCCCAGGCGGACGAAAGCCTGCGCATCGCCCAGGAACGCTATCGCGCCGGTCTTGGGACGCAGACGCAGCTGCTCGGAGCCGAAACGCTGCGGGTGCGGGCACTGATGAACCGGGACGACGCTTCGCTCGACGCCAGCCTGGCGCAACTCCGGCTCGCTCGCGCCGTCGGCGCTCTCTAGACCGGCGCGAATCTGCGCAGCCGATTCAGCGCCGGGACAGACGTGCGTTGAGTGCGGCCAGCCGCTCCGGCGTGCCGATGTCGAGCCAGTCGCCTTCGAACAACTCCGCGCTGACGCGTGCATTGACCGCCGCGGTCCGCAGCAGGGGCGCGAGCTTGAACCGGCCGTCCTCGCAGGCGTTGAACAGCGACGGGTGATACACGCCGAGTCCCGAGAACGTGTACTTCGACAACGCCGCGATCCGCATCGCGACGGACGTGTCTGCAGCCATTCCCGGCACGGGCTCGACCATGCGGCCCGCGTCGAATGTGAAGTCGCCCTGCGGGTTGTGATCGGGGTTCGGCACCAGCACGAGGTGCGCCTGGTCCTTGCCCGGCAATCCCTGCGCATACTTCTCGCGCAGGTCGGCAAACGGGTATTGCATCCAGACATCGCCGTTCAGGACCAGGAACGGCTCGACGCCGATCGGGCACAGCAGCGGCAACGCGCGGAAGATGCCGCCGCCCGTCTCGAGCGGCTCCGGCCCTTCCTCGCTGTAAGCGATGCTCAACCCGTAGCGGGAGCCATTGCCGAGCGCGGCGGGAAGCTGCTCGCCGAGCCAGGACAGGTTCACGACCACGTCGCTGAAGCCGGCAGACGCCAGTGCATAAAGATGATGCTCGATCAGCGCCATGCCGCCCACGTCGAGCAACGGTTTCGGGCGGCTGTGCGTGAGCGGCCGCATGCGCTCGCCCTTCCCCGCCGCCAGGATCATGGCCTTCAAGGTGCGTTGCCCTCGAGCCTGGCAATCACCGCAGGCAAGACACGCTGGCCGATCAGTTCGCCCAGTTCGGTGAAATCCGCGTAGCGCGCGCAGGAATCAACCGCGTAGCGCAGCGTGCGCGGGATGTCGGCGAGGTAACCGGGCTTGCCGTCCCGGTGACAGAGCCGCGCGAAAATGCCGCCGACCTTGAGGTGTCGCTGCACGCCCATCAGGTCGAACCAGCGCAGGAACTGCGCGTCGTCACGACCCGCCGCGAGACCCGCTGCCAGCAGCAGTCGGCGAAACTCCAGTGCCCACCCGACGACGCGCTCCTGCGGCCAGGCGATGTAGCTGTCGCGCAGCAGCGAAACCAGGTCGTAGGTGAAGCCGCCGCGCACGGCGTCCTGGAAATCGATGATGCCGGGGTTGGCATCCGGGCAGACCATCAGGTTGCGCGAATGATAGTCGCGGTGCACGAACACCTGCGGCTGCTCGAGGGCGTTGGCAACCAGCGCATCCATCCCCGCCCGCAGCACCTGCACCTCGCGTGAACTCAGTTCCAGCGACAGGTGCCGTTGCAGCAGCCAGTCGGGAAATAGACTCATCTCGAAACGCAGCAGCTTCTCGTCATACGGCGGCAGCTGCGCGGCGGCGTTCGCCCCGCGCGACTGGATCTGCACCAGCGCGGCCAGCGCGTCCGCGTACAGCGGGTCGGCCTGCCCCGGCCTGGTGAGCTCCGGCAGGTACATCGTCGTGCCCAGGTCGGTCAGCAGCAGGAATCCGCCCAGCTCCGAACGCTCCAGGATGCGCGGCCCGTGGACGCCGATGTCCTGCAGCATGGCCGCGACGCGCAGGTACGGCCCGACGTCTTCCTTGCCGGGGGGCGCATCCATGACGATCAGCGAAGGGTGTCCCGCACGCGTCACGCGGAAATAGCGCCGGAAGCTGGCGTCGGCAGAGGCCGGAGCGATGCCGTACTGGTGGAAGCCCAGGTCCCGCTCGAGCCACTGGCGCAGAGCCGCAAGTCGCGGATCGTCCTGGCCCGTGGCAGGCGTTTGCGGGCGTGTGTCGTTCAAGCGGGAACCCCGGTTGGGCAGGAATGCGTGCAGGCAATAGTCGGATGCGACGAATCGCGCGCAATTATAATCACCCGGATGACGAGGACGCGCACCGGTTCACCGCGCCTGCAGCAGGCACTGCAGGCCATCCTGCGGCAGGCAGCGGCCTGCGCCTGGCTCCTCGGGGCGGCGGCGCAAGCGCAAGCGCAAGACCAGGCGCAGGATCAGCCGCAGGCACCGTCGCCGGTTGCGGCACCCGCGGCAGCCACCGCGCATGCACGCGGCGACCGTTGCGCCATCGATGCCGTCGTCGACCCGCGCATCGAGGAACTGCTCAAGTCCGATCCGGACGACCCGCAGATCCACGTCACCAGCGACACCGGCAATCTCGGTCGTGCCGGCGATGCCGAACTGAGCGGCAACGTGCAGATCCGCATGGGTCAGCGCCTGCTCACCGCCGACCAGGCCACGATCAACTCGCAACAGCGCAGCGTCGAACTCAATGGCGACGTCGAATACCTCGACCCGCAGATGCACGTGCGCGGCAAGGGCGGCTCGTTTCAGCAAGGCGGCGCTGGCACTTTCGAAGGCGCCGAATTCGAGCTGGTCGACCAGTCGGTGCGCGGCGCCGCGGCGAACGCAAAACTCACGCTGGCCGGCCACATCGATCTGGAGGGCGTGCGCTACACGGCCTGCCCGCCCGGCAACGAGGACTGGAGCCTCAACGCCGGCGCGATCGACATCGACCAGAAGAACCTCATCGGCACCGGCCGCGACGTGCGCATCGAATTCCTCGGCGTGCCCGTGTTCTACACGCCGTGGATTTCGTTTCCGGTCGGTGACCAGCGCAAGTCCGGGCTGCTGTTTCCGACCTTCGGCAGCGGCAGCCGCACCGGCACGCAGATCGCGGTGCCGTACTACTGGAACCTCGCCGAGAACTACGACGCCACGCTGACCACGCGCTGGTATTCGTCGCGCGGCATCCGGCTCGATCCCGAACTGCGCTACCTCGGCGAGAACACGCGCAGCCAGCTCAACGTCGAGTACCTCGTCCACGACCAGGAAACGGGCGAAGCCCGCGGCGTCGTCGACTGGCGGCACGTCACGCGCCTGGCACCGCGCACGCGGCTGCTGATCGACGCCACCAACGTCAGCGACAACAACTATTACGAGGATTTCGGCGTCGGCTTCGAGGGTACCAGCGTGCAGTTCGTGAATCGCTACATCGAGTTGCGGCACGACATGGCTGCCTGGTCGTTCAATGCCCGCGCGCAGGGTTACCAGGTGATCGACGACTCGCTGGCCTATGAGGACGAGCCCTACCGGATCGTGCCGCAGTTGACGGCGCTCGGGCGCTGGCCCGGCTTCGCTGGCGGCCTGTCGGGCTCCGTCTTCGCCGAGGCGACCAACTTCCAGCGCGACCTCGGCCCGCAGGGCGTACGGCTCGACGCCGAGCCTGCGCTCGAATGGCGCATCGACCGCAACGGTGCGTTTTTCGCCGCGGGAGGCGGATACCGCTACACCCAGTACCTGCTCAACGACGTCGCCCCGGGTGCCGACGATTCACCCGACCGCTCGCTGCCGTCGGCCAGCCTCGACGCAGGCTTTACGCTGGAGCGTGAGGCAGGCTCGAAGGGCAATCGCATCCAGACGCTCGAGCCGCGGATGCTTTACCTGTACGTGCCGTACAAGAACCAGGACAACCTGCCGGTGTTCGACACCGGCATCCCCGATTTGAACCTCGTGCAGCTGTTTCGCACCAACCGCTATGTCGGCCCGGACCGGATCGGCGACGCGAACCAGGTGAGCGTCGGCGTCACCACCCGGCTGCTCGATGCGAGCCGCGGCCGCCAGTACCTGAGCGCCACGCTCGGGCAGGCCTACTACTTCCAGGATCCGCGCGTCACGCTGCCGGACGAGCCGGTACGCAACCGTTCTACATCCGACGTCGTCGCCGAGGTCGAACTCAACGCGTTCAAGAACTGGAACGCGCGCTTCGCCTACCAGTGGAACCCGGACGAGACCCAGACCGAACGTGCCGAGACCTTCGTTCAGTACAACCCGTCGCCGGGGCGGGTGATCAACGCCGGCTACCGGTTCCGGCGCGACCTGCTCGAGCAGGTCGACCTGTCGGGCGCCTGGCCGATCAACAACCAGTGGCGCGGCTTCGCGCGCTTCGTGTACTCGCTGCAGGAAAGCAAGACGCTGGACCAGTTCCTGGGCTTCGAATATTCGTCCTGTTGCTGGGCCGTCCGGTTGATCACGCGTCGCTTCGTCTCCAGTCGCACGGGCGCTGCCGAAACGTCGATTGGCCTGCAGCTGGAACTGAAGGGTTTGTCCAGTGTCGGAGTGGACAACGAAGCTTTCCTGCGCGAAGCGATTCGGGGATACTCCGCACTTCCCTCCGCGCCTCGACCCTGAGATACCCTTGAAATATAAGCAGTTTTTCGGCGTAGCCGTCCTGTTGCTCGCCGCGGCGGGCACCGTCCACGCCCAGTCCAAGGACCTGAGCTCGTCCGGCGTCCTGCTGGACCGGGTCGCCGCCGTCGTCAACGACGGCCTGGTGCTGCGCAGCGACGTCGAAAAGCAGATGTCCGTGATCGGCGCGCGCATCCAGCAGTCGGGCCAGCAGCTGCCCCCGCGCAACGTCCTGCGCCAGCAGGTGCTCGAGCGCCTCGTGCTGCAGGAACTGCAGATGCAGCGGGCCCAGCGCCTCGGCCTCAAGGTCTCGGACGAGATGGTCAACAACGCGCTGACCGAAGTCGCCCAGCGCAACAACATCAAGTTCAGCGAACTGCCGGCCACGCTCGAAGCCCAGGGCATCGACTACCGCGACTACCGCGACGAAGTCCGCCGCGAGATGACGCTGCAGGGGCTGCGCCAGCGCGACGTGCTGGCGCGTGTGTACGTGTCGCCGCGTGAAGTCGAACAGTGCATCGCGAAGCGCAAGGCCTCGCCGGGCGCCGACAACGAATTCAACCTCGCGCACATCCTCGTTGCCATCCCGGGCACGGCGGACGAAAAGCAGATCGCCGAGCGCACCTCGCGCGCGCAGGCCGTCTACGAGCGCGCGAAGAAAAGCGAAGACTTCGCGCAGCTCGCCATCACCTATTCCGACTCCGGCACGGCACTCGAAGGCGGCGCGCTCGGCTGGCGCAAGTCCGGCCAGCTGCCGTCGTTCGTCGCCGACATCATCCCCACCCTGAAGGCGGGCGAGGTGACCGAACCGATCCGTACGCCCAGCGGCCTGCACATTTTCAAGGTGCTCGAGATCCGCGGCGGCCAGGCACCGGCGCTCGTGTCGCAGGTGCACGTCAGGCATGTCCTGATGAAGCCCACGGAAGTGATGGACGACGAGACCGTGCGCCAGAAACTCGCGCAGATCCGCGACCGCATCCTGAAGGGCGAGAGCTTCGAGGCGGTTGCCTCGGTCACGTCCGAAGACCCGGGTTCGGCTGCAGCGGGCGGCGACCTCGGCTGGGCGGGCCCCGGCAGCTTCGTGCCCGAGTTCGAGAAGCAGATCGACGCGCTCGCCGAAAACGAGATCAGTCCCCCGTTCCGCACGCAGTTCGGCTGGCACATCGTGCAGTTGCTCGGCCGTCGCACGTATGACGCCAGCGAAGACATGACGCGCAACCGCTGCGTCAGCCAGCTGCGCGAAGCACGCGCGGACGAAGAAACGGAAATCTGGCTGCGCCGGCTGCGCGACGAAGCGTTCGTCGAAATCCGGATGTGACTACCACTGGCCGATCGCGCCGTGCCAGGGCGCTGCGCACCGTCGCCGTCACGACCGGCGAACCGGCAGGCATCGGCCCGGATCTCTGCACCGAACTGCTCGACACGGCACCGAAGGGTTGCCGCGTCGTCCTGATCGGGGACCGCTCCCTGTTCGGCCGCGCGCGACCGCGCAGCGCCCGCAGGCTCCAGCTGCCGGACTTTGACGCGGCGGGCAGGCCGCGCGCCGGCGTCGAACTCCTGCACGTGCCGCTCGCCGTACCAGCGCGACCCGGCGTTCTCGACAAGGCCAATGCGCGTTACGTTCTGGACACGCTCGACGCGGCGATCGGTGGCTGCGCGGCGGGTGCGTTCCAGTCGATCGTGACGGCGCCCGTGCAGAAATCGATCATCAACGAGGCCGGCGTGCCGTTCACCGGACACACCGAGTACCTCGCAAAGCGTACCGGCGTGCGACTGCCCGTAATGCTGCTCGTCGGCGGCGGGCTGCGCGTCGCGCTCGCCACGACGCACCTGCCGCTGCGGAAAGTCAGTGCCGCCATCACCCCGTCGCGCCTCGGCACGGTGCTGCGCATCGTGGCGGGCGACCTGCGGACGATGTTCGGAATACGCCGTCCACGCATTCTCGTGCTCGGCCTGAATCCGCACGCTGGCGAAGGCGGTCACCTCGGTCGCGAAGAAATCGAAGTGATCGAACCGACACTGGCAGCGCTGCGCAGCGAGGGTCTCGATCTCGTCGGTCCCGTGCCGGCCGACACCGCGTTCGTGCCGCATCGACTCAAGGGTGTCGACGTCGTCGTCGCCATGTTCCACGACCAGGGCCTGCCGGTGCTGAAGCACGCGAGCTTCGGGCACGCGGTCAATGTCACGCTCGGATTGCCGATTGTGCGCACGTCCGTCGACCACGGCACGGCGCTCGATCTCGCCGGCACGCGCAAGGCCGATCCAGGCAGCCTGCAGGCCGCGTTTGCGCTCGCGCTCGAACTGAGCCAGCGCGCACGACAGCAGGCGTCGCACTGGTGAAACACGGCCACGCCAAGAAACGCTACGGACAGCATTTCCTGCACGACCCCGGCACGATCGACCGCATCGTGCGCGCGATCGATCCGCGCCCGGGCGATCGGCTCGTGGAAGTCGGTCCGGGCCGCGGGGCGATCACGGCGCCCGTCCTCGCACTGGCGGGCAGGCTCGACGTCGTCGAGATCGACCAGGACGTCATGCCGCCGCTGCAGGCGCACTGCCAGGGCCGCGGCGAGTTGCACGTGCACCTGGCTGACGCACTCGAGTTCGATTTCCGTGCGCTGCGCGGCGACGGGCCGCAGCTGCGGCTGATCGGCAACCTGCCCTACAATGTCTCGACGCCGCTGCTCTTCCACTTCATCTCGCAGCTCGACGCGTTCGTCGACATGCACTTCATGCTGCAGAAAGAAGTGGTCGTGCGCATGGCCGCCGCACCGGGCTCGGGCGACTATGGCCGGCTCACGGTGATGCTCGCGCCGCACGTCAAGGTGGAGCGGTTGTTCGACATCGGCGCCGGCGCGTTCAGGCCCGCGCCGCAGGTCACCTCGACGTTCTTCGCGCTCACGCCGTACGCCGCACCACCGTTCAGGATCGCCGACCAGGCGGCATTTGCCGCGGTGGTCGCTGCCGCTTTCTCGAAGCGCCGCAAGACCCTGCGCAACTCGCTGATGGGCCTGCTCGACGTCGAGGGAATCGTGGCCGCGGGTGTCGACCCGGGTGCGCGGGCCGAAACGCTCGCTCCAGCCCAGTTTGCCGCCCTGGCCGACCAGTGGATTGCCCGACGGGGGGGCGCGGTCCCCGTTATTGCGGCAGAATGATCCCCGATTGGTGGCCCCTCCTGCTCCGCCTATAATCGTCCCTGGACCGCCTTTCGCACCGGAACCCTGCGTTCCACGGAGCACACCATGCGCGAATACAAGAAGATCCTGCTGGCTGTGGATGTCACCGAGGGCAGCGAACAGATCGCAGAGCGGGCGCGTGACATCGCCACGCGTTATGGCGCCGAAGTGATCCTGATGCACATCGTCGAATACGTCCCCGTCGAGCCGATGGGCGAAGCCCTGCTCCCCGCCGTGCAGATCGAAGGCGAGCTGATCGAGCGCGCCACCCGGCGCATCGCCGAACTCGCGCAGAAGACGGGCCTCGAAAAGGCCGAGCGCATCGTGCAGGCCGGCAACATCAAGGCAGAACTCGTGCGTGTCGCGACCGATCGAGGCGTCGACCTGATCGTGCTGGGCAGCCGCGAGCGGCATGGCCTGTCGATCATGTTCAACCAGACCGAGGACACGATCCTGCATGCGGCGCCGTGCGACGTGCTCGCCGTGCGCTGGAAGAAGACATGACGACGGAGGATGCCAACCGCATCCGCGTCGACGTCAGCACGAACTACGTCGAGGACCAGTCGAACCCCGGCGAGGGACGGTTCGTGTTCTCGTACACGATCACGATCCGCAACGAAGGGACGCAGCCCGCCCGCCTCGTGACACGACACTGGCTCATCACCGACGCCAACGGCAAGGTCCAGGAAGTCGTCGGCGAAGGCGTCGTCGGCGAGCAGCCGCACCTGCAGCCGGGCCAGGGTTTCCGCTATTCCAGCGGCGCCATCCTCGAGACACCGGTCGGCGCGATGCAGGGCAAGTACCAGATGGTCGCGGACGACGGCGAGCAGTTCGACGCACCGATCGCGCCGTTCCGGCTCGCGATGCCGGGCGTGC
>Ga0315292_10002281_pt1 | contig 10688 bp, 5 predicted proteins | sample YL17G13_0_MG_FD_204029 | JGI IMG/M metagenome (GOLD analysis project Ga0315292, IMG submission 204029) | Sediment microbial communities from Yellowstone Lake, YNP, Wyoming, USA - YL17G13_0 | ecosystem: Environmental > Aquatic > Freshwater > Lake > Sediment | place: USA: Wyoming | collected... | reverse complement strand
GATTTCCACGCAACCTATGATAGCGTCCTGACCGATTACAACAGTTACACACCCACCATTGCTGATTCCCCGGATGCCTACCCCAATGGCACTTATTATTGGAAAGTGGAAGCACGGACCATCAGTGGAACTGTGGTTGCTACCAGCGAAGCATACAGCGTTAACAAGCAAGAGAGCTTACCGCTTGTGGCACCCCTTGATGGTGCCACTACAGTGGTTGATCCGACCTTCCAGTGGAATCAGATCATAGGTGCCCATCACTACCGTCTGATTGTCAGTACCGAGTCCAATTTCAGTTCCACCTACGATGTCATCCTTACCGATTACAACCTTTACACACCATTCATCGGTGAGTCCCCGAATCCCTATGCAAACGGCATTTATTACTGGAAAGTAGAAGCGAGAACCATTAGCGGTACAGTTATAGTCACCAGCAACGGTTGGACATTCACCATCGGCAGCGGAGGCTATTTGTATTTGCCAATAATTACCAAATAGGGTGTAGGGTAGCATCTTCTCGAAAATTTGGGGCGTACAGGTAGATCCAAAGCGGATGGAGGTCCTATTGGGACACTGTTCGGAAACATGCTCTTTTATTACCGGCCATGCTTTGGTGATTGCTGGTCGTCGCATAGCAGGTGCATGGTAGCTCGTTAAGAGGCATCCAACCACTGGGTCGAGCTCACCGTGTGATTTAACGCGGCAAATTGGATTGTTTGCATCTCGAAGGTTAGTTATAGGCTAGGAAGATTGTCTCGTCTAGGCACGGCAGCTCACTCGGAAAGTTGGGCAATTACACAGGCTCAAGGCAATCCATCGCTATAAGTGACACAATGCCCTCATGAAAGCTATCATAAAAGCTTCTCGCATAAGTGCAGTGACTCGGGTTCTGGCGATGCCCAGGAGTATCATCGGCGCCAAGAGAAGTGTCATTCATTTGATTTATTACCCCAATGTTCACTTTTAGAGTGGTGCACCCCTTATCATAACTAGCTATCACCCGTGTGGGGGATAGGAGTTGAAAACCTATTCAATTGATAAGTCTGGCTTGATGAAGAATCCCCTACTATCAAATCAGATTTGGGCTCCGTTATGGGTCTCGATCACCCCGATAAGTTTGGAGCAGCATAGATTTTCGTCTTGCTTTTCGAAGAGATCCCAACGGATCATGCTTTGGATCCTTGAATTTTTAGCCGTACCGTCTCCACTACCGATATACTCGCCTTCTCCAGCTTTGCGAGAATTGATGGGGGATATTTCCCATTGGAATTGAAGGTCAAGCCCGAACAGGTGCTCAAGGTGCTCATTCTGAACTGCGAATGGTTCTGCCACATAAACTCCCCAGTATTTAAGATTGAACACTATTCAACTCTCCAGCCATAATTATGGATGGAACCCGTAGTAAAGTCTGATGAAGACAGGGAGAATGGAAATAAGGCAGGCGCCTCCAAGACAGCCACCCAATGGTATCAGGATAACCAAGGAGAGTGGCAATCCATTCGGAGCGTCGGTGCGACGTTTGTAGAGCCAGAAACCCAAGGCAACAAGCCAGCATGGAATTAAATACATGCTGAGAGGAATATCCAGTAGTGCAGACCAAAAGACTTGGTCCGAAGCGTATTCCTTCCAGGAGCAAGCCCAGGATCCGTCGGTAAAGCCGTAACATTTCCCGTGGTAGGTAAAGACGGCAGATGCCAATCCCAAAATGAGTGGCGCCAGGATGAACAGCAGGGTGAGGACCACCATGACAAGAAAAATGATACGGAAGCGGATCATGTTTCCTCGCGTTTGACCATCCTTTTGATTAGCCAGCCGCCCTGGTCGGTGCGGAGGTTGGAGCCTAGGATAACAGGTGAGGGATGATTGGAGTTATTGTCGGGAATCCCTAGCCTTGCAAAAAAATCCAAGGACATTCTATTTGATCTGAGATTTGTCTTTTTCCCTTTTATAAAACTGCTTTTTTCAATATCTCTGTGGAGAAAGGTTTGCCATGGGCAGGGTAGACCATCTTGATACCCATATCCAATAGCTTGCGCCAGCTTTTTTTAACCACCTGGATATCATCGCCAAAGATTGGTAACCCAGGGCTGAGGCGCATTGGAAACTTGCTCATCGCCAAATCTCCAACGAAAGCCTGACCGGTATCCAGCAAAACGCTGACGGAACCCCAGGAATGCCCTGGAGTATAGACCACCTTGCCGGGAATCCCGTATTCAACCAGAGAGATCTCATCGTCCGCAGCAATAATATCCACCTTGAAGCTTGGGATATGCATATTGGATGTATAAAGTTTTAACCCCGCGATGATCATCTTACCCCAAAGGGTAAAACCGGGAGGCTGAGATGGATGGTCTTCATCCAAAAAATGCATATCCTTGTGGTGCAAGAGAACCTTAGCACCGGTCAAAGCTTGTATCTCTTTGGCAGAGCCAATATGGTCCCAGTGCCCATGGGTCAGAAGGATGAGCTTAATTTCTTCCGGCTTGATCGAAGCTTTTTCGAGCCCACGTTTAAAATTCTCCATCTTCTGGGGGTCTCCGCCATCGATCAGGATGACACCCTCGCCCCTGATGGCATACATCGTATCAAACATCATCGGAATTGGAAATATTTTTATATCCATGGTGACTTCCTACCATTGTTACTTCATACAGTGTACACGAATAAATGATGATTGGCAATCAGGGTCTTCCTTATTCAGCATTTAAGACAGATATCTATAGTACAGATGTTTAATATGTCAATATTTAAGTAGAAGCATCATTCTCCATCTAACCCCCTCCGGACAGGGCTGCTCATCACATCCCCTTGTTTTATGCAGAGGCGCGATTCTGGTGAAATTCAGTTAACCCCGTATAGAAAAGATGGAAAACATGCACTCGTTGGATAATCTTATCACCATAGTTTTTGGTTGATTGTGCATGTGATTTGTAAATAGTGGTTTTGGACAACACGAACAACCATTTAATCCTTGCTTGTCTGACTGTGGATTATGATCTTTTCCTTTATATCGTTCAATAAGAAATTCTAGAAATGGTGGAGACCAATGCACATCCATCATCCGACCTTATCGATTTCATATGAATATCCATAAGGAGTTTCAAAATTAGGATCAAAAAAAACAACTCTCCATCAATTAAACGATGGAGAGTTGTCTATCATAACCTTTAAACACACGGGGTTAGCGGAATACAACCGGTATGTAAAAATATAGCTGAGATTCGACTGTAATTTTTACCTCTTGAGAGTCCGACAGCCCCGGCTCCCCACTATCGGTGACACGCACCGTGAAGGTGAATACGCCGGATCCTTGATTGGCCGGAATTGGCCAATTGAACAAACCTGTCACAGGATCCATGCTGGCACCGCTAGGAAGTACCTCATCAACCGAGTAGGAAAGCTGGTCGCCATAAGGGAGATCTGGATCGGTGGCTTGCGCCCAGAATGTTACCTGTTGGCCATTATTACCTAACTGATCTGGTATCGGGCTCAGCGTCGGGGGATTGTTTACCGGATTGATGGTGATTGTGACGGTGTAAGGACCGACGGGAGCGTTATGGCCATCAAAAACAACGAATTGGAAGGTAACTACGCCATTGAAGTACGCAACGGGTGTATAGGTGAAGCTACCATCAATGTGGAAATCCAGTGTGCCCGCGGGTCGGCTGCCATACAGCGCGAAATACGTTGCATAATTCGACGAAGCAGTCAGCTGTTGGGTGAGGGGCGTGTTTTCATCTGTACTGAACGATTGATCGCTGCTGGTTGGCGGAGCCTTTAGGGTGGTAAAAGACCACCAGGCGGCATTGGCATAAGTCGTACCACCGGTATTGACAGCACGAACCTGCCAAAAGTAAATAGTGGAATTTAATAACGGAGTCGTTATTGGTATAGCAGTGTTTTCCGCGATATCTGTCCAAATGCCACTTGGACAATCAACAGCCGTATCGATACAGTATGAATAGGTGTTTTCTGGGTTGCTTGGTGTCCACCAATACAACCGCGGCATTAATGATTGATCAACAACCCCATCGAAGGGAGAGATCTTGGTGAAACTGGACGGCAGAGAGTCAACTGTCGTAAAGCTCCACCAGGCACCGTTATCGGCTTGTAAGATTCCCTGGCTGTTTTCCGCATACACCTGCCAGTAATAGGTCTGATTGTAATTAAGGCTAAGATGATTTGATTCGGTTGTCGCATTTAGAACCCAGCCTGTACTACAAGCGAAATCTTGATCAGGATGACTGGTTGTATCGACGCAGTAGAAATATTCGCTAGCGCCAGTGCTCGGGCTCCATTGGAGGGTAAGATTCAGTGGCATTTTTTCCGGGCTGGCTGCGGCAGGGCTAAGCTTATTGAATGTCTGTGGAGGAGCGGTTTCAGTTGTAAATTGCCAAACCGTCCCACCATCGGCATAAGTTGTACTTGTGACGTTGACCGCTCGCACCTGCCAGTAGTAAGTCGTGCCATAGGACATGCCGTTGATGCTGGCTGACGTGCTCGCACCAGCCAACAACCATGTACTGGCAGGCGTACAAGCAACTGTGTTAATGCAGTATTCGTAGTGAATATTGGTGCCCGTGCTCGTACCCCATGTTAAAACCAGGCTGAGCGGTTGATTGGTTATATTATTTCCCGGGCTGGTCTTCCCAAAATTTTGAGGGGGAGCGATCGGGGTTGAGAAGCTCCAGGAGTTTCCATTGTTAGCGTATGTGGTGGCAGTCGTATTGACCGCCCGAACCTGCCAATTGTAGGTCGTTCCGTAATGCAAGTCGCTCGGGTTAGCTGAAAGGCTAGTACCTGCGGGTATCCAGGCACTGGCGGTAGTACACGGCGCTATGCCGATACAATACTCATAGGTAATGCCTGTGCCACTGCTGGCTCCCCACGTTAAGGTAAGGTTCAATGGCTGCTGGACTGCATAATTCGCTGGAGAAGTTTTGCTGAATGCGCCGGAAGGTGCAAGCTGGGTATGGAATGAAAACCAGGTTCCATAATCGGCCTGCACACTGCCATTCACATTCACTGCTTGTACTTGCCAGTAGTAAGTTGTATCGTAGGACAGACCGCTCACGTTCTTGGAGAGTCCACTAGCGTTTTCCCAAGAGCTATCGCAGGTGTTGTTATTCTCTGTGTCGTAGCAGTATTGGTAGCTCGTTGCAAGACTACTGCTGCTCCATGTCAGCACCAGGTTACTGACCGGTGCGTCGGTTTGAGCGTCTGCTGGGGTGAGTTTATTGAAAGCCCCTGGTAACGATGTATTCTGAATGGTTTTAAATTGCCACCATGTATTGCTATCTGCATACGTGTAATTATTCGAGGCATCGACCGCACGCACCTGCCAGTAATAAGTCGTGTTTGGGGTAAGGTTACGAAGGGTGGCGCTGGTGTTAGCCCCGACACTGATCCATTTCGGGCCTGGGCATGATGGTTTATTAGTCCGAAGGCAGTATTGATAGGTTACGTTTGGGCTGCTGGCTCCCCATTGCAGTGTAAGATTACTGGTTGGCTGATTGACTGCACCGTTTATGGGTAATTGCTTTCCAAATGGACTTGGCGCAGCAGCGATCGACGGGTGTACCGAAAATGATGAGTTTTGCAATGGGTTAAATGCTTGCTGCCCAAGAGCTATGGATCCTGTTAGAGAGATCCAAATTAGGAAAATGAGCAAGCTGATCGAAAAGCGGTTTTTTTTCATTATTAAACTCCTGATTTCTTTATAATAATAAGAACACTTAGTAGATATTTCTTAGCGGTCGGGTTCCAGCATCCCAAAATGAATAAGGCTCGAATATTTGTTGGCCTGCTTTTGGGTACAAAATGAACGATTTGCTAAACTTGCAGGTAGTTATTGGATTGTTAAGTTCGAGTGAGTTTCCGAACGCTCTTAATATATATTATAACCTTAGAAAAGGCATCATAAACGCATAATCAACCTACTCTTTTGCAAGGTTTGGAATAAGATTTCCCTCCTCTTGATCAAAGCAATGCAATAAAAATATAAGGATAAAGAATTTTGAACCCCTTGATGATTGGGGTGGTTGAGAAGCATTAGAACGATTACGGAAAATGGGCTACCAGTTCTTATCTCCCCCTCCGGGTAGGGCTGCCAACCACATCTCCTTGCTTCATCCTGTGGTGCAATTCTCAGAATTTCTTGGATTCAAGTCCTTCGTGGGTCACCTGGATGTTGGGGATAATCCCCTTTATCCCCCGCCACGTCTCACCTTAAAATATTTATAAACCCCTTGTGAATCAGAACATTTGTGCTATAATAAGAGTGCGTTCAAAAATCAATCGGTGCTCTTCCATATTGATAGACGCACTCTTATATCGATTAGTGATCTTCTATATCGGTAGATCTGAACTGATACATCTTCATCGATAAGCAACTCCCTCTCCAAAAGTGTTCTCCTTTTGGGGAGGGTTGGGGTGGGGTGAGGTTGCTCTTTACCAACGGTATAGCTTATGGGATCTTTTTTTTTGTTTTTTCAAGGGCTGAATATCTTCAATCCTAAAAAGTCTCATCCAGCCATCGCAGGAGGGCTTTGTGCTCTTCGCAGGTGCGACCTTGGTCGCATGCTCTTGAAAAAGATTAATTGAATGCATTTATTTCAAGGAGCGCTCTTTGCGACGCAGCATCGCGAAAGTTATTTTTGAGCGATGTATAGATTCAATTCCTCCTATACCTCCCAGCCCACGCAGGTGGGCTCTTGCAGTGTCTTCATGTTTTCACTGTTGTGCTTTTCGCAGGCGCGACCTCGGTCGTAGGCTCTCTCCTGCTTAGAGATGTGGGGATTTACACTCAAAACGTGGATTACAATACCACAAGTGGTTCATCCGGATATGACATCGTCAGCCATGCTTACCATTCAATATTTAGAAGATTCCCCTGACCTACATCAATTGGATTGGGAGCAGGTAATCAATAATTTACGCCTCGCTGCCGAGATCCTGCCCTTCACCCACCTTCTCATCGGCTGGAACGTGCCTCCCCATCTTTTGGAAGCCTGCCGCACAGAAGCTGACCGCCTGGGCATGCGCTTCCTGCGTTGGCACCCCTTGCTCACCGGGGATGGTGTGTTTCAACCCCAACCCGCCTGGCAAACCGTTGGTCTGAGCGGCCACAAGGTGATGGGGTATCGTGGCATGCCCGAATTTACCTTCGTTTGCCCCAACCACCCCGAAGTCCAGGAAGGGCTCTGCCACCGTCTGGAGGATCTGCTGCGCCAGGGGCTGTACCAGGGCTTTTTCTTAGACCGGGTGCGTTTTCCATCTCCAGCAGCTGACCCGCTTAACGACCTGGGTTGCTTTTGTGAGCATTGTCAACGTAAGGCAGCTGATCAAGGCCTGGATTTACAAAAAATCCAGCGGGAAATATCTCAAACGCTGGATGAAAAGGGGCGCATCTCCCTGATTTATGCTCTGTTAACTGGAAATGCGCATCCTGAATACTCTGATCAGAGGCTCGCTATAAACCAATTCCTCCTCTTTCGGAAGAGCAGTGTGCGCGATTTTCTTGCCATGGTCACCCGGCCGTTGAGAGAAGCCCGCCTGGAGATCGGTCTGGATTGTTTCTCAGCCAGCCTGACGCATATGGTCGGGCAGGATCTCAACGGTCTCAGTGGGCTTGTAGATTGGATCAAGCTGATGGCTTATGCTCACACCTTTGCTCCAGCAGGTATCCCCTATGAATGTTCCGGATTAGCCCATTTTCTCTCTACGACCACTCTGCTTGGTGAAAGGCAATCCCTGGATTGGATGGGCGCATCCCTTGGATTTCCGTTGCCCATCAGCTACATGTCACTGGAGAAAAATGGCCTCTCACCATTTGCGCTGGAAGAGGAAGTGCGGCGCGGGGTAGAGGCCTGTTCGGTGCCAGCCCTGGCAGGCATGGAGCTAGTCGAGCTGGAAGGGGTGACGAATCTAAATCCTGACCAGATCAGGTCTGACCTGAGCGGGTTGAAACGATCCGGGTCAGCTGGCCTGGCCATTTCATGGGATTTACTCCATATCCCTCTCGAAAGGTTAAGCCTGGTTAGGCAGGTCTATCTGGGTGATCCCTCATCTCCGTTGCAGCCTAGCCCCCTATAAGTCTATTTTTAAACTGCGTGATCACTTAAGTGCCCAGATTCGTTCGGCCCGTATAAATGGCTCGCCCCGCTGGTTATCCAAGTCTACCTTTCCTTCAACTACATATGGTCCCGGCGTGGATAGCGCTGCCTTTGACTGCCGGTACACCTCAGCCGAGATCACTACATCCAACATGCCTTCCAGGTCTTCGAGCGACATGAAATAGATATACTCCCCGCGCGTTGTACGGCCGCGCCGCCAGATTTGACGCATGCCAGCCACGCGCACGTGTTGTTCCAAACGCGAGGCCGCTTCTACCGTGGAGAGAGCTCCTGCTGCCGTAATTTCCTTTTCCACCTGCTCCAAGGGGTGAGCGATTACACCTGTGCCCAGGATGTCTTCCTGAGCTGAAACTTTCTGCTCCAGGCTCCAGTCTTCCATGCTGTTCTCGCCCAGCGAAAATAAGGAAAGCTGGCCAGCATACCGGCCGCCATGTGCAAGCTGGTGGAGTAATACCGGGATCGTAGCTAGATCATCCAACGCTCCCACCTTCACCAGGTTTTCGGCTTCAACCGGACGTGGATCGACGCGTGCCAGGAAATCGGCGAATGAGCTGAATGGCCGGTTGTGCAGAATTGCGTTTTGCGTGCGTTGGGTCAGATCTCGCACCTGGTCCAGTCCCATGAACAACACCGGCTCCTCCTCCATGATTTTGACGCTGAACTCGCGCTCGGCATGGTTGACCTGAGGTGGGCGTAGCTTCAACCCCAGTCGTCGTGCTTCATTCATGTATACACGCTGGCTGTAGTACCCTCCCCAATTTGCCAGTACTGCCGCCATGAAAAAAGCAGGATAATGGTTCTTGCACCAGGCTGAACGCCAGCTAATCTGAGCGTAGGAGGCTGCGTGTGCTTTTGGGAAGCCATACCCGGCAAAAGCTGCCATCAGCTCCCAGATGCGGTTGGCGACATCTTCAGGTACCTGCTTCCTTTCCCAGGCTCCCACCACGAATCTCTCTTTCAGGGTCTGTATCTGCTTGCCCGGGTCAAAGTGAGACATCGCCCGACGCAGCATATCGGCATCTGCCAGGCTCAACCCTGCCAGCTCATGCGCAATACGCAGCACTTGTTCCTGATACAGGATCACGCCATAGGTATCTGCCAGGATGCTGCTCAGGGCAGGATGCAATTGCTCGGTCGCTTCCTTACCCAGATGGCGTTTCACGAAAGAGTCTTTCAGCCCCCCACTGATTGGACCTGGCCGGTAGAGTGACAGTGCCACCATGATGTCGTCCACACTTCTCGCTTTTACTTCCTTGAGTGTGGCGCGCATCCCCGGGCTTTCAATCTGAAAGCAGCCAATTGTCCGCCCCTGGCTGACCATATCGCTGACCGCGGCATCAGTTTCAGGGATGGTTTCCAGGATTTCGGTCAACCTGGATTTTTCGGATTGTGGGTCCTGCGGTGGTTTTTCCCTGACGATAATTCCCGCCACATCTCCCAATACCGTAAGACCTCGAATGCCCAACAGGTCGATTTTAACCAATCCCAATCGTTCGATCGAATCCAGGTCGAACTGGGTGATGATTACACCTTTTGAAGCTAGCTGGGTGGGTGCCAGGTCGGTGAGAGGACCCGAGCTGATGACCACTCCACCCGGATGGACAGATAAATGGTGAGGCAAGTCTATCAGGGCGGTTGCATCTCTAAAAATTGACTGATGCGTTGGGGACTTATACCGCTCGGCTAATTCAGAAAATGGGTCATTCTTGCTGCCACCTCGACTGGATGGTCCAAACCAACGGTAAGGCAGGCTATCTGCCAGCAAACTCACTTCTTCTGCGGGCAACCCATATGCTTTGGCCACCTCGCGTAACGCGGATCGGCTACGGAAGCGGTTGACCGTGCACACGGTTGCGACACGATCATCTCCAAATCGTTGGTAAACGAAGCGGATCACTTCATCACGGCGACGTGAGCACAGGTCAGTATCAATGTCCGGGGGAGTGGCTCGGGCGGGATTAAGGAAGCGCTCGAAGTACAGGTTCAAGCGGATGGGGTCTGGAGAGGTGATCCCCAGGCAGTGAGCCACCAGGGAAGAAGCTGCTGAACCTCGTGATGAGAAGGGGATTCCCTGCTTTCGAGCAAAGTTGAGGATTTCTTCGACGATCAAGAAAAGGGAGGTGTAACCGTACTCCCCGATCACCGATAATTCATGTTCAATGTGGGCTTGTAGTTCTGGAGTGAATTGGCCATATAGCTTGATTGCCCCTGCCTGTGCTTTCTGGTGTAGCAATTCCTGGCTGGAAACGCCGTCGGTTAGCGGGATATCAGGGAAGTGGAGCACGCCTAAAGGCAATTCGAGCTGGCAGCGTTCCGAAATCTCCTGTGTGGTTGCCAGTGCTTGTGGAAAATTTGGCATCCGCTCAGCCATTTCCTGGGGTGGTAGAAAGTATGCTTCGGGAGGTGCGGTTTCCGTTGAGTTAATCTCTTTGAGTGGGCGGATCAATCGGATTGCCGTTTGGACTTGTTGCAGGTGAGCCTGGTCAGGCCTCAGGTAGTGGATGTCATGGGTGGCAACGGTTGGTATGTGCAAACGGTGAGCCAGTGTGGTTA
>Ga0315292_10002280_pt1 | contig 10689 bp, 8 predicted proteins | sample YL17G13_0_MG_FD_204029 | JGI IMG/M metagenome (GOLD analysis project Ga0315292, IMG submission 204029) | Sediment microbial communities from Yellowstone Lake, YNP, Wyoming, USA - YL17G13_0 | ecosystem: Environmental > Aquatic > Freshwater > Lake > Sediment | place: USA: Wyoming | collected... | reverse complement strand
ACCTGACTATCAACATTGCCGGAATTAAGGTGGACGCGGACTTGATGGTGACTTTCCTAGGCCAACCTGAAGTTCAGGCTGTTTTACCCAGCTTGGACGATAAAAATGGACTCAACCTTCAGGATTTGCAGTTTTATAAGGGTAGATTCCCACGTTCCCTAGCGCGGGGTTATTATGGGGACCGTTTTGTTTTGGTGGGCGACGCGGCCGGACTGGTGCGCGCTTTCAAGGGAAAAGGAATCACATCTGCGGTATTAACAGGCATCCGTGCCGCTGAAACAATCTTACAACATGGCATTTCTGAGCAGGCGTTTTATGATCATTATTGCTCCCTTAACAAAGATATAACCCAAGACCTGCCTTACGGCCAGGTTATGCGTCATTTCACCATCTTCCTCGCTCATTATCAATTACTGGATCCCGTCCTTCGGGCAGCCAAACATAATCCCCAGTTGCAATCCGCTCTCTTTGATGCAGTCTCTGCCCATGCACCTTATCGCCAGGTCATCCAACAAAGCCTTCACCCTGATATTATTTTGGCTGTCCTGCGCGCCTGGATTAACAATAAATAATAAAATCACTTGCATTGCTGAGTTAATTTCGTCTATAATAATAAGTGCATAATCACAATATATGAAACATAGACCATAAAAATGAGTCCTGAAAGTTTTTTATGCAAGGTTTAAAGCCCTGTGGTTGGGGAGAAGCCATGCAAGGCAATCAATCCAGCACCAATGGACTTCCCTCCTCACACAAGCAGCTCACGTGATAAAGGAGGCATTATATAAGGTCTACTTGGAGGACAAAATCCAATTAAGTATCAAACGATTAATGCTTAGATAACCATCAAGTCTTCGAGGAGAAACTTATGAAAAAGCTCTACTTTGTTGTAACCCTGCTTATGGTTTTCAGTTTTCTTCTATCTGGCTGCGCAAAAACTGCTGCTCCCACAGATAAGTTGGCTGAGATCCTTGCCCGAGGCACACTCGTTGTATCCACTGATCCGGCTTACCCACCTCAATCAGAATTGGTTGAAGGCGCTGAACGCCTGGCAAACACAAAATGCACTTCCGACCAGCAAACATCGAATCAGATGCAAGGCTTTGATATTGACGTCGCCAAGGCTATCGCTGAGAAGCTGGGTGTGGAAGCATGCTTCCTGACTATCGCCTGGGACCTTATCACAGCTGGTAACTGGGCTAACCGCTGGGATATCTCCATCGGTTCTATGACCATCACCCCCGAGCGCATGTCTAAGTTGTATTTCACTCAGCCATACTACACCACCCCGGCGGCATTCTTTGTCCATGCCGATAATACATCTTTTACCCAGCCCAGCGACCTTTCTGGCAAGAAAGTCGGCGCTGCCAGTGGCACCACCTACGATTCCTACATCGCAGGCGCGCTTCAAATCCCCGGCGAAACAATCAATTATGTGGTTACAGGCGCTGACTTCATGGGGTACGACACCGACCTATATGCCCTTCAAGATCTGGCACTGGGTGATGGTGTACGTTTGGACGCAGTCCTGACTGCCCAACCCCTTGGTGCGGACCAAATCAATAATAGCCAACCGTTCAAGCAGTTGGGCGAGCCGGTGTACTTTGAATACCTGGCTGGCGCAGTGGATAAAGCCAGCACCCCCGATCCAGTCCCCTTCCTCAAGAAAGTGAGTGAGATTATCGTTGGATTGAATTCGGATGGCACATTGCCTCAGCTCTCAAACAAGTATTACGGTTTGGATCTGACAACCCCTGCAACTACGTTTGACTTGGCTGCCTTGAACCAATGGCCGTAAACTCTTTAGCAAAATTGTTCTTGTAGGTGCAGGAGAGAATTATCTCAAAGATAGATTTTTGGGGCTGATTGAGGTTGAGCGCGTTTCCTTCTCTCAGCCCCATTTTTATCTAAATCCTAGGATTGCGAGGTGCCCATGACTGTAGAAACGATGAAGTTACCAGGGCAACCAGGTTTTGACCCTGATCTGGATATGGGTCAATCCTTGGTGGCTCAAAAACGAAGGGAGCAAATTATCCAGACTGTAAAAATTGGGGTTGTTTGGGTTGTGTTGATTATTTTCTTAACCATTATCCTGCTCCAATTTAATTTTGATCCCGCCTACATGTTTGCGCACTACGATTTTGTACTTAAAGGTTTGGGGATCACCATTGCGCTTTCATTTATCTCAATATTCTGTGCAACTATTCTGGCTTTGTTGGGGGCAGTTGCCCGCCTCTCAAATAACGCCATTGCACTGGGTATTTCTGGGCTTTATGTATCCATCTTCCGCGGCACTCCCTTGCTTGTCCAGATTTTTATTATTTACAGCGGGTTACCCATGATGGGCGCGGCTTTGGCTGCCAAAGGCTACCCTCAACTCCAGCAGACATTAACCCTCACCGCTTTTCAAACCGGTATCCTGGCATTAAGCCTTAACTATGGCGCATATATGACTGAAATTTTCCGTGCAGGCATCCAGTCCATCAGCGGTGGCCAGCGTGAAGCGGCAGAATCAATCGGTATGAATCGCATGCAGGTTATGCGCCGCATCATCCTGCCCCAGGCGGTGCGTGTGATCATACCCGATATTGGTAACCAGTTCATCGCCATGCAGAAGGATTCAGCCCAGGTATCCGTCATGGGCGTCTGGGAGATGACCTTCCGCGCCAGCCGTCTTGCCCGTGTGGATAGTAAGTTCATGGAAATGTTCATTGTCGCTGCTTTCTTCTATTGGGTCCTGACCATCGTCTCATCCTGGGCGGTGGGTATAGTGGAGAAACGTATGAGGCACGCCTATGAGCGATAATGAGATCATCCGCGTTGAAAATTTGCACAAGTGGTTCGACCTGCTGCATGTCCTGAAAGGTGTATCATTTTCTGTCACCCAAAAGGAAGTGGTAGTCATCATCGGTCGCAGCGGTTCAGGTAAAAGCACCCTGCTGCGTTGTTTGAATTTCCTTGAAGAGCCATCTGCGGGCACGATCACGATTGCTGGTCAATCAATGACCATGGGTCCCGGCCTCCGTTTCAGCCACAACAAGGCTATCTCCATGCGCTTAAACACCGGCATGGTGTTCCAGGATTTCAACCTGTTCCCGCATATGACTGCCCTGGATAACGTCATCGAGGGATTGGTGACAGTGAAGAAGATGCATAAGGATCAAGCTATCCCCATCGGGAAGAAATATCTCCAGAAGGTGGGGTTGGAGGAAAAAGGTTTCGAACATCCCATTCGCCTTTCGGGTGGGCAGAAACAGCGCGTCGCCATTGCCCGTGCCCTGGCCATGGAGCCCAAGGTCATGCTCTTTGATGAGCCCACCTCCGCCCTCGACCCCGAGCTGATCGGTGAGGTCCTGGACGTGATGAAGCAATTGGCGGTTGAGGGCACCACCATGGTCATAGTCACTCACGAGATGGGCTTTGCCTGCGACGTGGCCGACCGGATCTTATTCGTCGACAAGGGTCTCATCGTTGAATCCGGTCCCCCCGACCAGATCTTCAGTCACGCCCAGGATGAGCGCACGAAACTCTTCTTGGAACCCATCCGCAAGGTCCAGCAGATATTCATGGAGTGATCAACGTTTGGTTGTCATAGTTGTTCCAAATAAAAATTCACCTACATGGAACCGGGATCAAGGATCCCGGTTTTCTGTCATCAAGGAGCGGTCTTTGCGACCTTGGGCAGACGTTCTTTGTCTGTCGTAGCCTTGCGAGTGTTTTGTCCGAGCGATGAAGACCGTTCTGTGGGAGCGAGGCGTTTATTTAACCGTACTCCCAGATTACAAGCTTCTACTGTCATGCGAAACCTGCGGAATTTGCAGGTTGAAGCAATCTTCCCGATTATTTGGCTAAAATCGCTACTCCCACAATTCAAAAAATGTCATTGCGAGGGAGCGTCTTTCGCGACCGAAGCAATCTTCAATATGATTTTGCCATAACCGATACTTTCGAAATATATCTGATCATGATGTTGGTAAGCAATAAAGAATGCATGTAAAGCATATACCTACACCTTGATCTACTTATATAATAAAATAGTGCTATTCACATGGCGGAACTAACACTAACACGAAAACCAAGGTATTTCCAATGTCCTCCTACAAGCTGACCAAACTAGTCCTCATCATATTCGTCCTGCTCACCATTTACAACCTCGTCAGCATATACGCCGGGGTGCCATACCAGCCCTTCTTCACCCCCCTGCTCACCCTGCTTGCCTTTACCTTCGCCTTGCAGCACGGGTCCCAAAACCTGGGCTGGAAGCGGACGCTTCTTTTGCTCCTCCTCACCTTTGCCATCAGCTTATTTTTCGAATGTGTAGGCGTTGCCACAGGTAAAGTGTACGGTCCCTATTACTACACCGACAAGCTGGGACCCAAATTCCTGGGGCTGGTCCCATTGCTCATCCCGGTCGCCTGGTTCATGATGACCTATCCCTCCTATGTGATTGCCAACCGTCTGGTGCCATCATTTAAATCCACATGGGTATGGAGGCTCGTGGTTGCCTCATTGGGAGCATTGATTATGACCGCCTGGGATTTGGTGATGGACCCCATGATGGTGGCTGGCGATCATTGGGTGTGGGAAGAGCCTGGGGCTTACTTCGGAATCCCTTTACAGAATTACCTGGGCTGGTTGTTGACCACCTTTGTCATTTTCTGGTTATTCCTGTCTCTGGCACGCATTCAACCTGAGCACAACACTTCCAGCGATTCCTTCAACCAGCTGGCAGTCCTGAGCTATGCTGTGGTTGGGATAAGCACCATCCTGACTGACTTCCTCTTCGGTCTGGACGGTCCCGCCCTGGTGGGCATCTTTGCCATGCTGCCCTGGGTGCTGTTGGGCTGGTGGAAAAAAACGTGATCATTCAGATTGATTCGTTTTTGTTTCGTACGATGCCGGGCTGGTTATTTAATTTCGGGTTTTGGCCTGTTTTAACGGCTAACTTCTTTACAAACAAAGATACATCGATCTGCAAAACTTTATAGTCTGACATCGGATCAGACGGTTGTGCCTAGTCCCGACCGTTCTTTGGAGGGAGGTTCGAATCCGAGGCAAGCAAAGCGGCTGAGGCTGCGATGAGCAGCCGAAGCAAGCGTCAAGCAGCCGAGGCAAGCGTCAAGCAGCCCGCTGGGGGCGCCTATATTTGGGGGGTAATACTCGATTTACCCCCACATATAGCCATATTCGGATAAGTGACCAAACATTTTAGCGCCATTTTAGCGCCATTAATAATCTCCAGAAATGGTCCGTGTGAATAAATTTTCAGTCTCCTGGAAACCTGGAGGCCTGCTTCATGTAAATATGCCCATCAGCATGATAAATATTACTTTACCAAACCTATTGAAATAGACTCAAATAAGTGCTATAGTATTACTTGTATGAATGATTTGGGGGATTCCCAGATCAAGAGGAGGGATCGTGATTTATATGACATTTCACCAGATGTTTTGTATCTTATTCTCGAAAGCCAACCAGACAGGGAGTTTGTAATCAAACAAGGGTCTATATAATCAATAGTGTAACCAGGAGGAGAATGCGATGAATCACAAAAGACTGGTATTGCGAATGGTTAGCTTGATTTTGTTTGTGCTGCTTTCAACTGCATGTGCCACATCCCAGTTGCCCCCCACCTCGGTGCCATCGACATCTACACCGATGCCACCAACTACTACTTCAGTGCCACCGACCGATACACCGGTACCCCCGACACCTACGCTTGCGGAACCTACGGTTACGCCAATCCCACCTACAGCGACCACTCGACCCACCAGCACTGCCGCACCATCCGTGTTCGATCCACCCAGCAAATATCCTTCAGCCCGGGCGTATGCCTCATTGGCCTACGACTCCGAGTCAGGCCAGGCGATTATGTTCGCTGGTCAGACTGGGGATCCCTTTGATCCGAAGGGTTTTTCCGGAGCAACGTGGGCCTATGATGTGGTAACCAATAATTGGACCCAGATGAAACCACCGACTGGACCTGGTAGAGGTGGCCCGTTCTTAGCCTATGATATCGAATCTGACCGGGTTATCGCGTTTCCATCTTATCCTGAAGGAGAAACCTGGGACCGGTCGGACGCGAATGAAACCTGGGCTTATGACTACAATACCAATACCTGGACCAGGTTGGCAGATGGACCTGTCAAACATATTGGTGCACGGATTGCCTATGATGCAGAATCGGACAGGATCATTCTCTTTGGCGGAATGAATATCGCTGGAATGTATTACCATGACACCTGGGCTTATGACTTCAACTCAGATACCTGGACTAAGATGGACCCCGCTACAGAACCTCCTGGTCGAAACAATCAGGGATTGACCTATGACTCCAAGGCTGATCGGGTGCTTACTTATGGCGGGGAGACACTTGAAGGAAAGGCACTGGAGTCTTTATGGGCGTACGATTTCAACACTGACACCTGGCAGGAGATGGTCCCTGGCGCGCAGCCATTTCCCGGCTACCGCGATTACAGTACATTGGTTTATGATTCTGAGTCTGATCGGTCAATCCTGTTTGGCGGGGTAACTAAAGACCAAAGTAGTGGAGATGCCTGGATTTATGAATATGGCACCAATACCTGGACAAAGTTGGAATCCAGCCTGAACCCTGGTAAAATCTCTCGTCACGCCATGGTGTATATTCCTACCACCGATCGATCCATTTTATTTGGTGGTTGGGTTGGGTTATACGAGTATACAAATGAAACATGGTCCTACGATCTCAATACGAATACATGGACCAACATGACGTCGCAGCCCTAAAAGTCCGTCTGACCGCATCCGCTAAAGGGATCTTGTGTAGGTCTGCTTAGTGAGCGATGGTCTTTCGACAAGAGAGCCGCATAACTCGCGCGAGAGCCGGTAGAAGCATCAGGTTACCTTGTTGCTCATAACACAATAGCATCATCCCAATCTCCTCGCATGCGAGAAACCTGTACTATACAAGCTTTCGCAGTTGGAGATAATGATTGGATTCACTTGGTGAATCATTAGTGATACAATGCCCTCATGAAGTTACTCACCAAAGCCTCTCGTATAAACGCAGTGACCCAGGTCATCCCTGGAGAAAAAAAGACCGGACTCCAAAAAACCCTGGAGACCGATGGATCGATGAATTACCAATATTGATCAGTTTTAAGGTTTGAGTGATTTCAGATCGATCGGTATCGGGGTGAGAATGTCATCCATCAGACGAGCTGCTGGAGCAAGGGAGGCGAAGCCGAGCGGTCTCATCCTGCGTCCCCGGAATATTGCGATTGTAGCGAGCAGAGCATAACGAGCAAAGCGAGCTAGGTGAGCATAGCGGGTCATTAAAATCGCCAGGGAGTGACCCAGCATCCCCGCCACAATCAAACCTTACAACACACTCCTCACCCATCCCGACTGGAATCTTGGCCTCCACTCGACGGGAGGGGCTGACGGAGATGGAGGACGCGGGAGGGGGTTCGCTCTCTTTCAAGCCCACCTGGGTGGGCTTTGTGATTTCCGCAGATGCTTCTTTAATCGCTCGATTATTAGAAATCTTAAAATATTGCAAATATTCCTTAACCCTCTTGTGGATTAGAACAATTGTGCTATAATGTCAATGTAATTACTCACCAATATTCAAACTTAAATTTTCTACATTGATACGTGCTAGTTTATGTATTACCTCTTCAAAATATCACCTTACATGGAATTCCCTATCTCACCTGCCTCGCAGTTAATCTTACCTTGATGGGTCGGCGTAGGCCTACCTGGCGTTTTTACAAGGAGCGGTTTTTGCGACGCAGCCTCGCGACTGTACTGAAGGAGCGAGGAAAGGAGCGGTTTTAACCACCACTTTTATATCTGTGAGTAATTATATTGATCTACTATGATAAGGGCTTTTGCTTCTCGCCATATTCAAATTATTTATCAAACTGGCTTCGTTCCTCTTCGTTTTTTATGAAAACGAATAAAAAGTGTAATTCACCACGGAGCATTACCAGCATTTTATGCAATCGATGTCACTAAACAGTTAATAATATTAATTGAATGCAATTGTTTATATAATTCAATTCCCAACTCACACCTCCAACATTCTACTGCTCAAAACTAAAAACATTCCAACCTTCAAACGTAATAATCCAATTGCCTGACTACCTAATCTCCCTTATACTTATTAACGTTCCAACGCATGCATCGCGAATGTTTAATCAGTGTCTTAATGCATACACTGCTTTATGAGCGATTTTCAAACGTTCTAACTTTCCAACCAATCCTAAGGAGTCCTCTATGCAATGGGAAAACCTCACCTCCGATGAATTCGCTTTAGCCGTGCGCCTCACCGGCGTGTGCATCCTCGCCTGTGGCGTGGTCGAGCGCCACAGCACCCACCTGCCCCTCGGCACCGACTACCTCTCCGGGCACGCCATCGCCTGCCTGGCAGCCGAGAAGGAGAAGGCAATCGTCTTCCCGCCCTTCTACTTCGGGCAGATCTACGAAGCGCGTTGCTTCCCGGGCACCATCACCATTAAACCTACTCTACTCATGCAGCTCGTCCAGGGTGTGTTGGATGAGATTGGGCGCAACGGCTTTAAAAAGATCATTCTGCTCAATGCCCACGGCGGCAACGAGCATTTCCTGCCCTTCCTGGCCCAGTGCAGCCTGTGGGAGCAAAAACCCTATTCGGTTTATCTGTATACTGGCGAGCTCTCTCCCGAATGTGAGCAGGAATGGCAATCGCTCCTCGAGACCCCTGAGCACGGCCATGCCTGTGAATGTGAGAGCAGCGTGCTCATGGCCAGCTACCCCGAGCTGGTGGATTTGGACAACGTCTCCCCCCATCCTGGCACTGCCCTGCACCGCCTGTCACACCTGCCTGCCAATTATTCCGGGATTTGGTGGTATGCCGATTACCCCGAGCACTACGCCGGGGATGCCCGCCCCGCCAGCCTCGAGAAAGGCACCCGCTTGCGCCAGATCAAGGTGGATGCCTTTGCCGAATATATCCAGGCCGTCAAAGCCGACCAGGTCGTACCGGCCCTGGAGAAAGAGTTTTTCGAGCGGGAGAGTAAGCTGCGCCAGCCTTAAGCAAGTGGGATGTGGATCACAGAGTATTGGTCTGTTGGTAGTGCCGGACCGTGCCCCAGCCAGAGCTCAGCACCTTGTGCGTTTTGGCGCAGGATTAAATAGGCTTTCATTTCCGAGTTGGCGTAGGGCCATCTGATCCCAGACCGGGAGCAGATCAGGTCGAAGAAAAAATCCATATCACCCGCCTCACTCACCCTGTGATCCTTATTCTGCATGGCTTTCTGTGTATACCACACACGCCGCTTGTATAACCGGCGATCCTCGGGGAGTAAATCCTCCAATTCCCTTATCCAGGCGTGCTTCTTCCGGGAGAAAATATTCACCTGGAACAGATAACTCCCGGGCTGCTCATCCAGAATATTCGAAAGGATCTGGTTTGAAGCAAACTCGTGTTTTTCAGCACGCGTCTTCCCTCCCCGAATGGATACTGCATTCAGTGCATACCCATCGAAGTAAGGGCCCATGTCCTTAATTACCTTCCCGGGGTCACAATCTGGGCCCAACCTCAGGGTCAGCCAGGTGGCGATATTTGCCAATATTCCAGCTTTTTGATCTGTGGGGGTTCTGACATGCAGGCTATCCACTGCCTGGGAATACCCATCGCTGCGCCACCCAAAGGCTGGTCCGGGGAGCAAGTCGGGGTAGATGAATGCATGCATGGTTATTGGATCATTTTCATCACCAACATTAAAGGCTGCCAGTCGTAGCTGGTCGAAACCGCTGCCCGGTTCAAATTCGATATCTTCTTCGGTGTGCCATAAGATGACTGATCCATCCACCTGCCGGTACATGCCAGTTTGGCAGCCAGTGCTGTCGTGCTGTAGGAATAACGCCAATTCCAATGGGCCTATGGGTTTATGGTCAGCCAGAACTGGGTGCTCAAAGCCAAGCAACCCCGCCCCATCAGCCCAGGCTTCCAGGCAATCGAGATATTCTCGCACCGCCTCCCGCAGACGCGAGTCCAATTGCTTACCTTCGATCTTACCTGTTAGAGTTTCCGCACAAGAACGCGCTTGCTGCATCAAGAGACCAATTTTGAGTGCATCCAACCGGTCAAGGCGTTGGCGCAGGATCTTTTGTGCCTGCTGGTGGGCATGCTCCCCCAACATACGGTGGGCGGTCTGCAGGTCATGTTTAGTGAGATCAATAAAAACTAACCCACCAAATCTATCCTTGACTGCCTGTAAAGCACTGAGCTTTTGCATAAAAACCAGTTATCCTTTGCCGTCTTTCATTCACAATGACAATAATGATGAATATAGGATCGTTTACCTTGCCGGGATGTATCCCATGGGAGCTCGCTCAATTTTCTCCACAGGCAGCACATCCACTAATTCATATTCACGGCTGCCGAGCCCGAGCTTCTCACCATATTCGGTGACTACGTATGGGTCCTTGAGCGGTCCATGCAGCCAGCGGAACGGGTGCCCCTCACGCGTATGGACTTCCAGTGAACATGGAATATTCTCCTCAATCAGTGGAGTTTTGGCAGTCATATCCAAAACTGCCTGGTCAATGGCAACGATGTCATCCGAGCCAAATACGCCTGCATCCGGTAGGATTTGCATGCTTGTGAAGCCGAAACAATCACACACCGGGGTCATATACGTCGCAAGGCTGATGTGTACA
>Ga0315292_10002279_pt1 | contig 10689 bp, 11 predicted proteins | sample YL17G13_0_MG_FD_204029 | JGI IMG/M metagenome (GOLD analysis project Ga0315292, IMG submission 204029) | Sediment microbial communities from Yellowstone Lake, YNP, Wyoming, USA - YL17G13_0 | ecosystem: Environmental > Aquatic > Freshwater > Lake > Sediment | place: USA: Wyoming | collected... | reverse complement strand
CGCGGCGCCAGCGTCGTCTGCACGTACCGCCGGATGCCGTCCTGCTTGATCTCGGCGGTGTGCTGCGTCGACACCAGCACGTGCGACACCCGCACCGGCGCGCCGTTCTCGTACACAACCGAGACCTGCGTCTTCGCGTCGGGACGAAGCCAGGGGAACTTCCCGGACTTGCGATCCTCGGCCAGGCCACGGGTCAGCCGGTGTGCCAGATGCACCGGCATCGGCATCAGTTCGGGGGTCTCGTCGGTGGCGTACCCGTACATCATCCCCTGGTCGCCCGCGCCCTGCTCGCCTGTCTTGTTCTTCTTGATATTGACGCCCTGGTCGATTTCGGCCGCCTGCCGGCTGATGCCGATCAACAGGTGGATCGTGTCGGCACAGAAGGGCTCCTTCTCCTCCACGTACCCGATCTCCCGGATGGCCTCCCGTACGATGTCCTCATAGTGCACCTTGCCTTTGGACGTGATTTCGCCGCCCAGGATGACGAGGTTGTTCTTGCACATGACTTCGCACGCCACGTGGCTGTTGGGGTCCAGCTTGATGTAGGCGTCGAGCACGGAGTCCGCGATGTAATCGCAGACCTTGTCGGGATGCCCTTCGGAAACGGACTCCGATGAAACGGTATACGGCAGATGCTCCATAAATCCTTCGCCTCTCCTCAAAATGCAAAAGGCTCGACGACGACGTGTCGCGAGCCTGGCCGCGACTTAGATAGTTCCGAGGCCGGATCAGCGTGACCAGCCTGGCGCGGCCCATCAAGTCGGGGAAATCGCCGCGTTGCGGATATCGTTACTATGACTGGCCGCGCCGGATGCTGTCAAGCGGTGTCTTTGCACTATCATGGTCCGGACGCGAACAGCAGGCTACGGCCACGGGGGAGAGACGCGCATGAGGAACAGGCGGTGGTTGTGGGTGGCGGCGGTGGTGTTCACACTGGCGTCGGCGGTCTTCCAGCGGATGAGCGGCCCGACGTATCCGCTCCGCGGGTCCGTGTCGCTGGGCGGACAGGATATTTCCCTGCGGTTGACCCGAACCCACCCGGGCGCCGGCGATCAGCCGGTGATCCTCGCGGTGCCAGACTCTTCCGTGGAGGGCCAGGTCGCGTGGCGCCGGTACCCGACCAACGATGCGTGGCAGGCGATGCCGCTCGTGCGCAGGGGCGCCGAGCTCACCGCGGCACTGCCCCACCAGCCTGTCGCCGGGAAGCTGGAGTACCAGGTGCGCCTCCAGCGAGGAGACGAGCGCGCCGTGTTCCCGGATCGACCGGCGGTCACGCGGTTCCGAAACGAGGTGCCGGCCGCCGTGCTCGTGCCGCACGTCCTGGCGATGTTCCTCGCGATGCTGTTCTCAACGGCTGCGGGCCTGAGCGCCCTCGGGCGGTGGCCCCAGGCGCGGCGCGAGGCCTACATCTGTATTGCCCTGCTCCTGGTGGGAGGCTTCGCCCTTGGGCCGTTGATGCAGTGGTACGGCTTCGGCGCGTGGTGGACGGGGATCCCGTTCGGGTGGGACCTGACTGACAACAAGACGCTGTTCGCTGCGGTCGCGTGGCTCTGGGCGGCCTGGCAGATGCGCGGCGGGCGCAGCGCCCGGGCGGCCATCATCGTCGCAGCGGTGGCAACCCTGGTGGTGTTCGCCATCCCCCACAGCGCGTGGGGGTCCGAGTTCAAGTGGGACACCCTGCCGAATGGTCGAACGTGACCTTGCACCACAACGTCTTGACTTCGTATCCGGAGTGCCGCGCATGACCTTGCCCACGTCCCGTCAGCCAGCCGGTTCCTCGCGCGCCGATCGTGCGCGCCAGGCCTCGGCAAGCCGGTTCCCGATGATCCGCACGCTCCTGCGCGGCTACCTGCACGAGGATTTCCTCGCGGAACATGAAAGTGCCGAGGGTGCGGTCCGCGCCTTCTGCAAGGACGCCTCCCCAGCCGAGGTGCGAAAACTGGCGGCCGAGTGGCGCATGCTGTCGGTCAACACCGCAAACTGGACCGTCGGCGAGATCGCGACCCTCCTGACGAAGGACCTGGGCGGGGCGTGGATGCCGCAGTCGAAGCGGGAGTTGGCCCAGTTGTTTCAGGTCCTGAAGTCCGCCGGAGCCTGAGCGGAACAGTCGCGATGCGCAGCCTCGTTGACAAGCGGGTGTTCATCACCGGGGGTGCGTCGGGCATCGGCCGAAGCCTGGCCATGCGCTTCGCCCGGGACGGCGCGGAGGTCCACATCGCAGACCTCAACGGGGGGGCCGCCGACGACGTCACCCGCGCGATCTCCGCCGCGGGCGGCTGGGCGCGGGCATGGGAACTGGACGTGACCGATGCGGCGCAGATTGCCGACGTGCGCCAGAAGATCCTCGACGACGCCGGCCCAATCGACGTGCTGGTCAACAACGCCGGCATCGTCCACGGCGGCGCGTTCCTCGACGTTCCGCTCGATCGTCATCTCGCGACGTTTCACGTCAACACGTTGGCCGTCGTCGCGGTGACCCATGCGTTCCTGCCCGACCTGATCGCGCGGCCGGACGCGCATCTCGTCAACATCGCCAGCGCGGCAGGCTTCGCGGGGCTACCCTTCGGCAGCACCTATGCCTCCAGCAAGTGGGCGGTGATCGGGTTCTCGGAGTCCGTGCGGCTGGAGCTGCGGGAGCAGGGACACCGTCACGTTGGCGTCACCACCGTGTGTCCCGGTTACGTGGGCACGGGCATGTTCGACGGCGCGCGGGCGCTTCGGCTAACTCGCATCCTGACGCCGGAACGCGTCGCCGATCTGACGGTGCGGGCGGTGCTGTCGAACCGCGAAATGGTGATGACGCCGTGGGTCGTCGCCCTGGGGCCGGTGCTCAAGGGGGTCCTGCCCAGGCGCGTCTTCGACTGGACAGCGCGACTGTTCGGGGCGCCGACCAGCATGGCGTCGTGGCGGGGACGACAGGGACCCGGACTGAGGACTCAGACTCATGGGTCAGGCAAAGATCCTCGCCGTGGATGACGGGAACGGTTTCGACGTGCCGGCGCGCGCGATCGGTTCGGTTCTTCGCCGATGTCGCTGGCGTCTCACGCGGGGCCATGCCAATGCGCCGGACGATCCCGCTTAGAAGACGACGATGACTCCCCCGCTGACATCGCCCTGGAACACCCCCGACCCCGTGTACGCGAAGGCGCACCGGCCGTTGCCGCACATCGCCGCTCCGCCGATCATCACGGGCGTGTAGAAGCCGCGCGCGTCGAAGCGGAGGCCGATGCGATTCGTCGGAAACGTCTTCACCCCGAGCCCGACAGCGATACTGAACCAGATCTCGCTGTCGTAGCCGGAGGGCACGAACCGCGTGGCCCCGGCCAGAAACGTCCCGAAGAAGCGGACGTCGCGCCAAGCCTCTTCCTCCTGTACGCCTGCCCTGTAGCGCTCGACGTCCAGCCCGAGGCTCACGCCGGCGCTGGCGCTGCTGGCGCGGCTTTCCTGCCGGGAGTAGAGCGCCTCGAAGCGCCACACCGGGGCGATCGGCACGTCGACGGTCACGCCATAGGTCACGCCGCTCCGAATCGAGAACGCCTCGTCGATGGCTGGCAACACCAGCGGCCCGCCAAACCCGAGGCCGACAAACGGGGCGACCTCCACAGTCTGCGCGCGCACGTCCGCCGCGGCGCACATGACCGCGACGAGGAAGGCGGAGGACAGCGCGATGGAGCGAGTCATGGAGGATCCCGCGTCAATCCCTCGTCGGGGGAGGGTCCTCGCCCCGGCCAGGCGCGGGCAGCAGTTCGGCATCCACGGCCCCGACGTCGAGCGCCGTGGTGGCCTCGGGCGCCTGCAACATGCGGGGCTGGTGATCGACAGGACCCGGTTCGGCCATCTCCTTCGCCGACCGGATCCCAAGATCCTTGAACCGCCGCGCCGCCGGCAGCACCCGGCTTTCGAGCGACCCGATGGCGGCGTTGTGGGCCTGCACCGCCCCGTCGAGCCGGTGCTGCAGGTCGCGCAGGTGGTCGAACATCGTGCAGAGGCGTTCGTACAGGTCCTTGCCGAGATCGCTGATGTCCTGCGCATGCGCAGCCAGCTTCTCCTGAGACCAGCCATACGCCACGGTCCGCAGCAGCGCCAGCAGGGTGAGCGGCCCGGCCAGGAACACGCGCCGCTCGACGCCGTACTCCAGCAGGGTGGGGTCGTGCTGCAGCGCGGCGCTGAAGAAGGCCTCGCCCGGCAGAAACAGCACGACGAAATCCGGCGTCAGCGGGAGGTGTTCCCAGTACGCCTTCCCGCTCAGTTTCGTCACGTGGGCTCGGACCTGTCCCGCGTGGTCCCGGAGGCGTGCCTCGCGGACCTCCGCCTCTGTGGCCTCCGCGGCCTCCAGGTACGCCATCACTGGCGCCTTCGCGTCCACGACGATGCTGCGCCCGCCAGGCACCGTGACGATGAGGTCGGGTCGAAGCGCGGCCTGATCGCCCTCGATGGTCTGCTGCACTTCGAAGTCGCAGTGCTCTTCCATCCCGGCGAGTTCCACGACGCGACGCAACTGGATCTCGCCCCATCGGCCCCGCACCTGCGGCGCGCGCAGCGCCTGGACCAGACGGCGGGTTTCCGTTTCGAGCTCCTTCTGCGTCTCGGCGAGCGACGTCAAGTGCGTCGACAACTGCCCGCGCTCCTGCTGCCGGCTCGACTCAACCGCCTCGAGGGTCTGCTCGACCTTCTGCAGGGCGCTGCGCATCGGGTCCAGCACGGCATTGATGCTCTGCTGGCGTTCGGTCAGGTCGTGCTGGGCATCTCCCTTGAGCGTCTCGAACTTGGCGGCCGCCAACTCGAGGAAACGGGCCGCGTTGGCATCGAGCGTCGCCGCGGAGAGCGCCTTGAACGAGTTCTCCAGTCGCTGTTCGGCGTCCTGGTACGACGTGAGCCGCTCCTGAAAGCCCTCGCGCTCCTTCGCCAGTTCCGCCCCGAGCTGCCCCTCCCGGCCCCGGAGGGCCAGCAGGTCGGCGGTCGCGGCCTTGATGTCTTTCTCCTGCGTGAAGATCCGCGCCTGCAACTCGAAGATCCGCTCCTCGAACTGGCGCGACGAGTCGGCGGCGGACAGGCGCTCCGCCTGCAGCGTGGCGTCGAGACGCGTCCGAGCTTCAATCGCCGAGGCCAGCTCCTGGTTGATCCGCGCGTCCGATTCGGCAACGGCGAGCGCGACGGCGTGGCGTGTCCTCCCGCTCGAGACGAACCAGCCCCCGAGGAATCCCAGGATGAGACCTGCGAGCGCGTACAGGATGAGGTCCAGTGGAATCGTCATGGCTCGTTGATGATGGACCGCGTCTCGCCCAGGGTCAAGCGGGCCGGACTGGACGTCAAGGAACTGCGAGGCTGGCGCAGCCCAATCCCCGACAGGACGTCGCTCCACCCTCAGGCGTGGCCGAACGCCACGCACTGGGGCAATTCGCACCGGCGGCGGCGGACGTCGGTCGCGACCGTTCGCCCCAATCAGGCCTGATTGGGGCGATCCCTGCCGGCGGTTCCCTCGGCATGTTTCTTGATGTTGTCGTTCGTGTCTGCCCGAAGCCCTGAGGCGCAGACGGATCGCATTCAGGCGAGGTAGGCCCCCAGATCCTTCCAGACCGGGCAAGAACAGAAAGAGGAAGACATGACACGTACGTCGCTCATCTCGTTGCTGGCCATCCCTGTGTTCCTGGTTGCCGTCACGTCCACGCCGTCGATGGCCGCGCCTGCCAAGCACCAGGCGACACAGACTCAGACGACGAAGCCCGTCACCGAGAAGGCCCCGGTGGCCAAGGCGGCCCCGGCAGCACCGGCCAAGACCGCGGAGCTGGTCAACATCAACACCGCGACCAAGGAGCAGCTGGCGGCCCTGCCCGGCATCGGCGATGCCTACTCCCAGAAGATCATCGACGGGCGTCCGTACAAGGCTAAGAGCGACCTGAAGGCCAGGAAGATCATCCCGGCCTCGGAGTACAGCAAGATCTCCAAGCTCATCGTCGCGAAGCAGCCGGCGAAGTAGGATTCCCGCAGCGCAAAGCCCCCACGCCTCGGGACGGCCTCCCTCGGTCCCGGGGCGTTTTCTCGTACGCGCCCGGTCGCTCACAACACGGGACGCCGCGTTAGCTGGCAGAGACCGACAGCATCACGCTTTCGGCGGTGAGGCTGCCATGGGATACGGTGTACCGGACTTTTGCCTTCGAGCCAACGTGCTTCGAGAGCTCATTTGCCGTGATCAGGCGCGAACCCTGACGGACTTGCGCCGTCCTCGAGAGAACAACGGTCTGTTGCCCGCCCGCCGTCGCCAGCGTCAGGGTCCGCGTGGTGGATTTGTACTGGACGAGGATGCCAATCATCGACGGTCCGGTTCCGTCCGCAGGACGCGCGCGCTGCGTCACCGACCCGGCCAGGCCGCCTGCCAGGGTGAATATCGCCAGCGCTGCCGCGACGGAGCGCATCATGAGTCTGGAGTCATCCTGAGAAATGCGTCTTCCAGATCCGTGCCAACCCGCGACTCCCGGCTGATAGAATGGATCACCCCATGTTATCAGGGCCTGGATGACCGATACCCCCGCCGCTGCCGACGACTACTCGACGCACAACGGCCCCACTGTGGCTACGATCCCCCTTCGACGCTCTCTGCGAACCCGCGTCGCCCTGTTCGCGGCCCTTGCGATTGCCGTTGTCATTGGTGTCACCACGTATCTGCAGTTGCGCGTCTTCGAGCGCACCGTCGAAGACGAACTCGTCGACACGGCGCGCCTGACAGCACTCGCGGTCGCTGACGATCTCGAGTTGCGGGGCTCCCGGATCACCGCCGACGAGATGCACCGGAGCCTCCGTGAGTTCATCGACACGGTTCCCGAGCTGCGCTCGATCTCCGTGGTCACGGTTGAGGGCGGCGAACCGGTGATCTTCGCGAGCACGTCCTCCGCCGAGCGGGCAGAGGCGCTCGTCGTGGGTCGGCAGGCGATCGAACGACGGGAGCTCGTCTGGGGGGGACAGGCCGGCCCGGTTCGCACGCTGGCGGCCCCCCTGCTACGCGATGCCCGGACGGCGGGAGCCGTCACGGTCACGATGTCGTTTGCGTCGCTGTATCGGCTGCGTGACACCGGCCGATCGATCGCCGCATGGTCCACCGTGATCGCGGTGGCGGCCCTCTTCCTCCTGGTGGAGCTTCTGGCCCGCTGGTTCATCCACCGGCCCATCGACGCCATCCGGGCGACGATGAACGAGGTCGCCGGCGGGACGCTCGGCGCCCGCGCTCCCGTGATCCGGCATGACGAGATCGGCGCGGTCGCGACGGGCCTGAATGCCATGCTCGGTGAGATGCAAGAACTTCACACGGGTCTGCAGCGCCGCATCGCACAGGCCACCGGCGACCTGCGGACCCGCAACCGGGAGCTGTTGGAGATGTACCAGCAGATGTTCCAGCTCCGGGAGGAGCTGGGGAGGGCGCAGCAGCTGGCGGCCGTCGGGGAGACTACGTCGACGGTTGCTCATCAGATCGGCACTCCGCTGAATCTCGTCTCGGGCCACATACAGGTCCTGATCGAGGAGCAGGGGCCCGACTCCCCGGTCACCCGGCACCTGCAGGTCGCCGAGGAGCAGATCCGGAAGGTCACGGCCATCGTCGCAGGCCTGCTCGATCGCTCTCGCCGCCACCTCGAACGGGCACCCGTCGATCTCGGGCAGTTGATCGGCCGCCTGTGCACACTGGTGCAACCGGCGCTCGAGATTGCCGGCGTTCGCCTGTCATACGAGACCGATCCGGTCGTTCCGATCGACGCCGACGCGGCGCAGCTCGAGCTCGCGCTCCTCAACCTCATCAGCAATGCGCTTGACGCGATGCCGGACGGCGGCCGGCTGATGATCCGAGTGGCGAGCCACACCGACCACGTGAGCGTCGCCGTCACCGACACGGGTGTCGGCATACCCGCGGAGTTGGTTGGACAGATCTTCGAACCCTGGGTGACGACGAAACCGCGTGGGAAGGGCACGGGCCTTGGGCTCAGCATCGCTCGCCGTGTCGTGATCGAGCACGGGGGCCGCGTCAGCGTCCGGAGCGAGGAGGGCTTGGGGTCCACGTTCGTCGTCGAGTTGCCCATCCGCGGCGGGCCAGAGAAGAACGAGACCGATCATGCCTGACATTCTCATTGTCGATGACGACCGCGACACCTGCCAGTTCATCGCCGAGCTTCTGGCGGCGCCTGACCGTCGCATCGTGTACGAGTCGAATCCGGTGCAGGCCCTGGCGTGCGCCAGCCGCGAACCATTCGACGCCGTGATCTCGGACATCAACCTGAACGCCCCGCAGTCGGGGCTGGATATCTTACGGGCTGCCCGGCAGGTCAATTCCCGATGCCAGGTCGTCCTCATCAGCGGATTCGGGACGCTCGAGACCGCCATCGAGGCCGTACGCGCAGGCGCCTTCGACTACATCAGCAAGCCGTTCAACATCGCGCAGGTCAAGTCGGTCGTCGAGCGCGCGTTGTCGCAGTCGCTCGTGCCCGAGGAAGCGAGCCACGCCCCGGAGCGGGCAGTTCCGGCCGGGCTGATCGGGCGAACCGCCGCCATGCTGGACGTCTACAAACAAGTCGCGCTCGCGGCCGACGCCGCCGCGCCGGTGCTGATCGTGGGTGAGAGCGGGACCGGCAAGGAGCTCGTGGCGAAGGCCATCCACGCGCACGGCCGGCGAGCAGCCCGGCCCTTTGTGGCCGTCAACTGCGGCGCGATCACGGAAAGTCTTCTCGAGTCCGAGTTGTTCGGCCATACGCGAGGGTCGTTCACGGGCGCCGTGTCGGACACCAAGGGCCTCTTCGAACAGGCTCAGGGCGGCACGATCCTGCTGGACGAAATCGGGGAAACGTCGCCCGCCTTGCAGGTCAAGCTCCTCCGGACCCTGGAAGAAGCCGAGGTGCGCCCGATCGGCGCCAGCCGGACGGTGAAGATCGATGTGCGGGTTATCGCAGCCACCAACGCGGAATTGGAGCGCGCCATCGGCGAGGGCAAGTTTCGACAGGATCTCTTCTATCGCTTGAGCGTCATCGTCATCCGCGTTCCTCCCCTGCGCGAGCGCCGCGCGGACATCCCCCTGCTCGTCGACGCGTTCCTCCGCAATGCCTGCTCCCGCGCGGGCCGCGAGCGGCGGCTTTCCGACGCGGCGTTGCAGATGCTGCTGACCCAGACATGGACCGGCAACGTCAGAGAGCTCGAGAACACGATCGAGCGCCTCGTCCTCTTCAGCCCGGGCACGGTGATCGACGTCGCGGACCTGCCAGCGGGCATGGGTGGCCAGGCCCCCGGCATCGAAGAGGATCTCTTCAAAGGCCTCCCCACACTCGATGTCATCGAGCGACGGTACCTGCTGCATGTGCTCGACAGCGTGAAAGGCAACCGGACGAGAGCGGCCCAGGTCATGGGCATTGATCGCCGGACGCTGTACCGGATGGCCGAGCGGTTCAGCATCGATCTGGCCGGCGACTCGGACCGGTAAATGGAAGACCGCGAGTCGGGATCGTCGCCAGGATCACGGGCTGCGGGTGTTCCGAATCGCGGTCTTCCATCTAGGCTCGGCACCGGCGCGCGGGTGGTTCACTGCCCACTGTTGGCCTTCACCCAATCGATGGCTTCGATCAAGCGGCGATCGAATTCGCCCTCGGCCCCGCTGAAACGGTGATTTGAAGCGGTGATGACCCACAGTCTCTTCGGTTCCTTCGCGCGGCCCATGATGCGCTGAATGTCGGCGATCGGGACGAACTCGTCGCGAGTGGAATGGATCGCGGCAAGCGGGAGCGGCGCCACCCGATCGACGATGCCCGACACGCTGAACGTGGGCTCGCTGGGGATGCCCTTCGTGATGTAGATCACGGCGTCCTTCCATCGCCAGCCGAGCTCGTTGATATCCGGGAGCCCGAGACCCACGACACCCCTGATCGCCGGCCTGGTCGCCGGGTCGGTCGCGGCAAGCACGGAAAGGCCCGCGCCTTCGGACACCCCGACCAGAATGGGCCTGGTGCGGGTTGTCCGGCTCGCAAACCCGGCCAGCGCCCTGAAGTCGCCCGGCTCATCGGCCGGGCGCAGCGTGGAAGACCCGGACGTGAACGATTCCAGGTACTGCCGGCTGTCGAGCCCCACGACGAAATAGCCTGCGCGCGCGAGAACCTCCGCCGCGTGCGGGCCGAGGTGGATCCAACCTCCGTCGCCGCTCGCCACGATGATCGGCTCGCCGGAGGAGGGACCGTAAAGATGAAGGGTCATCACCTTGCCGCGTATGGCGAAGGGAACCGTTGATGGGGCCGGCCCGGGCTGCGCCACCAGGCTGACCGCCAGAACACACACGGTGAGCATCGCAGCCAATCCGGAACGCAATTCGCATACCTTCATTGTGAGTCTCGCAGGGTGGCGAGGCATGTTGCCTGTTTGCCGGCGCCCGGCTAGTATTGCACACGACGGGGACGCCGGCGGCGCGCGCCATCTCGCCTCAGTGGGGCGGAAGTGACCTACCTGCTGCTGTTCTTAGGCACGCTGATCGAAGCCGACGCCGCTCTTGTGGCGGCGGCGTTCCTGGCGCATCGCGGCCGCTTGAGCCTGGCGATCGTGATTCCGGTGTGCATCGCCGCGACCTTTACGGCGAATCAGTTCTGGTTCTGGCTCGCGCGGCTCCGGGGACGGGCCTATCTCGAGCGCAAGCTCCAGAGCGACCGCCGGTTCCAACGCATACATGGATGGCTG
>Ga0315292_10002278_pt1 | contig 10691 bp, 9 predicted proteins | sample YL17G13_0_MG_FD_204029 | JGI IMG/M metagenome (GOLD analysis project Ga0315292, IMG submission 204029) | Sediment microbial communities from Yellowstone Lake, YNP, Wyoming, USA - YL17G13_0 | ecosystem: Environmental > Aquatic > Freshwater > Lake > Sediment | place: USA: Wyoming | collected... | reverse complement strand
ATGGTATCCTTGATCAACGGCAGTTTCTTGGTAAATTCCTCGTTCGGTTCCGGCTTCTTACTTTCCAGGTTGATTCGAATTTTTAAGTAACGGTTCTGGTCGGCATCGGCCAGATTGACGATAAAGGGGTCCATGCTGTAAATGTGGCCTCGTTCCTCCTCAGGAGGTTTCTTATGGGCCGGGGAGCCTTTGGCCGGTTTGTGGTCAAAAAAATTGAGCGGCTCGGGCATATATTCCGGGAGAAAAAAGACGGCGGCCCCGCCCCCGGCAGCCAGCAGGATGAACACCAAGGCTCCCAGGATCAGCCATTTTTTCAAAGACGATTTCTGCGGAACCGGGCTGCCTTCGTCAAGAGGTTCAGGGGGAATTTCTGAGTTTTTCTTAGCCATCGCTGTCCATCGGTTTTAGTGATAGGGTCGCTAACTGGTGCCCTCCTTGGCGGAGGGGATACCCTCAGGTGGCGACTTCGACTTCCTATTAAGCAAAGCCTATGCCAGGTGGGAATTGCGCCTATATCCCTTAAATTGTTGTTATCTATAATTTATTTTTTAGAAGGAGGCGGGCGGTCGGAGAGGGAACGTCAATTCGAAGGGAAGGCGTCAATCTGTTGACAGTCGATAGCAGGGGAGGAGTTAATATCCTTCCGCCCTAAATCAGCCCAGGGTGACCAGGTTGCGGGCGGAGATGAACTCCGCCCCCACATTTCCAGGCCGAAGGGCGCGGGATTCTGTTCTGGTACAAAATATGGAATAATGAATATGGGAGGGGCTGAACCCCTCCCGTACCTTTATTGCTCCCGAAATAATTAGCGGATATTTTGGACGGCCTGCATCATCTCGTCGGCCATGGTGATGACCTTGGCGTTGGCCTGGTAGGCCCGCTGCACGATGATCATTTTAATCATCTCCGAGGCCAGGTCCACATTGGATTGTTCCAGCATGGTGGGGTTGACCTTGCCCAAACTCCCTTCCCCGGCCTTCCCGTAAAGGGGGTCGCCGGAGGCGATGGTGGACTGGTAAAGAGTCAGCCCTTTTCGATCCAGACCGCCCAGGCTTTTAAAGGTGGCCAGGGCCATGCGGTACAGGGGTTTATTGGTGCCGTTGGAATAGGCAGCCGTCAGGTTCCCGAACTCATCGATTGAAACCGAGGTGGCGCTGCCGGCCGGAAAACCATTCTGACTCAGGTCCTGGGCCAGGGAGGGGGAGGCAAAGGATACGCTGTCGGCGAAATCAATAGTATTGGCGGTGGAAGGGCTCCCATTCTTGAAGATTATCCCCCCTAAGTGAAAGGGAACCGCGATCGCGGGGGCGGTCATTTTTCCGGTGGTGGGATCAAAGGCTATGCCGGCCCCGGAACCAAACAATTGCGGTGTCCCGGCGGTCCCTCCGGTTACATCGCCGCCGTCGATCAAGGCGTTCCAATCCCAGGTGGAGGCGGCGGACTTGGTAAAGAAGACTTGAATCACATGACTCGACCCCAGGGAGTCATAGATAGTCACCGGCGCCGAAAAATTATACATATTCGGGGTAGGGGGCAGAGCCCAGGGCGTCGTTTTTATATCCGCGGAAGCATCCAAATTCAATTTCATGGTCAGAGAAGTGGTGGCCACCGGGGGGTTGATACTGCCGGGGGTCACCTTTAAATCCGTTAAGGTTTCTTCCAAGGCATATTTACCGGTAACGGAATCGAGGCCGTACTTATATCCCTGGACCCGGTACCCCTGACTGTTGATATAATAGCCTTCATTATCGATGCCCAGATGGCCGTCCCGGGTATAATACTCCGCCCCGTCACCGGGATTCCGGATTACAAAGAACCCGTTCCCGTTGATGGCCACATCCGTGCCGGACCCGGTGGTCTCAAAGGTGCCCTGGGTATAATTGACGTCTACGGCCTGGGTCTTGGACCCGGCCCCCACCCGGTTGCCCCCGGACACCCCGGTGAGGCTCAGGCCCAAGACGTCGCCGAAAAAAATGGAGCTGCTCTTATAACCGGTGGTGCCGATATTGGCCAGGTTGTCCCCCATGACCCCCATGGCCATCCCGCTGGTGTCCAACCCGCTGAGCCCCGTATAAAATGCTGATCCGACTGACATGACGGTCCTCCTTTTTTTTTGTTAAGCCAAAATGGCTATGATTTCCGATAAAAGAACTTTATTGGACCCTATCTGGAGGTAGGCCTTTCCCTGGTCAAGGGTTACGCCTTCCACCTTACCTACCATAGTAGTTTTGACCTCGATGGCCGCCCCCTGCGCATCGACGGCCGAGACCTGAAAACTGTACTGCCCGTTAGGCAAAGTGGTCCCTTGATCGTTTTTGCCGTCCCAGATGAATTTTTGCTTTTGGGTATCCTTGACCCCGGACTCGATGACCCGAACCAAACTCCCCTTCTCATCCAAAACCTTGATGGTCGCCTTACCCGGTTTATCCAGTTGATAGCTTCCTTCAGAGGCGGTTCCCTGGCTGAGGGACAGGGCGTTCCCTTTGACCTCCACCTTCTTGCCCACCAGGGCGGCGGCCTGCAGGTTGTTTACCGCCGCCTGGGAACTTTCCATACTCTTTATGGACGCGGTCATGCTGTTGAGCGATTCCACCATGCTGAACTGGGCCATCTGAGAGGCCATCTGGTAGTTATCCAGTGGTTGCAGGGGGTCCTGATACTTCAACTGGGTGACAAAAATTTTCAGGAAGTCCGCCTGATCCAAAGCACCTTTTTTCGATGTTGTGTTGGTTGAAGCGCCTGTTGCCGTAGCCGCATTTATCGCGCTGGTGGTCATTGCTATCACCTCTTTTCGTGAATTAAGCCCAAGTGTCCACGTATTGATTGCCCTGGCTGAAACGAAGGGTTGCCGTTTCCGGAGCAGTGAGGATCAACCCTTCCGGCGACGCGCGGCTCCCCCCTGGCCGGCTGTTTTCCCCGCCCGGTTGCCGGCCCCCGAACCAGCGCTCCTCCTGAAAGGATTTTAAGTCCGGCTGCACCAGGACCTCGAACCGGTCGAGTTTGAAGCCGTCCAATTCCAGTGTCTTTTGAAGCTGTCCCTGACTGAAGTCCAACAATTCCTTGGTGTGGGGATTATCGGTCCACAGTCGGGCGGTAACGAAATTTCGGTCTCGGTTGATCTCCAGTAAAAGGCTGCCTAATTGAGGCGGGTCGAGGGTCATTTGGATACGATCTCCCTTCTGCTGGAGGGTCCGGAGAAGCCCTTTGCTGAACTGTTGGTAAACGGATAGGGCCTCTTTACTCCATTCCGGAGACCCTTTCGGTGGTCCCTCAACGGGACGGTCGGCCGGGACCCCCTCGATTCGAGGTTGGTCGGGAAACTTGGCCATGACTCCCAGGGCAGTGTCTTCCTGAAACCGGATCGGGCTGTTCATTTCCGGCCCACCGGGACCGGCCGGGTTTTCTCCGGAATACTGGGGGGCGATCCCCGGCTCCACTTTTTTCGATGACGCCCGGGGAAGGAAAGACGTTTCCGGATTCCTCCCGGCTAAGGTCGGGGAGGTCTCCTCGGGGTCGGGCAGTCCTTCCGCCCTCGCTAATGAAGAGATTCCCCTGTCAGAAAGGATCTCTTTCGAAGTCGCCGGAGAGGCGGCCATAGCGGAAATCTTTACTGCTTGGGAATTTGATTCAACGGGGCCCGCCTCCGCGATCGGCGGTCCCTCCAATATTGGTGCGATAGCGACCTTTTCCGTCCTGGACAACGCCTCTAAAGGGGGTGCCTGGGAATCGGGTTTTATCTCCAGGGCAGCGGTCTCGCTATCCGGGCCCTTCAGCGCGAATTCCCGGAGAATCAAAGAAGGGGAGGGGTCCAGACCATCGACTATCGGGGTGGTCTCCGGGATGGCCGGACCCTGGGGGGAGAACGACGGACTGTTTTCCGTCGTTGTCTGGGAAGACCTCATGGCACTCTCCGTGGTTTCCGGAGAAACTTTTTGTTCAATAGGTAAAGATTCCGGGGCGGGGTAAAGGATCAGATCTTCAATAGCCTTCGAAACCAGCAGGTTCTCCTTCAAGGTCCCTTCGGGCTGAACGGAGGCCGGAGCAGAAGCACCTCCGGTTTCGCTGCCAATAAGGAAATCCTCCGGCCCGGGCTGGATCCTGGAACCGGAACCGATTTGTTCCGTCAAGGGGAGGGCGGGATTTGGGGTCTGGGCTTCGAGTTTCAGGGGAAAAGTCGGGTCTTCGAGGTCCACTGGTGGTTCCCCGGGCCGGTTCGGGGGACTCGGGAGGACGACATTCGAGATCGGGGTCGTTAGGAAAGACGTGATTTCCGGATCATTGGCCGGGTCCGGGCTCTCCTGTTTGGCTTTCTCCTCGGGGGTCAAAGGTGTTTTCGGTCCCGCTCCTTCCCGATCCAAACCCACCGGGTTTTCTTTGGGTCGGCTGAACTTTTCTTGACGGGCCATCACCTGGGCAAAACCCTCCCCCGGATTTTCAGGAGGGGCGTCCGGTAATTTTAACCTGGTCAGGGCGATAGGGGTAATTGTTTCCATGGTTTGACCAGAAGGTAAAGCAATGGTCGTGCCATCGTTAAGACCCCCCCCACCCGGCCCAGGGTTATTTTATTTAGCTGTCTTTTCGGTTAGTTATAAGATATTGGCGGTGAGGCCGCCCCTCGAGGTCGGGCTGAGCGGCAAATATTTCCAGGGTAGGGAGGACAGGGCAGAAATTTTTTTCCTTAATTCGCCCGGGAAGTCAGCAGGCTCAAGTTGGCGCTGATCCTGGCCGCGCGGGCAGGATCCAGATGGGTCAAAATTCCCCCAACTTCCTTGCTGCGCATGACTTGAAACACTTCGGTGACGGTCTTGTCGTCCATCTTCTCAATCATCCGGGCCGCTTTATCCGGCAGCATGGCGCCGAAAATTTCTGAAAGATGCTGAATCTTTTTATCCTGGATCGTTTTGGATTGGTCCACTATCTTTTTTAATTGAATCTGTAACTGATTTAACTGATTGATCTTTCCCTCGATCTCCATTTTAATCCGGACCAAATCCTTCTCTTTTTGGTCCACCTGTTGTTTCTGATTTTCAAGGGCCAGGGACTTCTCCTGCAAGGCTTTAAGGATTTCCGGGTCCTTGGCCCAGGCATCGGCGGCGGGTGTTTGGGGCGTCTTATCGATTCGAACGGTGTGCCGCCCCTGGATCGCGGCGGGTTTGATTTCCGGCTTATCCGGGGAATTAAGTCCGGACAGGCTGACCTTGGCGATTAATAGGACCAGCAAAAAAACCTGCAGGCCCAGCAGGTAATAAAAAAAGTTAGTCCCTTTTCTGGTTCCCATAGGTTAGATTCCTTTCCTGGAACCGGGGCGACGCTGCACCACCAGGTCATCCGTTGCTTTTCGTTCCTTTTTTTCCTGCTCGGCCAGAAATCTCTTAAACTGCCGCTCCTTGAGCTTTTCCAATATTTTTCTTTCCCGGGTTAAGTCCAGCAGCTTTCGCCGTTCTGTTTCGATAACCTTCAAGTTTTTCTTTCGTTCCTGTTCCAGGACTTCCAGTTTTTGAAAGCTGTCATCGAAATAGTCCAAGTAGAGGAGCAGGTCGCTGACCACTGCGCCCTGGCTGGCCTTTTGCCGGCATTCCCCGTCATAGGCCTTCCGGGTCTCCCGGAGTTTCTCCCTTCGTTCCTCCTGGCTGGCCAGGGCTTTGAGGTACCCGGCCAACCGGAGCTGGGACAACTCTTCTAAATTTTTTCGCCAATGGTAGAGGGCCTGTAGTCGAAAGGTAAAGGCCATAGATTAACGACTCGCCAGCGATTTCAGTTGCGCCAGGCTAGAGGCAAAATCGACTTTCTCCTCGACCCCTTGTCGAAGGAAGGCATTGATCTCCGGCATCTTTTTAATAGCCTGGTCAATCTGGGGATTGCTCCCGTTCACATAGGCTCCGAGGTTTATCAGGTCTTCCGCTTTTTTGTAAACGGCCATAGTGGCAATCAGTTGATTGCGGGCCGTCATCTGGTCCCGATCCACCACATCGGGCATAACCCGGCTGATGCTGCCCAGGATATCAATGGCCGGGTAATGATTTTGGTTGGCTAAATCCCGGGAAAGCACGATATGTCCATCGGCCACGGAGCGAACCGCATCGGCGATGGGGTCATTGATATCGTCGGCTTCCGTCAGAACCGTATAGATCCCGGTGATGCTCCCCAGACCGGGGGTCGTCCCGACCCGCTCCAGCAGACCGGGCAGTTGGGCATAGACGCTGGGGGTGTAGCCCTTGGTGGTCGGTGGCTCTCCCACCGCCAGGCCCACTTCCCGGGAAGCCATGGCAAAGCGGGTGATGGAATCCATCATGAAGAGCACGTTTTTTTTCCGGTTCCGGAAAAATTCGGCAATCACCGTTGCCAGATACGCTCCCCGGATGCGGATCAAAGGCGGCTGATCGGAGGTGGCCACCACCACTACCGATCGTTTCAACCCCTCCGCCCCCAGATCTTTCTCGATAAATTCCCGTACTTCCCTCCCCCGTTCCCCGATCAGGGCGATTACGGAAACCTCAGCCGAGGTATGGCGGGCCATCATCCCCAGCAAGGTGCTTTTGCCCACTCCGGATCCGGCCAGAATGGCCATCCGTTGACCCCGGCCTAAGGTCAACAACCCATTGACGGCTTTGAGCCCCACATCGATGGGCTCCGAAATTCTTTTTCTTAATACCGGATTAACGGCTTTGACCTGGAAAGGGAAGGTTTCTTCCAGGAAAAGCGGCCCCTGCTGGTCCATCGGCTCCCCTAAGCCGTCGATCACCCGCCCGAGCAGCCTTTCCCCCACCCGGGCCAGGGCCGGGAAACCGGCTGGGATAATCCGGCATCCGGGTTCAATCCCCTGACTCGCCCCGAAGGGCATGAGTAAAATCTTTTGGTCCCGAAACCCGACCACTTCGGCCGGGATCCTTCGGCCCTTATCTTTGCCCTCGATGTGGCAGATATCGCCCACCGCCGCCCGGGGCCCCTGGCCTTCAATAACCAATCCAATCACCTGGGTGGTGCGCCCGTAATTGCAGATGGTCTCTGTTCCCTCGGCCAGGGTTTGAAAGGCCGTCCAGGAAGTGGGGGTTAAGTTCATTTTTCTTCCTGAGGCAATCGGCATTGGATCTGTTCCACGATTTGGTCAAACTGGCCTTCCAGGGTGGCGTCGATGACCCCCCATTCCGTTTCCAGGAGCCCGCCCCCGGGGGTGATGGCCTCGTCCTCCAGAATTTTTACTCGTTCCCGGTCATTCAGCACCCAGGGGATCTGATCCGGATGGGCCAGAAGATATTTATAATCCACCGGGTTGACGTGGAGGATGACCTGGCGGTTTTCCTCGGTCTTTTTAAGGGCCGCCGACAAGGTGTCTTTGATGACCCCGGCCGTCAATCGCGATTCCCGCTGGAGGATCTTTTTGATCACGCAAAAGGCAAATTCGACCAGGTCCTGTTCGAATCGCTGGAAAAGCGTTCTTTTCTGGTTTTCAATTTGAGACAGGAGGGCGTTGATCTGTTTGATGACCACTTCCAGTCGCCTTTGCCCGCTCTCCTGGCCATCTTTTTCCCCCTGAGCAAAGCCCTTTTCGTAGGCCTCGTGTTCGATTTGCGCGGCCTTCTTCTTTAGCTCCTGATAGACCTGTTCCTGCATTTCCTCCATATAGCGGGTCACCTGGGGATGGAACTGAAATTGACTTTTGGGCGACTGGGGTTGGATGGCGCCCGGTCGAAAATCCGGAGTTTGGTCGTTTCGGATAAAGGGGTTGATGGAAAAACTTTTTTGGGAGGTCCCGGCCGGCATCTGCACGACTCCTTAAACGAAAGCTTCTTCGCTGCCTTTGCCGGCCAGAACGATTTTGCCTTCGGCTTCCAGTTTTTTAGCGATCTTGATGATCGACTGCTGAGCCACTTCCACGTCTTTGAGCCGCACCGGCCCCATTACCTCCAGGTCCTCCTTCATCATCTGTGCCGCCCGTTCGGACATGTTTTTGAAAATCTTCTCCTTCATTTCATCCGACGCCGTTTTCATGGCCAGGATTAATTCCTCGTTATTGATTTCCTTCAAGATGGCCATAATGCCCCGATCGTCCACATTGATCAGGTCTTCAAAGATGAACATCAATTGGCGGATTTCATCGGCCAGGCCTTGTCGGAATTCTTCGATCCCCTTTAATATAGTGCCCTCCAGTGAGCTGTCCATCTGGTTCAGCATTTCAGCCACCGAGCGCACACCCCCGATCTGCTGCCCCTCAAAGCTTTTGACCGCCGCCACTTCTTCCATTAAAGCCTGATCGATTTCTTCCACGATTTCCGGGGCCACATTTTCCAATTCGGCTACCCGATACACCACTTCGGTTTGAAGGTTGATGGGCAGTTCGGTTAAAATGGCGGCCGCCTGCCCCGACTCCAGGTGGGAAAGAATAATGGCAATGGTCTGGGGATGTTCATTGCGAACAAAATTGGCCAGGGTTTTGGGATCATATTTCTTTATTTTTTGAAAAAATTTCCACTTGCCCTGCTCCTCGATCTCTTCGATGATCCCCTGGCCCTTTTCCCCCGGAATGGCCCGGGTCACCACGTTCTTGATGAACTGATTTCCCCCCTGGGGGCTCAGAAGAAAGGGCTGATCCGCCGCGTACAGGCTGCTGAACTCGGAGAAAATAGTTTCCTGGGTTTTGGGTCCGATGTAGTTGACCTGAGCAATAAGGCCGCCCAATTTTTTGATCTCTTCTTCGTCCATCTGCTTGATAATATTGGAAGTCAATTCTTCGCCCAAGCTGAGCAAGAACATGGCGGCTTTCTGCGGACCGGTTAATTTATCGTTGGCCATGACCTTCGCTTACCCTTTTTCGTGCAACCAGGATTTGACAATTTCGGCCGCCTTAGCGGGGTCTTCCTCCACGGATTGGAAAATCCTTTTCCGGTCCAGTCCTTTTTGAAGGCCAGCCTCCTCGTTCTGGGCAAGCTGCGGGACCTCCCCACCTTCCGTCCCCGGGGGCAGCGCCGGCCGCGGCCGAAGCTGTTCCAATAAAACCGGTTCTTCCGTCCGGAAACCGCTGAAGAGATTTTTATTCATCATCGGTTTGATCACCAAAAAGAAGAACAGCAGGGCCAAAACCAGGCTGATCAGAGGCTTATAAAGCATTTGGAAATAGTCCTTCCAGGCCGACCCGGTCTCGGCCCGAGGCCCATCCTCCAGGGTCGACCAGGCAAAGGGCATGGAAGTGACTTCCACCTGGTCCCCTCGGTTTTCGTCAAAGCCGATAGCTTTTTTCACCATGTTCTCAAAGTTTTTCATCTCTTCAGGCGGCCGGGGGACGAACTGCCGGACCTTGGCCCCTTTGGCGTCCACACTTTCCTTGTAAGTCCCGTCAATAATCACCGCCGTCGAAATTTTCTTGATTATTCCGGCCGGGCCGCGGATCTGTTTATTGATCTTGGTGATTTCATAATTCTTGGTTTCGTTTTGCCTTTCCGAAATACTCTGGCTTCCGCCAGTCGGGGTCCCGGAAAGGGTTTTGCCGGCGGTGGCCGGGTTGGTTCGGGAAGGATTTTTGGAATCGGCGGGCAACTTGAGTGAAACAAAGCCCTCTTTGTCTTCACCGGTTTTGCCGCCGGTGGTGCTGGACGATTTCTCCAGCGTTTTCTGTTCACTGCGAATTACCGTCGATGGATCAAACCGCTCCTCGGTGATGTTGACTTGCTGGAAATCCATGTCCGCCGAAACTCTGGCAATGGCTTTATCGGGACCGACCACCCCTTCCAGCATTCCCTGAATTTTCTTCTTCAGGCCCTCCTCAATGTTGCGCTGATAATCCAACTGGCCGGTGGTCAACTGGCCTGCGGGAGAGGCATCGTTTTTCTTGGACAGCATTTTACCGGTTTGATCCACCACCGTCACATTGTTGGGTTCCAAGCCTTCCACGGCGCTGGCCACCAAATGGATAATGCCCTCCACCTGAGGGGGCCCCAAGGTCATCCCCGAACGGGTTTTCACCAGGACCGAAGCCGTCGGTTTTCTCTGTTCTTCCACAAAGAGGGAATCCTTGGGAGTGACAATATGGACCCGGGCCTGGTCAATTTCTTTAAATTGCTTGATCGTCCGGGCCAATTCCCCCGACAACGCCCGTTGATAGTTTAGTTTCTGGACAAAGTCGGTGGTTCCCAAATTGGTTCGATCAAATACTTCAAATCCAACGCCCCCGCCTTTGGGCAGTCCCTCCGAAGCCAGCGCCAGGCGGGTGTCGTACACCTGTTCCCGCGGGACCAGAACCGCCGTCCCACTCTGCGTCAGCTGATAGGGAACTTTCTTCTCCTTGAGTTTGTTGGCAATCTCGCCGGCATCTTCCGGGGAGAGGTTACTGAACAGGACCTGATACTCCGGGCGGGTGTTCCAAAAGATGAGGGATCCGAACCCTATCCCGGCCACCAGGAGGATGGCGATCAGGGAAAACAGACGCCCCTTGGATATGGAGTTGACTAACTGAGTGGATTGTTCGACCAATTTGGAGGCCATCAACCGTTGCCCTCAGCGCCCTATACTTGCAGGCGCATGATTTCTTCGTAAGCGGTTATAATCTTGTTGCGGACCTGCACCATTAAGCGCAAGGAGATCCCTGCCTTCTCCATGGCGATCATCACTTCATGGACGTCTTTCGGTTCCCCGGCGGCCATGGTTTCAATGGCCTGATTGGCCTCTTTTTGTAGACCGTCTATCTCGCGGACCGTTTG
>Ga0315292_10002277_pt1 | contig 10700 bp, 9 predicted proteins | sample YL17G13_0_MG_FD_204029 | JGI IMG/M metagenome (GOLD analysis project Ga0315292, IMG submission 204029) | Sediment microbial communities from Yellowstone Lake, YNP, Wyoming, USA - YL17G13_0 | ecosystem: Environmental > Aquatic > Freshwater > Lake > Sediment | place: USA: Wyoming | collected... | reverse complement strand
GGCGCTTGTTTGAAGCACGGCGAGGCCGCCACACCAAAGATCTACGGCGGCACCCCGGTCGCCGCAGGCGAGTTGCCCGCGGTCGTGGCCCTGACGCTGCAGTTGCCAGGCAGCAGCACGCCGATGCTTAGTTGCTCTGGCACCTTGATCGCGCCGGATGTCGTCTTGACCGCCGGCCATTGCCTAAAGGGTCCGGGATTTGGCGCCACCACACTCGGCGATCAGCTGAAAGATCAACTCCATGTCTATGTCGGCGATGGTGCTGAAGGCGGTGCGCTGAGCGGCAATATCGTGGTCCAAGCGGTGGCCGTGCACCCAATGCTGCGGCAGCACCCCATCGGCTATGCAGATTACGGTCTCGTGTTTCTAAGCACGAAGGTCGAGGCGGTGCCACCAATTCCCGTCGTAGTCGACCTTGCTGGTTCCGTCAGCGCCCTACGCGCTGCCACCACGACGCTAGTTGGCTTCGGCGAACGCGACGATCGCGGCCGCGGACGTAAATTCCAAGTCGATGCCAAGGTCACTAGTTTCAACAGCGCCGAAGCAGTCGTCGGAGGTGGCGGCAAAGACGCCTGCGGCGGCGACAGCGGTGGTCCAGCACTGATCAAAGCCGATGATGGCTCTTGGCGCCTGCTCGGTTCGGTGTCGCGCGGCATCCATCTGGGCTGCGGTGACGGCGGTTTAATCAGTCTCGTCGCCGACGGCTGGTGCTGGGTGCAACAAGTCGCAGCGGGCCATCAGATCCAACCGACCACCGACTGCGCGACCTGGAGTTCTGACGGTCAGCCGTCGCAGCAACCGTATGCAGATTTTAGCCAACTGTGCCAATCAGGTGGCACCACCCCCACACAGCAAGAGACGATGCGCGCCGTGCTGCTCGGGCTAGACGTCAAAAGCTGTGCGCTCGCCGCGCAAAAGCTCCAGAGCAGTCCGCATCTCAACCTCGATTTTCTCATGCTTCGTGACCTAACGCCCCTGGCGGGGCTGCGCGGCGTCCGACATCTGTCCCTCAAGGGCAATCGCATCAGCGACCTGACACCTCTTCGCGAGTTGACCGAGCTGCAGGTGTTGGAGATCGACGGCAATCAAATCACTACGACCGCACCACTTGCTGCCCTGCAGCAGCGTGGTCTGCAGATCCTCGGCACGCATCGGCAGCTGACAAATTTTGCCGCGACTGCTTTCCTTCGCCTCTGCCAAGATCCAAAGCTGCCAGCAGACCCGCTCGCTACGGTACGCGCCATCTTCTTCAAAACACAGAGCAGCGACTGCGCCACGGCCAACGAGCGCCTGCTATCGATGCAGACCCTGACGCTGAATAGCCGTCACCTCAGCGACCTAACGCCACTCGCCGATTTGCAACAGATCACGGCTTTGAATCTAAGCGGCAATGAACAGTTAAGCGATGTGTCACCGCTGGCCGGACTCGAACGACTTGAGACGCTGGATCTGACGGGGACCAAGGTCGTGGATGTGAGCCCTCTAGCAGCGCTCAAATCCCGCGGTTTGATCATCACCGGTCCTTAAGACACGCGTTCCACTGCGTCTGTGAGGCCCATCGTCGGCTGCCGCAGGCGCAGGTAAAAGGCAAGCGGGAGCTTGAACCAGATGGTCATCATCATCGCTTGATACGCCGCAGTCAGCAACCAGCGTCATGCTTATGAGTAAGAATACCATAAAGGCCCAAGGCCATGGCTGCTGCAGCCACAGCAGCAGTTGTAGGTGCAGCTCGAAAAGGTCGGCCCTAGGCGCATGTGCAAACCCATGCAAGGAATCCGCTAGCTTCGCCCACAGCAAAGAGCGGATGGCCGTCGTCGCCATAGTCAGGACAAACAGCGGAGTCACACACCGCCGATGCCGATAGGCGAGTTGCACCGCCGCCGTCATGGCGGCCACTCCAGTCCACTGGAAGGACAGCGCGGGAACGCGCAGGACGACAGTCGCAGGCGTGGTGACCACGGGACTCCTCGTAGATTCCTAGGTTCGCAGACATTGACAGATGCGACCCATGATACCTGATCTGCGACCTTCATGCGGCGCCTTTGTCTCGGTCAACAACACCATGTTAGAATGAGCGCAACTCGCTCTCACCCCAGGAAGGCCAAGCATGGCTGCGTCCAGCGTACCAGTCGAGACCACTAGGTCCGCCGCGGCTATACAGCAATCTTGTTTGGTCGCCATGCAAGGCTTTCAGACGGCGCTCAAAGCTGCGGACTTGCCGACCAGGGTCAAGGGCAAGCTGTGGGAGCGGCTGATGTACTTTTTGCACTATCTCGTCGCCTGTAAAGGCGAGTCCCCGGAGACGGCAAGCCGCGACGATGTCTTGGAGTTTCTCGCGCCGGTGCGCGGACTCTACGAGTATGATCTACGCTGCCAGATGCTAGACATGTTGGCCCCCGTTGGTAACCACGCCAACTTCAAATCCTGGCACCAAGACGGCAGTACCAAATGGCGCAAAGCCCTGGAATTCGCCTTTTGGTTTCGCCACCACGACGAAGTTCACCGGCGCTCACAAGCCTTCTTTAGCGCCATAACCCAGGCCGACATCAACGCCCATGAGTTCCAAGCGCTGCCCTTTTATCGGGCGATGTGGCAAACACTGCCGGAGATCGGCGACGAGGTCCTGGACACCGACGATGACGTGCTGCGCCACCTCAAAGAGCTATGTCCAGACGTCGCTAGCCGCCTCAGCGTGTTGGATATAGGCTGTGGCCGCGGGCGGCTACTACAGCGCGTCGCCAAGGATTACCCAAACGCTGAGCTAATCGGCACGGAGCTGGTCGAATGGTACCACCCCTTACTTAGAGAGCGCGGCATTCGCCCCATTCAGTGCGATGCGGGACACCTAACGCTACCGGATCACTCCCTAGATATCGTCATTTCGACCGATGTCATTGAGCATCTGCGCGAGCCTCGGCTGATGGTCGAGGAAATCCGTCGCGTGCTCAAGCCAGGTGGTATTTTTTGCGTCGGAGCGCCATCGAGCAATGCGCACTTCTACAGCCGCAATCCCTTAGCTTTTCTGCGCATCGCCTGCAGTGACCTGCTGCCTGGGGCCGTCCCGTCGTTTCATAATCTTTACGCACCGCTGACGCCGCTAAAGATCGTGCACTACGGCTTTAGCCGCAGGCAAATGCACCAGCTCTTCGCGCCGACCCTGCCCGGCGTCACCGTCGTCATGAAGCGCTTCTATCCGCTGCGACGGCTCCGTCTTACCAAGCTTGCGCCCAAGTTGCCGCTGCTGCGCGGCATGGGACTTTACTGCATGGCGTTCGGCCGGAAATAGCCGCTTGGTTTGGGGCTATTACCTTTACCGCGGCAGCGCTTAACGCCCCGCTAACCGGTACTTTTGCATAGTTTCCAGAGCGTTAAGCCGGTGAATCGGGGTGGACAGCAGGGCGCTAAGTCTGCTAGCTAGGCGTACCACGTGCGAGAGGCCTGGCCCGATGACCCAGCTGCAATCCGAAACGCCCCAAGGGCCCTTCATGATGTCCCCGAAGACGCTCCTTTATAAATCTTTTTGGATTTATGGAAGCATGGGCTCAATCGGTTTGGCGGTGATCGCCTTTGGCCATAAAACCTTGACGCCCGCCTTGGGCCTTCCGGCCCAGCCAAAGGACCTGCTGCACCTCGTGTCCATCGGTGTGCTCGGTGCTGGCGTTTTGCTGATTCTAAGCTATTTCTTTGAAGACTGGTTTCCCTCCTTTCGCGCCCTCAAAGCGCTGGTGATGCACCTGCTCGGCCCCTGCTCGGTGCCCGTTGGCCTGCTCTTGGCGGTGCTGACCGTCTTTGGCGAGGAGCTGCTCTTTCGCGGGGCGATGCAGCCGTTTTGCGGCCTGGTTCTTACCAGCGTGCTGTTCGGGCTGTTGCATATGGGCAAAGATGGGCTGCTGTCCGCCTGGAGCCTGTGGGCGTTCGTGGCTGGGCTGTTGATCGGCTGGATGTACATGGCCACCGGTAGCCTGTGGCCATGCCTGATCACCCACTTTGGCGTCAATGCGGTGTCGACGCTCAACCTTCGGCGTTCCTATCTACGCTGGCTGCAGCTCAATCGGCCGGCGGATCGACCTACGGACAAAGGCGACGCGCCGTGATCAAAGGCCACCCACACATCGGCCTGTTTCAGCCGGAAATTCCGCAAAATACCGGCAGCATCGCCCGACTCGCCGCCGGCAGCGGTTGCCGTTTGCACCTGGTGCGACCCTTCGGTTTTTCTGCCGCTGACCGCAACCTGCGGCGGGCTGGACTCGACTACTGGCCTTTTCTCGACTTGGAGATCCATGATCACATCGAGGATCTCCTGCAGCAATTCCCAGGCCGTTGCGTGTTTTTATCAAAAAAGGCCAAGCAACCCTACTGGGCCATTCCCGATAGCGCCGAGCTGTTCGTCTTCGGCAGGGAAACCAGCGGCCTACCTGACTCTCTGTTTGAGGCCCACGGTGAACACTTCTATCAGATTCCGATGTATCACCCAGGCGTGCGCAGTCAGAATCTGTCCAATGCTGTGTCCATCGTCATCTACGACCGTCTACGCCGCATCCATAGCCAAGGCACGACGCTCCCCCCTTCTCGCTAACTCGCACAGTCGCTCACTCGCTAAAAGGCCACGCCCATGACCGCCATGCAGCCAACACCAGTCACTCCCAAGATGCCCGCAGCAGACTGGTTGAGCACCTATGTCACGCCGTCGCTGACCGCGGCGGCCTCGTACAAGATCGATACACCTCCGGTGAGCATCAAGCTGGACCAAAACGAAAGCCCCTGGGACCTCCCGACGGCGATCAAAGAAAAGGTCGTCGCCAGACTGCTGGAGCGCCCTTGGAACCGCTACCCCTCGCCCTTTAGCGACGACCTCGCCGACCAAATCGCCCGCCATGCCGGCGTCACCCCAGGCACCGTGCTGCTCGGACCAGGCTCCAACTACCTCATCGCCCTGCTGCTGAGCGTTTTTGGCAAAGGCTATGGCCACCAAAACAGCGGCCGCGTCGTCATCGCCAGACCGTCTTTTCCCCTCTATGAATCACAATGCCAGTACGAAGGGATCCCCTACACGCCCTGGGAACTCGACGCCGACCTGGAATATGATGTCGCCAAGTTGCCCCCTCTCAGCCGCGGCTCGATGGTCCTCTTTGCCTCGCCCAACAATCCGGTCGGCAACACCCTGCCCAAGGCCGTCCTAGAAGAGCTGCTGAACAAGCATCCAGACACCCTGTTTGTCGCCGACGAAGCCTATTTCGAGTATGCCGCCGAGCCCTATACCAGCCTTCTGGCAGCGCATGCCAACTTGATCCTGCTGCGCACCTTTTCGAAGACCATGGGTAGTGCCGGCGTCCGCATCGGCTACCTGCTTGGCCACGCCAACTACCTGAACCTGCTGCGAAAGGTACGGGTGCCATACCTCCTCAATCACTTCGCCACCGCCTGCATCGAGGTGCTGCTCAACGACCCCGACACCAAGGCTCATCTGCGTCAGATTCAAAGCAGTGCCGTGGCACAGCGCCAAGTGATGTTCGAGCGGCTGCAGACGCTGCAAGGCCGACTTGGCATGAAGGTCAAGAATTCCGCGGCAAACTTTCTGCTCCTGAGGTGGCCAACCACGGCTGCGGCCGAAGTCGTCTACGCGGCGCTGATCAAGGCCGGCATCCTCGTTCGCAATGTCTCCGGTGGACCTGGTCTGGCTGGATGTTTGCGCCTAACTCTTGGCAATGAGCAAGAAAATTCTGCTCTGATAGCCGCTCTCGAGCGCCTGTAGGTCGTCCTGAGGCGCCAAGCGCATGCTCGCAAGTCGCTGCGGGAGTGGAGCTTCAGGCCGTGACGTCGGCGAAAGTTCTTTACAAAGTAAAGGTATTACGTTGTAATCGGCGCAACAACGTAAACAGGCTAGGCACCTGACATTGTGATGGAGCGCCCGGTGGCAAAGGTTTTAAGCATACTACTTCTACCCGTCTGGATCGGACTTTGTAGCTGTGCGCCTAGCTCTAGCAGTCAACTGAGCACGGCCAGCAAACGCGCTGAGACCAAGTCGACAAAATACCCAGTCGTCCTGCAACACGGCTTCCTGGGCTTCGATAAGATCCTCTTTTTTGACTATTTCTACGGTGTTCCGGGTAAGCTACGCGCCGAGGGCTACAAGGTCTATACGCCCAAAGTGGCTGCCGTCAATGGCATCGCCGTGCGGGCCCAAGAGCTAGCTGGCCAGATCGATCAAATTCTGCAAGAGACCGGCGCCGCCAAGGTCAACATCATCGGCCATTCCATGGGTGGGCTGGATGCTCGTTACTTGGTCTCCACCCTAGGCTACGGCGACCGCGTCGCCTCGATCAGCAGCGTCGCCACACCGCACCACGGCACCCACTTGGCTGATACCGTATTGGCCGTGCTTGGACTGCATAACCCTCTCGAAGAGGCGATGACGACCATCATGGGTGTCAGCAGCGATGCCACCACGGTGGACAACCCGAAATACCGAAACTTTGGCTCGATCGATCTGCGCCAGAATATGTACAACCTGTCTACTAGCTATATGAACGAGCATTTCAATCCTGAGAATCCCGACGACGACCGAGTTTTTTACCAGTCATGGAGCGGCGAGGTGTCCTTCAAAGACATGGTTAACCCAGACTGGCTCTCGGAGATCCTCCGCGTCACCCATGACTACCTAGCGCTGAGCGAAGGCCCCAGCGATGGCATCGTCTCGGTCCAGAGCGCACGCCACGGTCACGATAACGGCAGCTTCAAGGCGCACCACCTGGACGAAATCGGCCAGCTCTTCGGCCACCAAGCGTATAACTTCAGCTACCAGCAGTTCTACTCCGACATGATTGCCGATCTGGCGAAGCGCGGATTCTAGTGATTATTGAAAGCCGGGCCGTGCCAAATTAAGTCGGCAACACCACTGATTCGCTGCAACCTGCGCTCAGAATTCGTGAAGCCTTCGCCCGTTTTTTCAAGCAGGCGGGATCAATTCATCTTCATGCGAAAGAATGGTCGGGTAACTAGACGACCTTCGAACTGCGGTGATCGCATGGTATTTCCATGCAACAGCCTGAAACTACAAGGAATATTGGGAAGCGAATCGGGGATCGAACGCGCCGATTCCACTCCCCCGTCAAGCGGCATGCACAAACCTGATCTTCGCTTTATAACCAAGACAGGCGAGAATTCTGAGCATCAAGTCCGTTGAAACATCCTGTGTGTTACGGTTCAAAATCGCCGTAACTCTGGACCGCGACGTACCCGACAACTTGGCAACCTCCGCGTGGGTCAATCCTTGCTGATCGACCACCTTAATAATCATATTGTTAACCTTGCTCCGGACCTCGATTTCAACCGCGTCAGCAGGCGACAAGCCGAGAACTTGGGCAAGCTCCTCAGCGTTGTGAGCCACATAGCTTTTTCTCTTTTTAACCTTCTTCATTGAACATTTCCTTCAATCGTTTCGCTGCGATTTCAATTTCACGGTGCGGCGTCGTTTGCGTCTTCTTGACGAAGGCATGGAAGACTACGATGCCACGAGCCAGCTTGCATAAGTAAAAGACTCGGTAGGCTCCGGATGCATCCTTGACCCTGATTTCATCAACTCCGGACCCAACAGACGGCATTGGACGGGAAAGCGGTAAGGTCAACGAGTGACCAGCTTGGAGATCTAGGATGGCCTTGCCAATTGCTTTACGCACATCCTCGGGGAATTTCCGTATGGAGTCTCTTGCTTTGGGATGAAAGAGCGCAGGTTTCATAGGCTGTGATTGTCCCGGATCTGGGACAATTTGTCAACACCGTTATTGCAGAGTCAGCTGGCGATTTTGACCGCCTTAGGCGCCTCTGAACGCTTGACCTCAAAGGTCTGGCCTTCGCTCGGTGCGACGCACACAACCGGAGCGCCACGGTCAGTGATCAACTTAACTGCGTCCTGGTGCTTGCGGTCGATGTCATCGTCGGACTGGCTCGGATCATGATGAAAGAGATGCACGGAGTGAGCCTCGGCGCGAACTGCAAGCTCCACCACTTCGCTGACCCGCGAATGCCCCCAACCGACAAAGCGAGGATATTCGGCGTCGGTGTAAGTGGTGTCAGTGATCAGTACATCCGTCCCATGGGCAAAGGCGGCGAGCCGCTCCATATACTCCTCCGACTCCCGGGACCCTTCGCGGTCAAACAATTCATTGTCGGTCACATAGCATACCGAGATGCCGTCAAACTCGACGCGGTAGCCAAGACAAAGGCCCGGATGCGATAGGGCCATCGTCGACACCTTGAGTCCCCGACGTTCGAAGGAACCGGTGCTCAGGCCGCGGATGGTCAGCTGCGCGGCAAACTCGCGGCTCGTGATCGGGAAGTGAATGTCGCCCATCTGCGAGAACAATGCCGACTCAGCATCGACGTCAGTACTACCCGGAGCATACATCTCGATGCGATTTCCAGCCTGATATAGCGGCGCAAAAAACGGCAGGGCGTTGACGTGGTCCCAATGCGGATGCGACACCAGCAGCAAGGCTTCGAGGCGCTGCGATTTCGCCGCCGCCAGACTGCGCGACAATTCGTAGATTCCCGAACCAGCGTCGAAGATCACCAGACGCCCATCGGGAATCGATAGCGTCACGCACGGCGTGTTGCCACCGTAGCGGAGGCTGCGTTGACCAGTGACCGGCAAGGTGCCACGCACGCCCCAATAGGTCAGCTTGACGACCCCATGCATGGTCTCATCCACGCGCCGCACCAGTTCGGCTGGGGTGATGGGTTTCGTTAAATAGGCATTAGCGCCAAGACGCAAAGCACGGTCGCGCTCCTGATCGAAACGCTTGCCAGAGAGGACAAAGATCTTCATCGAGGCTAGCTGCGGATTTAGGCGCAGGCGTCGGCACGCCTCAAGACCATCCACACCCGGCATCGCGATATCAAGCAGGACCCCATCCGGCGGATTCTGCGCGATCGCCTGCAGACCGGGTTGCATCGCTGAAAAGGTACTGACCTCGTAGCCGGCTTGAACCAATATCTGCCGAGTGACCTCGAGTGTGGAGGCATTGTCGTCGATAATGATGATGCGTTTAGCCATGTTGACCTTTGCATACCTGAGTACCCTAGATGTCTCGGCAGATTCCTCGAGAAGCTAAAGTCCAAAGCTGAGACGATTCCTTGAATCTTGAGCTAAACATCCATTTTTATTATATTAAAATACGCTTTTTAGAAGGACCCAAGGGACCTGACAGAGCGCGCCAAAGCCCTCACCAGGCTGTGCGGACCGCCTACGCGGCGCGATAGCGATTTCTCATCACCCAGCCGGCATGGCCCGACCTTAACCTTTGGTGCCAAATGACGGAGAATAAACTGACGGCAATGGATCAAGCACCCATAAGGCGAGGCCAATACCATGAGCAATGACAAACACGATTCAAGCTTTATGCGCTCGCTTTGCTTTGGCCGCATCGACGAAGAGCAGATCTTTCCCTTTCCCGAGATGAAAGCGGAAGAAAAGGCCACTCTCAACCAGCTACGCGACGCCTTTGCGACCTGGTTAAAAGGGCGCGACGCCGACTTTCGCGCCTGGGACGTCAGCGGCGAGATGCCGGCCGCGTTTCTCCAAGAGATGCGCGACATGGGACTGTTTAGCCTGGTCATCCCGGAGGAGCATGGTGGCCTTGGCTTTTCGTCTACGGCCTATTCGCGTACTCTGCAAGAGCTGGTCACCTATGACTCCTCCCTGACCATCACCGCCGGAGCGCACAGCTCGATCGGTATGCGCGGTCTGCTGCTGTTTGGTACCGACGCCCAAAAAGCCCGCTACTATCCGCGCCTGGCAACAGGCGAGATCATTGCGGCATTTTGTTTAACCGAGTCTGGCGCCGGCTCGGACGCCGCAGCATTGAAAACGCGCGCCGTCAAAGACGGCAACGACTGGCTGCTGACGGGCGAAAAGATCTGGATCACCAACGGCGGCATCGCCGACTTCTTTACCGTATTCGCTCGCACCGGCGGCGAGCAAGGACAGATGACGGCGTTTATCGTCACTCGCGACATGCCAGGTGTGAGCACCAGTCCACACGAGGACAAGATGGGGCTACGCGCGAGTTCGACGACGTCAGTGCGCTTTGACAACGTGCGGCTCACGCCTGAGCAGGTGCTCGGCGAGCCCGGCAAGGGCTTCAAGCTGGCGATGAAGATCCTCAACAGCGGCCGCACCGGACTCGGCGGTGGCTGCATCGGCATGATGAAAAAAGCCATCGCGCTCAGTTCGCGCCAGGCCCAGGACCGTCAACAGTTTGGTAAGCCGATCGCAGAATATGGCCTGATCAAACAAAAGCTCGGCCACATGGTCGTGGACTGCTACGCCGCCGAAGCGACGGTGGCGATGGTCGCGGGACTGATCGACCGCGGCGTCGAGGACTACGCCGTCGAGGCTGCCATCAGCAAGGTGTTCGCCTCAGAGTGCCTCTGGCGCACCGCCGATGAGGCGCTGCAGGTCGCCGGCGGCAATGGTTATATGCGCGAGTTTCCCTATGAGCGCATGGTCCGCGACGCGCGCATCAACCGCATCTTCGAAGGCACCAACGAGATCCTCCGCCTGTTTATCGCCCTCACCGCCATGAACGAAGTTGGGCGCGAGCTCAAGGAAGTCAGCAAGTCGATCGGCAACGTCCTGAATGATCCGATCAAAGGCTTTGGCGTCTTGTCTGATTATGCTCGGCGCCGCGTCAACTACGCCA
>Ga0315292_10002275_pt1 | contig 10701 bp, 10 predicted proteins | sample YL17G13_0_MG_FD_204029 | JGI IMG/M metagenome (GOLD analysis project Ga0315292, IMG submission 204029) | Sediment microbial communities from Yellowstone Lake, YNP, Wyoming, USA - YL17G13_0 | ecosystem: Environmental > Aquatic > Freshwater > Lake > Sediment | place: USA: Wyoming | collected... | reverse complement strand
GTGATCGACATGCCTCGTCGCATCGGGCCAGTCCCAGTCGTACGTGAAGCTGGCGTATGCGAGTGACATGTGCGCTTGAGCGAGGTTGCCGTCGGTCGCCAGCGCCTGTTCGGCCGCGGCCTTGGACTTGGGCATCGCCTCCCGGGGAGGAACCACGTTCATGAACGACATCAGACTGTAGGCATCGGCGAGCCCCGCATACGCGTCTCGCTTCAGGCGCTGCAGGTCGGCACCGCGCTCCGACGCGTGCTGGTATCGCAGCCGGCGAGGAACTGGTGCAGCGAAGTCCCCTCCAGGAACTCCATGGCCATGAAGTGCCGGCCGGCATGCTCTCCGATGTCGTAGATCGCGCAGATGTGCGGATGATTCAGGGCGGAGGCGGCGCGACTGCGCGCCGGAGCCGCGCGTCTTCGGCCTGGTAGACCACGCCCATGCCTCCATGGCCGAGCACGCCCAGGGTGCGGTAATGCGAGATGGTCTGGCCGCCGGTGCAGCCGCGAACGGGCGGACCTCCGGCGAAGGCTGTCCCTCAATTACGCGTGCTCTCGTGTGTGCAAACCGGCCAGCGCCAGGTCCAACGTGCCGCAGTCGCAGGAATGAAAGGGCTGTCGGATCGTGGGTTGCGCGGAGCTCGTGTATCGACGACGTTGTGTTTCGTGAAACAGCGTCAGTGCGTTGGGCCGCGCCACGGGACGAGCATGGGCACCTGTTGCTGGTAGCGCGTGTACACGTCTCCGAAGTCCTCAACCAGGTCGCGCTCTTCGAGCACCGTGCCCGCGACAATCCAGCCGCTCCAGAGGATCGACAGCAGAAGCCCGTCCGCCATCATCTCCGGCCGGACCCAAAGCAGGGCGAGGATGCAGGCGTACAGCGGATGGCGCACCCAGCGGTACGGGCCGTCAACGATGAATGGCGTCGATGGAATTGACCGTCCACGCAGGTGCGCGCGGATCGGCCTGAGGCCGAAGAAATCGATCGTGCGTCGCACGGCGTACCCGCTGACCACGAGGAGGGCGGCCGCGAGCCCGGAGAAGGCTACGGCGATCCACCGGGCCACCCCCTCGAGCCGGAACACGGGAGTGTCGACGCGCTGCCACAGAACGACGACCAGCGTCAGGATCAGGCCGGAGCTGATCGCGTAGAAAGCGCCGTCGTAGCGGGCCGGGAGCACGCTCGCGAGGCGCGCGCGGAACGACCGCCGGACCATGCCGCTGTGCTGCACGAAGAACAACCCCGAGAGGAACGCGTCCCACGCCAGAGCGGCGCCCGGCGGCCACATCAACGGGACAAACGTGGGGCGGGCGTCCCAGGCGAACAGGCCGATGGAACCGGTGCCGGCCACGACGGCCAGCGCCATGATCAGGCGGTCGGCGGTCTTCGCGTTTCCGTTCACACCACTCGTCTCCGAATTCTGATGGTCAGACGGCGAATCCAACGTCGCCGCCTCACGCCAGCTTCAGCGGCAGACGGCGCAGGCGCTTGCCGGTGAGTGCGAACACCGCGTTGGCGACCGCCGGCGCCGCCGTCGGCACGCCGGGTTCCCCCACCTTCCATCTGCGCCTCGACGGCAGCGGGATTCACGCAGATGCCGCAGTCGATGGCCGTCACCATCCGGTGCACGCGAATCGCCGCACCGGCGAGCGACACCTCGGCCACCGTCGCCACGAAGCTCCCGAACGACGCGTGCACGGCCAGGCCGCGGGCCCGGCCCCCGCGCTGGGCGAGGGCCGGCCTGCGCTGTTCCGCTACTGCCTCTCGTACACCGCGACGTTGTTCACGGTCTTCCCGGCGGCGTTCACACCCTTCGTCGTCACGGTCCGTGTCTTGCCGTCGGCGGACACTGTCGACTGCTGAGTGGTGACGACCTTCCCGGCCTTCTTCGAAATGGTCTCTACCGTATTCGCGTTCACGCGCGTGCGGGCAACCGTGTCGGCGTCCGGGTTGTTCCCGGTGATGGGAACGTCCGTGCCGTCATAGTTGGCGGTGAATTCCCAGTGGCGCGCCGTGCCATCGGCCGCCGTCTGGTCGACGATGAGCTTCGCTCCCGCGCCTGCCGCTTCGATCTTCGTGGTGCCGCTCTTCGGCGCGGGGCCCGGGCTGAACGTCGACTTGGCCACGTTGAGCTTCCAGTTGCCGATCTGCGGGTCGGCGGCCTGCGCGAGCACCGTGCCTGCGAGCACCGCAGAGAACACACCGACTATTGCCGCCGAGAGACACGCGCGCTTCAAACTTGTCTTCACCGCTTCCTCCTCCAGTGTGGCCGGGGATGGATTCCCCGGGCCGTCAAACGCCGGTCTATGAGAGCAACGCAGGGAAGCGGCTGGATGTATCGCTATTTACCTGAGGATAGCACTGTCTGCCCGAGCCGCGAACGGTCAACTCCGCCGGGACTAGCCGCGGGCGAGACACAGAAGGGTCATCACGCCGCCGATGGGGTATGCTGAAATCAGCTAAGCAACAACGCTTGGCCAAAGGAGCCCCCGATGAAGTACATGGTTACGTGGACGATCTCCCCGGCGAATTACAAGGCGGCGCTCACGCGATTCCTCAAGACGGGCGCTCCCGCGCCGAAGGGCATGAAGACCCTCGGGCGCTGGCACACCGCCGGTTCGAGCAGGGGCTTTCACCTGGTCGAGGGGTCCGACGCCGCGCTCGCGGAGATCAACGCGGATTGGGCCGACCTCCTGGACTTGCAGGTGGTGCCGGTCGTTGAAGACGATGTGGCCGGCGCGGTCGCGAAGAAGATCCTCGCAAAGAAGTAGAAGAGACTGGCCAGCGTCCATGGCCTGTGGACCGAGAAGAGCTCCCTGAACGGCAAGGACACGAGCGGCACGTACCGCTATACCGACACGTTCATCAAGCGCGATGGGCGCTGGCAGGCTGTGGCGACGTTCACCACGAAGCTGCGGTGACCGGGTTCCGGGGCGGGCGCCTTCCGTCCGGCGCCCGCCTCGGCCCGTCCCCCGGTGTCAGCGCGCGCGCCGGCGCCACCCGTCGAGTTGCTGCCGCATCCTCATCTGCCGGCTGGCGTATGACGGCTGCCCGGCCAGATTGCGGATCTCCCCCGGATCGTTCTGAAGATCGAAGAGCTGCCGGAAGTCGAACTCCGGCCACTCGACGTACTTCCAGTCCCTGCGCACGACGCCCTGGGACGACGGAATGCGGTTCTTGCTCGTGACGGTCGGGTGCTCGTAGAAGAACTCGTCGCGCCAGTCCGGCGCCCGCGCGTTCAGGTAGAGCGGGCTCAGATCGCGGCCCTGCATCACCCCTGGAACGGCAAGCCCGGCGGCGGCGACGAGCGTCGGCGCCACATCGAGGTTGAGTGCGAACTGGCCCCGCGTCATGCCTCGCCGTCCCGGCGCCAGCCGCGGGTCGCGCACGACGAGCGGTACCCGGATCGACTCCTCGTAGGGGTACCACTTGTCGGCCAGGCCGCGATCGGCCTGAAAGTACCCGTTGTCCCCGATGACCGCGATCAGCGTGGTGTCGTACACGCCCTGAGCCTGCAGCTCGCCGACGATGCGGCCGATTGCCTCGTCGACTTCGGTGATGAGCCGGTAGTACCGGGTCATGTAAGCCTGATAACGCTCGGGCGTGTCGAACCGCCAGTGATAGCGGACCCGGCCCTCGTTGGCCTCGTTCGACAGGAACGGCGGCAGCGCCGCCATGTACGTCGGATCGCCGCGCAGGGGCGGCGGTATCGTCACACCTTCGTAGAGCCTCGCGCTCCAGTCCTGGGGAAGGTACTGCTCCGGCGCACTGTCCTCGGCGTGGGGAGCGAAGAAGCCGACCGTGAGCGCGAAGGACCTGTTCTTCGGCCGTGCCTGGAGAAACGCGATCGCGTCACGGGCGTTCTTCTCGGTCACGTGAATGCGTTCGCCGCTGGAGCCGGCCATCCAATGGGTGCCTTCGTACGCGCGCAGGAAGTCGAAGTCGCCTGGCCGGGGCTGGCCGACGCCGTACTTGCCCACGTAACCGATCCAGTAGCCGGCGCGTCGAAGCAGGCCAGGGTAGGTGAGTGCGAACGCCTCGGGAGCGATGGCGCGGCCGAACTCCGTGACGGCGTGACGTGACATGTACTGCCCGGTCAGCAACGTCGCCCGGCTCACCATGCAGATCGCGGTCGTCACCCGCGCCTGCTCGAAGCGGATGCCCTCCCTGGCCAGTTCGTCGATCCGCGGCGTCCGGACAATGCTGTTGCCCGCGGCGCCTATCGAATCCCACCGGGCATCGTCGATGATGAGCAGCACGACGTTGAGCCGCTGCGGCGAGAGTCCCGGGGTCTGCGCTGACCACCACCCGGTGGCGAGCGTCAGGAGGACCACCGTCATCAGCGCCGTGCGGCGAACACGCATCATCACGTTACTCAACGGCGTAGAGCACGCCGGCCACCTTGCCCACCGAGAGCGGCTCGAATCGCTTGATGACCATCGGTAAGTCTCCTTTGCGCGCTCGCGTCGCACGAGCTACAGGCGTTGCGGCCATCGCTGGCGTCCATGAAAGACGGCGATGATCTCGAGGCGTTGGCCACGTGGCCTGTAGGGAATGACGTAGGGCGTGCCTGGAACCACGAGCTCGCGCGTGCCGGAGACCCGTCCAGGACGCCCCAGATTCGGCAGTCCGGCCAGACGTTCGACAGAGGTGAGGAGCGTTTCGGCCATACGGGCCGCCGCGTCGGGGTTATCGCGGGCGATGTAAGCACGGAGGTCCGTCAGGTGACGGATCGCGCGCGGCGACCAGACGACGGTCACGCGCGAGGGGCCTTTCGCTCACGCTTCCGGCCCCACGAACGGAGCCAGGCCGACACATCCTTGTGAGCGACGCCGCGGCCTTGATCCAGTTCCTCGAGGCCGGCCTGAATCTCATCGAGCTGCCAGCTCTCCGCGTCGACAAAGGCGGCAATGGCTTCAGCGGCGAGAAACGACTTGGAGCGACGCGCGCGCCCGGCGAGCGCCTCGAGCCGCTTCTTGACGTCCTCGTCGATACGAACGGACAGGGTTGTCGTCATGTGTGGCAATCTGTGTGCAATATGTACAACTTACCACATGTTCGACTCGAATCGTCCGCGGACGCTCGTTCGCCTGCTCCTGTCGTGTGGCTGTCATGTCCAGTCTACTCATGAGTAAACTGGACTCGGCCAAGCTCGACTACTACCACAAGAGAGGCGACTCTCTCGCCAATCGGTATCGCTACTTCGGCCTGCCGCCGTTCGGCTCGCCCCGGATCCGGGCGGTGAAGAAGGAGAAGCAGCTCTGCTTGTGGGACTGGTCGGCCGTGGCCGCGCTCCTCGAGTACATCAGGGCTTCTCCCGAATTCAAGGGCCTGCGTCCCGATCCGCAGTTCCAGGACCTGCTGCGCCGCTTGAACCTCGCCGACGATCAAGTCGCTGGAAGCTCCACGTGATCATGACGCGCAGCGTCCGCCCTCACGGACACAGGAATGACCATATTGCGCATACTTGCCGTCGCGCTTGGGCTGGTGAGCGGATTCCGGATCTTCTCGACGCTGCGCCTCATCGGGCCTCGAACCCGCGGGCTGAGGTGTCCGTTTCGGCCTACGGCGCGATGCTGACCTCGTAGCCCTCCCGCACCGTCTTGGCGTCGAGCACATCCTTGAACTTGGCCAGCTGCTGCTGGTAGAAGCCGCTCGTCTCGGCGGCCGTCATGTCGGCTTCCGTGTCCCAGAGCGACATCGTGATCCCCTTGCCCGTCGTGTGATCGTGCAGCAGGTAGAGGCCCTTGAATCCCTTCTGCTGCTTGCACGCCGGCACCACGGACTCTCGATGGATCTGCATGACTTCGTCCGACTTGCCTGGCAGGCTGTGAGCGAACGTGACTCTTGCGTACATGACTTCGACTCCTTGTTTGAATGGCGCAGGTTTCAGCTACGGCAGGGCTTCAGCGGGCGGACTACGTGCGGCTGCAGACCGGGCATGGCGCGTCATTGCGACAGTTCCTTAGCGCCTGGCTCTCGAAGGGGAAGAGACCCAGACCGAGTGTGCGCCCGGGCTGGCAAAGCTGTCAATCCGTGACATCAGCAAGCCGCCGCTCTTTGCCGGAAGAGGTGCGTCTATTGAGGCGGTGAACATCAGATCTCTTCTGAGACGCCGTCACCTGGACATGGCGGCCATCTGCATGAATTCGCGAGCCTGACGCAGCTCGAGCGCGCCCGGATCAGCTGACGCCCAGCTTGGCTTGATAGCCTGGCGCCGGCGCCACGTCCATCTCGGGCCGCGCCGTGATGAACATGCTGCGCGAATCGATGATCAGCCTCTGCCGCTTCGCCATCAGCGCCGCCTGGCCCTCCTGTCCGAGCGCCTTGAACAAGGGCGTGGGGTCGTCGAACTGCGAGAGGTCCGCGATGGGTGCGACGATGGCGTATTCGCCGGCTTCGCCAAAGGTGGCCGTCGTCCAGACCTGTCGTCGCGTGACGCCGGACTTGATCACCGCCGGGTTGGCGTCGTTCTTCAGGTACTCCTGCCACGCGGCGCCCATGTCGGGCTTCACGTGCACGATTGTCAGCTGAGAGGTTTGCGGCGGCGGCGCTGGAGTCTGCGCTATGCCAGCGGTGCTGAATGCCGTGGCCCACAGCAGCACGCTGAGCCCCGGAAAGAATCTCGTTCTTGTGACGTGCCTTGACATGCGGAGGGTCTCCTTATTGGACGATGGGTCGCTCGCGCGCCCGGTGAACACGAGCGCATTCACCTGTCTCGCCTGATGATGGAAGATCTACGACTGACCTTGCCTCTGCGATGGGCGCGAGCGCGGCACGATCGCACACCAATAAGTCAGATCGATAGCCAGAAAGTCAGGCCGTGGAAGGAGAGCGGGGATCAGCGGGCCGCGAAGATGCGTCGGTACTCGCCAGGCGAGACGCCGACGTGTCGTTGGAAGGCGCGAGCCAGCGCGCCATTCCCGCGAAATCCCGACGCGTAGGAGGCCTCCTTGATGGGCACGTTGGTATCCATGAGGAGCCGGCAGGCATGGGCCACCCGAAGCCTGACCAGGTAGGCGTGCATGCGCTCACCCACGATGAGCGTGAAGCGCGTTGTCAGATATCTCGGATTGCACCCCAGCACCTCGGCAACGGTAGCCAGGGACAGCGCCGGCTCCTGGCAGTGCCGATGGAGATGCGAGAGCGCGCTGTCCACGAGCGTCAGGTTCTGGCGCTGCGCCGCTCCCGGATCGGGGGTCGTGACAGGCGGGTCGGGACTTTTTGCAACGGGAGCACGCTTCGAGTGAACCTGTCGTAACTCCGCTACGCACTGCCGCAGCGCGCCCACCTCTCCCGACAGCACCGACACGAGGGACTCCTGGCAAATCCCGGAAACAATGAGCGTCAGGACACTCGTTGCTGCCGAGAACGCCCGGTCCGGAGTTTCCGAGCCGACGACCAGTTTCGCGACGCCGATGAGATGGCCGTCGAACTGAATGGGCACGCACGAGCAGCGCAGGCCGATCGGGCAGGTGTGGCTGTGGACACCTGGGGACCGGCGACTGGATCGGATGTGAAGGGACCAATGCTCTCTGCAGGGCGTGGCGCGGACGGACCGGAGTCGTCTGGCGCAGCGCGGATGGACCGGAGGCCACAGCGCCGACGGTTCTCCGGAGCCGGGCAGGGGAGTCACAAGACTCGTCACGGCGGTCAGCCCCGTGATCGTGCGAAAGAGCCCGAGTGCCCTGCGCATGTTGCTGGGAAGCCGGACCATGCACAGTACAAGGTCGGAGCCTGGCTGAGTTGCTTGCACTCAGAGCCTCCCGCCCAGGGCGAGCCACACCTCACCCATGCCCCCCGCGCCGAGCGGAGCGTGGACTGTGTCGTGACCGAGGCGCGTGCGTTGCGCGACGGTCATCGGGGGCCGTGGTCTGGCTGGAACACGTGGAACGCCGCATACGCTATCCGCTCGTGCGGCCGTTGTCAAAGGGAGAGAGACCTGGGACATGTCCTGGCGCCTCACGTGGCCGGCTGCAGCCGAGGCTCCCGGTGCTACAATCCCCCCGTCTCCCCATGCCCCTGCCGTCCGGCGCCCGCCTCGGCCCGTATGAGATCCAAGCCGCCCTTGGGGCCGGCGGGATGGGTGAGGTCTACCGCGCGAAGGACACCCGCCTCGGGCGAACGGTCGCGATCAAGGTGCTGCCCGCGGAACTGGCACGCCAGCCTGGCGCCCGCGAACGCCTGGAGCGCGAGGCGCAGGCGATCTCCGCGCTGACCCATCCGAACATCTGCACGCTGTTCGACGTCGGACACCAGGACGGTACCGACTACCTCGTGATGGAGCACATCGAAGGCGCCACGCTGGCCGACCGGCTGCACGCGGGCCCCCTGCCGGTGGATGAAGCGAGGCGGATCGCCGTGCAGATCGCTGGCGCGTTAGCAAAGGCCCACGAACGAGGCATCGTGCACCGGGACCTGAAGCCCGGCAACATCATGCTCACGAAGGCGGGTGCGGATCGGTCTGGCACCCCTCACGTCAAGTTGCTGGACTTCGGGCTGGCGAAGCTGAGGGAGTCCGACGCCGAAGATGGGTTGAAGTCGTCGGTGGCGACCCGGCAGGCGCTTACGGTACAGGGCACGATCGTCGGCACGCTCCCGTACATGGCACCGGAGCAGATGTCGGGCCAGGCTGTCGACGCCCGCAGCGACGTGTTCTCCTTCGGCGCCGTGCTCTACGAGATGGTCACCGGCCGGCGTGCCTTCGTCGGTGACACGCCGACAGCCGTCATGGCCAGCGTGATGGGCGGCCAGCCGGCCTCGCCCCGAAGCGTCCGGCCTGACTTACCGGCCGGATTGGAGCGTCTCATCATCGCGTGCCTCGCCAAAGATCCCGCCGATCGCTGGCAGTCGGCGCACGACGTCGCCCTCTTGCTCGACAGCCCCGACGACGTGGTCACGGAATCAACACGCGCCCGGCCGCGGCGCAGCCCGTGGATCGCTGCAGCGGCCATCGCCGGCGTCGCCGCGATCGGCGTGGGGGCTGGCTGGGTACTGGGAACCCGCGGGCCCGCGGCCGCGACTGCGCAACTGGCCCGGCTGTCGATTCCCCTCGCGGCCGACGGGCCGCTGATTTCCCCAGTCAGCCCGCGTGCGGGCTCCGCGGTGGCTCTCTCGCGCGACGGCCGGCGCCTGGTTTACCGATCCAGACGGAACCGCCGGGGCATGCTCGTCCTCCGCGCGATCGACCGCACCGACGAGACCGTGCTTCGAGGGACGGAAGGTGCGTTCGGCCCGTTCTTCTCGCCCGACGGCAACTGGGTGGCGTTCTTCACCGAGTCTGCGCTGAAGAAGGTGCCCCTGGACGGCGGCGGGCCGGTCACCATCTGCGCAACAGCGCCGGTCAGCCGCGGCGGAAGCTGGGCCGACGATGACACGATCTATTTCACGCAGGATTTCACGGGTGGCGTGCTGCGCGTCGCGGCGGCAGGCGGGCCGCTGCAGGACGTCACGACCGTCGATCTTGCGGCCAAGGAGAGCAATCACCTGTTTCCCGAGGTTCTGCCGGGCGGCGAGGTCGTGCTGTTCACCGTCTGGAAGGGCGGCACCTTCGACGCCGCGAGCACGTGGGCGTTCTCGACCCGCACCGGGAAGCGGACCCTGCTCATCGAGGGCGCATCGGAAGCGCGCTACCTCCCGCAGGGCTACCTGGTGTTCGCCCGCAGCGGCACGCTCCTCGCCGTGCCCTTCGACGCGAAGACCCTCGCCATCCTGGGCGCGGCCACGCCGGTCGTCGAAGGCGTGTGGAACGACCCCACCACCGGGACGGCACACTACGCCATCTCGCACACGGGCACGCTGGTCTACGCGCCCGGACAGCAGACGGTGGCCAGCCGCCGACTCGCGTGGGTGGATCGGCGTGGCGGGATCGAGTTCCTCCCCTGCGAGCCAGGCCTCTACAGCGAGCCGAAGCTCTCGCCCGACGGGCGCCGCCTCGCGATCGAGTTGCTGAACGACATCTGGGTGTACGACTTCGGCAGCCGTACCATGACCCGCACGACCTTCAGGGGCGTGAACCAGGCGCCGGTCTGGACGCCTGACGGACGGCACATCGCGTTCAGTTCCTCGCAGAACGTGACGCGGCCCACGCTGTATTGGGTCGATCCAGCGGGCGGTGAAGAACCGGAGATGCTGAGCCGCGACGGCGAGGTCCAGTTTCCGTCATCGTGGTCGCCCGATGGGCAGACACTGGCCTTTGCCGAGATCAAATTGGTCAACGCCGAGACCGATTACGACGTCTGGCTGCTGACGGGCGGCGGCCCCTGGACGCGGCAGAACCTGATTCGCACGCCCTTCAAGGACGATCAGCCGATGTTCTCGCCCGACGGCCGGGCGCTGGCCTGGGTGTCGACCGACGCGGGCCGGTCGCAGGTCTACGTTCGGCCGTACCCCGGCCCCGGCCGCACGCTGGTGTCCACCGGCGGCGGCACCGAGCCGATCTGGTCGCGCAGCGGCACGGAACTCTTCTATCGGGACGGGCGGCGTTTCTTCTCGGTGCCCATCAGCACGACAGGCACGCTGACGGTCGGCCAGCCGGCGCTGCTGTTCGAAGGGGATTTCGACAGTGGCTCTCTCACACCCGGAATTCCCTCGTACGACGTCGCCCCTGACGGCCGGCGCTTCATCGTGGTGACCGGGGCCGCCGACGCCGAGTCGCCCTCGCGCCTCGACGTGGTGATCAACTGGGTGGAGGAGCTGAAGCGCCGGGCG
>Ga0315292_10002273_pt1 | contig 10714 bp, 9 predicted proteins | sample YL17G13_0_MG_FD_204029 | JGI IMG/M metagenome (GOLD analysis project Ga0315292, IMG submission 204029) | Sediment microbial communities from Yellowstone Lake, YNP, Wyoming, USA - YL17G13_0 | ecosystem: Environmental > Aquatic > Freshwater > Lake > Sediment | place: USA: Wyoming | collected... | reverse complement strand
CGTTCACCGTGGGCAACCGGCTGCTGCCCGACGAGCAGCGCTCCGTCCAGGCGAACATGCGCCGCACGAACTCGCTCAACTCCGGGCACCGCGCCTGCCAGGGCTGCGGCGAGGCGCTGGGCGCCCGCTATGCGATCGACGCCGCGATGGAAGCGACGAATCGCCAGCTCGTGGCCGCGAACGCCACCGGGTGCCTCGAGGTCTTCTCGACGCCCTATCCGGAGACTTCGTGGCAGATCCCGTGGATTCACTCGCTGTTCGGCAACGCGGCCGCCGTGGCCACCGGCATTTCCGCAGCCATGCGGGTGAAGGGCCGGCACGACGTGCGCGTGGTCGCGCAGGGCGGCGACGGCGGCACGACCGACATCGGCTTCGGCTGCCTGTCGGGCATGTTCGAGCGCAACGACGACGTGCTCTACATCTGCTACGACAACGGCGGCTACATGAACACCGGCGTGCAGCGCTCCTCGGCCACGCCGCCGGGCGCGCGCACCAATACGACCATGCCGGTCGGCGACTCGACCGGTGCACGCTTCGGCCAGGGCAAGGACGTGCCGGCGATCGCGATCGCGCACGAAATCCCGTACGTGGCCACGGCAACCGTCGCCGAGTTGCGGGACCTCGAGGCCAAGGTCAGCCGCTCCATGGAGTTCCGCGGCGCGCGCTACATCCACATCCTCGTCCCCTGCCCGCTCGGCTGGGGACATGCGTCGTCCGATACGATCCGCATGGCGCGGCTCGCGAAGGAGACCGGTCTCTTCCCGGTGTTCGAGGCCGAGCACGGCTCGGTCACGCAGGTGTCGAAGATCAAGCACAAGCTCCCGGTGGAGGACTACCTCAAGCCGCAGCAGCGATTCGCGCACCTGTTCAAGGACGCGGGGCATCCCGACATCGTCGAGCGCATCCAGAAGCTCGCCGATCGCAACATCCGGCGCTATCGACTGCTGGACGACGTGGAGCGCAGGGCATGAAGACGAAACCCTTTGCGATCACGCTCGACCCCGGCTCGAGCCTTGCGAATCACACGGGCTCCTGGCGCACCGTGCGGCCCGTGTACGTGGACCGGCTGCCTCCCTGCAACCATGTCTGCCCCGCGGGCGAGAACATCCAGGGCTGGCTCTTCCACGCCGAGTCGGGCCGCTACGAGGAGGCCTGGCGGCTGCTCACCGAGGACAACCCGCTGCCCGCGGTGATGGGACGCGTCTGCTATCACCCCTGCGAGACCGCGTGCAACCGCGGCCAGCTCGACGAGTCCGTCGGCATCAACCCGATCGAGCGCTTCCTGGGCGACGAAGCGCTCAGGCACGGCTGGAAATTCGCCGCGCCGCGCGAGAAGAGTGGCAAGCGCGTCCTGGTCGTGGGCGCCGGGCCCTCCGGTCTCTCCGCCGCATATCACCTCGCGCGCTTCGGCCACTCGGTGACGATCCGTGAGGCCGGCCCGGTCGCGGGCGGCATGATGCGCTTTGGCATCCCGAAGTACCGCTTGCCGCGCGAGGTGCTCGAGGCCGAGATCCAGCGCATCGTGGACCTCGGCGTCGTGCTCGAGCTGAATGCCAAGGTCACGAACGTGCTCGAGGCCAAGGCCGCGGGCCGGTTCGACGCCCTGTTCCTCGCGGTGGGCGCGCACATCGCCAAGCGCGCGTACATCCCGGCCGGCAGCGCGGCGAAGATGCTCGACGCCGTCGCGGTGCTGCGCAGCATGGATGGCGAGGAGAAGCCGCTCCTCGGCCGTCGTGTCGTGGTCTACGGTGGCGGCAACACCGCGTTCGACGTCGCACGCACGGCGAAGCGCCTCGGTGCCACGGAGTCGATCATCGTCTACCGTCGCACGCGCGAGAAGATGCCGGCGCACGAATCCGAGCTCGAAGAAGCGCTGCAGGAAGGCGTGCTGGTCAAGTGGCTGTCCACCATCAAGCAGGCCGGCGAGACCTCGATCACCGTCGAGAAGATGACGCTCGACGAGAAGGGCAACGCGCAGCCGACCGGCGAACTCGAGACGCTCGAGGCCGACTCCGTGGTGCTGGCGCTGGGTCAGGACGTGGACCTGTCGCTGCTCGACGGCGTGCCGGGCCTCGAAATCGACGACGGGGTCGTCACGGTGGACGCGGCGATGATGACCGGCCACGCCGGCGTCTTCGCAGGTGGCGACATGGTGCCCGGTGAGCGCACCGTCACCGTCGGCGTCGGCCACGGCAAGCTCGCGGCACGCAACATCGACGCGTGGCTGCGCAGCCTGACCTGGGTGCATGCGGAGAGCCACGAGCTCGCAAGCTTCGACAAGCTCAACACCTGGTATTACTCCGACGCGCCGAAGTCGACGCAGCCGGTGCTCGACACGATCCGGCGGCAGTCGACGTTCGAGGAAGTCGTCGGCAGTTTCGACGAGACGACCGCACAGTTCGAGGCGCGTCGCTGCCTGTCCTGCGGCAACTGCTTCGAGTGCGACAACTGCTACGGCGTGTGTCCGGACAACGCCGTGATCAAGCTCGGCCCCGGCCAGCGTTACGCGTTCAACTACGACTACTGCAAGGGCTGCGGCCTGTGCGTGACCGAGTGCCCGTGCGGGGCCATCCGCACGGTGGCCGAGGAGATATAGGGGAAAATAGGGGACATTCCCCTTTTTTCCGGAAAAGAGGGGAATGTCCCCTATTTTTCTTTCACGAACCTGAGGACCATGCGGTCGGACTCACCGATCGCAATGTACTTCGAGTGATCGAAGTTCGGATCATCGGGCTGACCCGAAGAATAGGCCGATGACCGCAGTGCCGGTGGCAGCGTCCACACGCCGAAGGGATGGTCCTTGGTGTCCTTCGGGTTGGCGTTGATCTCAGACTTCGCCGCGAGCTTGAAACCCGCGTGCTCGGCCGTCTCGATCACGAACGCCTCGGTGACGTAACCGTTCTCCGCCTTCGGGTCCTGCGGTCCCGGGTTCGCGCGGTGCTGCTCCACCGCGAGGATGCCGCCCGGCTTCAGCGCGTCGTGGAACTCGCGGAAGGTCTTCTCGACCACGCCGGGCGTGCCCATCCAGCCGTGCACGGAGCGTGCAGTGAGGATGAAGTCGAAGAATTCATTCGGCAGCGGCGCAGACTTCGCGCCCCAGTTGACCACGTGGATCTTGCCGTAGAGCGCCGGGTTCGCCGCGTAGCGGGCCTCGAATTCGGCACGCGCCTTCCGGCTGGACTCCGACAGCTCGGGATTGGCGAGGTCGGCACCCGTGACGTAGAGCTTGCCGCCCGTGCGCTCCGCGTACGGGGCGAGGATGTTCGTCCACCAGCCGCCGCCCGGCTGGATCTCGAGGATGGTCATCCCGGGCTTCAGGCCCCAGAACGTCAGGGCCTCCACCGGGTGGCGGTACTGGTCGCGCGCCTTGTCCGCGGCAGAGCGCCACTCGCTCTGGACGACCTGTACGAGCACCGGATCCGGCGATGCCGCCCCCGCAGCAGCGGAGCCCTGGGCATGGCCGACGGTTGAAATCAGGGCCGCGGCGGCGATGGCACAGGCGCGTCGTGCATGCATGGTCTGGTCTCCAGGATGGCCGGCGCGGCGCCGGGGCGGGTGGATTGTAGCGCGACGGGAAACGAGGTGCCTGGACCGTGGGAACCGCGGCCCCCGCAAAAGACGAGGCCCCGCCGCTTTCGCGACGGGGCCCCGGTTTCAGGCCAGAGTCCTGACGTCTATCAGCCGCCCGTATCCGTACGGATCAGCATGACGCGACGGTTCTGCGCACGACCATCTTCCGTCTCATTGGAGGCGATCGGGTCCCGCTCGCCGAAGCCCTGCGACTTCAGGCGAGCCGGATCGACACCACGCGAGGTCAGGTAGTCGAACACCGACTTGGCGCGACGATCCGACAGCATCAGGTTGTAGGCGTCGGTGCCGATGCTGTCCGTGTGGCCGTCGATCCTCGCCGTGGCGAACGGCACGTCGTTCAGGAACTTCACGACTTTCTCGAGCTCCGTGATCGACTCGGGCGTCAGCTCCGCGCTGTCGAAGGCGAACAGGACCTTGAGGGTCTGCTCGAGCGGGCAGCCAACCTTGTCGACCTTGGTGCCGGCCGGCGTGTCAGCGCATTTGTCGTCGGCGTCGCACACGCCGTCGCCATCCTGGTCACCGCACTTGGCGGGCGGCGGGGGCGGGGGCGGGGGCGGCGGCGGCGGCGGCGGCGCTACGACCGGCAGCGCCGGGGCGCCCCACTGGTAACCGACGGCCAGCGTGTAGACGACCGGGTTGATGTCCGCGTCGCCGCTAAGGCTATTGCTTGAAATAAACGCCCCAGTCGTATCCAAATTCGGGTTGTACGCATACAGGTCGTACGTCACCTTAGCCTTGGACGTGATGCCGATGTAGCGGATTTCGGTGTTGAGCAACCAGTGCTCGCTCAGCTGCCAGTCGATGCCGAACTGCCCGGCGCCGCCGAACGAGTCGTCCATCGTCAGCTTGCTATTCGAGACCGTGGTTAAACTCTCACGCGGGATATTGCCATCCTTCAGCTTCTCGCCAGAGAACATCGTCCAGTTCAGACCGACGCCGAGGTACGGGCGGATCGTCCCGGTCGGGTTGAAGTGCCACTGGACGCTCAGCGTCGCAGGGATCTGGTCGACGTAGCCGACGCGGCGGCCGTCACCACTCAGCTCGCCCTTGAGGTCGAGGCCGTGGGTGAACGGCCAGGCGACCAGCAGTTCCGTGCCGATGCGGTCAGTGATCATGTAGGTGATCGTGCCGGTCACCGACATGGCCTGGTCGGCGACGAGCCATGCATTAACCGGTATGTCGTTGGACACACTGGGGCCGAGCCGGAGGTTCCGGTCCGCCGGATTCACCAAAGACATGCCCACGCGGAAGATCCAGTCGCCCTTCGGCTGGCCCGGATACGAATCGAGTTCCCACGCATTCGCGGCGGCGGGCGCAGCGAGCGCAGCCATTACCGCCAGCGGGATCAGGTAACGAGATGACATTGAGAAGGCCTCCTTGTGGCTTTTCCGCCATGCATTATTTGTACTACAGCTGCGAGCCGCTCACCGACGCGTCACGGACACCCTCCCTAGGGCAGGCCCGCAACCGCTGCGCTGGCAGCCGGTAAGGCGAATAATGTACTGGATTCAGCCGCGGAACAAGGGGTAATTGCTCCCAGCTGCCGGCACGACAGGCCCCGCCCGGACTTCCGCGCCGCGTTGGTACGGGCTGCGAAGCCCTGATGCGAGAACGCAACACTTGGCAGGCGACCCGGGGAATCTCTCGGCACACTGCAGCCGCACTGGACGGCAGCCCCATGACGGTCCCGGCCGGGCGTCCCTCCCCCCGCCTCGCGGGGAGCGGGCATCAGTCGTCGCCATCCAGCGCATGCCGGGGTGTTACCTGCCAAAACAACAGGTTACGGCCGCGAAACCGCCGCGTGAGCTCACGCCGGCCTTCTACGGCTGCTATGACTGGCACTCGTCGGTGCATGGCCACTGGCTGCTGGTGCGGCTTGCGAAGCTGTATCCCGGGTCGGACTTCGCGGCGTCCGCCCGCGCGGCGCTGCTCCGCCAACGCGCCCTGGCCTACTACGCCCAGGACCGCAACTGTCCGCTGGCCTGCGAGCCGTCGGGAGAGGATTTCCTGTCGCCGTGCCTCGGCGAGGCGGACTTCATGCGGCGAATCCTGCCACCGGGCGAATACTCACGATGGCTGGGAACGTTCGCGGTCTACCTGACGACCGGCGCCGGCCACGCGCACTGACCCGGCACCGCGCGCTGCTCGACGCGACTCGCGCTGCTGTGTGTCGTGCGCGGCGTGTCGCCCATTGGGCAGGCCCAGTGTCCCGTTCCATCCGGACGAGATGTCGGTTTTCGCGAGTCCGGATGGAACGGGACGCTGGACCTGCCAGACGGACCTGCCTGACCCGACGTCGATGCTGCCGTTGACCTTGCTCAGGTCGAGGGACGCTCCCAGTGCAACGGCGGAATACGCATAGAGCAGCGTCGCGACGTATCGGAACATGGGTCTCTCTCCGGTGGTTGGCACCCTTGTCGATTGGATGCGCCGGAGGTCTCGAAGGTTGCAGCGGCCTTCCTGCTAACCGCTAACCGCTGATCGCTAACCGCTTGCCTTCGTCCGCTCGGCCACGACCGTGCCCGAGCAGAACGCTTCCTCCGCGCGATAAACCTGCGCGAGCGTGAGGTCGCACTCCTCGAACGGAACGCCGCGATCCACGATGAACACGTGTGTCGCGTTGGTCTCGGCGACGAACCCGCGCATGTCCAGCATCAGCGCGTCGTCCGCGCCCGCGACGTTCGCCTCGATCTTTGCGAGGATGAACTGGATCAGGTTGTTGTGGTGGATCTTCGGATCGAGACAGTCGGGCGGAAAGCGCCGGACGCTGCTGGTGACGAGGTGCAGGCCGTCGAACATCCGGTTCGCCTCGAGGGTGCGGCGGATCTCGGTCACGATCGCCTCGCGCTCCGGGATGCCCGCGAACGCGAGCGCCGTGCACAGCGCGCAGCAAGGCCTCCGGCGCCGCGAGCAGGTCGAATTCGTCGAGCTTCTCGCCGAGCGAGGCCAGCATGGGCCGTGGATCGCGGATCAGGAACGCATGGGTCATCGAACCGAGCCACTCGCGGCCCGGGTGGTCGAGGCCCGTGTAGTCGAGATAGTGGGCATAGAACGGCTCGTCCACGACCAGCGTATCCTCGCGATTGCCCCACGACCGCATTCATGCGGTCGAGACGTTGCGCGGCCCCGACCACATCGCGAGGCGCAGCACGTCGGCGCAGGTCCGCTGCGGCATCAGGCCGGCAGGCGCCCGGACGGGGTCACTTCGCCGGCTTCCTGAACCGGAACAGGAACCGGTCGGTCTTGCCGCGGATCGCGTCGTCGAACACCAGCTTCGTGTGGTCGTCCTCGGGATTGGCGAGCAGCCGGCTCTCGCCGTCCAGAACGAACCCGGCTTTCTCCAAGTCTCGCTTGACCAGCGACGGGTCGATGCGGTGCAGGTCTGCGACCACCTGGTCGGGCTCACCGCCCGGATTCGCGACGTGGTCCTCGACCACGATCACTCCGCCGGGCTTCAATGCCGCGTAGAGCTTCGCGAGCAGCAGCATCGGGTCGGTCGCCGGCCAGGACCCGTCGTCCGGCCGCCAGTAGAGGTCGTGGTAGGACATGATGAATATCGCGAGGTCGAGGCTCGCGGGGGTCAGTTCGAGGGCCTCGATGGTGGAGGTCACCTGCCGGACGTTCGGCAGGCGGTCGCCCGCGTAACGCTCGGCGATGCCCTTGGCCGCAAAGCTGGCATAGGGCGGGTTGTTGTACGCGATGACCCCGCCCGTCGCACCAACCGTGCGGGCGAGGAGCTCGGTGTAGTACCCGCCCGCCGAGAATGCGTCCATGACGTTCATGCCCGGGGCCACGCCCGCGAACTCCAGCACCTGCTGGGGCTTGCGGCGCGCGTCCTGCTCGAGGTCCGCCTTCGGGCGATCGGGACTCGCGATCGCTGCGGCGATCGCGGCCTGCGAGGCCTCGCTCGCCGCGGGTTCCGCGCCCGCCGCGGGCAGCGCCGCCAACAGGGCCAGGGCCAGGGTAGCGGTGATTCTCATCGGATGTCCTCCCCAGGTACGCCGGCGGCCCGCACGATTCCGGCCGCGGCTGGTCGCGGAAGAATGGCTTCGGTCGCGCGACAGTGCAAGGCCAGATCAGGCGAACGCCCGGTACAGCATGCGGGCAGCCACCAGCGTCAGGAACACGCCGAAGGCCGCCGACAGCCTGCGGCGGTCGAGCGAGTGCGCGAGGCGGACGCCGAGTGGCGCGATGGCCCAGGACACGGGTGCGATGATCGCGAAACCGAGCAGGCTCACGTACCCGACGGTAAGCGGCAGGCCGGACGCGTCCCCGGCCGGTGACAACAGGAAGCCGGCCGTGGCCGGCACGCTGATCCAGAGCCCGGTCAGGGCCGCCGTGCCGACCGCCTTGTGCACCGGCTCGCCGCACAGCGTCATGGTCGGCACGCTGAGCGTGCCGCCGCCGATGCCCATCATCGCGGAGACCGCGCCAATGGTCGCCGGGATCACGGCGCCGCCGACGCCGCCGGGGACCGAGCGGCGCAGGACGAGGTCGTCGAGCGGCAGCAGCATCTTGAGCGCGGCCGCGAGCGCGACGCAGCCGAAGACGGCCGCGAGGATACGAGCATCCATGCGTGCCGCCGCGAGCGAGCCCGCGAGCGAGCCCAGCACGATCGGCACGGACCAGCGCCTCATCAGCTCGAAGTCCACGGAACCGCGCTTCGCGTGCGAGCGCGACGAGGAAACGGAGGTCGGGATGATGGTGGCCATCGAGGTCGCCACCGCGACGTGCAGCGCCGCGCTCGATGGCACGCCGGCGAGTTCGAGCGCGGCATCGAGCACCGGGACGATCACGATCCCGCCGCCGACGCCGAGCAGCCCGGCCAGCAGCCCGCCCAGGGCGCCCGACGCGACGACCGCCGCCACCGTCGGCAGCCAGTGCAGGAGCGTACCGCTCACGACCAACCCGGTGCGGCAGCGCTGCAAATCATCGGCAAAGTCCATCGTGGAAGACCACGGCAGTCTACTGACATTGGCAGACCCCCGCCTCCTCCTGCGCCAGCGGGGGTATATTCCCGTCGTAGGCAAGAGCCGGCTACCAACCCGGCCATCGGGGGCAACATGACGGAAACCAGCGGCGGTGAAGTCCTTGCACGCATGCTCCAGGCGGAGGGCGTCGAGAAGGTCTTCGGCATCATCGACGGCACGTACTTCGGCTTCTACTCGAGCCTGCACCGGCTCGGCATCGAGATCGTCACACCGCGGCACGAGACCAGCGCCGCGCACATGGCGGGAGCGTACGCACGCCTGACCGGGCGCCTCGGCGTCTGCATGGCGAGCAACGGGCCCGGCGTCGCCAACCTGCTGCCCGGACTCGCCGTCGAGAACGCCGAGGGAAACCGGGTGCTCGCGATCACGAGCTGCCGGCGCCCGCAGATCGTCTACCCGGACCGCGGCGGCGCCTACCAGGCGTTCGACCAGGTGGGGGCGATCAAGCACCTTTCGAAATGGAGCGCGGCCGTCGTCTCCTTCGACCGCGTGGCGGAGCTCGGGCGCCAGGCGCTCAGGCACTGCTTCGAGGGCCGGCCCGGCGTCGTGCACCTCGACGTGCCCGAGACCGTCATGAACGGCAAGGTGAAGGCCGAGGTCGCGACCTGGCTGCCCCACCAGTACCGCCGCACCGAACCGATTGCCCCGTCGCCCGCGCAGATCGAGCGCGCCGCGGACCTGCTCGCGGCTGCGGAGCTGCCGATGATCCACGCCGGCAGCGGCGTGATCCACGCCGGCGCCTACGAGGAACTGCGGCGGGTGTCCGAGATCCTGCACGCGCCGGTGACGACGAGCTGGGCCGCGCGCGGCGTGCTGCCCGAAACCTGCGAGACGTCGATCCCGATGCCATACATGAAGCTGAACCACGAGGTCCGCAACGACTCGGACATCGTGCTGGTGGTGGGATCGCGGCTCGGCGAGACGGACTGGTGGGGCAAGGCGCCGTACTGGCGGCACCCGTCCGAGCAGCAGATGATCCAGGTGGACGTGGACGGCCACGTGCTCGGGTCGAACAAGCCGGCGGCACTCGCGGTGCTCGCGGACGCGAAGCTGTTCCTCGGCGCGCTGGCCGACGCCCTCGCGACACGCACCGGGCGCATGAACCTGGATGCACGCCGGCGCAAGGTGGCGAAGTACCGCGAGACCATCGCGGACGAGCGCGCCAAGCTCGACCGCAAGCTCACGGACATGTACACGCCGATGAACTCGGCGCACGTGGCGCACGCCTGCCAGCTCGCCTTCCCCGAGGGGTCGGTGCTGGTCGCGGACGGCGGCAACACGGCGGTGTGGGCGATGATGTTCCACGAGATGCGTGTGCCGAACACCATCCTCTCGACCTTCAAGTTCGGCATGCTGGGCGCCGGCGTCGCGCAGGCGCTCGGCGCCGCCGTCGCGCGGCCCAACCAGCCCGTGTGCTGCATCATCGGCGACGGCGCCATGGGCTTTCACCCGCAGGAAGTCGAGACCGCGGTGCGCAACCACCTGCGCGTCGTCTACCTCGTCATCTGCGACCGGCAGTGGGGCATGGTGAAGATGACGCAGCAGCTGGCGCTGAAGCCCCTCAAGACGCTGATCCGCAAGTCGCTCGGGCCCGAAGAGACGATCAACACCGACCTGGGCGAGATCCGCTTCGACAAGCTCGGCGAATCCATGGGCGCGCACGGCGAGCGCGTGTCCGATCCGCGTGAACTGAAGGGTGCGCTCGAACGCTCGCTCGCGAGCGGCGGTCCCGCGGTGATCCACGTCGACGTGGACCCCGTGAAGCACATGTGGGCGCCGGGCCTGCTGCACTTCAAGGACATGCACCAGGAGCCGAGCGGAAAATGAGCGGTAAATGAACGGCATCGACGCGATCCGGCTCAACTTCACGCCGGGGTCGCTGATCGCGCTCGACGTCATCCTGGCGTTCGTGCTGTTCGGCGTCGCACTCGACATGAAGGTCGAGGACTTCAAGGGCATCGTCTCTGCGCCGCGGGGCACGCTGATCGGGCTGGCGGCGCACTCGCTGCTGCTGCCGGCGGTCGCGTTCCTGCTGACGATGGTCTTGAAGCCCGCTCCGAGCATTGCGCTCGGCATGATCCTCGTGGCGTCCTGCCCCAGCGGCAACATCTCGAACTTCCTGGTGAACTACG
>Ga0315292_10002272_pt1 | contig 10715 bp, 8 predicted proteins | sample YL17G13_0_MG_FD_204029 | JGI IMG/M metagenome (GOLD analysis project Ga0315292, IMG submission 204029) | Sediment microbial communities from Yellowstone Lake, YNP, Wyoming, USA - YL17G13_0 | ecosystem: Environmental > Aquatic > Freshwater > Lake > Sediment | place: USA: Wyoming | collected... | reverse complement strand
TTTTTCGCATTTTTCGGCAGTTATATAATTCGCATCACTTTCATTTTTGGTATCAACTTTCAATATAGAGCGAGAAGTTATGTTGCAGAATTTAATAATGTCATCAATTTGATCATTTGCTATGTTGTGAATTATTAAAATTTCTGATGGATTATTAATAGAAATATATCTCTCTAATTCGTCGTATGTAGATGGGTCGTGTTGATAATTGTTAGAGAATTCAAAAATAGATGATTTTCCTGTAAAAATATCTAGATTGGAAAGTCCAACATGTATTTTTTCCTGCGAATTTCCAAATCCCTTTGAATAATGGATCCAAACACACGTGGTATTGTTAGATAAAACATCAGGTTCATTGTTCCAATATGTTCCGGGTGAAATTACTTGGGAACATTCTCTCACAAAACCTCCTGCAACTTGTTTTTGTTCATATACTGGAATTGTAAACCCAGCCTCGTGTATTTTTTTAATATATTTTTCAACAACTTCTATTTTAAATCCTGCTTGAAGAGCATGCTTGCCACGAACTGAAAAGTTTTTTTGAGCAATTTTAAGGTCACATAGACGAGTAATGTCTTCAATGCGACTTCCTGAAATATCGCCGGTTTTTTTGTCTTTTAGTGCATAAATTTCAAAAAAGGCTCCATTTTGATAAAGCACGATTACATTTTCACCACGATCTTTAATCCATTGTTCAGTTATTTTCAAATACTCTTCAGTACAAGCCATTGTTATAAGTTAGTCTAATATACTATTCTCTCCTTAAGTAGTTTATGATATATATACTACATGATCAATAAGAAAAAATGGAATCTGCTATTTTTTTGCTTCCTTGACTAGAAGGTTCTATGTCTTGGACTAAATCGGAAGGCTCCTTAATTATTTCATCTATGTTTAAAATATGATAACCTTCAAACTTATTTTTAATTAATAATTTATTCCATAAATCAATTGATTTATAATACATTTTATAATAGGTTGAACGCGGATGATAAATATTTAATGCTATAATTTTGGATTTTGGAAATTTTGTTTTTATATTATTAATTGCTTTTAAATAATCGTTAAATAATTCATTAACATTTTGTTGATTTTGAGATGACAAATTTAAAATGTCATTTCCTCCAATTGATAGAAAAATATAAGTACTTGGTTTGTTATATTCAGATGAAATCTTACTTAATTGTTTATTAATATCTTTAATTTTTGAATTGTCTACCGCAAAATTGTAAACATTTTTGGTTTTTTTTTTAATTATGTCAAAAACGGAATTTCCATTAGGAACATATTTTGAATTATTTAATACACTATCTCCTACAAGTATTATTGTTTTTTTATTGGACGTAAGTCCTTCTTTTATGAATTTAATGTCCTTTAAATTACAAACAATAATAAATCCTATAAATGCTATAAATTTTAGTAAATTTGTATTCATATAATAATAATGAATATATAAATAATAAAAAAATCATTTATACATATTTATACATGTTTATACATATTTGTACAAATGAATTTTTTGTTAGATGACAAAAACATTAAATTTATTAACACAAATTGGATTGAATTAAATAAAACATTACAATCATTTATCATTCATAAAATGTTGAATAGTTTTAATGAAAAAAAATACAATAAAATATTAAACATATATGAACGATTTTCTAAAAAAAAATGTGTTGTTAATTTGTATTATGAAAATAATAATTTAGAAGGTATTTGTATATCTTGGAAAATTGATAAATTTATATATCTTGATAAATTTTTTTCTATTAATTTTAAAAAAGGAGTTGGCGGTAGCATGTTAAAATTATTTATAGAAAAATATAAAAATGATAATGTTATTTGGAGAACAAATGAAGATCTGACTTATTTTTATCTTAAAAATAATAGCGTAAATAAGTTTTTTAATTATGGAACAAATCATGAAAAAGATTATGTATTTATGGGAATTAAAAATCATGTTTTTTGGGAATATGAAGATATAAATAATTTAAAAATAAATAGTTGTTTCCAATAAATTTAAATTCATTCGTTTATTATTATTTATTTTAAATAAATAAGCAATAATATAGTAAAATGAGTGAAGAATTTAACTATAGAATGATTTATAATGAAAATACTGGGTACGGCGCTTATTTATGGTTTTTGCCCATGTATGTAATAGGAATGTCGTATATTATAGGAATGTTAATTCGTATGTTAGTTGATTTAAGTTTTAAAGATTGTACATTTTTTGGGTTAGCAATTTCTATTATAATAACTGGTTGTTTTTTTTATTTTGTTGAGACAAAAATAAAAATTCAAGATACTACAAAAATGTTTAAACAATTAACATCTAAACTTTCTATTTACTAATATGTTTAATTTAATAATATGTGTTATTCAGATATTATTAATACATAAATTAATTTTAAGTTTAAAGAAATATATTTTATTTTATGAATTTATGAATTTATGAAATTATGTAACAATGTTTCTTTTGATTTATTTGTAATGTCTCCTGATAAAACAGATTGTTCATATAATGTTCTAAGTACATCAGTTGGCGCAATTGTTCCTGCTTTTATTAGATTTTTCTCTCTTAAATAATCTTTGACATCTGCCAATGTTTTTTGTTTTAACAGCGCATGCTCGTCTTTGATTTTCTTTCTAGTTTGTCTATTTTTAATTAAAATTCCTACAGTTTTTCCTTTTTTACCTAAATTATATTTAATGGTTCTTGTTTTAACTTTTACAAGTTGTTTTGAAGTATTTTTATTATTTTGTTTATATTTATTCTTAACTTCCTGAAATCTTTTGTCAATGTCTGACTTTTCTACCGGAGTGGATTTATAATCATCTATGGTTATATGATTATTGTGATGTTTGTTTCGTTTGTGTGTATGTCTGGTCCACTGCCTATATGTCGGTAACTTTCCTCCTTTTAAATTGCTATAAGGTGGGGCTTGTTTAATAGTATTAAATGTTAAATTACTTTTATCTATTTTATCGGTAGAAATTTTATCACTAATGATGGTTGGATTTTCTGCAGGTAATTCTTCTGCAATAGTGGGTTCATGTCTAATAGTATTTGGTATAATTTGAACATTTGTAATAGGTTCAGTGTATTGTTCAGGTATTAATTGGTTAGATGAATTTAAATTAACTGGCATTTGTAAATGTATCGGCGCGGGCAAATTATTTGGCGCTTGTAACTGTAGAGGCATTGCTACATTCATATGCATAATTATTTGTGGTTGAGTATACATATGATTTTCTGCTAAATCGCTTGGTAATTCTAAATTAATTATAGGTTTATTACCATTCAATGCTTGTTTTAATGTCTGATTTTTATGTTTTTTTTCTTTTTTAGTTTTATTATGATTGTTATGTCTGTTGGACAATTCTTGTAAAAATTCCAATGATTTATTAAATTCAGTGTCAAATTGTTTAATATTTTCTGTGTTTTTGTCAGTAGTGTCAGATGTATTTTCTGTTTTGCTAGATTGTTGTTCTTTTTTCTGAAAGTCTCTTATTTTTCCTAAAAGGGCCTTACGTAAAGTGCTGGGTCCTTTGTATCCAGTAGGTTTTTGTTTTTTCTCTCTATTTTTTAATGTATTTTTGCTACTTCCTTTGGCGGACATAAACAATTTCGGATTGATTTGTAAACTTTTTGTAGAAGACATTTAATATATATTCAAAAATTAAAAAATTTTAAGAAGTTAATTGCGTTTTTCAATTATACATGGAATATTGAATTACATTATCAATTTCATTATTATTTTTTAGATGTTTTGCCCCATCATTGTTAAGAAACATCTTAAATCCTTTGTCTAAATCGGTTTTATTAATTTTTGTTTTTTCTTCGTTTGGTTTGCAAAATACTCTGTGACTGTGAGCAATTTTTGTTTTAGTAAATAGTGTTTCCATGTCTCTTCCATAAAATTTGAAATATTTTAGATTATCTTCAAACCATTTTACATTAATGTCTGATGCTTCATGGAGTGACCATCCATTTTCATTTATTTTTTTAATAAAAATGTTCATTAAATCATCTCCTGTATAGTCATCTGTTTTAAATCTCCATGTGAATCTAGAATTTAATCCTTGATTATATTTAAAGAAACATTCATCAAGTTCTTTTTCATATCCGGCAATAATAACCATTATTTTATCTTTATGGTCACTTAAAGCTTCACACAATGTATCAATGCATTCTTTTGAAAATGTATCTTTGTTTCCAGTATTTCCAAGAGCATATGCTTCATCAATGAATAATACTCCTCCCATAGACGATGTAATGACTTCTCTGGTTTTAATTGCGGTTTGTCCTAGATATCCAGCGATTAAATCTGATCTAGTTACCTTCTTAAATTTACCATTTTGTAAAACCCCAAGATTGCAAAATATTTTTCCTAATATTTTGGCCACCTCTGTTTTACCTGTTCCGGGTGGTCCGTAAATAACAGTATGCATAAAATCTCCCTCATTTGTATTATTAATTTTGTGTAAGTTTTGAGAAAAATATATTATCTGTTCAATAACACTATTTTTAAGTTCATTCATTCCAATCATATTTTTAAGTTGAATTAGATATGGTTTAATTTTATACAATGATGTCATGTCTATATTGTATTTTGCGTTTTCTATTATAGGGTTTGAATTGATCATATTAATTAAATCGTCTAATGTATTTATTTCTACATCAATTGTTATGGTTTCTATCTCAATTATGTATTTTTTATTATTTTGTGTTTTTTCTAGTGGGTTATGGTTACCTAAATTTTGTAGAGTATCTCCAAGAGCAATTGGAGGAGGCATTGATACATTATTGAATAATTTATTAGGCATTATAATGTTGCAATCATTGCATTTGCACATAGCATTTGACGGCATAAAAAAACTAGGGGGTACCATTCTTGCATTGTTATTTAACGCAATTGATAAAATAGATGATGTAATGTCATTTGTAAGTGTTTTTTTTCTCTCTTCGTTGTCATTTTGAAAAGGTTCATTTGGATCATAATTTGTGTTTGGTTTTGGAAATAGGAAGTTCTTCTGATTAAATTCTTCATTATGTTTGTCTTCTAATTGTTTAAAATCTTCCTTTGTAATGGGTTCTTTTATTAATGTTGTATTTATATTTTGTTTAAATATTTCATCAATGTTATTTATAATATTTTTAGATTGTCGTGTTTTATTAAATTGTTTATTTAAATTATTGTTAGAATAACCCATTGTTTAATAACATTATGAAGATATATTTATATTTATATTTAATAAAAGATGTTATTCAGAACGAATGTTTTTGTGTTGTTTGGAGACAAGATATAAATAAAAGATTTAAAGATAAATTGAAATGAAAAATAACCCATAAATAATTTGAAAAGAAACAATGAACAAGATGTCGCATGAAATGCCTGAATTTACTAAGAATGATAAATATATTGAGGAGCCTTGGGACATTATTGGTTCGTATTTCAAAGGTCATCATTTGAAGCAATTGGTGAGACACCAAGTTGAATCATACAATGATTTTGTAACCTTTCAAATTCAAAAGACCATTGACATGTTTAACCCAGTTCAGGTTCGCTCTGATCATGATTTTGTCAAAGAATTTAATAAACATAATCTAGAAACATTTATAACCTTTGAGAATTTTAATATTTATCGCCCGCAAATTCACGAAAATAATGGAGCTACTAAGTTAATGTTTCCCCAAGAGGCTAGACTACGTAACTTTACGTATGCGTCTAACATGACAGTAGATATAAATATTAAATATGTTGTTAGAAATGGAGAAGGATTAGAGAACATCCAATCCATTCATAGAAAATTACCTAATATTCAAATTGGAAAACTTCCTATTATGTTACGGTCAAACATTTGTGTACTTAATCAATACAATCATATTGATAATAAAATTAGTGGCGAATGTAAGATGGATCCCGGTGGTTATTTTATTATTAATGGTTCTGAAAAAACTTGTCTGGGTCAAGAAAGGGCGGCCGAAAATCAAATTTATTGTTTTGATGTTTCTAAGAATAATAATAAATGGAGCATAATGGCTGAAATTAAATCTGTTCCTGATTGGAAATGCATTTCTCCTAAACAGATTTCAGCAATGATTGCTTCAAAAAATAACGGATTTGGTCATGGAATTGTAATCCAAATTCCTCGTGTGAAAAATCCTATTCCGATCTTTATCTTATTTCGCGCACTTGGAATTATTAGCGACAAAGATATTTGTAAGAAAATTGTACTAGACCTTGAAAATGATAGCACTCAGCGAATGCTAGATGAATTAAAAGGGTCTATTGTTGAAGCAAATAAATGCATTACGCAAGAGGATGCTATTGCTTACATCACGCAAAATGTAATGTACACTCCTATGAATATGGATAAGGAAACTGGAATTCGTAAGAAATCTGAATTTACTTCAGAAGTACTGAATAACGATTTATTCCCGCATTGCCAAACGATGGAGCAGAAAATTTACTTTCTTGGTTATATGATTAATAAATTATTGCGTTGTTATTTTGGTGAAATTCACACTGATGACCGTGATTCATATGTTAACAAGCGCATTGACCTTACTGGAACTCTTCTTAATAATCTATTTCGTAATTATTTTAATAAACTTGTGAAAGATATGCAAAAACAAGTCATTAGAGAAATTAATAATGGGTCTTGGAGAAGCACTGAAGATTATGTTAATATTATTAATTTAACAAATATTTATAAAATAGTTAAATCAACTACAATTGAAAATGGATTAAAGCGTGCTCTTGCTACTGGCGATTTTGGAATTAAACATTCAAATAGCAATAAAGTAGGAGTTGCTCAGGTTCTCAATCGTCTTACATATATTTCAAGTTTGAGTCACTTGCGTCGCATTAACACCCCAATTGACAAGAGCGGAAAGTTGATTCCGCCTCGTAAATTGCATAACACTACATGGGGATATTTGTGTGGTGCTGAAACACCCGAAGGTGCTTCTGTTGGTGTAGTAAAAAATTTGTCATATATGACTCATATTACAATTTCTTCTAATAGTTCGGCTCTTTATGATTTCGTTGAGCCTTACACCGAAAAGTTTGAGAATTTAAATGTTGAGAAAATTTATCAAAATGTTAAAGTATTTGTAAATGGCGCTTGGATTGGAACAACTGAAAGACCAGTTGAACTATATTTGTCATTAAAAGAGAAAAAATACAAAGGCATTATGAATATTTATACTTCGGTATTATTTGATTATAAAAATAAAGAAATTCGCGTATGTAATGACGCGGGTCGGTTGGTTAGACCTTTGTTGCGAGTAAATGATAATAAATTGGTGTTGGATAAAGCCATTTGCTTAAAATTGAGAAATGAAGAGATTTCATGGGATGAGTTGTTGACTGATATTACATTGAATAAAACTGTAATTGAATACATTGATCCGCTAGAACAGAATTATAGCATGATTGCTATGAAACCGATAGAGTTGTACAAGAAAACCTCAAATGTTGTTTATAAATATACGCATTGCGAGATTCATCCTAGTACGATTTTCGGACTGCTTGCATCGTGTATTCCTTTTCCCGAACATAATCAATCCCCGAGAAACACTTATCAATGTTTAGATGTTAATGAAACTGTTCTAATGACAAATGGGGATAAAATTCCGATTAAGGATGTAAAAGTAGGAGACAGTGTTGTTTGTTTTGACCCAGAGACAATGGAAACAAGTTATACTAAAGTAGTAAATCAATATGTAAGGAAAACTGATAAACAACTCTATAAAATTAAAACTATTAGTGGAAGAGAAATTATTGCAACTGAAGACCATAAATTTATGACAATTGAAGGCTGGAAAGAAACTAAGAATTTTGTAGAAAATGATACTTATATTGGAATTATGCCAAATCAAGTTGCACTACCTCAGTCGCAAATTGAAGAAACCCATAAAACCCTGATTATCCATGAAGATATGTTTAGAAATACATTTATTGAACTTGGGTTAGATTTGCATTATATTAACAAGCAAATTGCGAGTTTAGAAAATGCTGGATTGTTGCCATTATACAGTGGCAATTATAAATTGCCTATTCTTTCAAGAATATTTGGATTTTGTTTGAATAAAGGATTTGGTTCTAATATTAATTATTATGATTGTAATATTAAATTTAAAGACATTAGTGACCTAGAAATGTTTCAAAATGATATTAAAGAATGTGGATTGAATATTGGAGAATATAGTAATTCATATTTTGAATATACATTTGTTCACAAAGAATTATCATCACTATTAATCTCTTTGGGAATGAAATTGTCTTGTGATAAGCCGAATCTTATTTATTCAATCCCAGAATGGATTATGAACGGAAGCATGTTAATAAAACGTGAATTTATTGCGGGATTTCACGGAGGAGTTGGGTTCAATATCAATCATGAAAATAAAGAAAAGGATTCTTATAATTTTAATGAAATTATTATTAGCAAAGATAATTGTTATAGCGATAATGAAAATACAGAATTTATTATGAATATGATTGAATTAATGTCTGAATTTAATATCAATATTGAATTTATTAAATATTTTAATAAAACATCTTATAAAATTTCAGATAAACACGAAAATATAATTAAATATTATGACACTATTGGGTATCGTTATTCATGTTCTAATAATGTGACATCGTTTATTATTATTGAATATCTGAAATTAAAATCCGAGCTTAAATTAAAAAATGATACCATTGACGAATGGTTTAAAACAATAAAGGTTATTAATGGGATGATATTTATGCCAATTGTTTCTATTATCCCAATTGACATTGGAGTAGTTTCAGATATTACAGTTGAATCTAGTAATCATAGTTTTATTGCCGGCAATAATTTCTTGTCCAGCAACTGTGCTCAAGGCAAGCAAGCAATGGGGATGTACGTAACAAACTTTGATAATCGCATGGATAAAACTGCGTATGTTCTTAGTTATCCGATGCGTCCGCTAGTTGATACTCGTGTCATGAATTTAATTCAACTAAACGAGATTCCATCTGGAATGCAAGTGATTGTAGCCATTATGACGCACGGTGGGTATAATCAGGAAGATAGTATTTTGTTTAATAAAGGTTCAATTGACCGTGGTCTATTCTTGGCAACTATCTTTCATACTGAGAAAGATGAAGATAAAAAAATTCACGGCGATGAAGAAATTAGATGTAAGCCTGATCCTACAAAGACGAAGGGGATGAAATTTGGAAATTATAATAAAGTTAACGCACAAGGAATTATTCCAGAAAATACTCTTGTAGAAAATCGCGATATTATTATTGCTAAAATTTTACCAATTAAAGAAAATCGTAATGATCATACTAAAGTAATTAAATATGAAGATCATAGCCGGATTTACAGAACTGATGAGGAAAGTTATATTGATAAGAATTATATTGAACGTAATGGGGATGGTTATAATTTATGTAAAGTGCGCATTCGCACTGTGAGAAAGCCTGTAATTGGTGATAAGTTCTCGTCCCGACATGGACAGAAAGGTACTATCGGAAATATTATCCCAGAGGCGGACATGCCTTGTACAGCAGAAGGCATTAAACCGGATATTATTATTAATCCTCATGCTATTCCTAGTCGTATGACTATTGGACAATTAAAAGAAACTGTACTTGGAAAAGTATTGCTACAACTAGGATTATTTGGAGACGGAACGTCATTTGGAGGTTTTGAAATTAAAAATATTTGTAAAGAATTGCAAAAGGTCGGTTTTGAATCTAAAGGAAATGAAATTCTATATAATGGTTTAACTGGTGAGCAAATAGAAACTCCTATATTTATTGGACCGGCATTTTATCAGAGATTAAAACATATGGTTAATGATAAGCAACATAGTCGTGGCATTGGTCCCATGGTAAATCTTACAAGACAGCCAGCAGAAGGACGTTCACGTGATGGTGGACTACGTTTCGGTGAAATGGAACGTGATGCGATGATATCACACGGCGCTTCGCGTTTCACTAAGGGTCGTTTGTATGATGCGTCAGATGCTTTTCATGTGAATGTCTGTAAATCTTGTGGCATGATTGCGGCGTATAATGATAAAATGCATGTACACCATTGTAGAACATGTGATAATAGAATAGACTTTGATTATGTTGAATTGCCTTATGCTTGTAAATTATTATTTCAAGAGTTGATCGCAATGAATGTTGCTCCTCGCATTATGACTTAATGAATAAATTAAAATAAAAAATAAATAAAAAATTTAATTTGAACTTCAACATATAAAAAATATTTTATTGAGTATATTTTTAACTGTTAAATATATTTTTTTAATTTTTTAATTTTTTAAATTTTAGTTTATTCCTGACAATGAATGGGTTTTATATTCTTCAAATATTTTGTCATATAATTCAATTAATATATCTTTTTTAAGGGGGTCTTTGTTAAATTCAATAGCATTGTCCATTTCTTCAAAAATAAAGACCTGAATGCTAAACGCAATATAATATTTTACACTTTCTTCATCGCTTAACCCTTCAAAGACAACAGTTGAATCTTGAAGGTTTGTGTAAATGTCGTTCCAAGACAACATGATTTATTTTAGTTTCCATCAAACTAACATCTGAAAAAATATTTCAATTTTTGTTAATTATAATAAATACACTTAAAACTATTAGTGTATACTAATTACCATATATATATGAATAAAAACATTAATCATTTTTTTAGTCATT
>Ga0315292_10002271_pt1 | contig 10715 bp, 10 predicted proteins | sample YL17G13_0_MG_FD_204029 | JGI IMG/M metagenome (GOLD analysis project Ga0315292, IMG submission 204029) | Sediment microbial communities from Yellowstone Lake, YNP, Wyoming, USA - YL17G13_0 | ecosystem: Environmental > Aquatic > Freshwater > Lake > Sediment | place: USA: Wyoming | collected... | reverse complement strand
TAGCGTGCAGTCCTTGCGTCAACGCTCTCAATCACCGGCTATCACCATGCACCAACAACCGGTGCATGCAAGAAATCTCGGTGGCTACCGTGTTAGCTGAGATCAGACTGAGCTTAGAAGGTCAAATGCCTAGACTGGCTAAGCCCGCCTGAGGGCGCCATTAGCTATCAGCCTCGGACTCTCTGTGTTTTCCAATTTAAAAAACAAGGTGCCCGCCGGGCAGAGCGCCGGCGGGCGAGAGATCATGGCTGCAGTATTTAGGGCCTCCATCTTGATGGTGGTCGATGCTATGAAGCATCAGCAGCCACCCATAGTTTGTAGCTGCTTGCGCTGATGTCAAGGACGACACGGTGTTATTTTTATCTCGAGATGCGGTGCTAAAAAACGCGGCCACGGTCACGGAGCGGCAAAAACTTGACAGCCGCTATGAAGGGAATAGCATGAATACAGACGCGTGGGGCGTTGTTTATATCTTAGGAGATTCTTATGTTACAACAGGCAAAACCTGTCACTCGGGTGCTACTGGTCGATGCAGATGAGGTGTTCGCAGCGGCGTTTATACGTGCGGCGAGCATCATGGGCGTCGAGGTCGAGTGGTATGATGACCTCGCTGAGGTCGGTGTTCCAGATCAACCGGCGAGCTTTCATGCGATGGTCGCTAGTATGTCGACGGATCCGGTGACCGGTTTTGATATTGCCGAGTATGCCGATACTTACTTGCCGGATCTGCCGCTCATTTTAATCGCCGAAGGGGAAGATGAGGAGGCGCATGCTAGTCGCTGGCCTGAATCGGTTCAGGCGATTATCCCACGCTCCAGAGGGGCTCAGGCGATTCTTAAGTCAGCGATCAATTTGGCTGTCGTGGCGGAAATCGAGATCCCAGGTGCAACACCGACCCAGCGCTCCGCTGGGCGATCGACTCGGGTTCAACATTCCTAATCGGCTCCCAGCTTGTGCCTTAGTGCGGTGATAAGGGCTCAGCGACTTGTGCTCGTAGGCTTTGGCGCAGACCTAGAGCGAAGAGCACCTCCACCAGCAAGAATAGCGGGGCATTAAACACCTGGAGGAGGTTGTCTACCAATGCAGGGCGGCGACCTTCAAAGGCGTGGCCGATGAGTTGGATGATCCAGCCACCAACAAAGGTGGCGCCGCAGGCCGCCACCGAGGTGCGAAATGGCAGAGTCGACGTCTGCTCGGCGGCATAGAGCAGGGCCAAGCTAAACGGCAGTTGCCCGAGGGCAAGGCCAAGGTCCAACTTGGCATAGTACATCGTGACTCCGAGCAAAAACAGGGTCGCCGCGGTCAATGGAAACGGCAGCAGCTCTGGTGCGACGAAGCGAAACCAGCCAAGGGCCACAAGCAATGCGTAGATAATCAGGGGCACGCCAATAAAATGGGTGAGTTTGTTACGCCCATCGCGGTGATAGGCCGAATAGTCCCGAATCTGATCGACAATCGTTCGCATGGTTCGTACCCCCTGTGGCGCTTTTAACCGGCTTAGCACTTTGGCACAAGCCTCTCTTAAAGCTTAGGATCTTGGTAACTCTCAGGCATTTGCCAGGTCTGTCCAGTGCCGTAGAGCTCGCTCAGACCTGCTGCGAAGGCTGCGGCCCTAGCTGGAAGGCCGCGACTCAGGTAGGTATGGACCTGTGCAAGCACCGAGTCTTGAAAAAGGTACCAGTCGGCAGACACGACGCTGCCGCCGGTGCCAAGGTTGTCGGCGCTAAAATGAAAGGTGATCCCGGCGGCGACGGAAAAGATCCATTCAAGCGCCTGAGGTTTGACCTCGACGGCGCTAAACTCCCGTTGTTCCGCCTCACTGCGGCCATCGGGGCGGTACCAATAGCCGTAGTCAACCAACTGCCGACGCTCGGGGCCGGCCACGCACCAGTGCGCTACCTCATGAAGAGCGCTGGCAAAAAAGCCGTGGGCAAAGAAGATCTGGTGGCTGCCACCTTGGTGGCTGCGCGGCAGGTATTCTGGATCCGACGGACCAAAGCAAAGGCGCGTAGCATACCTTGCGAAGAACAGGCGATCGAACAGATCGATGACCTCTTGAGGCTGCCGTGCGGCCAACTTTTGGCTTTGGAGCATCCTCATATCTATCGATTATACTTCATGAAATTAAATTCTCGGGGGATTAAATCAGGGCTTGGTCCGTCGTGTCGCTAAAGAATTCCAACCGTCTGCCGACAATAGCTGAGATGTTTGCGTTGCGCCTAGCATCAAATTTGATCGACCTCCTCATTAAAAATGAGTTCCTACAGGAGGCGGATGAGATCGTTGCCGATCTGGACTTATTTTTTCTGGACTTCGAGCGCTCACCAAACGACCTGTCAAACATCGACAGAATATTCCGTTTGATGCACACCCTCAAAGGCTCAGGAATGGCGGCGGGATTCACCCAGCTCGGTGAGTTTGCGCTTGGAGGCTATGACTTCATAGACAAGCCGTTTACCCACGAGCGCCTTACGCAGTCAGCGTCTAACGCCCTGCGCTTGAAGGTCATGCGCGATGGAGTCGATGAACTATCGCGTCTAAATTTTCGCGCCTATTTACTCAACTCCAAGCTTGTTGACCATCTTCCGTCGAACGACCAGGTCGACCAGAAAATCCTAGCTGAGATCACGTCATGCCTTGATAGGATCAGTAGCTTGACTCGCCATATTTTAGGCGATCCAGACACGGTCTTCGACGCCTCAAGGGATCCGCAAAGTTAGTCCGGCTCACGGCATTAGTTGGTATCTCAGGTGCGGATAAAGTAAGCACAAGATATAAGTTGACCAGCGTCAGTCGAGTCCGACAGGCAGTAAAATTTGCATGGGTCTCCTTGCGATGCGCGACCAAAGCGCCAGGTAGATCCGGCGCCGGTCGGTTGTAGTGACCGCGCGGGCGCGGATGGCGATGGCCATCGCTAGTCCAAAGCTGACTCCAACATTCAGTAAACCTATCGCCCCGATACAGGACACAGCCTGCCAGAAAGCATGTTGGCGCCAGACGTCCTGGCCGATCGTGGCGGCGGCAAAGGCGATGGTTCCCGCGGAGAGCGTGACATGCCGAACATCGAGAGCAATACCAGCAAAGGCGAGGGCCTTCGGTGTAAGTCCCAGCAGAAAGCCTAGCGACACATTGCCGCCGATGGTCGATGCCCATGCTGCAGAAAAGTCGGCCAGTTTTCCCACCAGACGCGGTCCAAATAAAAAGCGCAACCGGCGGTTACCGCGGATGGCCCGCGGGATATTATTTAACGCGACCCAGTTGTCAGTCCATCCGGCGATGAGCGACGATAGCCATAGTAGGACACCGGTAAAAGCCGCGAACAACGGCGACCAGCCGAAGATGGAGTGGTCTTTTAGTACCTGCATCGCCTCTTCATTGGTTAAAGTCGCGTGCCCAGTCGCGTAGGCGAACGCGACATGCAAAGCCACCGCCGCTGGGATTACTCCGATGATGTTGCCAAAAATTGCTGCGACCTGCGACCTGATCAAATGCACGACTTCGCGGATCAGTTTTGCCAGTTCGCGGTCATCTTTGAGGTTGGTCATATGCGCGGCAATGACTGGTGCCGTCATCGCTGGTTGTTTGGTCGCAAGAGTGCAGCCAAGCGACTGGATAGCCAAAAAGCTCACCGAATAATTGATCGATGCCAATAGACCTTTAAGCAGGTAGCTCAGTGCGATCTCGGAGACGAATAACTTAATGATCACCGTCGCGCCTGTGACCAAACCACCCCCGGCGGCTCGCCGGATCATCAAGCCATACTCGCTGCGATTGCGCGTAATGTAGTGGTGTCCTGTATCCGCGTTGCGCTCAGTGATGCGCCGCGACAGAACCAGTGCATTGTCATTCCACAGGGCGCGCAAACTCCTATGCCGGAAGGTGTCCATGACCAGACTGCTAAGAAAGGGCATGAGCGTCTCAAAGCGAGTGCCGCCGTCTTGCAAAATGATGGCTAGGGTATCCATGCGGGTCAGAATCGCTTCAATTCTGGTCATCGTATAGACTAGGTTTAGGCTAACGCCTTCTTGTTGGATCGTCCCCCGCGATGCAACGATTTCGCTGCGGCAGGCCTCGATATGAGCGAGATAGAGTGGCAGGTCGGGAATTTTTTCCCCGCCAAAGCGGCGCATGGTTAGGCAGCCGACAAATTCTTCGGTGGCCTCCTCTAGAGGTATAAACTTAGAGGTGTGGGGATCGCTCCTGCGTCGCCGTAAAAGTGGCGACAAGCCGAGGCTTTGGGCTTCACAGCTAAGCAAGAACAGCGCCTCAGCCATGTCGCGAATCATGCTGTTCCAGGGCAGTTCGTCGGGGTCGATTTCAAAGTAAAGCAGGTCGCCTAAGGCGCGAAACATCTCCAGATCCAGCTGAGCGAGCCAGGCAGCATCAGCAGCGTGTGGAAATAGCACCTCAAAGGCCTCGCCCAAATCCTTGCCGTCGGTATGTGCGGGTATCAGCTTCTGAGTGAAGCGCGAGGCCGCTTCTGTCCACAGGCCGTGGCCGCCCGGCAATCCAGTCGAGCGAAACACTTCGAGAGCATCGATATCACGCAGGATCGAGCGCAGGGTTTTGGCTATTTGATGTTTGTAGGTGGGGTTGCGATCTAAGGTCTGTAGTAGGTGTCTCAGGCGCACCATCTGGGCGTGGCCTGAGGCAAAATCAAGGCGCGAGGCGTCGCCGGATTTTGGCCTGGTCCGCATCCATTCGAGCAACTCGACCAGCCACTCCAAGCGCGCGGCCAGTGGGCGTGAGGGGTCAGCGCTCGAAATCAAATAGTCGAACCCATAGCGACCGGATTTTGCTCGCACCAAGCGATCGTAAATGGTGTTCAATCCAGACATGCAGCCTCCAAGTACAGTCGTCGAGCGTACAAGCCATAGCCCGGTGTGTTAACACACTCGGATTGAACAGCTTGAATGTGCTTGCCATGGACGCCGTGGGCGCAGCGAACCGTTGATTTACATCGTAATGATTGGAGGTTGGTGAATGAGGCGAGAGTTTGCCGCAGGGCGGTTGTGCCAGATGCTAGCCGGGAGGCTAGCATCTGGCGGTCACGCTATTAGTTCGTCTCTTTGAAATGTTTCTCAACTGCAGCCTTACAGGTCGGTCCAAACTTATCTTTGTTTTTCTTGACGCAGTCGCTGAGCTTGGTTGGGTCTTTTTCGTCGGTTTTGCAGTATTTGTCGATCTCCGCCTTACAGCTGGCAAAATAGGGCGTGCCCTTTTCCTTGAGCTTTTTCGCTTCGTTGCTGACATTCTTTTCGGCTTTGTCCAGCCAGCTCTCCTTAGCTTCGCCGCTTTCAGGCTTTTTCTCGTCCTTAGCGCCTTCGGTCGTCGTACATCCTTGCAGGTGGAACGTGGCAGCTGCTGCCACTATGATGAACATTCTCCGCATGGGCGCTCTCCTTACATAATTAAATGGACTTCATGGCGGTATTGCTCCGCTAATATTAGCAATATTAGCGCGTTCGTACAAAATAATCGGCATTAAATCAATGCCGTGCTTTAGTGATTCACCGGCCGCCGTGGTCCATGCAGAGGATGCGCCTCCTTGATCGGTTGTACCTGCTGCATGGCCCGTGCGTAGTCTCGGATGATCGCTATGGTGCCGACATCCTCGTTATACACGGAGTACCAGCCCTGCGGCTCATGCGGGGGATCGCCGATCCAAGCGTCGCCGGGTTGCCAAGTACCACCCACGTGCACGGGGCGCCCTTCGCCAGCCCATGCCCAGAAATTAACCCCGTTTAAGGCGCTGCCGGCGCTGGTCGATGCGTAAACGGTCGAAAAGATATCGCGGTAGTAGGCGTCGCGCTGGTGCGTCGTAGCCGCCGGCTGGAAGCTGCCTTGGTCGCGTGCAATGCCAAACTCTTCGAGTACGGCAGGCTTATGCAGGCGCTCGGCGATAGCCACATGCGCAGTGATGTAATCGTGGGCTAGGCTAAGCGAGGGACTATAGGTGTCGGTTCGCTGCGGGTCATACCAGCCCCAGTTTTGGATCCAGATATGAAAGGTCAGGTAGTCGATGTTCGGCAGAGCATGGATCACCTCCGGCAGGGTGTTGGCATAGTCTGACGGCGTGCTGCCTTCACTGCCAGTCGAAATGAGATGGTTGTGATCGAGGCTCCTAATGCGGTTTGAACTATCCTTGACCCATTGGACGAACTCCAGGGGGTGATCCATGCCGCGAGGTTCGTTCGCTAGCTGCCAAGCCATAATCGTCGGATCATCACGATAGGCCTGGCCAGTCAGACTATTGACCCGTCCCACGACCTTGTCGACGAAGGCGTCGTAGTAGGCCTTTGCCTTGCTGTTCACGTAGAAGCGCGCGGAATACTTTTCAAAACGGTCCCAGTCACCGTGATCGGGATAGGGAATCGCACTGCCTCCCTCGGCCCAAGAGACATATTGTGGGAAGCCTCCCGACCATTGCCAAAAATCACTTAAGCAGAGCACTCCGCGCATGCCGCGTTGGCGCATTTCCACGAGCAAAAGGTCGAGACCGCGGAATATTTGCTCGTCATAGATGCCGGGCGCGGACTGCAGCGCCGGACGCATCCGATACGGCGCCGTGTTGGGTCCCTCGCTACTTGCCATGATGCGTAGATTGGTGACGCCAAGGGTCTGTAGGTGGTCGAGCTCGCGGCGCAGTCGAGCCTGGTCGCCACCGGCGCCGGCGCTGGCCAGATTCATGCCGTACCAAAAATTGGTACCGACGTAGTGATATGGTTTGCCCGCCAACAGGAACTGGCTGCCTTCGACACGCACGAATGCATCGCGTGAATCATCGCCTAAAGCTGCTAGACAACGGCTGGCGGTGGTAGACGTGATCATTGTGATCAACGCCGACGCGGCCCAAAGTACCAATCGCATTTCTGCCTCCTTTGTTCGCATGCAGCCAGACAGGTATGCGCATCGATACCGCCGACGGGGGTAAGGAGACGCAAGGCCTAAACACATGTGATTTTGAGTCTGGTCGAGCGTATCAAGGCGGGACTGATGCGTCACGGGATTATAAAGATCGACTTCACTATTCTGATTTTGAATACATAGCGGATCTGGCCCAAGAAGCGCATGTTGACTGACCGGCCAACCTTCGTGAGTGATATTAATAACTTGTCGTTTTATCAAAGAAAATTTTTATATAAGTCATATTGACATGATGACAAAATTCTGAATTTTCGTTATTAAGAACGCGTACTCAGGTGCTTTTTAAAACTCTCATGGAGAGACCTCATGCGCGCTTACAAACCCTCAACGGTCCGTTCCCCTAGCTCCTGCAGACGGATGGTCAACGTCGGCGCGACTCTCACCCTTGCCCTTTGCTTTGCTTTCGTGGCAACCCAGGGGCAGGCTGAGGATGCGCCAGCAAGTCAGATTCCAGCCGCCACGCCAAGTCCTGATGCAGTGCAAAATGCACGCATGGCCACCCTCGAGGGATCGAAGTCGCCCTGGAGCGGTCAGTTCCAGCTGTCCTACAGTGGCTCCTCGCTCAATCATCCGTTTTCGGATAAGGCGCCAAACCCAGGGCACGAAATTCCTGAACCCTTAGTCACCCTGTCAGGACTGTTCTCTGCGCGTTACCGCATCGATCCAAAGACGACCTTTGGCATCGGTACCGGAGTGATCACCGAGACGCCGTTTCAAGGTCCAAAGCACACCTCTCTTTCTGATCCGCAGATCGACTTGGCGCGTTCCTTTAGTCTTGGTCCGATTCACAATCGCGTCGACGTCACGCTGGTGCAGTACACGAACCACCAGTCGTATCAGGATGGCTACCGCCAGCAGCTAGATATCTCCAGCGAGTCGTTCTATGAGTTCGACTCTGGCGTCACATTGGGACTAGCGTTTGCAGTCGACGGCAATACCTTTGCCAGTTCGGGTGACTACGACAAGAGCAAGCAGACTGAATACGCCTTTGCCGTCAATCCCTATTTTGAGTACGCACTGAATAAGACCTTTAACTTGCGCTCGGTGATTGGCATCGTCGATTACCACAATCGCGATATCCCGGACCCAGCGAGATATACGCATCCAGCCGTCTACCAGACCTTCGGGCTCGGTATTTCAGCGACCAAATCGGTGTTCCTCTATGCCTTCGTCAAAGGTCGGCCATACAGTGACAAACCGATGACGACGCAAAATACGACAGCTGGCTTTAGCACCATCATCAATCTCTTTTAGTCCGCCTGTTTTCATCCGCTGCGCCCAGGGTGTTTATGCCCTGGGCCTACCTGTCGCCCGTGTCTAACTCCGCCGAAAGATGAGAGTTGCGACGACCCCCGAGCATAAAGTAAGACTATCGCACCGTTCATTCGCCTTTTTTTCCTCTAGGGGAGGGCTCGCTTATGCTTCTTCGGCTTAAAGCGTCCATGTTATCCGCGCTGCGCATCGTAAGCTTGATGTTGCCTTGGTCAGGCACGATGGCTCAGGCTCAAGATTTTGACAGAAACGACCTAGACTCATGGCTTAGCAGCGAGCAGACCTTGGCGGCCGCCAAGATCAGCGCAAATCTGCTCGGAAATGGCGCTGTCCTGGCATCGCCGTCGCGCTCAGGACCTGACTACTATTTCCACTGGACCAGAGATGCAGCGCTGACCATCGATGTGGTGCTTGACCTGTATGTTGCAAGTAATCAACTCGAAGATCGGGCCGCCTACCTGCGGCAGGCCCAGAATTACGTCGATTTCTCTTTAAAGATTCAGTCGCAGCCGACGCTCAGCGGCAGCATCCAGGACCACTTCGCTAATTTTGGCGAGCCAAAGTTTGAAGTCACGGGCATCGGCTATCAGCAGCCTTGGGGCCGTCCCCAGACCGATGGGCCAGCGCTACGCGCGGTCAGTTTGATGCGGATCTACAAGTTGGCGCTGCAGAGACTGGATGCACAGCAGCAGTTCAGCGCCAGCATGACCGGCATGAAAAACGCTATCCTCGCTGATTTGGAATACACCGTCTACCATTGGCGCGATCAGGGATACGATCTGTGGGAAGAAGTGCGCGGTCAGCATTTTTATAACGCCCTGGTGCAGCAACGGGCGCTAGTTGCTGGCGCGGCGTTTGTTAATACCTATGGTGTTCCAGGTGACGCGCCTCGTTACCTCGCCGAGGCCGCTGCTCTTGAGGCGCAACTAGCACGCTTTTGGGACCCCGGTCGTGGATATTTCGTGGAGACCATCAACCGTAGCGGCGGCCTCGATTATAAGTCGAGTAATCTCGATAGTGGTGTCGTCCTCGCCTCGCTGCATGCCCTGGGCGAGAACAGTTACTTGTCGCCTAACGATGACCGCATCCTCGCCAGTGCCCATGCTCTTAAATCGACGTTCGCAACACTCTTCCCCATCAACAAAGTATCGCGTGATCGCGCCCAACTCCAGTTGGCTCCCGCGATCGGTCGCTATCCCGAAGATCGCTATGACGGTATTGGGGTAAGTCAGGGTCACCCCTGGTTCATCGCTACCGCCGCCCTTGGCGAGCTGAGCTACCGAGCTGCATCCATGTTCGCGGCGGCTGACCGCATCGTGATCACGGCGCAAAATGAGGCGTTCTTCGCCGATCTGTCTGGCGTCGGCCAGAGTTTGCGCCGTGGTGACACACTGGCCCGCGGTGACGCTGCTTTTCGCAACGTCCTAGACGCATTGCTGCGTAGCGGTGATGAATACCTGGCGCGGGTTCGCTATCACGCCGCCATGGGTGGTGAGCTGACCGAGCAGTTCGATCGTTACACTGGCTTTGAGCGCGGCGCGACTGATCTATCCTGGAGCTACGCCAGCTTGTTCAAGGCCGTTCAGGCACGAAGCCAGTTGATCGCGGTGTTGCAACAGTAGCACCATCTGTGACTAGGGGTGGCGCTTGAAATGCAGCCACTTCTTCTTGCTCGGCTTTTCGACGTCTATAGTGCCGATCAGCTGCGCAATGGGCTTGCCCTTGGGAGTCACTTCAAGGACCAGGCCCGCCATCCCAGCCATAGGGATAAACAGCAGCATGCCAGCGGGTCCCCATAGCTCACCGCCGATTAGGACCGCGAGCAGTGAGGCTAGTGGGTTTAGGTTGACCTGGTGGCCGACGAGTGCCGGCGTAATGACATTGCCTTCGAGAAAATGGATCACTGCGTAGACTAAAAGTACGGCCAAGGCACTCGACGGTTCGCCGGTTGAGATCAGGGTCAGGAGTGAACAAAGCGGCGCCACGACGATAATCCCGACGTAGGGAATCAGTATGGCTAGTGCACCGAGTAGACCAAACAGTGCGGCGAACGGCGCTTTAACCAGAAAAAAGCCGATGGTGTCGAGGATGCCGACCACGGCGATGACGGTCAGTAGACCTGCGACATAGCGCTGGCCGACCGCCGTAATCTGCTCGATCATCGCCACGCTTTCAGTGCCGCCGTCGGTGCTGCAGATGGCGACCAGGGTGCGATGGAAATGACGCCGATAATAGAGCATCAAAAAGGCAAAGATAGCGACCAGCGAGCCAGTGCCGGCGGCCATGACGAGTGCTCCGACCAGCGTCATGGCATATTGACCGCCGGCGCCTAGGGAGCCTTCGAGGGCGTTCTTCGCCATTTGCAGCAGGGCTGATGGCTCTAGGCCGAAATGATCCTTGGCAAAGGTCTGGACCGTTGCCGTGAGCTGTATAAACCGTTGTTGTAAGGCTGGCGCGTCTTTTTGAAACGATGCCGCCTGATCGCTAATGACCCCGACGATGCCGGCAAATGCGGC
>Ga0315292_10002270_pt1 | contig 10717 bp, 10 predicted proteins | sample YL17G13_0_MG_FD_204029 | JGI IMG/M metagenome (GOLD analysis project Ga0315292, IMG submission 204029) | Sediment microbial communities from Yellowstone Lake, YNP, Wyoming, USA - YL17G13_0 | ecosystem: Environmental > Aquatic > Freshwater > Lake > Sediment | place: USA: Wyoming | collected... | reverse complement strand
CACATACCCTATAGGGTATCGAATGACGAGCCTGGCGCAACCCCCGCCGACGGCCTTGGCGGCGGCGACCGGTCAGCCGCAGACAGTGCGGATCAGCTCCACGGCATTCGCGCCCAGGACTCGGTCGGCTTCGGCCGGCGTGAGCCCGCGCTCCACGAGCGAACGCGCGATGGCGGCGAACTGGCCGTAGCCGGTCACCACCGGTCTGAAGTTGGCGTCCATGTCGGTGCCGATGCCCACGTGGTCGACGCCGATGGCGTCGACGAGCCTGACGATCTCGTTGATGAAGTCGTCGAAGGTCGCCGACGAGACCCCTGCCGGCCAGGCGCCGACGAGGCCGCCCCGGGCCGCGACCGCCCGGGCGTGCTCGGTGCTGATCAGGCGCGGGTTGTCGCGCCCGACGCCGCTGAGGTGGGTGTGGGAGATCATGATCGGGTCGTTCGACTCGTCCAGCACGTCGAGCGTGGTCTCGTAGGTCGCGTGCGCAACATCGATGACCATGCCGAGCCGATTCATCTCGCGCACGATCGCCCGTCCCATCTCGGTGAGTCCGCCGTGGACCGCAGCGGCCGTCTGCAGATCACCGTAGGCATTCGGCCGGTAGTGCACCAGGGTGACGGACCGGACGCCGGCCCGCTGGGCCTCTTCGAGCCGACCGAGATCATCCTCGACGAAGTCGGCCCCCTCACAGGTGACGAACAGCGCGGTGGTGCCCGTCGAGTGGGCGTCGACCACGTCGCCGGCCGACCGGACGATCGTGAGCCCGTGGCGGTCGGCGAGGTCGACCAGCGCGGCGAGTTGGCGGCGATGATCGGCATACGCCTCGTCGTCGGCGAAGGGTCGTACGGCTTCGAGGCCCCCTTGTTCGGTGGGCCCGAGGACGAGCAGATCGCTGACCGTCGCGAAACTGACTGCCGCCACACCAGCCTGGTCGATCTCGGCCAGCGACTCCTCACAGGTGTCGGCACCGAGCACGCCGATCAAGCGATCGGCAGGGTCGAGCCCGGCGAGGAAGCATCGGCCGGGGTGGGCGTGCACGTCGACCCAGGGGCCGTGAACAGCGGGGGCATCGAGGTCGGTCATCGCGGATTCTCGACGACGTCGGCGTGGAGTTCGGGAAAGACCCGACCCACCTTGTCGAGCAGGTAGCTGCCGTAGGTGCCGGACCAGTCCAGGACGCTCCGGTGGTCCCATCGCGTCGATGCGTCCTCGTCCATCGGCCCGCCGACGGACGGCACCGGCAGCACCTCGGCGTTCCACGCCGGATCGAGGAACAACGGGAACGACAGCCGGTCGCCTCCGCTCGTGTTGCGCACCCGGTGTGGCGTCGATCGGTACGCCCCGCCGGTCATCCGCTCGAGCATGTCGCCGATGTTGATCACGAAGGCCTCGGGGTCGGGGGGCACGGGGACCCAGCCGTCGCGGGCGCGTACTTCGAGCCCTCCTGCCGCGTCCTGGCCCAGCACGGTGATGAGCCCGTAGTCGGTGTGCTCGGCGACGCCCCACTGATCGGCCCTGGGCGGTGGTGGCGGGTAGTGGAAGATGCGGAACAGCACGAGTGGGTCGCCGGTCAGGTGGAGCTCGAACCATTCGGCGTCGAGCCCCAGGCCCAGTGCGGTCCCCCGCAGGACGAGCCGCCCGACGTCGGTGACGGCGTCGATGTAGTCGAGCACCGCGGCGCGCAGGCCGACAGGGCGATCCGGGAACTGGTTCGGTCCGTGCAGCGGCAGGCCGGCGATGACCCGGGGGTCGTCGGGGCCGAGCTCCTGCCCGAAGTAGAGGCCTTCCTTCAGGTCGGGCGAGCCCGAGGTCAGCTCGCCGCCGACCGGGAACCAGCCCCGCCACGCCGGGCCCCCCGAAGACATGGCGATCCGGGCCTTCTCCGGGTCGGGTAGGGCGAAGAACTCGCGCGCCAAGGCTTCGAGTCGCCGGCGCAGCTCGTCGGGGACCTCGTGACCGACGATCGAAAAGAACCCGGTGTCTCGGCATGCGGCGTCGATCTCTGCGGCGACGGCCGTCGTTGCCGATGCGTCGCGCAGTCCGGACAGATCGATGACGGGGAGGCCGTTCACCTCACGAGTCTGACCCAGGATCGGCCCCGACCGTCGACCGACCCACGATCGATCAGGCGGCGATGGTGGGCGCGGCTCGCCGTCGTCGGGGCCAGCCGATGGCGACCCCGACGAGCACCATCGCAAACGGGAGGGCCAGCACGATGGGGAGCGTCAGTGCCACGACCCCGAACTGCTGCAGCAGGATGGCGATGCCGAGGCCGAAGAAGAAGCCCGAGAACCCGCCGCGCACGCGATGACCCTTGCTCATGACCGCACCCCTTTGTTGATCTGGCCGGGCGAGGCTTCGAGCCCGGACGAGGCCGCCGACGGGAAGGACAGCACCATGCCCAGCAGGCCGAACAGGGCGAACAGGCTGCCGACCACGCCGGCCACTGTGGTCAGCGGAAAGCGCCCCGTGACCTTGACGTAGCCCCACCCGGTGCACTTCGTGCCCGTGGTCTCGCCGTCGACCCGGTACAGGCCGACACCGTACTTGGCGTAGTCCGACACCTTGATGGTGGCGGTGTAGGAATTGTCGTTGCTCGATGGCGTTCCCTCGGCGGCGAGGAAGCGGATGCCGGCGAAGGTCAGGTACACCTTGTACGACGAGATCGGACCGGGGGCGGTGCCGCGTACGATCACCGTCGATTTCTGATCGACGGCGATGGCCGAACGAACCGATTGGGCGGCGTTGGCGTCTTGACCGTCGATCGTGGCCGAGCATCCCCCCGTGACCTGGGCGCCGGCGACATCGGGGACGAGCGCCATCGTGGCGGCGAGCATGGCCACGGCGGTGAGCGCGCGGGCCAGGGTGGCGACGGGTGACCGACGGCCAGGCCCGCGGGCGCTCATCGCACGACTCCGCACTGCTGCAGGAGATCGGCCGAGGCCCTGTCTCCCTCGGTGATCGTGCCCGTCGATCTCGTGTAGGTGAACAACATCTCGACTCCCTTCACCCGGGCCTGCACCGAATAGGTGTCGGGCAGGTCCGGTTCTCGGCGCACATCGAGTATCTGGGCGTCACCGCCGGAGCATTCGAAGAGCACGGCGAGCAGTCCGTCGACCTCCTCGGTGTTCGCGGGAATGCCGGCGAGGGTCGACGTCGTGGCTGAGGTCGGCGGGGCCGACGAGGTGGTCACCCCGGCGGGGACGGTCGAGGTCGACGCTCCCGTCACGTTGATGACGACGGTGACCGTGACACCGTTGTTCACGGCGACGGCGACGCCCGGGCGGTACCCGGGCCAGGGCGTGCCCTGCACGACCGGACGGGAGATCGCGGCCGGCGGCGTGAGCGGGTTGCCACAGCGGCACCGCACGACCGGGTTGCCGCGGCCGTCGACCAGCACCGCGGTGCCGGCCTGCAGGATCGACTGCAGGTTCGTCGCCCGCCCGTTGGCGAACCCGTGGTTCGTGACCCGGGTGTCGTAGAGCAGGACAGTCGGCGTGAGGGCCCGGACGTAGGCGGGGATGTCAGCCTGGGCGACCCCGAGCACACCGGCCCAGGCTCGGCCCCGATCGGAGTTGGCCTGCAGGAAGGTGATCAGCTTCTCGCGGTCGCACGTCTGGTTGTCGCCGGTACCGCCGAAGGGTGGCGAGCCGGGAGGAGGCGTCACGCCGCTGGTGGGCAGAGCCACCGGCACGGCGCTCACTGCCGGGGTCGAGGTGGTCGGCGCCGCGGTGGTGCTCGGTGTCGGATCGACGGGCTCGGTGAACGGGTTGGTGCCCGGACTGGCCGCCGCTTCGAGGAAGATCTCGCCGCGGCCGCCCCCGTTCGACGAGCCCTCGCTCAGGCTCCAACCGACGACGCCGACGGCGAGCAGGACACCGACGATCGCCAGGGCGAGCGGCGCAAGACGCGGGCCGCCCGGCGATGTGGCCGGAGCCGCGATCGATCCGGCCGGCGCCGCGTACATGACCGGAGCGGGGGCCGGCGCGGCGTAAGCCGGAGGCGGTGGCACCGGGGCCGGTGGCGGCGCCGGCGGCGCGGCATAGGCGGGTGGCGGGGGAACCGGCGGCGGAGGCACCGGGGGAGGCACGGCCGCCGGCACCAGGGCCATGCCGCAGTTCAGGCAGACGGCCGTGCCCGGCTGATTCGCCGCCCCGCACTGGGCGCACACCGGTCCCGACGTCATGCTCATACCGTCAGAGTCGCGTCATCCGGTCGCCCCGGCTAGGGCCGAACGTCCCCAGCGTGTCGTCGCCGCAGCGTGGTGGTCCCGCCTCGTCAGCGTCGGACAGGTCGGGCGGCCGACCGGTACGACGCCGTCAACCCTGCTGAGCGTCGAGCAGCGCCTGCGCCCAGTCGATCACCACATCGTCGGGGCCGCCGTCGATCTGCAACTTCACGGGCACGTGGGAGCCGGGGTACATCAGCGGCAGCGCCTCGGGGGGTGTCGGGTTGCCGACCTGGATCTGGTAGGGCGCGGCGCCGTCGGGCATGACGGTGAGCACGAAGGCATACATGTCGACTCCGTCGGCGTTCTTCAGCCCCAGAGGTTGGCTTCCGATGATCACGCCCTTGGCCGGCCGGCCCGTTGCCAGTACGTGGGCGGCGGTGCCGACGCCCTCGGTGCGGGCCATCGTCACGGTCGGTGCCTCGTGTTCGAAGTCGAGCACGATCTCGGCCAGGTTGTCGGGATTGGCCCGAACCGCCACCACCGTGGCTCCCGGCTGGAACTGAGGGATGTACACCTCCGCCACCCGTTGCTTGCATGTCGCCTCGTAGGGAGCCTGATTGTCGAGGGTGACCTGCACCGTGAACTGGCAGGCCCGTTCGACCATGTTGCCGCCCGTCTGCACGGTCGTTCCGGTGGGGGTCACCGACAGGATGATGCCCCGACCCGGCAGGCCGGTTTCGAGCAGCTTGGTATCGGTCCCGCCGGTCAACTTCTTCAGAAATCCCATGGGGGAGAGTGCTCCACCCCGGTCCGACCGCTGCTCGAAAACGCCGTCGAGCGGGAGCGCCCCACTCAGCGTCACGCCTCGTCGGGCACCTCGTACCGTGCCTGGTACCGCCGGAAGCGCTGCCGCTCGGTAGCCGGGTCGAGGCCGGTGTCGATCAGCGAGTACCGGTGGGTGCCCCGGGCTCCTTGAGGTCGGACCGCGAGATGGTCGGCCACCGCCGCCTCGAGCGTGGGTGGCCAGTCGATCGAGAGCTGCCGGTAGACGTCGCGCATCGTCGTGACCGGGCCGGCCATGAGATCGGCGTAGCGGATGTCGACGAACTGCCCGTCGGGTAGCCCGCCGGTGGCCCGGGCGTCGATGGTGTCGTCGAGCATCAGGCCGTAGCCCATCGAGATCCAGGGGGCGAGGGCGTCGACGTCGACCGTCTCGGATCGCATCGACCGGATCGTGCCCATGAGGCTGATCGTCGACGGCACCGTCTTGAGCGGGTCGCGGTGGATCTGGACGACCCGGGCATCGGGGTAGACGGCGAAGAGCGTGCGGAGTTGGCTGAGGTGGCTCGGTGCCTTCAGCACCCACCGCTCGGCGCGCCGGCGACGCTGGAGCGTCTGCAGCACCTTGCGGTGGTACCGGTAGGCGTCGGTCTGGTCGGTACCGACGAGGTAGGCCGAGTAGGTGGGCACCTCGTAGGTGCCGCCCCACTGGTCGGAGAGGAACTCGAGCATCGTGGCGAAGATGCACTCGTTCGGTTCGTCGCCGTCGTTGTGGTGCATCGACTCGTAGGCGGGCTGCACGTCGGCCCAGAACGAGTGGACCTGGTGGCCGAGTCGCCGGGCGGTCTCGGTGTCGGCTTGCCGCGCGTCACCGGGGTGGAGCAGCTCCCAGGTCTGAGGCGTGCGGTTGGCGGGGTCGAGCGACAGCAGCTCGTGCAGGATCGACGTGCCGGACCGGCCGGTGCCCACGACGAAGACCGGGTCGACGATCGGCTCGTCGAGGATGGTCGGGTCGTCGGCCCACGCCGCGGCGAGCAGCAGTCGTTGGCGCAGGGCCCGCAGGAGCTCGGTTCGGGCGACGAGTCGACCGACGACGGTGAGCTGCGCCTCGGTGCGTAGCGCGGCGACCAGCACGTCGAAGTGGGGTCGCCACGTGTCGCCCCCGAAGTCGTCGAGCCCCGTGCTCGTCTGCGCCGCGGCTACCAGTTCGCCGGGCTCGAGCGACACGAGGTACTCGGCGCCACCGACGGCGGCCCCGTGGGCGTTCAGGCGATCGACCCATTCGGGCGGGAGGGGCGGGGTCCACGGCACGATCGGCTCCCTTCAGCTCCAGCGCCGTTGGGCGGCCAGTGATCGGTCGGCGAGCTGGCGCCGACGCGTCGCCGGGTCGATGGCGGGGTGGGTGTCGGGCAGGGCGGCTCGTAGCTCGCGGAGGGCTACGACCCGCGCGGTCGGTTGCGGCTTGGTGTGGGCGCCGACGTACCGGTACACCGCCATGCCGATCGGCCGGCCCTCGGTGTCGAGCCAGTTCGGCACCCCCGGGTCGGTATGGGCGACGACCAGACGGACCCGGCCGTCGTCGTCGATGTGAGCCTGGTGGCCGTTGCAGCTCATGAGCCGCTCGTCCCATGCCCCCGAGTCGAACCAGTGCAGGTTGTGGATCGACCAGTTCCAGTACCGCGCCTCGGGCTCGTCATGCTCGACGAGCAGCGCCTCGTCGGGACCGAGATCCCAGCAGCCGCCGCCGTAGGCGATGCTCGGCGCACCCCCGGGCGGGGTGTTCGGTGCGGTGAACGTGTTGTGCTCGAGCAGGTCGCGAGACGCAGCCACGTAGGCCGCCCAGTACCCGATCGACTGCTCGACCCATCGTGACGCCCGGTCGAGCGCCGCGCCGATGTCGTCGGGTGCCGGTGGCGGTGCGGGCGTGCCGGCAGTGTCGGTCCGCTCGATCGTGAAGGAGGCGACCGGGTCGTGGGCCCAGTCGTAGAGGTACTGGCGGATCAGCAGAAGCCGGGCGCCGGGCGATGACCGCAGGTGGTTGCCCCGCATTTCGTCGGGACCGATGACCAGCTCGAAGGTGCCGTCGTCGGTGGCCAGGTCGGTCAGGGCGACCTCGGCGAACACCTGGTTCTCGCCGAGGTGCATGTCGCCCTCGACGAGCGAGAACAGCGCCTCGTGCACGCCATCGACCCGGCCTCGCAGCACGCAGGTCGCGCCGGGATCGATGGCGCAACGCGAGTAGACGTTGTCGGGGTTGGGTGCTCCCCACTGCGACCATGGCAGCTCGTAGCGGTGCAGTCGCGGGCGGCGGGCGTCGGCGTGTTCGAGCTCACCCTGCAGGGCGAGACCGGCCTGACGGGCCAGGTGGCGGATTCCCTCGGCGCGACCGCGAGCGTCGGTCGGGAAGTCGTCGCCGGTCAATCGCTCCGAGAGGGTGGCGAGCGTCGACATCCATCGGGCCCAGGCCTCGCCGGCGGGATCGCTCATGGGGCTGTCTATCACCCGACTCGTCGGGGCCGGCGGCCGCGGATCGACGGCGAGGCGACGGATGCACCGGGCGGCCTGTCCCGCGGGTCGGCGATGCGGCGGGCGGATCGGCGGTCTGGTCAGCGGTGTCGGCGCGGCGCACCCCGACGGCGGGTCGGTGCCGCGGCCGCCGGGTCGAGTGGCCAGGCGTGCTTGGGGTAGCGGCCGGCCATGTCCTTGCGCACCTCGTTCCATGACCCGGCCCAGAACCCCGGCAGGTCGGCGGTGACCTGCACCGGGCGCCCGGCCGGTGAGAGCAGGTGCACCACCACGGCAACCCGTCCGTCGGCGATGGTCGGGTGGGTCGTCGTGCCGAACAGGTCCTGGACCCTAACCGACATGGCCGGGTCGTCGCCCGTGTAGTCGATCGGCACGTGGCGACCACTCGCCACCGTGACGGTGGTCGGCACGACCCGGTCGAGTTCGGCGAGGTGGTGGTGCCCCAGCCGGTCGCGCAGGGCTCGGGTGAGGTCGACCTGCTCGAGATCGGCCCGTCGGGTCGCACCGGTCAGGCGCGGCGCCAGCCAGTCGTCGAGCGATTGCAGGAGCGCGGCGTCGGACAGGTCGGGCCAGTCGTCGCCGAAGGCCCGTCGGGCGAAGCCGACCCGGGCTTGGAGCGCACGGCCCGCGTCGGTCCACCGGAGGACGTCGAGTTCGGTGACCCGTACCCGGTCGAGGAGGGCGGCGAGAGTCGCCTCGCCTGGCTCGGCCGGTCCCTCGCTCGAGGCCAGCACGAGCGCGCCCAGACGCCGCTCGACCCGCCGGCGCAGATCATCGCGAGCCGGATCCCAGGCCAGTCTCGACACCTGTTCGATCGAGTCGCCGGCCGCCAGTTCGACGTCGGACTGGTCGAGACCGGCGGCCAGGCGGACCCGATGAGCGGCCTCTCCCTGCCGCGGATTGCGACCCGCGCCTCCGCCGTACGAGTCGAGCTCGGCCACGACGAGGAAGGCCTCGCCGATGAGCGCGTCTCCGGAGGGAAGCCAGGCCCCCGACCCGTGGCGAAGGCGGAACTGGCCGTTGCCGCGAGCCTGGGCGAGGCGGTCGGGATAGGCGAGGGCGAGCACCGACCCGCACGCGGTCAGGTCATCGGTGCGACCAGCCTGCGCGTCGGCCTGGGCGTCGGCCCGCACATCGATCTTCGTCCGCCGGCCCAGCTCCTCGGCCCGGCGGCGAACGAGCTGCAGCGCGGACCGGTCGGCCGACGGGTGGGTGGCGTCGGGACGGGTGATCAGACGCACGCGCTCGGCGACATCGGCGGGGAGCTCATCGGGCCGACCACGCAGCACATCGCGCTCCTCGAGCAGCGCGGCCAGGGCGCAGGCCGTGGAGCCGAGCCCTCGATGGGTCGCCTCGGTGATCATGTGGGCGAGCCGGGGATGGACGGGCAGCGCGGCCATCGTGCGGCCGGCGGCCGTGACCCGATGCTCGGAGTCGATGGCCCCGAGCTCGACGAGCAGCAGGTGCGCTTCGTCGAGCGCGCCCGGGGGAGGAGGGTCGAGGAAGGCGAGATCGTCGGCACCGGTGCCCCACACCGCGAGCTCCAGCGCGAACCCGGCCAGGTCGACTGTGGCGATCTCCGGCGGAGCGAAGGCCGGGCGGCGGCCGTGCTCGGCCTCGGACCACAGCCGGTAGGCGACCCCCGGGGCGGTGCGCCCGGCCCGTCCCGAGCGCTGCTCGGCCGAAGCCCGGGAGTTCGCTCCCGTGTGCAGGCGTGTCAGCCCACCGCGGGCGTCGAAGCGGGGGCTACGCACCTGGCCGCTGTCGACCACGACTCGCACACCCTCGACGGTCAGGCTCGTCTCGGCGATGTCGGTGGCCAGGACGACCCGGCGCCTACCAGAAGGCGACGCGTCGAGTGCTGCATCCTGATCGGACCGTGAGAACGAGCCGGACAGCGGACGCACATCGACGTCGGGGGTAACGGACCCAACCAGGAGCGAACCCACCCGTCGGATGTCGGCGGCGCCGGCCAGGAACACGAGCACATCACCCGCATCGGCGCGCAGAGCCTGCAGGACAGCACTCGCCACTGCTTCGGCGGGCCGGTCACGAGGGTCCGACGGCCGCCAGCGGATCTCGACCGGGTGGGCCCGCCCCTCACTGGCGATGACCGGCGCCGGCGAGCCGTCACCACCGATGAGCGCGGCGACTCGCGTCGTGTCGAGCGTGGCCGACATGGCCAGGATGCGCAGGTCGGGCCGCAGGATGGCGCGAGCGTCGAGGGTCAGCGCCAGCGCCAGGTCGGACTGCAGGTTCCGTTCGTGGATCTCGTCGAACACCACCAGGCCCACCCCGGCGAGGGACGCATCATGCTGCAGACGTCGGGTGAGAATGCCCTCGGTCACCACTTCGATGCGCGTGCGGCGGCTCACGCGGCGCTCGTCGCGAGTGACGTAGCCGACCGTGTCGCCGACGTCTTCGCCGAGCAGGTCGGCCATACGGCGGGCGGCGGCCCGGGTGGCCAGCCGTCGGGGCTCGAGCACCACGATGCGCCCCCCGGCCAGCCAGGCCTCGTCGAGCAGGCGCAGCGGCACGATGGTGGTCTTGCCGGCGCCGGGCGGAGCCTGCAGCACCCCGTGGCCCGGTTCGACCAGCGCGGCTCGGACCTCGACGATGCACGCCTCGACCGGCAGGTCGGTCAACCGGGGGAGGGGAGCCACCCAGACAGTCTCGCCGCACTCGTCGGCGAGGCCATGGCGGCCAGCACATCGTCGACCAGTCGCACTTCGGCCGTCGGATGGCTGCGGTGGACGGCCGACGCAACGGACCACGACGTGAGCCGGCGGCTGCGCGTAGGTCCCGGTGGCGCGTCGGCCCCGGGTTCGATCTCACGGTTGGTCTTGAGCACGAGGCCATCGAGGCTGTCGGGGCCGAGCCAGGCGTCGTCGAGCCCGTCATCGGCGACGAGCGGGCCACGGCGCGTCGAGTCGTCGGCCAGGTCGCGTATCTTCCCCGCGCCCTGTCCGCCGATCGCATGCGCGACCTCTACGGCGCCAAGGACCGGATGTCTCTCATCCGGGCCCGGGCCGGCCATGTCAGCCGCGGCCTGCTGGCGCGCCGCCGCCGCGCCGACGAGTGAGCAGCCCGGATCTCGGGACACCGTAGCGGCGGCGCGACACCTGTCGTCGTGAAGCCGAGCCGTGATCAGTTGCCGTGATCGGTGTTGAGGGCCAGGACCTCGTCGAACCCTTCGCGCATGCAGGCGAGGAAGACGTCCGGGTCGGTGATGGCCCCGGT
>Ga0315292_10002268_pt1 | contig 10721 bp, 4 predicted proteins | sample YL17G13_0_MG_FD_204029 | JGI IMG/M metagenome (GOLD analysis project Ga0315292, IMG submission 204029) | Sediment microbial communities from Yellowstone Lake, YNP, Wyoming, USA - YL17G13_0 | ecosystem: Environmental > Aquatic > Freshwater > Lake > Sediment | place: USA: Wyoming | collected... | reverse complement strand
TATCGCCGTAATCTGTTGATTTGCAAATGCGACCACTTACCGTTCCAATGTAAATTGTTCCATTATGATTTATGTGGAGTGAACAAATAGAGGTGTCTGCCAAACCTTGGTTTATTTGCGACCAACTATCTCCATTATCGGTAGAACGAAAAATACCGTGGTCTAAGGTTCCAGCAATTATGTCTCCATTCTTACTAATGCTGATGGTTTTATTTGAAATATCGGTCATTTGTACCCATACGTCTCCATTATTGGTTGACCGAAATATACCTGTGGATGTCCCAGCAAAATAAATATTAGACTTAATTGCAATGCATGCAATTATTGAATCTGTGAGTCCATTAGATAACCTAAACCAATTATCGCCTTTGTCGGTTGAGATAAAAAGACCCCCACATGTACCAGCGTAGATATGTCCATCTGAATTTATTGCAAGAGAGAGAATTAATGTGTTGGTTATGCCATTGTTAGTTTGTAACCAAGTTTCTCCATGATCGGTAGAACGAGAAACCCCTTGTGGTATTGATCCGGCAAATATGTTTCCATTAGAATCGACTGCTAATGAATAAATTAGATTACTAAAACCAATATTGAGTTGCACCCAGCAAGGAGGATTAGCTATTGAGCGAAATATTGCACCATCGTAATTTGTATAGCCTGTTCCGGCGAAAATATATCCTTCATTATCGATAGTAAGTGATCGGACACATAAATTTGTTAAATCATGGTTAACTGTATTCCAATCATTATCATTGTTTGTTGATTGTAATACACCACCTAATGACGTTCCAGCGTATAAACATCCGTTTGTGTCCGTTGTAAGAGAATATACAATGCCACCTACTGGTCCATTGATGGGTTCCCAGAAATTATTTTGAGCAAAACAGAAATCAAATAATAATGTCCATGAAGATATTAATAATAAGGTCGATTCAATTATTTTCACATTATCCTCCTTGCTATAAATTATTTGATAAATAACATCTTGATGGTTTGAGTAAAATTGTTTGCGCTAATGTGGCATAAATAAATTCCGCTTGTTAAATCCATTACATCCCACTTAACCGCCTTAAATCCGGCAATCTGCCACTCATTAATTAACGTTGCTACCTCTTTTCCTTGGAGGTCATATACTTTCAGTGTTACCCAACTATTCGTAGGTAAAGAGTATTGTATAACTGTTGATGGATTAAATGGGTTGGGATAATTCTGTTGTAATGAAAATTCCTTTGGGATCTCCGTTGATGAAGCTGAAGCTAACCGAAGCTTGATTTCGGATTTTTGATTGTAGATTTCAGTTGTTCCGGTTTGGCTTAAACTAACTGCATGTCCACCAACAATCAACGAAGCTGCTTGTGTAACATCGATCATCTCGCACCGAATCGTGACTGGATATTTGCCAGAAGAAATGAGAATTGGATACTCCCTGGTCCCTTGTTCTGCTATCTCTAACATCCGCTGAGATGCAAACCGAACATCGAATTGTCCCTTTGGCGGTAGGGGGGGGAGTTCATACTTTTCGATGCGTAAGTCCCTACCATCAAATGTAAAATAGAGTTTTTGCTGATTATCGTCATTATCACTGATTATCAGTGTGTTCAGGGTTCGGTCAAAGAATTGATCTCCTGAATATTTTAACTGTGTGGTGTTGGTAGATAGAACAAGCAACCCATCAGTATTAACCTTCACCCAGTAACCAGAGCGTGGTTTGATCGTATCAGAAACGATATATCCACCTTTGTAAGCAAAATATTCTGATGTTACAATGCCCGATGGAATTTCAATGATATTGTTTGTTGCAACTTTGCTTGAGATTGAGCCAATCATATTCCAGCCGGCATTAACGTGCATTGTGTCGATAGTTATAGAATCACCGATGATAGGAATGATTTGGGGTGAGTTAAATTTTAACCAATAACCCATACCATTATACAAACTATCGGATTGCGTATAGGAGCTACTGTATTTGAATGCATCGGAGATCGCAGTTGGATAAAGCGTGGTCTTTCGTGGATCATCTACTTTTAAGTGGACAGAAATAAGATTCCATTCATCAAGGACATCCGGATTGAGAAGAATGCTGAATGGATTGCTACTGGAATCTGTAATTTGTTCATTTCCTACCTGACTAACTCGGACACGGGCGGTAGTAGTAGTTACCATTGGTAAAGGCCACAAGTAAAAATGTTGGGATGCTGGAACATTATCGGCAGTCAGGTTCCAGGTCGATCCATTATCGGTTGTAAATTCAAGTTTCAAAAAATCGATAAATTTATGTGACCACTGGATCGATTCGGAATCACCAGCCACCCATATCTCGTCGCCGTCCGGTATTTTGAGTTCAAGCGTCGGAATCCGGACGAGAGGTCTTTCATACACACCGTTACCGAATGTCGAAGCACGGAGCTTCCCGTTCGCTCGTGAAATAGTAAGATCTAAAACCATTGCTGGCGGCATTCCGATATTAAACTCTTCCCAGTTTGTTCCGCTATTGGATGAATGGAAAACACCAAGATCGGTTCCAACGTAAATATTTATAGGATCTTCCGGATCGATAGTGATTGCTTGATGTGGTATGTCAGGCAGGTTTGCCGAGATGTTCGTCCAGTTTTGTCCCATGTTCGTTGTTTTAAAAACGTGCGGCGTCCCATAACCCGAGTACGTTAGATATGCAATTGAGCTATTTGTCGGATCAAACTCTATGTCGGTAGGATAGCGGTTTGGCAAACTATCTGAAGTGTTCAAATTGTATGTCACATTTGTCCATACCTGTCCACCGTTAGAAGAAGAGAAAACTTCAAATATTGGAGATGCACCAAGTGCACCAGTTCCTGTTGCCGCGATGATAGTGTCAGGATTTGTCCTTGACACACCGATACAAGCTATGTTTGTGCCGTTGAGAGTTGTTTGTCCATCCGTTGAGAACCAGTTCCCGCCACCGTTAGTTGTTTTGTAAACATTTTTACTACCTGCATAAAGAATGCTTGGATTTGATGGTGCAATAACAAAAGGTGCAATAAAGTTTGTGTTGCCAGATCCTACCGGAAGGCCGTTCACTATATAATTCGCCCCATACCCGCCGTTAATTGATTTATAAAGAGCCAACCATTGCTCTTCAAAATACATAATATTTTTATTTGTTGGATCGATTGCACACCAGCCGCCGTCAGCACCCAGAATCTGTGCCCAATAACCTGAGCCGGAATATTTCAATGTACCGTTATCCTGCAATCCACCGATTGCGATTGTTGAATCATCAAATGCGTTTGCAAATCCCGGATAAAATTGCGTTGTGACCAAACCGTTGTTACAATCGATGAAAGTCTGTCCGCCATTTGTAGTTTTGTATACACCACCGTCGGTCCCGAAGTACATAACTCTGGGATTGGTTGGATCGAAGGCGATTGCATGTTGATCGACATGAACAGAACCAGAAGAGATTTTGTTCAGATTTTCACCTCCATTTGTTGATTTATAGATATCAATCCCTCCAGAGTACGCAGTATCAGGATTTGTTGGATGAACTGCTACAACATTTGCATACCAACCAAGATCACCCAAATAGTTGGTTGAATTAACTAAGGTCCAATTGATTCCATTATCTGTTGACTTATAAAGACCGTGTGCTTTTGATGTTGCTGCGTTAACAATACTGGCATATAAGATTGAGGGCTGTGATAATGAAATAGTAAGGGCGGTTTTTCCGAAGTCGGTCGCCGGCAATCCGGCTGTTAATTTAAACCACGAGCCACCTGCATTTGTTGTTTGATATAATCCCGGATTTGGTGATGAGTTCATATTGCCATGCGAAGAGAAGAGTGTTGAAGTATCATTCGGACTTATAACTACATCCATCGCCATCAGAATATTATTCGATTGAGTCCAAGAATTTCCACCATCTGAAGATTTATATACACCTTCGCTCGTTGCCGCATAAATAGTTTGGGTATTTTCTGGATTGATAACGATTTTTTGGACGGCTGTTATTTCAGGAAATGTCCAGATCAATCCGGTCTGCATCCAAGTTAATCCACCGTCGGTTGATTTCAATATTCCCATGCCATACGATGCTCTTGCACCCTGTGTTCCAATCAACGGGCGATAATACATGCTGATTTCACCAGTCCCCATGTAAATGATATTATGATTAGTAGGATCAAGCGTTAGCGCACTGACTGAGAGCGCATTGAAACCGGTGTTTATATAACTCCAGGCATTCGTTCCCACACCACCTGTCGTTGATTTCCATAAGCCACCACTTGCGGAACCAGCCCAGATGATATTTGGATTTGTTGGATCTACAACGAGAGCAAGAACTCTTCCAGCAATATTAAATGGACCAATAGAATGCCATCCAGAAGTGTTAATGCCATCCATTGATTGAATCCGTTCTTTCTTCATAGAAGTATTTAGGTAGCGTGCGGCTTTCTGAAAGCCATCATGCGGTATGAAATCGTACGGTAATGCGCGCTGAGCGTACCACCACTCAAAGCTTTCAAGTGCATCACTTTCTCCTCGTTCCTCACTTTCACCCAGCATCCTGATGTTCGGAGTTTGGTGAGAAGAAAAAAAGAATCCGATAATGAAAATAATGCAAATCGAAAATGTGTATGTGAAAACTCTTTTCATACCTATTGGATTGTAATGATTGACTACTATATAAATATATCCTGTTATTTTCCCAAAGTCAATTTCGATATTTTGCAAAATTCTGCTATTTTTGGTAATATCTAATACAATTTGTTAAATCAGAGCTTAAAAAATGATAGATACAAACCCATTAATTGAAAAAGAGCTAGAGACAGGTGTAGATGTTGCGATACAGGAGCCTGCAAAGGTAATTCTCTACAATGATGAAGTTCATACATTTGAAGAAGTGATAACCCAAATTATAAAAGCAACTCGCTGCGACTTAACTAAAGCTGAAGCTCTAACATGGGAAATTCATAACAGTGGAAAAGCAATCGTGTATCAAGGCGAAGTTCCTAAATGTGTTCAAGTGAGCGGAGTTTTAGAAGAGATTGAATTGATGACACAGATTGAGATATAGAATAAATGACATCAAAAGAAATTAGAAATAGTTTTTTAAAATTCTTTGAAGAACGCGGACATAAAATTGTTCCGAGTGCGTCTGTAATTCCATACGACGATCCGACATTGTTATTTACTAATGCAGGTATGAACCAGTTCAAGGATGTTTTTCTTGGAACCGGCAAGCGTGATTACACCCGGGCAGCCAATTCTCAAAAGTGTATCCGTGTGAGTGGAAAACATAATGATCTTGAAGAAGTGGGTCGCGATACGTATCACCATACATTTTTCGAGATGCTTGGCAACTGGTCGTTCGGCGACTACTATAAAAAGGAAGCAATCGAGTGGGCGTGGGAACTACTTACAAAAATTTGGGGACTTGATAAGAAGCGATTGTATGCAACCGTTTTCGAATCTGATGATGAATCAGAACAACTTTGGAAAAAAGTAACAGATATCGATTCATCGCATGTTATCCGTTTCGGTAAGAAGGATAATTTCTGGGAGATGGGCGAGACGGGACCGTGCGGACCGTGTTCTGAAATCCATGTTGATCTCACTGACGATCTCTCCGGTAGAAAGTTTGTTAACGCTGGTGATGCGCGAGTGATGGAAATTTGGAATCTCGTTTTTATCCAGTATAACCGTGATGATAAGGGAACACTAACGCCACTTCCTTCAAAGCATGTAGATACGGGAATGGGCTTCGAACGAATCTGTGCGGTGTTGCAAGGGAAGAAATCGAATTATGACACCGATGTTTTCATGCCGATAATAAATCGGATTTCTGAGATTGCCGGCCAACCATACAAAGCACAACTCAACGACCCGCTTGATATCGCTATGCGAGTTGTAGCTGATCATGCTCGTATGCTGTCATTCTCCATTGCAGATGGAGGAATACCATCCAACGAAGGTCGCGGATATGTAATACGCCGCATTCTTCGCCGAGGTGCGCGGTTTGGTCGCACTCTCGGACTTTACGAACCATTTCTTTACGAAGTTGTAAGTTCTGTTGTTGAATCAATGGGTGAGCAGTATCCTGAGATTAAAGCGAAGCAAAACCACATTGAGCGAGTGATAAAGGGAGAAGAGGAAAGTTTCAACCAGACGCTTGATCGTGGTCTTGAAATCTTCGAGGGTGTGATCGAGGAGATTGGTCACTCTAAAACTTTTCCGGGTGAAGATGCATTCAAGCTATATGATACTTTTGGTTTTCCGCTTGATCTGACTGAGATGATGGCGAAGGAGAGAGGATTGACGGTTGACAGTGGACGGTTTGTGGAATTGATGGAGGAACAACGAAAGCGTGGTCGAAAAAAAACAATTCATAAATTCCTTGATAAAATAATTTTACGCAAAGATGATCGGGCAGAAATCCCTCATGAAATTATATCCGGTAAATTATATATACAACGATCGAATTGGGCTGAAGCTGAAAAATGGTTGTTACGAGGGATAAATAGAGACAAAACGAATTATGAAGCATATTGGTTACTTGGCAATGTAATGATGCAGCAAGAAAAATTTAAGGCATCTGTTGAGGCATTTGATAATTCTCTCTCACTTAATGATAAATTTAAAGAGAAAATAGAGGAAGCAAAAAAATATATATGGGCAACAACCTTAAACAAAGGAGTGAAATTATATAACCAAAGTATCAGCGCATCACCCGACAGCTCAAAAATGTTGATAGAAAAAGCGATTGAAAGTTACGGACTTGCACTTGAAGTCAATCCCGACAGTGCTATTACGTATCAAAATCTGGCGGCTGCTTATCATACACAGGGCAACTTCGATGAAGAGATAAATACGTTGAAGCAAGCGCTCACACGCAAACAAACTGTGGCTGTTCACACATTGCTGATTAATGCTTATCTTCAGAAGGCACAAGCTGCCGAAGAAAAAAACGATAAACAAAGTGCATCTGAAAACTATAATAACGCTCTCACCGCAATATTAGAAGCACGCAAAACAGCACCTGAGGATGTTGAGTTGCTTGCCGCTATGATAGATATTCACGTTCGGCTTGGAAAAGCGAATGACGCAAAACCATACATCCGGGAAGCGATTGAAAAAGACCCGACCAATAAAGTGTATCAATACGATCTTGGCGTTCTCTTGATGCAAACAGATTCTCTTGATGAAGCGATTACACATTTTGAAAATGCTCTAAAGGTCGATCCGAAGTATGAGGTAGCGCTGCAAAATATTGGCGTTGCATATATGCGGGTCGGTGATAACTTGAAGCGGGCAGCACAAAATACCGATGTAAAAAAGATTGTTGATAAATCGTACATCGAGAATTTCAAGAAGGCAAGCGAATACTTTAAACGATTAGCCGATCTAAAACCGAACGATGTAAACGCTTTCGATCTCTTGGCTTCAGCTTATGCGAATTCAAACAGGGTAAAAGAAGCTAAAGGAGCGCTCAATAAAGCTGATGTATTAAGAAGAAAACCTAGTAAACAAGAAAAACAAGAAATAATTGATGAGATACCTGTAACTAAGCCAATTATTTCTCTCGATATTGAAGATTGGTTCGGTGATGGGAAATTTTCTCAAACAGGAAAATCAGATTTTCTGGGATATGAAAACAGAATCCATGAAGGAATAATAAAATTATTTCGCCCTTCCTATGATGGCTTTGAAATCATTTTAGATAAAACACCTTTTTATGTAGAGTCAGGAGGACAAATTAGTGATGAGGGTGTAATTAAATTCCCAGAAGGTGATTTTCCGGTAATTAATCTTTATAAGATTGATAATTTTATAGTACACCGAGTTAAAGGGGACATTCTGAAATCATTAAACAAAAATCTGATTGTTCTAGCTAAGGTAGATGAAAAAAGAAGGATCAACATTGAACGCAACCACACAGCAACACATCTTTTGCACGAAGCGTTACGAATGACACTCGGTGAACATCTCCATCAGCAAGGTTCGCTGGTTGCACCGGATAGATTACGTTTTGACTTTAATCACTTTGAGAAAATTACTCCCGATCAAATCCGAAAGATTGAAGATATCGTCAATGAAAAGATTGTCGCAGATCTCCCTGTAATCGCGGAGAGCGATCCCAACAAATGGATCACCATCGAACACGCAAAGAAGGAGCATCCGAAACTAAAAATGTTTTTCGGTGAAAAGTATGGAGATAAGGTCCGTGTTGTTGAGGTGAAAGATTTCACATGGGAGCTCTGCGGCGGCACGCATGTTAAGAACACGAAAGATATCCAACTCTTCAAAATTATTTCGGAAGCAAGTATCGCAAGTGGTATCCGTCGAATTGAGGCGGTTACCGGCGAAGGACTCAATCAGCATATCCAAAAACTTATCAGCAAAGTTGGGGAGATGGACACTCAAATTGAGAAACTAATTCTCGAAAAAGAGGAGTTGGAGAAACAACTCGGTCAGTTTACGAAAGTTGAACAATCGGTACGACCTTCACTCGGTAAAATTACTCTAACCGATACGATTAATGGAAAAGTAATAGACCAAGTCGAGCGAGCAATTCAGGAAAGGGAAACGGTAATTGAGAATGTCTCCAACTCTACAATCGATCTGAAGAAACAGCTTAGCAAGTATCGTATAAAAGAAGTATCTTTAGGAATCGAAACTCTAATTGAACGTGCTCAGATCCTTGAAGGAATCAAGATAGTATCCGGCAAAGTGGACGTTCAAAGTGTTGATGAGCTTCAAAGTTTAGGTGATACGCTTCGCTCGAAACTTGGATCAGGTGTGGGTGTACTTAGTGCAGTGATGAACGAAAAAGTATCACTTGTTTGTGTTGTTACTGATGATCTTATTAAGAATAAAAAGCTACAAGCTGGCAAGATCGTTGGAGAAATTGCAAAACTCGTTGGCGGCGGTGGCGGCGGACGTCCGCATCTTGCAACTGCCGGCGGTAAGGATGTTGCGAAACTGGATGAGGCGCTAAAAGAAGTTGTAATGATTGTGAAGAATCTTTTGATATGATCGTCATTTGTTGTTTGTTCTTTGTACTTGGTAATTATTAAATATTTATAGTAAACGATTTTTTTATTTTTTAATTTTTCCTTTTGAATTGATATGGCACATTTACCTTTAACACTTCTCCATCGGCAGAAATATATTCAGGATCAGCTGAATGAAAGCGCCGAGACGAAAAAGAAAATATTCGATGTATGTGCGGGCGATATCCTGAAGGCAGTTGATGCTATGATGAAAGCATTCAACGAGAAAAAGAAAGTATTGATCTGCGGCAATGGCGGCAGTGCAGCAGATGCACAGCACATCGCTACTGAGCTTGTCATCAGAATGAACAAGCCAAATAGACCTCCGCTCGCAGCAATAGCGCTGACTACAGATAGCTCAATGCTAACCGCCGGTGGAAATGATATCGGTTTCGAAAATGTTTTTGCACGACAAGTTGAAGCGCTAGGAAACAACGGGGATGTACTCATTGCCATCAGCACAAGTGGAAAATCAGAGAATGTAAATCGTGCCATTAACGAGGCGAAGAAACGCGGAATGACCGTCGTCGGTTTACTTGGAAAAGATGGTGGATCATCAAAGGGCATAGTTGATATTCCTATAGTTATCCCATCGAACGACACGCAACGGATACAGGAAGGGCATATTACTGTGGCGCACATTATCTGTGGTATTTTAGAAAACGAAATGTTTGGATAGAGACTTGCCACGCCCTCGCCGAAACGATTTTCTTATTCCAACGCTTGTAGTCTTATTCGATGTAATAGCAATCGAATTTTCTTTTCTTTTTTCCTATTGGCTCCGGTTTGGAACCTCATTCCTGAATTTTCTTCCCTTAACCGAAGCAACACCACCGCTTGATGCTTATATCTATGGTTCGTTTGTGATCATACCAATTTGGCTGATCTTTTTTAATTCCCGAAAGATGTACGGTTCCCGCCGAAATGTAGCGCTTTCAGATGATTTTTATTCCATCGTAAAATTAGTAACAGTTGGAATGCTTGTAGTCATGAGTGCGGCTTTTTTCTATCGTGCATTTTCTTACTCTCGTATCGTTTTTGGATTACTCTGGGTTACAACTATTGTTACAATTTTCATTGGTAGATTTTTTCTTTTGCGGATTGAAAGGGCAATTTACGCCCAAGGTCGGGAACTACGAAATGCTGTTATCATCGGTAACAACGAAACAGCAAATCGAATTTTCAATTCGTTGCACAATCACCCGTTACTTGGTTACAGATTATTGGGTTATTTTGCAGATTCAGAAGTGGAAAAATCTTTGCAACTATCTCAATTAAAATGGCTCGGAACACTCACGGAGGTTCCAGATAGGTTGGAAAGTGAACGCATCGAACTCGCAATGATTGCGCTGAATTATGATGAGCACCCGAAGCTTTATAAGCTTGTTCAGGAATGCGAAGGTGTGAACGTTGAGTTCATGATGGTGCCTGATCTACTTGAGATAATGACAGGGGGAATGATAGTAAAGGAAGTCGAAGGTATACCGTTCATCAAAATCAAAGGCGTGCCGATGACAACTTGGGGTAGACTATCGAAACGCACTTTTGATATTGTTTTTTCATCGCTATTTCTGCTGTTATCTTTCCCACTTTTGTTAATCATCGTAATTGCAATCAAACTTGGCTCAAAGGGTCATGTATTTTTCATTCAAGATAGAGTTGGACTTGATGGGAAGCATTTTCAAATGATAAAAT
>Ga0315292_10002261_pt1 | contig 10736 bp, 9 predicted proteins | sample YL17G13_0_MG_FD_204029 | JGI IMG/M metagenome (GOLD analysis project Ga0315292, IMG submission 204029) | Sediment microbial communities from Yellowstone Lake, YNP, Wyoming, USA - YL17G13_0 | ecosystem: Environmental > Aquatic > Freshwater > Lake > Sediment | place: USA: Wyoming | collected... | reverse complement strand
TGTTGCCTGAGATGAATGCGGGGGGAGCTAGAGGGTCGGTGGGGTTGCCGGATTGGCTGATTTGAAAGTAGCCAAGCGCTGGTTGCACCCATTGAATAGACGGAACATACAGGCTAGTGACGATGGTCAACTCGTCGCGCTTGGACCAATATGCAACATCTTTCGGTACCATCGAACGGTAGTTTATTTCGAACCCGTAAAAGCTTTGGTAGGAAAACGCCAGACGACTGTCGCTCCCCGTGAGCTTGATCTTGTTGCGTCTCGCCTCGGTTCCGCTTAATTCACTTGCCGATACATCTGAGTACGTCGCTTGGACTGTGGATACTGATAGGAGTAGTTTAGGCACAATGGCCACCCCGGGGCCTCCTGCCCCTCCGCCGGTCGACCCAGCATCATCCGCATTAGCGGTCTTTGCATGAATCATCATGAGCGCGGCCAAAGATAAGGCGACGCAATTCAGCATTCGGCTGGTCAAAGTGTACTTTCCTTTCGAGGCCAATCAAACCAGGTCAGAGCCAAAATGAGACCATGCCATAAGTCGACCGCTGTATGCTCTTAAGCACGAGCATCCCCTCACCACTTGGTGCTGGTTGCTGACCGCTGTAACGGTTCATCGAGTAGCCTAAGGTCAGATCTGTATGCACAGGACCGTAAACAAAGGTTGTTCCAAGAATTGCCTCTGCCTCGTAGCCAGTGCTTTTGCCGCTAGGATTTAGCAAATGTGCTTTCACACCGGTGAAAAGTCCAAGGCTATGTCCTATGATCCAAAAGTTGTGGATGTAATCTACGCCAACTAGCAAGGCGATGACATCTACCGCGGTAACGTCTGGGAGATCAGGGGAGCTGATGATCAGTTCGTTCCAGCTCCGGTAAACCCCTATGACAGGAGTGACTGGCCATGTAGTGCTGGGCATTGCACCGAAAAGGATCGAGTAGGTTCTCTGCAACTTCCACCAAGCCTGGTCGGTAAGGTCTTCGCGATATTCGGTACGGAAATAGCTGTAACTAGGTCCATCCTGCCCTTGCGTCAGGACGGTGTAGGCTTCGACCGCGGCACGCTTACCGACCATGCTGACTTTTTTCACAGACTGCCGCAACTTTGACGCGTCGTTCGCTTGGTTATTTGAGTATGTACTCTTCGCGCTCCCATATGAGAGCCGGACTGGCAACTCCGGGTCGACTATACTGTTGTCCACGGACGGCTGGTCACCCGGTTTCAGCTCATCGACCTGATGCAGGCGGCAGGACACCATGGCTGATCCTGCAACTAGCATGCAGAGTGAGAGGCAAATACGCCCAGCCGCTGGAGCGGCAAGAGCCTGAGGATTTTTTTTAAACATGCCTGGATCTTATCATGGGATGGGCGGGAAGGGAAAATTAACCCCTAGATGCCGTAGGGCTCCAGAATTACGAACTTAAATGACACCCTTTTGCTTGCGCGAAGCCGCCGCTATGGGGCCTCGGTCAGCGTGGTTGGCGGCACTACCAACACGGTCTTTGGCGAGCTGCTCAAGGGACGTGACTCTGGTAACCGCCCATTAGAGGCGCAGCAAAGCCCAATATGCGCCCATAGTGCCGCCTTCATAAGGTAGCTGGCCTTGCCAATAGGCCCACATCAGACGTAGGGATACGAGTACCAACCCAACGTATACGATAGGTATAAATCGCCGCCAAAACACCCCCCCTCAGGCCGGCCAACGCCACAACCGTCGGCACATAAAATAAAGGCGCTACCTCCACAAACCCCCGATGACCAAAGCTGCCCCCCAACCACCAAGTGTGCCAGAAGCCGTAAATCGTGGCTAAGGCCCCTACCACCAACAGCGTGGGCATAAGAGAAACCCTGGCAGCCTTAACAACTGCAGCGTTGAGGATCACGAGTAGGAGTGCAGGGTAATAAGTGAATAAACCCTTTTTATAAGAAAACAGGACAGACCACTGCTGTGGTTGATCCCATAAAAATCCCTCGTCGACATAGGAAGATAGGACGAGGGTTCCCGTTGCGTGGCTGTTATAGAGCAATTGAATGGCCTCGCCAAGGATGGTCCCCAGTCCAAGACAAAGCAAAGGCCCAATGAGCTTGCCGAGGCGACCTGCACTGTAGGCCCATAAAATTCCGAGCAGTCCACTGCCAGCAATCAGAAATACGTTGGTGTTGCGAGTCAACATCATCATCACACCTGTGATCATCAGTAGAGCACCGACCGACGCCTTTTGTCTGCTGGAGGCCGCAGTCTGCGCCGCATAATTGATACCCCAGATCAGCACCGACGCCCAGAATGCTGAATATGCGTGAGAAAACCCTGCATCAAAGGTGCTGTAATGAAACCATCCGGTGCCTAGAGCTACGACCAAGAGGGCAAAATTCGGGGCAAAGCCGTGGTAGCCGCGGCGCGCGGTGGTATCTAGCAGCAACCAGCCACTAAATAATAAGAGTGCTCCTGCAAACCAATGAACAAACTGTTCTTCAACCTCGCTAAAGTGCTTGGGCGTCTGGGGATCGACGAAGGGCCAAATGAATGGATAGCGCAGCAAGCCAGTGCCCATCGACCATTTATTCACACACTGACCGGTTTGCTTCTGCAGCGAGCAGCCAAAGTCGTCGTACGCACCCTGGTTGGCGACAAAGCTGTAATCCCCGCTCTTAAAGGCTTTGGTCCACATGTGGTAACCCACGCCATCAGAGCGAATCGGTGGCGACGCAGTGTAAGGTCTGGCCCAGGAGGCCCAGCACCAAAGAGCCAGAAGGACGCCAAGAGAGCTATATCTGATCATCTACGGTGCACCACCTGTGTTGCTCGCTCTTAAACTCAATGCGGTGGCCTCTTGTCCAATCGTTGCAAGGCATAAAATATTAGTCTCTTGCCGACTGCACTGGAGTCCTCGAAAACATAATCAAAGCCGTCGAAGCTAATCGAGCCGCCAGGGATTTTAATGTGAGGATCAGGCATATTAACATAACCTATTCGATCACTCCCGCGGACCATTTCTGAATAATGTGGGGAATATAGGGTGTCGACCTGTTGCATAACAATCCGCTCGTCGGTCATAAGATTGACAGCATAGGTCGACCAGTAATTTCCATAACCGCGGCTTAACTTGTGGGAGTCTAGGGTAACAATAAGATTCTCTAAGAACCGCCTTTCATCTCCTGACTCCCTTAGCGCTTCTTTGATCGACCTGGCATTGTTCGCGAGTAACAGTCCTAACATCAGCAGTGGAAGCATCCTGCCGGATCCCCTTGGCCAATGGCGCCATAGAGTTACGACCGGATTTGCGATCATCAATGCATAAATGACCACTAGCGAAATGACCCAGCGCCCATGCTCTATACCACCAACCTGGGCCGAGCTAAGAATAGCGCCCACCGCCGCTAGAGGCAAGAAAAGTAAAACTCCCTCACCCACCGTTTTTTCTTCAAGAGGACGCCGGCTACGCAACCCTTGCCACACCGCTTTTGTGACCTGGATGCTAAACAAGAGCGTCGCGTCGCCAAATAAACTTACAATCAGTAGGTTCACAGCTGGTGAACCCGTGAGATTGAGAAATCTGTGATGCACTTGCATCAAAATATCCCAGCGAAATCTGACATCAGCAAAGCCGCCGCCGAGCTGCGGCAGTCGCGAGCCGGGTCCAATTACGATGTAGCTATCGTAAAGGGAGAGGGAATATCCCTATGTTGCCGGCGGCTCCATACCCAAGGATTGGAGCTGGCTACGCAAGATGAATTCCTTTGGCGGCAACATTGTCGCCCACTATCTGGCCGGCATCAGCCATGTGCATGACTGCACCGCTGACTTTCGCTGCATTCGCGCAGACCTGCTCAGGCGCATCGATCTGAGCTCGATCAAGGCCGAGGGCTATGGGTTTCAGGTGACGCTGCTCCATGCGGCGTTCGGCGACCGAGCGCGGATCGCCGAGATCCCCGTGCATTTTGCCGACCGCACCCGTGGCAACTCCAAGCTCGGACTGCGGGACATCCTAGAATTTATGGCCAATGCCGCCGCGATCCGGATGATGAGTATGCATACCTTTTTCCGCATCTGTGTCGTCGGCGTCTCCGGCGTAGCGGTCAATCTTGGCTTGCTAAACTTGCTGCTCTCCCGCGGTCTGCACAAGTACCTTGCCTCGCCTTTAGCGGTGGAGGGCTCGATCCTGTGGAGCATCTTCCTCAACTACAAATGGACCTCTGCCGAGCGAGCAAGGGCAGGTTCAAGCTCCAGGGATTGCGCGTTAATGCCGTGTCGCTCCTGTCCCGGGTGATCAGCTTTAGCTGTTTTTATCTGCTCAACGAGGTGCTGAGCGTTGCCTCGCCCATGGTAGCCCAGAGGGCGGCGATCATTCCTGCGACTTTGGTCAAATACTTTTCGAACTCATACTGGACCTTTGCCAATCACCGCGAGGGGCGTGCGGTTCGTTGCCGGTGCGGTCCAACTAGTCCACCTTACGTCGGCCTAGATGTCTTCCCGTTCTCTTTTGCCGAGGGCGCCATACGACTACTAATCACTGCATGCATAGAATTGCACGGCATAGCGATACCGCCGTAGGCCAGAGGGCTTGACGTCACGTAGCAAGGTGCGGTGAGGGCAGTATTCGCGAAAGTTCTCCTCTTTGATATGCCGGGTGTCGACTAGGAAGATGTGCTGACAAGCGGCGCGAATGGCTGCGCTGTCATGCAAATCTAGGTTTTGCGAATAATTGCCAATGAGCCGCCAGTTGACGTCTACAGTCTTAGGCAAGATTCGATTCAGGGCCATGATCGCTGTCAAGTCGCCGCCATGGCCAACTAAACAATCATGTTCGCTAGAGAACGTGGGAAGACTGTCCTGAAGGTGCCCTAGTGGCGTGGTAAACCACAGGCTGAAAACCAAATAGACCGCTAATGCAGCAACTCGCAGTCCGATCAGCGCTCGATTCAGATAAAACTGCGGCGTGGCGATGAGCAGAAAAGCCAGGGGGAATGTCATCGGTAAGGCATATCTACGCGCGGCATACATGTCGAGGGAGAGGCTGCTGAAGACCAGGATTGCGAGGTTGACGATGCAGATCGCCGTAAACGGCAGGTAGTCGCGTCGGCTGAGGATCGGCTTCCATGTGAATCTGACAAGGGCGATGAGGGCTGCAACGGAGAGGACGTTGAGGGTCAGCGAGCTGTCGTTATGGCCAGTCGAAAACCACAGCGCATGTTCGGTCTCCGTGACCCCATACGGGAGGGTTCCCAGATAGGTTCCGAGTTGGGTGATGGTTGCTTTGAAATTGCTTAGGCTGCGACTCCAAGAAAAGTTGCTGCCGCCACCATAGATCGACAGGGCACTCAGCGGAATGACCGTCAATTCGACCGCCGCTCCACCCAGCATGCCAAGCGCTAAGACGCAGCCATTGCGAAAATTCTTCTTAATGCTGGTGAGAGCTAAACACAAAGCGAGTCCAGCGATGGGGACGAGGTTCAGCCGATTGATCTCGATGGAAAGTCCAAGCAGCACGCCGGCAGCCAGGATGGTCCACCAGCGCAGCTGGCGCAGGCGGAAGCCAAGAAAAATGCACAGACCAGAGACCAGTGGGAGAAATGAGTAGCCGGTGCCGATGCCGAAAGAATATTTTTGCAGGCTCGGAGGGCTAAAACCCAAGATCAAGAACGCTAAGATAAAGCGGCCGCGTTGCGCCCAGGTGTTGCGCCCGTGGTCGGCGTCATAGCCCAGCAAGGCGGCATAGACTAGGGTCGCACCAGCGCAGTAAAACAAGGTCGCTAGGGTCGTTGCCAGCCACAAGGGTATCGGGCTGAGGCTGAGCAGTTTGCCGAGCTTGGCCAGCAACCAAATCTCGTAGGTGCCCATGTACTGCTGGCCCCAGAAAAAGGCCTTGGCCGGGGTATGGTCCCAGTCATTGGCCATCAACAGGGTGACCGTGGTGTCACCGTCGATATGGTAGTCGAAGGAGGCAAAAGCCAGAATGAGCCTGGTCAAGCATAGGCTGACAAAAAACCAAAACCACAACGGGACGGACTTGAAGGTGCTGGTCATCGGGCTAGTCAGTGTGGCTTTGGTTGAGTTCAGAGCCAATGCCCGCTGCTAGGTAGGTAACGCTTTGGTAGATCTGGCCCAAAGCAGGAGACCGGTTTGACGAAGAAATTAAAGTGGATGATGTGCCTAAGCGCAGCAATGCCATCCTTCCAGGAAATCTTCTTACCTTGCAGGTAGTTTCGCGGGTAGTAGGACACCGGAAGCTCGATGATGCGGAGCTTCAGCCTGGCGATTTTAGCCGTGATTTCTGGTTCAAACCCGAAGCGGCGGGAGTCGAGGTAAACATTTGCCAGGATGTCGCGGCGGAAGAATTTGTAGCAGGTTTCCATGTCGGTCAAATAGAGGCCGCAGCTGAAATTGCTTAGGATCGTCAAGGCCCGATTGATCAGGTAGTGGAAGGTCCGATGCACCTGCTCCCCCGACTTTTTAAAGCGGGAGCCATAGACGACGTCGGCTCGGTCATCCAACAGGGGTTGAATCAACGCCGGAATGTCGCGTAGATCATACTCAAAGTCGGCGTCCTGGACGCCCATGATGTCTCCCGTCGCGCGGGCGATGCCAACCTTGATGGCTGCGCCTTTACCCTGGTTGACGGCTTGATGAATGATGCGGTGAGCCGAGCGAAAGGCAAAGCTATCGAGAATCGCCGCCGAGCCATCGGTCGAACAGTCATTGACGATGACCAATTCCTTTTCAACCTGCAGCTTTAAATCATCGACCCGCTGAAGAAATTCCTTCAGGTGCTGGGCTTCGTTGTACACCGGAATAATCAGACTAACCTTCATCAGCCTTAGCCCTATCTATAGAAAGCGGTCATCAAATCACTCAGGTTAGCGACGATCTAATAACATTTTCAGGCCTTGGTCAAGGCGCTAAGGCGTCAATGAATCGGGCTTTGGCGGTCTTTGCCGGCGTTTAGCCAGCCAAGTGCGGATCTGCCGGTATGAGGTGACGGCGGCAACTAGTCCATAGACACTGCCGCCAACGGCCAATTTGATCAACAAATGCTTGGCTTCCAGCGCCAGCAAGGCTCCCGCCATCAAGCACGAAGCTGCAAGCCACGGCAACGCGAGCAGGAAGATGCGTTTGCTCCGAATGAAATCGGCGGCACCCATGACGATGAGGACAGCGGTCAGAGTTTTTATGAGAAGCACGCCGAGCGCGGCGCCGGTCAGGCCCCAGCGAACGATCAGCGAGGATTCCATGGCCAAGCCTGCGGCCGCAGCTGTCGCCAGAGCGAAGTTGACATACCAAATGCGACCTCGGGTGATCAACGCTTGAATGCCAACGATGGTAGCGATCGCTTGCGGCACCAAGGCCAAGCACAACAGCGCAAAGGGGTAGCCAACTTGGCGGTAGGATGCGTCGTAGATGAGGTTAAGCAGGTCGCCTGCGGTGAAGCAGGCGCCGACAGCCACCGGAATGGTGGCAAAGAAGACGACAGAGAGCGCTGCCTCGGTCTGCTTAGAGAAGGCTTTTAGGTCACGGATACTGAGCATCTCCGCGGCAAATGCCAAGGTGAGGGCTGGGATCAATGCCTGGATTGAGTAGTAAATGCGGCTGGCCCCGCCGTACAGTCCGACGGCCTCGGGGGCTAACTTGGCTTCGACAAAGAAGTAGTCAAAGCGCTCCGTCCAATAGGTCAAGATGACAAAAACGCCAAACGGCAGCAGAATCTTGTAGAGCTGCCCTAGCTGCTGCAACGTCGGCAGGCTTGGGCGCCACTTCTTCACGCCGATATAAAAGGTCGCAAACGAGACGGCTGAATTTGCGCCTGCGACCAACACTGCAAACATCGTGGCGTCGGAGCTGTCCTGCACGAGCAGCATCAGCATGGCCAGGACCAAGCATTTACTCAGCACATTGAGCAGGCCAAGGCGCCACAGTGATTTGGTGCCGACTTGGATATAGGCCATATCACCAACCGTCGACAGCATCATGAAGCTAAGCGCCATGACGCTGTGTTCGTAGTCGGCATAGTAGGTTCGCACAGCAAAAAACAGGATCAGGGCAGCGACCACGGCATTGATGAGGCGAACCGTGAGGATGCCTCCGAGCAAGGAGCGCATCCTGGGGCGATCCTCACTGCCCTGGCCGACCTGGATCTGGCCATAGGCGGAGCTGCCGATCTCGATGCCGGCACCGGACCAATCGACTAGCGAAATCGCAAACAGGGCATGACCAAAGGCGACAGTGCCGATCTTTCGCTGTGCATAAGCGTAGGCGATGATCGGAAACAGCTTACTAAACAGCTGGGCCCCGAGGTTCGCGCTGAGGTTGATGGCGATGCGCCGCTGGCTCAATAGATCCTCTTTTTCCCGGGAAGCCCCAAGCCTAGCATAGTTGCAAACATATCATGTAGTTCAGGGTGATCACGAGGCGCGGCCTGGCCTGTCGCTGCGGACCGTAGTAAAGAAGCTATCGCCAGACCTTTTGGCTTAGCGCCGTACCCGCTCTTTTGGCCCAGGCTAGGATCTACAAGAATGATCTATGTTGACGCAAATGCTACTTATCCGGTGACGCCTAGGCACTATATGGACGTCGCGGCACTGCTGCAACAGGTCGATGGCAATCCCTCCTCGATCCATGCGCCGGGCCGCAATGCAAAGGTGGCACTGGAACATGCCAGAGGTAGTCTGGCGCAACTACTCGGAGCCAGGTCATTAGAGGTGGTGTTCACTTCCGGTGCCACCGAGGCGAACAACCTCGCCCTGCAAGGATTGATTGGCAGGGCTGCATTGAGTCAGGCGGAGCGCCCACCGCGGTTGATGGTCACTGCGGCTGAGCATTCTTCGGTCATGGACACAGCGCAGACCCTTCAAGGCCGGGGCCTTTGTCGCCTCGAGATCGCACCGGTGTTGGCAAGTGGGGAGGTCGATGGCGAAGCGTTGTTGGCGCTGATTGGTCCAGACACCGCGGGCGTCGCGATGATGCATGCCAACAATGAGACCGGTGCCGTGAGTGACGTCCGAGGATTGACGCAGCGGATCAAAGCGATCAACCCTGCCATTCACGTCCATGTCGATGCGGTGCAGATGCTCGGCAAGGCAGACCTGACTTGGTACGGCACCAGCGGTATCGATAGTGCCGCATTCTCAGCGCACAAGATTGGCGCATATAAGGGAATCGGGGCGTTGTTTTTGAAAGCAGGCGCCAAGCTGTTGCCCCTGTCGATCGGTGGTGGACAGGAGCGCGGTCGGCGTCCTGGCACCGAGAATATGCCCGGCATCGTCTCGTTTGGTCTACGTTGCCAGGAGATTCAAGGTCGTCACGGCGAGGTCTGCGCGTCGATGCGCCTTCTGCGCGATGCATGGCGACTGGCGGTCGAGGCGGTGCCTGGTGCAGTGGTGCATGCACCGAGTGTGTTCACCGATGACCATAGCCTGCCGAACACCGTGAACTTCCATATCGAGGGGGTCAGTGGCGATGATCTTTTGCTCAATTTCGATTTGGCCGGCGTCCACGCCTCGAGCGGCAGTGCCTGCTCGTCGAGCGTGGCGCGGCCAAGTCATGTGCTGTTGGCGATGGGCTACAGCGACTGGGTTGCGCTGAACTCGGTGCGGGTGAGCTTTGGACCGGATGGCACCGTCGCTGATGTGGCGCGAATGGCCGAGGTGCTGCGTGAAGTCGTTGCGAGGGTTCGGCGGGGATAAAGTCGGTGATAAAATGTTTGGCTTATTTTATTAGAATCGTCATGATTTTAATATACCGATACCAGGCTCGCTTTTAATCTAGCCCTAGCTAAATCCTCTAAGCGCCATAAAATCATAGAGGAAACTGCCTCTCTCGCAGCTTGCGCTAAAGTTCTTTGGCGACTTACCGAAGAGTCCTTTGTTGGAGTTGAACTGGTCATTGAGCAAGCGGTCAACGCAGGTTGGCAAGCACCCAATGACATGCAGCTCCAGCAAGGAGGAACCCACCCCATGCAAGTTTGTTTGTCGCTAAAGGAGGTCGTGCGAGTGAAGCCACCACTAGAGAAAAGAGGTACTCTTCACCCGTTTTGAGTCCTGGCAACCGACATGCTCATGTCTGGTTAGACCAACCCCGTTTCTTCAGTAGACAGGTCACCCTGTGTGACCCATGCCCCAGGCGCCGATTCAGTGTAGACGACTCCCTCGAGGAACCAATCGTCGGCACTTAATCGGCGCCCCTCATTTTGGCCAAAAAAAAGGCGCCCGAAGGCGCCTTAAAAGAAAAAATGCGTCAGTTGTCGGTGAAATAGTCGGTGCGCTCGGCTTGCTGCTGCATGATGATCGTCACCGGTACGGCTAGTTTGCTACTGGCATCCGCTGCGGTGCCGGTGACCGAAAGCGCGCCGATGACGATCTTGCCGTAGTGGTGAACCGTGGCGCCCGAGACGGTCTTGGTCACGAGGATATCGAAGACCTGGTAGCCGTAGATTGGATACAGGGTGCCAGCTCCGTCATAAACGGTGGTGGTGCGAATCGCCTGATCGCCCTCGACGCCCGGAGCCGTCGTGTTGGCATTGCTGGTCGTCGCGTCAAGGGTCAACCGGGGGCCCCGAGGCAGGATCTGAATGGATCCACCGGTGGGCACAGAGAGGAAGGCTCGCCCTGGATAGCTATCAACGCCAGATCTGCCGATGTAGATGCCATCGTCGGTGCTTACGGTCGAAGTGTTTAGACTATTGGCTTTGCACAGGGTGGTGCACGTCGCAGTGCTGGTGGTGACGGTTTTATCGTAAACCGTAATCGG
>Ga0315292_10002260_pt1 | contig 10739 bp, 8 predicted proteins | sample YL17G13_0_MG_FD_204029 | JGI IMG/M metagenome (GOLD analysis project Ga0315292, IMG submission 204029) | Sediment microbial communities from Yellowstone Lake, YNP, Wyoming, USA - YL17G13_0 | ecosystem: Environmental > Aquatic > Freshwater > Lake > Sediment | place: USA: Wyoming | collected... | reverse complement strand
CAATCAAAGTATCGGTGCTGGTTGGCAAAGTCAGAGTGCCGGTGTTAACGATCGTTCCGATCAAAGGAGCACTGAGTGTTTTATTCGTCAGAGTCTCCGTTGCAGTTTCAGTGACGACCACACCGGAGGCTGGGAAGGTCGCGGTTGAGTTGACACCCGTACCACCGTTGGCAGTGGACAGTGTACCTGACGTAATGCTCGCCGCAGAAAGAGCTGGAATATCTGAAGCCGCCAGCGAAGCACCAGCGGTCACTCGGCCCTTGGCGTCTACGGTGACTTTGGCATAGGACCCAGCAGAGACCCCAGTCGGCGCTAGCGTCGCAGCTGCTGCACCAGGACCGGTTGCGGTCAAGTCACCGCTAAGAGCCGTAATATAGTTGCCCGCAGCTTGTTTAGCACCAAAGGCCGCGTAGTCCGTGTTGGAAATCAAACCGCCGGTGACCCCGGCAGCTGAGGCCTGCGGAATACTCAGCGTATGAACGTTGCTGCCGGAGTTCATCGCCGGCGCCGTGCCTGTAGCGGTAACGGCAAAGGTCTGGGTACTGCCCGACTGTCCACCAAGGCTGGTGAGTCCAGCGCCCGAGATTCCCAGTGCTTGTACTGCGGAACCATCCCAGTACTTCATTTGATTGGTGGCAGTGTTGAACCAAATCTTGCCCTTATCGGCGGGAGCGAGACCAGCAGGGTCAACGCCGTAGGTACCGAGATTTAACGTTTTGGACGCGGCCAATGCCATGTTACCGATGCTGCTTAGGTCCTGGGTACCGACATTCCACGGACCAGTCAGTGGTGTGCTGCCGTCTTTTTTCACCATCAAGGAGGGATCAGCCGATGCTGAAATCGTGATGGTCCCGGAAGAGTTCGCGACGCTTAGACCGGTGCCACCGATGATGTTCGACAGCGTATAGCCGGTGCCGTTACCGACGAGGATTTGCCCGTTGGTGGGTGTCGCAACTAAACCGGTACCACCATTAGCAAGCGCTAGCGTGCCGCTGATCGCGCCCGCTTGAGTTAAATCAATGGAGCCAAAGGCAGGCACACCGCCGCCATTGGGGATGCGTAACACTTGGGCGGAGGTACCAGCTGCGGTGGACAGAAGGTTGCTACCGCTGTTGCCTAAAATAACACCGTTGTTCGTAAAGGTCGTCGATCCGGTACCGCCGTTGCCCACTGGCAAGGTGCCGGTCACTAATGCGACAGGCACTGCTGGGAGATCTGCACTGCTCAGCGTGGTCCCCGCAGTGACGCGACCCTTGGTATCGACCGTGAGTTTGGTGTAGGTGTTGGCGGCCACACCGGTCGTCGTGAGCGTGGGGTTTGGAAAGCTGCCTGCCAAATCGCCACCGGCCGCACCCGTTGGCGCAGACCCGGAGGCCCAACTAAGACTGCCGCTACCGTTGGTGGTCAAGAGCTGGCCAACTCCGCCGTCAGCTCCAGGTAGCGTCCAAGTCACTGAGCTACCGAGGGTGTCAGGCGCTTTAAACGCAACGCTGTTTGTTGTTCCCTTGTCGTTTAGAACTAATTTGTTCGCGGTCGTTGCGTTCCCTTGGATCGTGATCGAGCCGACCGTGGTATTTGCGCCTGAGGTGATGGTGCCCGTGGTGGCAATCGTCGTCGATCCACCGATCTGCGAAGCGCCATTGATCGTCGTGGCAGTCAGAGTCTTGTTGGTAAGAGTGTCGGTCGTGTTGCGGCCCAACAAAGTATCCGTACCAGAGGGCAAGGTCAAAGTGCCGGAGTTAACGATGGTGCCAATGAGTGGGGCCGTCAGGGTCTTGTTGGTCAAGGTTTCTGCGGCGTCCTCGGTGACCACGACACCACTCAGAGGGAAGGTCGCCGACGAGTTGACGCCGGTACCACCGACGCTCGTGGACAAGGTTCCAGACGTGATGGTCGAAGCGGAAAGATTCGGAATATCCGCTGCGCTCAGTGAAGCACCGGCCGTGACGCGCCCTTTCAGATCGACCGTCACTTTTGCATAGGATCCAGCTGCTACACCGGTCGGTGCCAGTGATGAAACGACTGCGCCAGGGCCGGTGGCACTCAAGTCCCCGCTCAGAGCCGTGATGTAATTGCCAGAGGGCTGTTTAGAATTAAATGCAAGGTAATCGCTATTGGATATTAAACCGGCGGTGACACCAGCGCCAGAGGCAAGGGGAATGCTCAAGGTGTGAACATTCGTCGCAGAGTTGATCGCGGGAGCATTTCCAGCCGCATTGACGGCAAAGGTTTGGGTGCTACCAGTTTGGCCACTAAGACTGGTGAGACCAGCGCCGGCGATGCCAAGAGCCTGGGCCGCAACACCATCCCAGAATTTCATCTGGTTGGAGGTCGAGTTAAACCAAATCTTGCCTTTGTCCGCAGCAACAAGTCCAACTGGATCGACGCTGTAGGTACCGAGGTTCAAGGTCTTTGACGCCGCAAGCGCCATGTTGCCGATGCTCGACAAGTCCTGAGACCCAATGTTCCACGGACCAGTCAACGGCGTCGTACCGTCATTTCTAACAAAGGCGGTGTCAGCATAGCCCTTTGTGGCGGCATCACTACCAGCCGAAGGTGCGGCAAGATTTGTGAGCGCCTGGCCGCCCATATTGAGGCCACCACTCATCGTATCGCCGGCCTTGTTTATGGGCGAATAGCCAAGGGGCGATTGTTTTGCACTGAAGCTGAGCCAGTCGGACGAGCTTAGATATCCATTGCTGACGCTCGTAGCTTGGGTGATCGATAGCGACGGCGCCGTCGCGGACCCAGTCACCGCGAGGGGGCCCGAAGCTGAAATAGCCGTCAAGGTGCCACCGCTACTAGCGATCGACGACGGCAGCCACTGCGACCCGTCGTATTTCAACACTTGACCAGCTGCGGGAGCGGTGCTGCTGACACTCTGACCTTGCAACGAAGAGGCGCTGCTAGTGGGAGTGTCCCAGACTAATTCACCTTGTGCATTTTTGGTCATAAATTGGTTGGGACCAGGCGCCCCAGTCGGACCAACGGTGAGTTTACCGTCGCTGTTGAAACGCGCTGTGCTACCATCGACGGGAATTTTAGCGGCATAGGCCGTCATTTCCAGCTTTTGAATTGGAAATGGTTTGGTTGCATTGTGCGTCATGTCGGTGATCTGGATCCACACCGGCTGGCTGACGTCAGAAAATACCCGGTTATAATCAGAGGCTGGTATCTGCAACGTGAACTGAAAAATACCCTGCTGCAAGCTTAGTGCTTGCATGCCATCGGTAACGACCAAGACTGGGTATTGCCCAGCGGCATCGTGATAAAAGGACGCTTTCAAGGCGACCGATCCATTCACCGGTTTGCCTGATGATTCGGTGATCCTTCCGGAGTAACTAAATTCATAAACAGCTTCAGCTGATGCGCTAGGTGACCACGCGACTATCAGAGTTGCGGCAATAAAAATGCCAGTGATCATTTTCCTGTGTGCGCGCATAAAGACTCGTTGTAAACTCTGTTATCCCCATACCTGTCCTTCATAACTCGGTATTGAATCAAAAAATCTTTAATTAAATAGTTATAAATATTATTTAGATATAAAATATATAGTTATAACATTGACTTGGACATAAGGAGGCAGCCACCCGCGACTAGCAAAATAAGCTATTGTGCGCGAGCCTACGGGATGGCCGTCATGATGCCACCGCTGCTAGCGATCGTCGAAGGCCAGCGGTCGCCCTGGTTGGATCACGCCGCCCTAAGGAGTCGTGTGAGTTCTTCTTTAACTTCAGCCCAGATCTTCCGCCCCTTCTCATCAACAGCCAAGTATACGGCTAGCACCCGCAGAGTTGCTTCCTCAACAACCTTTGCGGGGGGAACTCCAGTCAGCTCTCCCCAGCCGTGAATGGCCAAGATACCCATCGGATTAAAACCCACTGGCAAGCTGGCCTTCTTCCCCGACCGTAACATGATGAAGGTGTCGCTGATAAAGATCGACTCCATGTCGCGCAACAGAACTCGATCTTGCCCCGCTTCGAGATAGAGGAATGTCATGGCGCGAACAATCGAAGAGTCCTTGGATCCCGGAAACTCCAGCGCCATCTTTTTTAAACATGCTCGCACATTGGCTGAGAAAAGCGGTTGAATCTGGAACTTTCCACGCTTTCTTGAGTGCAGCTTAGTGAGCCAGCCATTAAACTTTCCTTGAACATCATGGTCCCAAAGCTCGGCCCCGCAGCTTTTACATACCGATGCTTTGGCCCTAAACGTCTCTCCGAGAAACTTCCGCTTCGCGAAGCCATCTTTAGTCGCTTTATGATCGCAATCAGTCATTACTTTCTCCTTAGTGGGGTAGACTCAGGCACTACGGATCGAAATGATTGAATAGTTACCCCGCCCAATTTCCACCTCGTGAAAAAATATCCCTTCAAATAAAAGACGGCCTTTGTACCAAAAATCTCCAGATCAAATTCAAACTGCCACACCCGATCCTCGCCGTGCTGGGCGTTCTTACCCTTCTGACTCTTGCGATCTTCCCAAAAAACGTCAGTCGGTTCAGGAATGCGGACAAGTGCTACCAAAAAAGCGGACAAAGGAAGATTTGGCTTTCCTGACTTGCCTCTCGTCCAGTAATCGAGGTTAAGAGACGCAGCTACGCGCAACCGTTCCAGGAACTTTTGGCCTTGAAGCTCCAAATTCGGCAAAGACAAATGATCGTCGTTCACGTCAGATTCTCGCTTAAATTTCGTTATAATGCAAATACATTATGTCGGTATATTAAATAATGCATTTGCATTATGTGGCAAAAACAGCTTCCAAAGTCGAATAAATGTTGATTTCGCGCGACACAACTCGGACTGAGCTGAAGTCCGCGGGTCATGTTGGTCCACACCCCCCCACCCCCAGGTGAAGAACGACTCTATCCTTTCTCGCCGCGTCTGGAGGAGACATCAGACCTTGCTCCTATCCCTAGGAAACTACGTCTATTCCCCCCCTCGCCTCATGAACTCGCCGGATCTGCCGATGACAATCCCAAGAATCATCAGAGATCTGCAGATGGAAACCATCGCGGCGGTCAAGGAGCTAAAGAACGAGAAGGACGCCGAAATCCTGCAGCTCAAAGCCCGCGTCGACAAGGCCGAGGCCGAATCCGCGCAGCTCAGAATCTTCCTCTGCGGTCAATTTCCCGCAGCCCCCATATGTCAGCCATAGGACCAAACGTACAGGTCTTCTCAAACAACATTGTACTGTCTTAAAGCTCGCATACGATCGTATAATCGCTAGCAGCAGTGACAAAGAAAGTCCCTGCCGAAGCTAACCACACCAGGCGGTCGTTTTGAGTCCAACCGTGTTCCGAGATGGTCCGTATCGCTTCTATTTTTTCTCGCGCGAGGAGCCAAGAATTCACGTTCACGTAACCTGCCCCGACGGCGAGGCGAAGTTTTGGCTGATACCGATCATCGCCCTCGCTGAATCCCACGGACTTTCCAAAAGACAACTGGCAAGACTCCAACAGCTAGTAGAGGAACACCAAAATGACATCCGCAAAGCGTGGAAAGTCCACTTTGAGTCCTGAGTCCGTCCACATCACGCCCTTTGGACTCTGGATCCTCCTTGAAGGTCACGAATACTTTGCCGCCTTCGACCACTTTCCATGGTTTAGAGATGCGAAGGTCCAGGATATTTTTAATATCGAAGTTCCCCATCAAGGCCATCTGTATTGGCCAGCGTTAGACATCGACCTTTCGACCGAATCTCTTTCCTCCCCAGACCGCTTTCCCTTGGTAGCCACAACACCAAAGCCGCGCGCGCCCCGCTCCTAGCCCCCATGAATTTTCCATAACCCCACCCCCAGGGGGTTATTCGCCCCTTTTTTCGGTGCTATAGTCTGAACCTATTCGCCCCACTAAAGGACTGTCTCATGGACGTACTGAAGCAATTAGCATCCATGCAAGCCCGCGTCGGCAGCCACGCGACCCTCGGACTTAGCACCGCACAACTGCAGCCCTTCCTGAAAGATCCCCAGCTGATTCAGGCAGTTACCGAAGGCGATGCAGCCCAACAGCGACTCCTCAAAGAATTCCCGGCTCTGGCCAAAGAAAGCGAAGAGCGGCTGATGGACCTCGTCCAAGGCGACTTCGTCAACTTTTACGCCGAAGACCAACGCAACCCCTACCTGCCGGTGTCCGGCCGCGGCCCGTGGCTGGTGACCTTTCACGGCGCAGTGATCCATGATTCCGGCGGCTACGGCATGATCGGCTTCGGCCACGGCCCAGACCTGGTGATCAAAGCCCTCGCCACCCCGCAGGTGATGGCCAACATCATGACCCCGAGCTTCAGCCAAATGCGCCTCGGCCAACGCCTCAAGCAGGAGATCGGCTTTCGCCGCGGCGGCAGCTGCCCCTTCGATCGCTTCATCTGCATGAACAGCGGCTCCGAAGCGGTGACGGTGGCGACCCGGATCTCCGATATCAACGCCAAGACGATGACCGATCCAGGTGGACGCCACGCCGGCAAACGCTTGATGTACCTGACGCTCAAGGGCGGCTTCCACGGCCGCACGGAAAAGCCAGCGATCCTATCGGACTCATCGGCGAAGAACTACCGCACGAATTTGGCCTCATTTCGCGATTTAAACGTCAACTACACCATCGAGCCAAACAACCTGGCCGAACTAAAAGCCGCATTTGAATGGGCTGACCAACAAGCGGTGTATTTCGAGAGCATGTACCTCGAACCGGTCATGGGCGAAGGTGACCCCGGTAAAGCGATCACGCCGCAGTTCTACGCCTTGGCCCGGCAATTGACGGCCGCAGCCGGAACACTGTTAGTCGTCGACTCGATCCAGGCGGGGATCCGCGCCCAAGGCTGTTTGAGCATCACCGATTATCCGGGCTTTGAAGCCCTCCCGCCACCGGATATGGAGACCTACTCCAAGGCGGTCAACGCCGGTCAGTTTCCCTTGTCGATCCTGGCACTGACTAAGACCACTGCGAAGATCTATGTACGCGGCGTCTACGGTAACACCAAGACCGCCAATCCACGGGCTCTCGACGTCGCTGTGGCGGTGCTTGATCTGGTAACCCCGGCCTTGCGCCAGAACATCCAGGACAAAGGCCGCGAGTTTTTGCAGAAGTTCCAGGTCCTGGCCCAGCAGCACCCGCAGGTGGTGCGCAAGGTCCAGGGGACCGGACTGATCGTCTCGATCGACCTCTATCCCGACGCCTTCCATGTCATCGGTAAAGGGCAACTCGAGGAGTACTTGCGTCACCACGGCATCGGCGTGATCCACGGCGGAACCAATTCGCTGCGCTTCACCCCGCACTTTGCCATCACCAGCCCAGAGATCGACCTGATCACCGCCGCTTTGGCAGCGGCGTTTGTTTCAGGTCCTCGGCTGAAAAAGGCTTAGGGCCCGTCGCTCACCTCAGTCCTAAGCGTTCACCGCCGCCGACACTCCGGGTACGGTCTCGAATCCGGCGAGGCGGCGCGTGAGCACCGGATCGTGCATCTCGATTTCGGCCTTGAGCATGTTTAGCCGCGGCCAGGTTTTGTTGAGGAAGCGCTCGGCATAAGGGGCACGGGATTCATCATCCTCGGCGTCCCACACCAGGCACTGCGACAGGCTGACGATCGCCTTGATCTCAACAAGCCGCTCGGCATGCAGCAATGCAGGGCCGACATTTTCCATCTTGATCAAGTCGCGACTCAGCAACTTGACCATTTGGCGCAAGTCCGAAGGCTTGACCTCGGAGATCGAGGCGCGGACGTTGGTCTTGAGCAAGCTAAGGAGGATCGATATCACCGCACCGCTCTCCAGCTGCTTGGCGCGGTAGAGCTTCTTGCGCAGGGGCTCACCAGCGCGCAGAGTCTGCACGCGCAGTCCGAGTGCGGTCTCGATAAACCGACCGGGCTGCCGGATCACTTCTTTCAAGGTGTCCTTGACGCACATCAGAGCTTGAATCTGCGAGGTCCCTTCGTAGAGCGGCAAGATCAGACTCTCGCGCACCCACCACTCCGCGCGGTATTCCTTGGTGTAGCCGTAACCGCCATGCAGCTGTAGGCCAATGCGGGCCATCTCGACGGCCTTCTCGGCGCCGTACCATTTGATCAGCGGCGTCCATTTGCGCACCCGCTTACGCGCCTTGGCGACCTTGCGCTCCAGCTTGGCGCGAGCTTCTTCGCTCATCGTCTTGTCGTGCTTTAGATTGCGCTCGCCCTGGTACAGGACCGATTGATTGATCGCGGCCTGGTAGGAAAGGCTGCGCAGGGCTTTGACCTCGACCTCCATGTCTAAGAGCTTTTCGGCGATCATCTCGTGCTGCGAGATCGGCTTGCCCCAGGTCTGGCGCTGCGAGCAGAACTCGGTGGCCAGGCGCAGGATCGCCTCACAGTAGCCGAGCGCTTGGAAGCCGACGGCGATGCGCGCATCGTTCATCAGGTTCAGCATATGCTGAAAGCCCTTGCCGTTTTCGCCGAGCAAATAGGCGACGGAACCGTCAAAGTTGAGCTCACAGGTAGCTGACCCGTGCAGGCCCAGCTTTTCTTCGAGTTTCGTGACGGTGTAGTTAAACTTGGTGCCAGGGGCTTCCGAGCCGTCGAGGGTGAAGGGCAGCTTGCGTAGACAAAGAAACAAATTGAGGTTGTTTAGGCCCTGGACTCCCTTGGCATTCATCGCCAACACCAGCGACACCTGGCTCGCACCGTTGGAGATAAAGCGCTTGCTCCCGTAGAGGCGCCACGTGCCATCGTCCTGCAATTGGCCGTAGGTCCGAAGGGCCGACAAATCACTACCCGCATCCGGCTCGGTCAGCGCCATGCTGCCAGACCACTCGCCCGAGGCGATCCGCGGCACCACAAAGTCTTTGATCTTATCGCTGCCGAACTTCTCGATGATGGCGGCGATGGCGCTGTACCAGACGATGTTGAGTCCGGTCGAAGGGCAGGCGCGCATGATGACTTCGTTGGCGGCGGCCTCAAGCAGGAAGGGCAAGCCCATGCCGCCGTATTTCGGCTCGACCGACATACTGGAGGCGCCGACTTGCACCAGCTTTTCGAGGTTGCTGACGATCGCCGGTGGCAGGATGACCTCGCCGTCCTTGAGATAGATCGGCTCCTTCTCGACCTGGGCGGCATTGCCGGCTAGATCGGTGCCGCAGACCTCGCCAAGGGTCTCTAGTGCCACCAGGAGCATATCGCGGTATTCTTCAAAGGTAGTGCAACCGGCGACCTCGCGCTCTTCCGACGAGAGACCCTCGAAGATGCCCTTAAGGTCGACACGCCGGGTGAGGTGATAGCGAATATCGGGGTTGTCGGTGACGAAATTTTCTTTTTGCTTCATGGCAAACGCTCCCTCTAACGACGCGGTCGGATGCTTACTGAACCACCGCCAATTGTAGTGTTTTGGCTCCAAGGAGCAAGGTCACAGTTACACGTTCATCGATTCGATTCAGCGAAAAAAATTGGAACAATGAAACAAAAAAGTTCAAAACTCAGCTTCCTCGCTCTCCTCGCTCTCACGGTCGCCCCGCCGGCCTGGGCTATGCCACCGGAATATCAGGTCAACGTCCGCGAAGGCTGCCGCCAGGCGGTCGCCGGTGCTTACCTGAAGGCATACGACGAGAAGGAGCGCACCGCGTCCTATCAAGCCTCGCTCAAGGAGCAGGTGGCGTCGCTTAAGGAGGCTTTAACGACGGCTCAGACTGCGGCCAAGGCCGCGGCCACGCAGGCAGCGGGTCACGACTTCGATGCCACGCTCGCAGCAAGACGCGACGATACCGCCGTCGTGGTCAAGACCCTCAGCGAACAGATGACCGACTATCAGAAGATGATGGCCAAAAACGCGCCTGAGATTGCAGCCAAGGCCGCGGCCGAAAAGCGCCTGCGTGCCGCGATCGAAACGGTCTTTCAATTCACCAGGACCGGCGACCTCAAAGACGGCGGCTACCCGACGCAGCTGGCCTACCGCTCCCCTTGCCCAAAATACCGGGCACTTTGCCCGCTCCCGGCCAGAGACCGCGAGGCCCTCACCAAACTTAGGATCGAAGGAAGCTTACCCGAGGCCTGTCAAAAGTACGCCGGGCAAAGCCACCTTCCCTAATTCACCATGCAACCGTCAACAGCCGCCCCTAGCCCAGCGTGATGGGGCGCTTGGCGCTAAGTGCTGGCAGGCTCTCGTTGAGGCGCCGTTCCAGCTCCAAAATCGTCAAGTCCCTGGTCGCACTCATGCGCAGGATCGAGGCGATCTTCTCCTTGTCCGGCAGAGTCGAAACCTCCACCGCATGGATCAGTTTGCCGGTAAAGTTATCCTGATCCATATAGGTTCTGGCGGCTTCAAAGCGACCATCCGACGGGATCCCATCGAGCCAGCCGAGGCCCTCGCGGTAGACGATATAGCTCGCCATATAAGCCGACAAGATGGCGAGCTGGTGCGGCCGAGGGAGCCGGGTCAGCAAGCGGTCTTGATAGCGTTCGACCAGGACCTTGGGGCAATGACGATAGATCATCTCTTGATAGAGCGTGCTGGCGAGCACCTCGTCTTCGCGCGCGGTGAGGTTCTCTAAGATGATATCGGTGACGTCGCTGATCTGCCGCGAGATCGCCATCGATAGCTCGACCAAGGTCTTGCGGCCGCCTTGCAGGCTGTATTCCTGAAACAGCAGCTTCGCCTCTTGGTCCGCCTTGTGCCGAAGGATCTCGATGACCTGCTGCACATAGAGGTTTTTGATGGCGAGGAATTCCTCGTTGGATAGGGTCAAGCTGGCGATGATCTCGTAGGACGAGCAGATGACGCC
>Ga0315292_10002259_pt1 | contig 10740 bp, 8 predicted proteins | sample YL17G13_0_MG_FD_204029 | JGI IMG/M metagenome (GOLD analysis project Ga0315292, IMG submission 204029) | Sediment microbial communities from Yellowstone Lake, YNP, Wyoming, USA - YL17G13_0 | ecosystem: Environmental > Aquatic > Freshwater > Lake > Sediment | place: USA: Wyoming | collected... | reverse complement strand
GTTGGCGCCGACTGTTCCATCGGAGCCGAGTCCGAAGAACACCGCTCGGAGAACCTCAGGGGGTTCAATGTCGAATTCGGGATCCACCGGCAGCGAGGTCCGGCTGACGTCGTCCGTGATCCCGACGGTGAAATGACGTGTAGGACGGGTCTTGGCCAGTTCATCGAAGACCGCCTTGACCATGGCCGGTGTGAATTCTTTCGAGGATAACCCATACCGCCCACCGATGATGGTCGGCTCTTCCGTAAAGCGGCTCAGTTCCTCGGCACGCCCCTCGTGCAAGGCGGCAACCACATCGAGATAGAGCGGCTCACCCACCGAGCCTGGCTCTTTCGTCCGGTCCAGCACGGCGAGGGCCCGGGTGCTCAGTGGAAGAGCGGCCAGGAACTGCTGAACGGCGAACGGACGATAGAGGCGGACCTTCAGCACGCCGACGCGCTCGCCACGCTCACGCAGCCACTCGACCGTCTCATGAACCGTGTCAGCGCCTGAACCCATCAGCACGATCACGCGATCGGCGTCAGGATGGCCGGCATAGTCGAATAGATGATACTGGCGGCCAGTGAGTGTGGCGAACTGGTCCATCACTCCTTGCACGCGGTCGGGACAGGCAGCGTAAAACGGGTGACAGGCTTCGCGTGCCTGGAAGAAGGCATCCGGATTCTGGGCCGTGCCGCGCAGGACCGGCCGGTCCGGAGTCAAGGCTCGCTCCCGGTGTGCCTGGATGAAGTTCTCATCGATCATGGCGAGGAGGTCTGCATCGGTCAGTTCCTCGATCTTGGCGATTTCATGGGACGTGCAGAAGCCGTCGAAGCAATGGATGAAGGGAATCCTGGTGGCCAGAGTCGCGGTCTGGGCAACACAGGCCAGATCATGCGCTTCCTGCACTGAGCTGGAGGTCAGCAGGGCGAACCCCGTCTGGCGGCAGGCCATCACATCGGAATGATCGCCGAAGATGGACAGGGCATGGGTGGCGACGGTACGGGTGGCCACGTGCATACAAAAGGAGGTGAGTTCCCCGGCGATCTTGTAGAGGTTGGGAATCATGAGCAGGAGGCCCTGCGAGGCTGTGAAGGTGGTGGTTAATGCGCCGGCCTGCAAGGCCCCATGAACCGCACCGGCAGCTCCGCCTTCGGACTGCATCTGGGCAATCTCGGGAACAGTTCCCCAGAGATTCGGTTTCTGTTGCGTCGCCCACTCATCAGCCAACTCGCCCATCGCGGAGGCGGGCGTGATCGGATAGATGGCGATCACCTCGTTCGTCCGGTAGGCGATCGAGGCCACGGCTTCATTGCCGTCTATCGTGAGTACTCGTCGTGCGTTCATCGCAAAGGCTCCTCATTTGGGGATGAGCTTGGAGCAGGCGTGAGGCGATCCAGGCTCGTCTGCTGCACACCGAAGGCGTGCAGGAGCCGATGAGAGACGTCTCTGATCTCGCCTTCTCCCTTGATCTGAACCATGCGGGGATGCTGGTCGACCTGTCGGACGTAATAGTCGAGCACCCGTTCTGTCTGAGCGTGATACAGCGTCAGTCGGCGGCGCACGACCTCCTCCCGGTCATCATCGCGTTGGACAAGCGGCTCGCCGGTCACATCGTCTCGGTCGTCGATCTTCGGCGGGTTGAAGAGCAGATGATAGAGGCGTCCGGATGGGGGATGGATCTGGCGCCCCGTCAGCCTCCTGAACACCTCTACGTCTTCCAGTATGATCTCAATCACATAGTCCAGGCGAATGGCGGCTTGATCCAACGCCGCCGCCTGTGGGACGGTCCGCGGGAATCCATCTAGAATGAATCCAGTCGCGCAATCGGAGCGTCTCAGCCGAGCGATCAACACACCGCTCACGATGTGATCCGGCACGAGCGCTCCCGTCGTCATTGCCTGTTGGATAGCGCCAGCCCCGGGCGAGTCCATCCTCACCGCGGCCGTGAGCACCTCGCTCGCCATGATCCGCGGGATTCTGAGGCGCTTAGCCAGGAGGCCGGCCTGCGTGCTCTTGCCGGAACCGGGCGGTCCTATGAGCAAGACATTCATCACGATGTTTTCCTCTCATCAGCGGACCGACCTTCACCGTACCGCTCGGCTGGGACCGACACGCACTTCAAAGGGCGAACGAATCGCCTCGAACAGATCGCGCGCGACGCCTCGTGTCTGCAACGCACCAGCCACCGTCTTCTCGTTCCGGTTCAGCGCGCAGTGTAGCCGCCGTCAATGACCAGCTCGGCGCCGGTGACGAACTTGGCCTCGTCGGAGGCCAGATAGACCGCGCCCCAAGCGATGTCATCGGGCTCGCCCATATGGCCGAGCGGATGCAATGCGTCGGTCGCCTTGCGCCCGGCTTCGACATCGCCCATCGAACTCAAATGCTTCTGCACCATTGGGGTCCAGATAAAGCCGGGGTGGATCGAGTTCACCCGGATGCCATCCGGCGCATACAGCATCGCGTCGGTCTTGCTCATCAGGCGCACGGCACCCTTTGAAGCGTGGTACGGGGGTAAGTCGGGTGCGCCCACCAGCCCATAGATCGAGGACAGATTAATGATGCTCCCGCCACCCGCCCGTCGCAGCTGGGGGATTGCATGCTTGGTGCAGAAGAACACGCCTTTGACGTTGACCGCCTGCACCCAATCCCACTCCGCTTCGGTCACCTCGTGTGTGGGTTTGCTGACGCCAGCCACACCGGCATTGTTCACCAAGATGTTCAGAGACCCGAAGTGCTTCGCGACCTCCCCGATCACCCGCTCCACGTCGGCTTCTTTGCTGACGTCACAATGCCAGAACCGCGCAGCCAAACCGCGCCCGCCCAACTCCGCGGCGAGCGCCTGCCCTGCCTCGTCGAGCATATCGAGCACGGCGACAGAGGCGCCCTCCTCGGCCATGCGGACCACCATCGCGCGACCCAGGCCCAGCGCCGCCCCTGTGACGATTGCCATCTTACCTTGAAGCCGGTTCATATGTTCCCTCCCAAAATGGATGGTTCGGATTCATACCCGAGAAGCCACGGCGCGCGGCGAATCGGGAGGTGAACACCATCAAGCGCGTCTCACTCGGGCTACGGAACTCTGCCGTTCGCCCCCCTTCGCCTGTATGAACCCCCACCTGCTCCTGGCCTAGACGGCCACCGTGACGGCACAGGCGCCAGAGACCACGGTGCCGTTGACGGAGGCGCACCGTCACGTGGCTTCAGACCGCACCGTCACGTCGCACGGCCAGCCGGTGAACCTCCCCGGCAAACTCCGGCTGCAAGGTCACGTGATCGATCCCATAGCGGTCATTCAGCAGGACCCGGCTCTCGGTCAGCGCCGTTTCCCAATGGCGCAAATCCGTGACCCTCACATGGGCGGTGAGCATGATTTTGTCCGACGCCACACTCCAGATGTGCAGGTCGTGCACCGACACCACCCCCGGCACAGCCGCCATGGCGCGGCCGATGTCCTCCAGGGACAGATGCAGCGGAACACCTTCCATGAGCCCGTGCAGCGACTCGCGTAGCAGGCGCAGGCTGGAGGTCACGATCAACACACCGGTGACCAAGGAGAGTAATGGGTCGATGGGGGTCCAGCCGGTGAAGGCGATCACCACGCCGGCAATGATGGCGGCCACCGACCCCAACAGGTCGCCCGCAACGTGCAGCAGCGCGGCACGAATGTTGAGGGTTCTCTCCCCTCGGCTCAACAGCCAGGCAACCAGAATGTTGAGCAGCAGCCCCAACGTGGCGGTCACCGACACCGCTGCGCCCGCGACCGGCTGCGGGGTTTGCAGGCGCTCGACCGCCGAGACGGCGAGCCAGGCCACCAACACCAGGAGTCCCAGGCTGTTCACCAAGGCCGCCAAAAATTCCGCCCGCCCAAACCCGTAGGAATGCCGGCGTGAAGCAGGGCGTTGGGCGAACCAGACCGCCGCCGCGGCCAGCGCCAACGCCCCGGCGTCGTTCACCATGTGCCCGGCGTCTGCCACCAACGCGAGCGACCCTGCCCACCATCCGACCACGGCTTCGACCCCGGCATAGCCGAGCGTCAGGCCGGTCACGAACCAGAGCAACCGGGGTGAAGCGTGATGATCGCTTTCGTCAGACTGTGCCATAGGCTCATGTCCTCGTTAAGACGCGATCCCGCTGAAGGGTCGCCAGCGTGCACGATCGCAGCCTTGACAATCGGCGCACAGGCATCCGGTTCGCCACCGATAAGCGAGCCGCACGGCTTGCGTGCTTTTACCGGAACCGGGCGGTCCTACGAGAGGAATGTTCATGGCTGTTCCCTCCTCGCGCGTCTTACTGGCTCAAGTCTCTCTTGCCGAGAGCCATCTTGTCTCGTTGTGCTCATAGGCCATACGAATCGACGAGGACATGTTCAAGGGGTACTCCCTTCTTGAGCAGGGCCTCGATGACCGCGGCCACCGTTTTCGAAGGTCCCGCGACATAGGCATCCCGTGACACGAGATCCAGTTCGCTCTCCGCGAGCGCCTCGTAGACTGCACCCTTGTGAAATCTCAAACCAACCGGCGCTCGAAATCCGAGGGAATCATGTCGTGCCGTCAGAGTGGCCCGAAAGTGCGGGTCCGATGCGGCCCAGGCCGTTAGATTTTCCAGATCGTAGAAATCGTCCGTATCCGTCACGCCCCAGAACAAGAGCATCTCCCGGTCCGGGGCCAGTTTGAGTTGTTGTTCGATCATGGCCTTGATCGGGGCGAACCCCGTTCCGCGGGCAACGAACAGGAGCGGTGTGCTGAGCGGAGAACGGATGCGAAACGTGCCAAGTGGACCGCGAGCGGTCACCACGTCACCCAGTTTCATCTTCTCAAAGGCCCAGGAGCTGAAGCGTCCTCCCTCCACCCGGCGAAGCTGCAGTTCGACGGAGCCACCTTCGTGAGGCGCATTGCCGATGGAATAGGCGCGCGACATCCATGGACTCTCCGGCACCCGCAGCTCCAGATACTGGCCGGGAACGAACTGGCACAGGCAGTCGGCGTCACTCTGGGGCCGCAAGGTGACCACTAAGTTGTTCTCACCGGCGCGGGTCAACTTGTCGACCACTAACTGCACCAATCGGTCCGGGTGTGGAATCCGGTCCTCCCACGCGAGTTGCTCCCGCCGTGCGATCAGATCGTCCTCGATCGCATGCCGAAGAGTCGGCAGTTTCTCCATGTCCATCACCATGGACAACGGTGGGAAGCTGATCGCATGCGTTGGGCAAGTGTTGGCGCAGGTCGTGCATCCGACCATGCAGTTGAGCGGATCGGCGACGACCGGCTTCTTGCGGTCATAGTCGAACCGGTAGACCAGGCGCCCGCAGCCGGTCACGCAGGTGCCGCAGCCGATGCAGGCCTCGTCGTTGACGGTCGGACGCCAGTCGATGGATTCGCGGGGCACGCCATGCCACGGTTTGGTGAATTTCGGATCAGGCATCTGGTCACTCCTTCATACATAATAAAGGACGAGATTTGCACTCTCCGCACAATGACTCCATGCGCAGCCGGTGCCATGAAACCCATGACGCTCCATCCCTGTCCATCAGCGACCGCCTCCTCGTGCTGGAAGTGGTCATACCGCGAGGTGGTGGCGCACTTTGTGTTCATCCGTCAAGGCCTTCAGCATCACTGTCTTGGTCTTCCCGTTAAGCATATTCGGACAGCGCCTACTGCGCGACCGTGGGGGACCGCCCGTCTCCCACGCCCTCCGTCACCTGCCTGTCTTGTGGTTGACGCTGCTGGCGTATCGTGCCGTCTTCCATCTCGAAGATCGTATCGAACAGGTCCAACGCACGATGGTCGTGCGTCACAACGATGACACCCGCGCCCTGGTCATGGGCGACCTGCGCGAAGAGTTCCATGACTTGCCGTCCCAGACGGCTGTCGAGGGACGCGGTCGGCTCGTCGGCTAGAATCACGCCGGGACGGTTTGCCAGCGCCCGGGCAATCGCCACCCGCTGCTGCTCACCGCCCGACAGCATCGACGGCAGATTGTCACTCCGCTCGGCAATCCCGAGATAGTCCAGTAATTCCTTCGCCCGTTTTCGAGCGGCATGAGGAGTTTCTCCGTTGACCTCCAGGGCGATCTGCACATTCTCCAATGCAGTCAGAAAGGGAATCAGGTGCGATTTCTGGAAGACAAATCCGATGTGCCGACCGCGGAACGTTCTCAGATTCGTATGCGCCACTGGCCCGTCGAACACCAACTGTCCGCTGATCAAGACTTGCCCGGAGGTCGGGGGATTGATCAGGCCGACGGCGGTCAGAAAGGTGCTCTTGCCCGATCCGCTCGGACCGAGCAGGGCCACGAGTTCGCCTTGCCGGACCTGCATGCTGACATCCCGCATGGCGACGACCTCCGTGTGGCCGCTGCCATACACCTTGGTGAGCCCGCGCGTCTCGATGACGACACGGTCTTGCATGGCTGAAGCCATCACGACGACAGCACCTCATTCGGCGAAATCCGCATCGCCTTCCAGATTCCCAGCGCGCTCGACGCGGCAGAAATGACTACCACCACCAGCGCCAACTGCAACAGGTCGGCTTCGGTCAGGACCACTCGCCTCGGAAACATCGGGAATAACCATTGCCCCACAAGATAGGCGACGCCATACCCCAGGAGACCCAGCAGCAACGCCTGCTGCAGAATGAGCCCAAGAATGACCGTACTCGGCGCCCCGATGATCTTGAGCAGCGCAATGGACAGCACCTTCTCCATGGTGAGTGTGTAGATGATCAGCGCCATGATGATAGCGCTGACGCCGGTCAACAAGATCCTGAACAGCCCGAGTTGCCTGCGAGGCTTGTCCACTGCTCGGAGCCCCAATTCACGCTGGTCGTCCCGCGTGTACACCGACACATCGCTCCAGCCGGTAATGATCGATACGACTTGCTGAACGTCGGCACCGGGAGAAAGCGTCACGATCACCGCGCTCAAGGGAGGCGGCGCGATCTCGGGCAATTCCACGCTCGGGTTGGCCGCCTGCTCGACGACTGTGAGCGGCTGTTGCGCGCCGAAGTCGGTGCGCTCCCCACGGACCAGCCGGGATGCTCGCTCCAAGCGGACGGCCTCGCCCGGCGCATCAAACTGGATCGCCTGCGCATCCCTGGCGGTGAAGAATCCAATTCCCTCACCACCCGAGCTGGTCATGCCCGTGGTGATCCCCACCACCGTATAGGTATCCTTGCCGAGGGTGATGCGCTCACCCACGCGGAGGCCGAGCGACTGATCGGCGATCATCTCGAAGTGATTCTGGGCGAGCGGCCGCCCAGCACTCAACGGCAGCCACGCTCCCTTGTCGCCGGGCCATCCGAGGCCAAGGACGGCCATGCGGAATGGTGTTCCGTCGTGCTGTCGCTGAATCGTATGGTAGACGAACTCCCTCGCCGATTCGACGCCGGGGACGGCCAAGGCCCGGTGGACCAGATTGGGCGGAACACGAGACAGTTCCGCAAACGGTCCCCTCGTGTCCCGCTGCACGATCCAGAGGTCTGCCCCGATCCGGTCTACCACCAGCAAGGCTTCGACGACAAATCCCTGGTACATTCCCGCCATCCCCATGACGATCATCAGCAGCATCCCGACGCCAATTGTCGTCATGGCGAAGCGGCCTAGGTCGTGCCGGATGTCTTTCGTCGCGAGGTTCATGGCGTGATCCTGTGACCATCATGCAGGGTGTTGCCGGAGGCGCCAGGCGTGACGGCCGTCTCTCCTGGTTCAAGGCCATCGGTGACCTCTATCATGTCCTTGCTGCGGAGTCCGATGTGAATGACCCGCCACTCGGCATGGCCGTCTCGGCTGATGAACAGGCCAGACCGGCCCTCTCGCCAGACCACATATTTGGCTGGCAGCAGGGTCGCGTCGTCCTTGTGCGCCGTTTGGATATACACCTCGGCCCGGTGGCCGACCGCCCAATTCGTCGGCAGTTGGAGCACCCGCACATCGACGAGAAACTCCCGGGTTTCCCGGTCGGCCTCTCGACCCAGTCGCGCGACCTTGCCGGGATAGGAGCGGTCGGATTCCGAGCGGAAGACGACGCGCGCCGGCTGTCCCTCGTTGACCTCGGCCATCTTCGTTTCGTCCACCCAGGCGCTGATCCACAGCTCTTCGGTCGAGATCAAGGTGAGGATGCTGCTGCCGGGGACCACCACATCGCCGGGATCACGCTGACGCCGCACAATCAGCCCGTCGAACGGCGCATGGACTTCGGTGTCGGCCAAGCCGGCCCGGCGATACTGCTTCGACTTCTCAGCCGCCAAGCGCTTCATCCGCCCCTCCGCGATGCCGGCGTCAGCACGGGACAGCCCCGCTTGCGCGATGGCCAGAGCCTCCGTCGCCTTGTCCATGTCCTCCTGGCTAACAGCATGCTTGGCCCAGGCGGTTTGGGCCCGCTGGTGGCTTTGCTTCGCCTGATTGAACACCGCCATCGCCGCATCCTTGTCCGTGTTCAGCCGAACGAGTGCCTCCTGCGTCACTTCCCGATCGGCTTGGGCAATGGCGACTTGCTGCGTCAGTTCTTCGCCGTCGAGACGCACGAGCAACTGGCCTGCGGTGACCCGATCACCCTGATCGACAAGCACGTCAGTAATTCGCCCGGAGATTTTGGAACTGACCGTGGTTTTGACGTGGGCCTCCAGGGTTCCCGTGCCCATGACCTCAGCCACGATGCTCCCTCGCTCGATCCGGTGTTCGACCACCTGCATCGGAGCCAGCTTGAGCCAATAGACCAGCCCTCCGAGCACGAGCACCAGCAGGGCGATCTGCACACCCCGCCGCCACCAGCGCCTGACGATGTTCCACCCGTCGCTCACCATTCAGTCTTCCACTCCTCTTCGGTTCTTGCTTTCAATTCTCCATGAACAACAATCATTCTGCACCACCGCCCAGCGCTTTAAAGAGCAGGATCATGTCCGTCAGACGTGCGCGTTCCGTCTGCACGAGTTGCGTTTCCGCAGCCAGAACGGTCCGTTGGGCGTCGAGGACGTCGAGCACGGTCACCAAACCTGTCCGATACCGTACGTCGGCAAGCTCCACGGTCGCTTCCGCAGCGTGGACTTGTTCCCGCTGCCGCTGGAGTTGCTCGGTGCGCTGCCGGATCGAGACCAGCAGGTCCGCCACTTCCCGAAACGCCAGCAGGATCGTTTGTTGATAATGCTCCAACAATTGTTCGTAACGGGATTCCGCCACATTGAGCCGCGCGACGTTGGTCCCGCCGTAGAAAATCGGGAGGGTGATGGATGGGCCGATGCTGTAGGTCCGGCTTCCCCCTGTGAGCCAATTCGCAAAGTCAACGGATTGAAAACCGCCCTGCCCGGTGATCGCGAACGCCGGAAAGAAATAGGCGCGGGCTTCGCCGATGTGCGCATTGGCGGCGACCAGCTGGTGCTCTGCCTGAAGAATGTCGGGCCGCCGTTCGAGTAGGTGCGACGGAAGCCCGACCGGGATCTCCGGCTGAGCCACCACCGCCCGTAACGGTTTGACCGCGAGGTCAAGTGTCCCGAGCTGGGACCCGATGAGGACCTCCAACCGATGAAGCTCGATGGTCCGGAGGCGCTGGTATTCCGGAAGCTGTGCGGCACTTTCCGCGACCAGGCCCTCAGCCCGCTTCACGTCCAATTCCGATGCGAGTCCAACCGAGGCACGGGTCTTCACGAAATCGAATGAATCCTGCCTGACTCGGAGATTGCGGTCAGCGATACTGAGCTGTTCATCGAGCTCGCGCACACGAAAGTAGGCATCCCCGACATCCCCGACAAGCGAGAGCGCCACTGCACGAGCATCTTGTTCGATCGCTTCAGAGTCGGCCGAGGCCGCTTCCATACCCCGTCTGATGCGGCCCCACAAGTCCAGTTCCCAGCGCAAGTCGGCAAAGGCGTTCCAGAGGTCGTACCCCTGACCCGGGTTGGCGAAAGTTTGTGGCGCTCCTGCAGGATTCACGCGGGCCTTTGCCAGACCGAGCCCTGCTATTGTGTTCTTCGAAATCTGTACCCGTGAATAGGTGCCCTGGACATTAAGCTGCGGATAGAGCCCGGCGCCGGCACTGATCACGATGGCACGGCCCTCCAGCACACGAAACGCCGCCTGGCGCACATCGTGATTGTGTTCAAGCGCTCGTTCGATGAGCGCGGTCAATTCCTCGTTCTGAAAAACCTGCCACCAGGTGGCATCCGGTAATTGTTGCGCATTGATCGGGACACCGGCTTTCTGGTCTCGACCGCTGAATTGATCCCAGCCTGCGGGAATCTCAACCGTTGGTCGCTGGTAGTTGGCTCCCTGGAGGCAACCGGTCAGCGCGGCCGCCGCCATGAGCCAGAGCACGCCATGAGGGAAAAGACAGGACAGGATTTTCGGCTGGATCACGACCCGGCTCCTGGTTCAGTCCTTGTCATCACACAATGATGACCCCTGAGTATGCCACTCCGCCCCACAGTGCCAGACCCATCGCACCGCGGGCAGGGGACCGCTGTCGCGTTGGATGGTCCGTGCCTCTCGCTCTGTCGGTTCCCCGTTGCCATTTGGTCTGACGCGCCTGCGCAGTCCTATGAGGCCTGAGAAGTCACTCTAATTCCTCTGCTATCAACCCCTGCCGGCATCTGACTCAAGACCTCCCGCTCTGCCTCCAACCAGTCCTCAAGCGCATGCCCCTCTTCGTTGCCACGTCGGATATACATTTCATAGGCGCGCTTCGCGATCCTTAAGTACAACTCATCCTGGCGTGGGTGATCAGTTGGTGCGGGTTGTTGTCCTACTGGGCGGGGAGTGGATTCCGTCGCC
>Ga0315292_10002257_pt1 | contig 10744 bp, 10 predicted proteins | sample YL17G13_0_MG_FD_204029 | JGI IMG/M metagenome (GOLD analysis project Ga0315292, IMG submission 204029) | Sediment microbial communities from Yellowstone Lake, YNP, Wyoming, USA - YL17G13_0 | ecosystem: Environmental > Aquatic > Freshwater > Lake > Sediment | place: USA: Wyoming | collected... | reverse complement strand
GGATTTCAGGGATCGCTGCCCCCAGTGGCTCACCCAAATCAGCAAAAAGGGTGTAGGGGTGGATACTTGCTTTCAGGGTAACCTTAATTTTACTGAACAGGTATCCGATCTCCTCATTGTTCAAAACAGCCCCCAGCATATAATTACCCATGATTTGATCACGTTTGTACTTAGGGTTATTATAGAACGCTTTATCCCACCACTCCAGATAACTCTTTACTCCTGCTTCAGTGGGATTTTTTGTTTTAAGGGCATCTGCCACCGCCCTCGCTGCCAATCCGCCAGAGAGAAGGGCACCAAAATTCTCTGATTCCTGGCAGAAGATGACATCGCCCACCAGCAGTACATTATCCTTATAGGGCTTTTCTATGGTTGACCACATGTTGTTGCAGGAAGAGTTAGCCAGATCTATCGTAGCCCCCTTAAACCATGAACTCAACTTTGTTTCTTGAGTAAGATACTTGAAGAATGTAAAAAGGTTAACCCTGCAATCCAAACAGATAAACACCATTGCGTACTCTTTCTCATAGGGACGGGGCACAAGAGCAGTAATCACGGGTGTGTTCTCATATTGAGCCACTATATAGTAGACAGTATCAAAATCCGGTACATTCAGGTTCCTCGCATAGTAGCCCAATACATTCATGCTGGAGTAGTAGCCGCGGTTTTTGTTAAAGCCCAGCACCTGAGCAATTCTGGAATTGGCACCATCTGCTCCAATGACAAAGGTGGCAGTGATATCCTTTCCCAGATTGGTGGAAACTTTAACGGCTCCATCTGTTTTGGAAACACCCGTCACTACCGTTCCGGTAAACACCTCAACCCCTGCTGCCTGAACTTGTTTCAAGAGGGAGGCAAAGAGCTTGTTTTTATCAAGCCCCAAGGAGATTCTTCCTCTCTCTCCCCGCTTCCTCTGTTCAGCCGCGTTACCGAATTTGATTGCATCCCCGTTTACTGAGTAGAGGTGGAAGGCATAGATATTTTTATACGGTCCCTCATACTTGAAAGAGAGATCATTCTTGACAAACTTGAAGGTGCCACTCTTCGCATCAAAGGTAATCATCTCTTCCAGAAACTCTTCACCTTCCCCCATGGGAAGAATCATCTGACTCTCGGCGCGTCTTAATTTAGTAATATCCTGTCTCATCTCAATGAGTGCAGTTTTAAGCCCGCTCTCTCCAGCGGTCTTAGCCGCCATAAGGCCTGCATATCCTGCACCTACAATTACCAGATCATAGTGCGTTGCCATGGTATAACCTCCTTAGCAGTCATAAGTAGCTTTGTATCTATAAAGATATGCACTTTACGGGACATGCCCTGATACACACTTTACAGTCATTGCATGTGTTATCAACCTTCGCCTTATCGTTTTTCGCGAGTGCCAGAGCGCACACCGGGCAGAGATTGACGCACCCTCCGCATCCCGTGCACAATTGTGTATCGATTCTGATCATATCACACCTCCTTCCTGCAGTGCATTACCAAGTACCGGTAGCACCTGAGTTTGGTTATCTCCACCTACTCCAACGGTAGGAGCGGTGTACATACCCGGGTAGTTGGTTCAAGAATTTCAGTCATTGGTCGTGACATTTTCGCTAATTTGGTTAAAAGGGAAGGCCTCTCTTTTTGAATCGTAGGAATGAGACCTTGCACCACTTGACCAATATAACCAATTGCCGCATAGGGATTCCAGCAGGGAGGCAAGGGATTTTTTATTAAGCTGAAGAGGTAATTTAGGTCTTCTTCACTGTCGATGATGAAGGGGATAGCAAAATTCATGAGGTAGTCCTCATGACGGCAGCCTTCAATGTAAGTGGTTTTCCACCAGGTGAGGTAATCGACAATCCCCTGGGTAACCAGTCCTACGTGCTCCTCTTTTAACGCCGTGGCTATTGCATTACCTGCCTTCCAGCCGCTGATCATCGCACCAGAGTTTTCTAATTCCTGGGTAGAACCGGTGTCGCCTGCGAGCAATACCCGGTTCTTGTAGGGTTCAATAACGGGAGTAAAGATGTATTGAGCAGAGGAGAGTTGCTGTAAACGTTCTGCCTTTTTAAACCAGGAGCTAAAGAAAGGGTTTTCCCTCATGAAGTATCTCTCAACATCATCGAGGTTAACTCTGGGATCTAAGGTGAGAAATACTACCGTTAAGTCATCTCCATAGGGGCGCGGGAAAATAAAGAGGTACCCTGGGGCCACGGTTGTATAACAGATGCTTGAAATCAGAATATCGGAGTGGGGAGGTTTCACCCCCCTCATGTACCAGGCTTTTGAGAAAAGGTAACAGTAAAAGGTCCGGTCCTTATTAAATCCCATACGTTGTGCAATTCTTGAGTTAGTACCATCGGCGGCAATCAGATAGAGACCTTCAAAGCTTTTTCCACCTCCCCTCACCTGCACCGATGCAGCGGAGGGTGTAATTTCATGTATATTAATTCCGGTAAAGACTTCTACCCCAGCGTCTTTGATTTCCTCTAGGAGACAGCGGAAGAGTATTTCTTTATCATAGGAGAGGGCAACCATGCCATATGCTCCCTTTTTTCTGGTCTCTTGGGGTATGCCGAACGGCAGAAGATTTCCATTAGGTGAGAAAATATGCCAGGCATGGCAGTGCTTCACCGGGCCATCGTAGCTAAAGGAAAAACCCGCTTTGGAGAATCCTATTCTTTTCCCTTGAGGATTGTAGAACGTCAGATCGCCAAAATAGTGATCGTTCATTGATACCAGCGTCTGCCCGCAGGTCCGCTCAAGCCGGGTGATATCTGTTTTTCGCTCAAGGAGGGCAACCGAGAGCCCCGCACGACCTGCAGCTTTTGCGGCGAGCAAGCCAGAGGGCCCTGCACCCACTACAATCAGGTCATAGGTTTTCATCTCTTGCTCCTCAGGAAACTCTCTCCATAATAAAATATTTAAGGCAATCGAGATGGATCAATAGGCGCTAATCCATTCATCTGCCTCAGGTGATTAAGTGCTTCAACCAGTGGGGGAGGTATCCTTTGCAGTTCCTCTTTAGTAAATACCTGCCTGCCCGGTGAGCAGACTCCGTTGGGATCAAACACCTTCCGTATCTTACGCATGAAGAGGTGCACATTGGGACCCATCTCAGGGAAAAAAGAGGTGAGCGGTTCAAAACTTGCTCCAAAGCCAGTCACCCCAGGGCCGATTCTCTTGCCAATGGTTCTTCCTACGCTGAACATGATGAGTTGCTGTGCCTTCTGGAGAGAAGATGGATCGAGGGGATTGGGATACACATCGGCTTCAGTGAAAAAGTTTCTTCCGCAGGGGTCGGTAGCATAGAGAAAGGGGGTAGTATCGACTCCACCACGGTCGGTGATATAGGTTTCCCCAATGGTGCCGATAGCCTCTCGCCAAATATCTTGAGCATCTTTTCCAATCACTGGAATGCCACAGCAGAACCAGGTGTCAAGGTAAGAGTAGCGGCTCATACGGTAGCCGCACACATTCCGGATACAATCGAGGTTCCAGTTAGAGAGTGCCTCCAGTACTTTTGGCTTGTACTGGGGAGAGAGCACGGTTCCTCCTGTTTCTTTGACAATCTTTTTTATGATTTTATCGGCATAGTCAAGTTGCCGGGGTGAAGTGTTTCCCGCACAGATAACGTAAAAATTGTAGGAGGGGAAAAAGTTTTCTTTGAAACGTTTTATGCTTTGCTCCAAGGTGGTGGAACAGTAGTAACAGTTGTAGACCCCTGCAGCATTGAGACCAATGCCAATTCCGGAGTGGGCAACCTGGCGCAGTGCCTTTATCTCGCTATCAATATCTCTATACTCAACCCAATAAAGCCGGAAATTCTCAGGTGGTGGGACATGGTCGTACTTCTCTTCACGGTAGGTTTTAATAGAGGGGCGCCCCGCGGGAGGCTCGGGCAGTTCCCTGCCACCTGCCCAGGGGTGGAGTTTTACCGTGAGTTCGGTAATAATGCCAAGTGTACCACTGCTCCCCCTGAAGAGACCGTAGAGATCAGGCCCAGGTGCGTACTCCCAGAAATCGCTGATACCATCGACAGTGCATGAACCGGTTTTAAGGATTTCAGCATTGGGGAGCACCAGGGTGAAACTTATCACGTTTTTTCCCATAGTGCCATATTTCATACTGGTTTGAAAGAGCCCTGCCAGAATTGCCTGAGAGGAGATTTTACAGAGTGTGGTAGCGAGCGGTGTTCCACCATTCCAGAGCCCTACCTTCATGGCTTCAGCTTGGAGCTGGGCATAGTCTACGTAGGGTTGGACACGTGCCGTCATAGTTTTGCTATTGATTTCCAAGATCTGGTTCATCCTGCTGAAATGGATTACGATGGTGGGCTGGGGAGTGGTGGGACAGCTGGCGATGCCCAACTGTCCATTGGTAAAGGGAACGAAAGGAACCTTGTAGGTATTAGCAACACGGACGATAGCTTGTATCTCTTCTGTAGTTGAGGGAAGAATAACACAGGCAGGAATAGTGGAGGGATCTTTGGCATGCTTTTTTAGATAGCTGGCGATATCTACTGAGAACTTGCTGTAGGTTTCAAGGATAGCTCTGTCTTGGGTGATGTGTTCATTGCCCACAATTTCTTCTAGAGCGCGATAGACTTCAGAAGGAAGATATCGAGGTTCAACTTTTATGGGAGCATTCATTTCTCTTTCCTTAAAGAGAGAGTGTACCAGGGTTCATAATGCCTTTAGGATCAAATTCCTGCTTGAGCTGCTTAAGTTTCTGGTGATAGGTATGAGCCTTTTTATAAATGAGTGTTGACCAGATACCATAGGGACGATCGAAGAGCGCACCTGTTGTTAACAGATCCTGGCTGGATTTATTCCAGAGCGCTTCCACCTGCGTTCTCTCTTCCAGATGGTTGAGATCGCAGTGAAGATCAAACTCAACGTGTACTCCTCTTCCTCGTTCGAGGATGAGGAAATAACCTCCTATATCCTCTCTCGGATACCCCCCCTCTTGTGACAGCCTGCCCACAACTTTTTCCATAGTGGGTAATTTATCCAGGGGTATTTTAAAAGACAGATCATGCACTGAACCTCTAAAACAAAATTTCTTAAGTATACCCCAGGGGTAGAGTGATTCATTCAAAAATAGTTGATCAGTGTGAGAATGACCTGGAATAGACGGGTGAAGTTCAAGACTCATATCGGTGCAGAGTTGACGAAGTGTTTCTTCTTCATACGCTACCTTCTCTTCAGGAAAATTAATAAACCCGGTCAGCCCAATAGCAACCGTCCAGGGAGGGAGCGTATCTCTCAATTGGTAAAAGTGGGCTGAGGGTATTGCAGGGGTGGGGAAAAATTCGGGTGTGTGCCACTCCTCGGTTAAAAAGGCGGCCAGGTTGAATCTGTTGAGACCAAAACATTCCCAGCCGATTTCCTTCCTTTGTATCACACGAAGCGGTTCAATGGCGTCTTGAAGCTTATCAAAGGAGAGGAAAAAGAATTTCCTGACGGGTGAAAGATGTTGCACATTAATTACCAGCTTAGTGATAACACCCAGGGTACCCTGAGCGCCTGTCCAGAAGCGGAAGGGCATGTTCACCCCGGGACCATAAAATCCTCCCGGTCGACCTCCCAGATTCCAACACCCCGTCCTGAATAGGTCTCCCTCGGGTAAAACGATCTCCATGTCCATCAGCAGGTGATTGCCATATTCGAAACTTGCGGCCGCCATCAGTGGATCGCGTTCAAGGTAGCTTGAGAGGACAGATCGTTTGGGAGGTACACCCAGGGGTGCCATCAGCCGTAACCCTTTTGGCTGGAGGCACGCTTGCAGTTGCTCATAGGTTACCCCAGGCTCTAGGATCACAAACCACTCATCCTCGTTAATTTCCCTGATGGTATTCATTCGAGTCAGGTTTAAAATAATACCACCCCGTTGAGGGATGGTAGCGCCGTGTAGGTTGAGGCCTGAGCTGTAAGGAACGAGTGGGGTACTGGTCTGATGCGCTACCTTGAGGATTGCTTGGATTTGTTCAACATCCTGAGGGAATACCACATACTCTGGGGGTGAGGGAGGGACAAAACTTTGATCCTGGGAGTAGGCGGTGAGTGATGCAGGATCATCGTTGACATACGCTGCACCTACAATTTTTTCAAGATCACCTTTTACACTCATGCTCTTATCAGGGATGTAATTAAAAAGAGGTGTTAGTATATAGCATCGATTAATACTGTTTGCAAGCTAAAAATTAGAAAGATGAAATATATACCTCGCTGCGCTCGGCTCAATCACTGCCAAAGTTATCATACGCTGAATGAGAAGGTACATTCTCAGAGGGCATAATCTCTAGTTTGTTGATTTTAATTTAAAAATCTCTTGAACAGGGAGTGAGACTCATATATAATGAATTGCTATTGAAGCATTGAAGAGGTTGAATTTTAACAGGTGTATAAAGTATAAAAACCTTTTTCGTGAGAGAAATGCTAGAGTTTATCGTTAAAGGTGGCATATTCATGTATCCTATCATTCTATGCTCGGTGCTTTCACTTACCTTATTTTTTGAGAAGATGTGGTCGTTACGAAGGGGCAAGGTTATACCCGAATCATTATTAACTGAGGTGGAGTTATTGTTGAAAAAAGGGAAGATTCAGGAAGCATTGAAAGCATGTGACGGTAATGGTTCGTCAATCGCACGTATTTTCTATACGGGGATAGGACACTACGGTAAAAAAAGGGAGGTTATTAAGGAGAGAGTTGAGGAGATAGGGAGGAGAGAAGCTGCGCTCTTAGACAGGTATGTTGATGGGCTCGCGACCATCGCGAGCGTCAGTACACTGTTAGGCCTGCTCGGCACGATATCAGGAATGATTAAAATCTTCTCGGTCATTTCCTTACAGAGTGTAGTAAACCCTAGTGCTCTGGCGGGCGGAATTTCAGAGGCATTGTACACCACTGCGGCAGGGCTCACCGTTGCTATTCCTACGCTCATATTTTATCGATACCTTTCGAGCAAATCGAGTGCGCTCATCATTGCAATGGAAGAGTGTGCTGCACAGATGGTTGAGTTGATAAAAGAAAAAGAGTGAGTGAGAAAGGTGTGACATTCTCTCATGCGATTTAGAGAAAAAACCCGCTCCGAGGCTCATCTGGATATTACCCCCATTGTTGATACGGTATTCAATCTCCTTATATTTTTTGCCCTCTCCTTGAACTTTATTGTGACACCAGGGATTGAAGTTAACTTACCCGAGTCAAACACCGAGGAGATTGTGAGGGAACATGATGAGGTCATTGTGATGATGAGACGCACGAGCGAGGTGTTGGTAAACGGAACTTTTATTCATCCTGATCAACTGCTTTCTACGCTCACTCTGTGTGCACAAAAAAACAAAGACTCGCTCGTGATTATCCAGGCAGATAGAGAGGTGGCTCATGGTAATGTGGTAAAGGTGATGGATATCTCCAAGAGGGCAGGATTTAGGCGATTGGCAATTGCAACCTCAGCAGCCAAGAAAACAGTTTCGGAAGGGGAGGGGTAATGAACATGGTGAACAAGAAGATTCGTATGCTCTGCCTGGTGGGAGGGATTCTGATAACTGTCGTGTTGTTGTGCTCCTTCTTCGGTGAGAGGGGATTAGTAAATGTCATGTCATTGAAGAAAGAGTTAAAAGAAATAGAGTGTAGTAACCAGAAGGTGCGTGAAGAAAACGATGCACTGGAAAAGTGCATGTATCTTTTAAAAAATGACAAAGGGTATATAGAGAGAATTGCACGGGAGGAACTCGGATTAGTCAAGAGCGATGAGATGATCTACCTTTTTGAAAATAATTGAGCGCATGATATGTATTCTCCACATTATCACTACACCACTTCTCTTTTCCTCATGGATACAACATTCACCACCCATTCATTTTTCTCACAAAAGACCTTCTCTTGAAAATAGTGGTGAAAAATAGAGTAACCATTAACGAGTGCCTCTAAAATCACTCTCTATTCAATTAATTACAAATCATTCATAAATACAAATAGTTACATTAGTTTAGTATATATTAAATATAGTAAATTAAATTAATTTATTATAATTGTTTGACATATGTGTTAAAAAATATAAAATTTTACTTAAGATATTTTTAATTATACCGATATAAAAAACATCGCGCACATTATTTTCGGAACACAACCACTAGTTCACACGTGAATTGCTATGGTTAAAAACGGGGTAAGGAAATTCAGAGAGAATCTCTTGTTGAGTAAATCTGAGTTGGCACGCAAGGCAGGAATCTCACCCCTCACCATTGATCGCATAGAAAAGGGAAGATACTGTAGACCTGAGACAAAAAGGAAAGTCCTGATGGCCCTGGGATTAAAATTGTCTGATAAGGACAAGGTGTTTGACGGATGAGATGTACCCTGCTATTCGAGGTAAGGACGGTAAGTCTTAAGAGGTGAATATGTTATTTGAGAATGCGCTGGTTATGAAACCTAAAGGGGTAATTGGACTTGATGTAGGCACTAATTCTGTAAAGTTGATTGAGATAGAGGAGTCTAAAGGCGGATATCGCCTGAAAAACTTTGGCGCAGCACCATTGCCTAAGGATTCTATTGTGAATGGATCTATCTTAAACCACGAAGGTGTGGTGAGCGTTATCCATCAACTCATTGCGAACCTTAAGATTAAAACTAAAAATACCGTGGTGTCTATTTCCGGACATCCGGTTATCATAAAAAAGATTACCATGCCACTTACTACTGATGAGGAGCTCGAGGATTCCATTAAATTCGAAGCCGAACAATACATTCCTTTCGACCTTGAAGAAGTCAATATTGACTTTCAGATTCTCAGCGTGCAGGAGGAGAAGGCCGACCAGATGAATGTATTATTGGTTGCTGCTAAAAAAGCGATGATTAATGAGTACACGAAAGTACTCACCGATGCGGGGCTACGACCGATCATCCTTGATATCGATGTATTTGCCTTGGAAAATGCTTTTGAAATTAATTACCCCATTGAAGAGAAAAAGAGCTTTGCCTTAGTTGATATAGGTGCCAGTATCACCAATATAAATATTATTAAAGAGGGAACCTCCGCATTCACTCGTGATGTGTTTCTGGGTGGCAATCAGATTACCGAAGAGCTTCAAAAGAAATTCGCCATCAGTTTCGAAGAGGCAGAGACCTTTAAAATAGGAAGGGGACTTGAAGGCATAGAGTATGCAGAAGGTGAAGAAACGGTTAAACAGGGGTGTAGTATTATTGCCTCTGAGATTCAGAAGACCTTGGATTTCTATAGTTCTACCGCCTATGAGAGTGTCGACAAGATTTACCTCACGGGGGGATGTGCCAAAACCCCAGAAATCAGAGTTTTTATTGAGGAGAAGACACACACTCCCACAGAAGTGATTGATTGCTTTAAAAACATAAGGTATGACGAGGGCTCATTTGATCCAGAGTATATCAAGGATATTACCCCCCTTGCTTCAGTGGGGGTGGGATTAGCGCTGAGGAGACTGGGAGACTAATGATTAAAATTAATTTACTTCCCTACCGGGACATACTGCGAAAACAGACTATTATCACCCATGCGGTAGTGGCAGTCCTCGTGGTGGCGATGGTGGTAGTGACTACCACCGCGGTCGATTTATTTATGCGTTCTAAAATAAAACATATTAGAACAAATATTGCACGGGTTGAGAAAGAAATATCAAGCAATAAGGTGAGCCTGGAAGAGATAGACAAATTAAAAAAGGAAAAAGAGGTGTATGCGAGGCAATTTCAAATTATTGAGAATCTTAGAAAGGATAAAGGAGGACCGGTACGGATTTTAGATGAGCTTACTAAGACCATTCCCGACAAGATGTGGATTCTTACCTTAAAGCAGACGGCAAATAGTGTGGAGCTGGTAGGGGTCGCGGTGGAGAATAAGTTAATATCTAAGTTTATGACTGAGCTTGAAGAGTCACCCTACTTCAAAAAGGTCGATTTGATTTCCTCTGAAATGAAAACAGAGAGTGCGGGAAAATCAAAAGAAAAATTGAATAAATTTACTCTCATCTGTTTAATTGAATCACCCCCACAAGGGTAGGGAATTATGGATAAGTATATTGATCTCATACTCAAATTGCCTAAACTTCATAGGTGGCTTATTCTGGGGGCGGTGGCACTATTGCTTATTGTGGTATATTGGGTTCTCTTGTTTAGGGGACATGCTCACACCATTACTCAACAGAATGCTATGCTCACCACCACCCAGCACGAACTTGACGAGCAGAGGGTGGTGCTTGCCGATCTTCCCAGATTTAGGAAAGAAACTGAGGAGATGAAAAATAAACGCCAAGAAGCATTAAAGCAGCTTCCCAACAAAAATGAACTCGATAAACTTTTTGGGGATATTTCTTTGAACGCGGTTGAATCGGGTCTTGATATTGTGCTCTTTAAGCCCCAGCCTGAAATCGGTAAAAACTTTTACGCTGAGATACCCGTTGATATCAAACTTTTGGGAACCTATCATGATATGGCGTTGTTTTTTGATAAAATTGCCAATCTCTCACGGATTGTAAATATCTCAGACTTAATCATTGATAAGGCTAAAGAGGTAAGTGGGAGGAATGTACTTGACATTACCTGTAAAGCAACAACCTACAAGTTTATTGAAGAGAAGTCAAGTGAACAGGCTAAAACAAAACCCGCAAAAAAGAAGTAGGAATTTTTTACTCATAGTTTTTACAGTGGGTATGATGGTTACTCTCTTTGGGTGCGGTGAGAAAACTGCCCCCCGGGAGAAAACGAGCGAAACCGCTGCCAG
>Ga0315292_10002254_pt1 | contig 10749 bp, 15 predicted proteins | sample YL17G13_0_MG_FD_204029 | JGI IMG/M metagenome (GOLD analysis project Ga0315292, IMG submission 204029) | Sediment microbial communities from Yellowstone Lake, YNP, Wyoming, USA - YL17G13_0 | ecosystem: Environmental > Aquatic > Freshwater > Lake > Sediment | place: USA: Wyoming | collected... | reverse complement strand
CCCTCACCCTGGACCCCACCCGCGACTACCAACCCCGCTTCAAACCATGACCGCCCGAACCCCACGCGTGGGTTCAGGCGTTGCCGATGTCTCGCGACATGACAGTCGTGCCCCCGGTGGGATTCGAACCCACGATCTCCGGATTAAAAGTCCGTTGCCCTGACCAGGCTGGGCTACGGGGGCCCTCCGATCGTAGGGCCGCCGGGGCGGGTCAGGAGACGGTGAAGGTCGTGGTGGCGGACTGCGGTGAGCCGCCGCCGACCGAGCCGCCGGGCGACGAGATGACCTCGCCGCCGACGCGGATGTCCAGCGAGTAGCTGGTCACCGGGTCGCCGGTGAAGTTCACGACGAAGACCTGGTACTCCCCTGGCGGCGCGCCACCGCTGGGCCAGAAGATGTTCTCGACACAGCCGCTGCATTCGGACAGGGCGTCCTGGTCGAGTTGGCCACCCGACGGCGAGGTCCGGGCGCCGTAGTAGATCTCGTCGCCGCTCGGGTCGATCACGTGGAGGTCGAGATCGACCCCGCCACCCCACTGCAGCGTGACCTGCACGTCGCCGGTGCCCAGGGGGGCGGTGGTCTCCGGTGGCGGCGTCGTGTCGTCGGGCGGATCAGCGGTCGTCCCGAGCTGGTCGTCGCCCCCGTCGGTGCCTCGGGGGCGGGTGAAGGTGTCGCCCGTGTTGACGTCGGTGATCACGAAGATGTCGATGTCGATGTCGACGAAGGTCACCTGGACGTTGGCGGGGTCGAAGCCGTCCCAGCGGTCGCCGCCGTAGCGGGGGGAGTCCACCTCGATGGGCTCGGTCAGCGGGTTCCCGCAGTAACACTTCACCCGCGGGATGCCCTGGGCGTCGACGAGCACGGCCGTACCGGCCTGGAGCACCGCCTGCAGCGAGGTGGCCTGACCGTTGCTGAACCCGTGATTGGTCACCCGGGTGTCGCCCCGCAGGATGACCGGGGTCAGGTCGGCGATGTAGTCGGGGATCTCGTCGACGTCGATGTCGAGCACGTCGGCGAAGGCACGGGCCTTGTCGGCGTTGTCGCCCAGGAACCCGACCAGTTGCTCCCGGTCGCACACCGACTCGTTGAGGGTCCCGCCGTACAGGCCCTCGTCGGAGCCGTTGACGCTGCCCTCCACCTCGGGGCCGGCGTCGACCACCACGGCGCCGGCGGCATTGCCCTCCGATGTCGACACGGACTCGGTGAAGGGATCGTCGCCCTCGAAGTCGACCGGCTCCAGGAAGATCTCGTCGGCCCCGGCCTCGTCGCCACTGAAGGCGAGGAAGCCGCCGACCAACGCCAGGACCAGCAGCACGCCCCCCACGGCCAGGAGCCAGTTGCGGTTGTCGGAGAACCACGACCCACCCCCACCGCCGCCCGGCGGCGGGGTGTAGGCACCGCCCGGACCCGGGGGCGGCCCGACGGGTGGTGGTGGCGGCGGCGGCGGCGCTCCTGGACCTTGCGGAACCGTCGGAAACCCCACGCCGAGAGTCCATCACATCGGCGCGGGGACCGCTGACCGGCGGTTGCGGCGGGCGTAGTCTGCGGCTCGTATGGACGCGATCGACCTGGGTATCGCCGGCCTCGGGCCGGGGACGCCGATCGGTCGCGGCGGGTTCGGCACCGTCTACAAGGCGGACCAGCCGGCCTTCCGGCGCACGGTCGCCGTCAAGGTCCTCGACGGCGTGCTCGACGAGCGGGCCCAACGGCGATTCGAACGCGAGTGCCAGGCCATGGGGGCCCTTTCGGACCATCCGGGGATCGTCACCATCTTCGACGCCGGCACCACCGGTGGCGGCGCCCCCTACCTGGTCATGGCCTTCCAGCCCGGTGGCTCGGTGGCGGACAAGCTGGCCCGCGAAGGACCGCTGGCCTGGGCCGAGGGCCTGCGCATCGGGGTCGAGGTGGCCGAAGCGTTGGCCGCGGCCCACCGCATGGAGGTGCTGCACCGGGACGTGAAGCCGGCCAACATCCTGCTGTCGGGGTACGGCCACGCCCAGCTCGGCGACTTCGGCATCGCCCGGGTCACCGGGGCCACCCAGACCCGGGGCGACCAGGTGACGGCCAGCCTCCTCTATGCCCCACCCGAGATCCTCGACGGCAAGCCACCGGGCGCGGCCAGCGACGTCTACAGCCTGGGGGCCACCCTGTTCGAGGCTCTGGCCGGCGCCGCCGCGTTCGTCGGGGGCACCGAGGACTCCATCGCCGCCCTCCTCGGCCGCATCCTCACCCATCCCGTGCCCGACCTTCGGTCGAAGGGAGTGCCCGACCCCGTGGCCCGGGTCGTCGAGCAGGCCATGGCCAAGGAACCGGGCGGGCGCCCGGCATCGGCCACCGACCTGGCCCGCGATCTGGCCGCCGCCGCCCGGGAGGGCGGGGTCGACCTGGGCGGGGCGGGAACGCCGGCCCCGGGCCCCGCCGACGAGGCCCGCCGCCGCACCGTCGCGCCGGTTTCGGCCGCGCCGGCCGCCGTGGCCGGGGCCGCCGTCACCCCGGGGGGCGGTGCCTTCGCCGTGACCCACGTGGTGCCCCGCAAGGGCCTGCCCGCCTGGTCCACGCCGGACCCCACCTATCCCGCCGTGGCCTCCCTCGATCCGGGTCTCGGCGTCCAGCTCGTCGGCTGGTGGGGCGAGTGGGCCCACATCCGCTGCAGCAACGGCTGGGAGGCCTGGGTCAACGGCCGCCTCCTGCGAGCGGTCTGAGTCAGACCACTACCGACAACCGACACCGCGTCGGGGGCACGCCGGCCTCGGATCTCACGGATTCCGCAGTCATTGCCTCGAGGTCGTGGCGCACGGGCCGCTCGACCACGCACGGTGGGATTCTGCCGATGCCGACCCGCAGCCGTCAGAGCCTTACGGTCACCAGCGACGTGCCGCGGGAGGTCCATTCGGTGCCGGCACTCGTGAGCACGCTCTCGGCCACCGTCGCGTCCCCGGGATCGGTTTCGGCGAATGCGTCCCAGCCGGCGAGTACCAGTAGATAGCCATCGGTCGGACCCAGCCAGGACAGGTCGCCGAGGGCGTCCTGGAGGGCGTCCCAGTTGCGGCCGGTGAAGCCGGGGAACTGCCCGGCCTCGGCGATGCGGTCCAGCAGCGTCGTCTTGTCCGCGACCCCCACCAGGTCGACGACGATCGGGATCCAGCCGTGGCCCGCCGCCATCTCGGCCAGGTCCTCGGCGGTGACGACCCGATCGAGGCGGTGCAACCCGGGGCCGGCCGCACCGCTGAAGACCTCCTGCAGGTCGGTCAACCGACGACTTCTCGGAAGCTCTCGTAGTGGTCGTCGGTGTAGTACGCCACCGCCTGCCGGCCGCCGACGATGATGCGGCGGGCGCCCCGGCCGTCCTCCCCCGGGGTGGGCACGGTGTACTCCCGGTAGTAGCCCTCGGCCTGGTCCGGCAGCAGGCCCTCCCGGTTCTGGAACACCACGCCGTCGCGGTCGTAGGGGAACGGTCCGCCGGCGACGATGAGTTGCAGCGTCTCCTGACCCTCGGGCGGCAGCTCGCTGTACGCCACCGTGGGCAGGTCGCTGGCCTGGGTCGCGGGTGGAGCGTCGACCGCTGCCGCGGTGCTGCCGGTCGTTGCGTCCTCGCCGCCGGTGCTCGTTCGACTGCCGACCGACAACAGGCTCCCGGCCACCGTCAGCACGAGCACGCCCGCCATGAAGGTGGCTGCGATGCGGGACCGGGTGCGACGGTTCACGGGCGGGAACCTACCTGGCCCCTCAAGGCCGACCCCTTCTCCGCCGACGGGGGGACGATGCCCGCGGAGGACGACACGATCGAGCTCAGCGTCGGCGGCCAGGCCCTGATCGAAGGAGTGATGATGCGGGCCGGGGATCGCTGGGGGGCCGCCGCGCGCCGTCCCGACGGCGAGATCGTCACCACTGGCGCCGCCGTCCCGACCTGGGCCCGGCGCACCGACGGCGTGCCGATCGTCCGGGGCGCGGTGGCCATGGTCGAGACGATCATGGTCGGGCTCCGGGCCCTGAAGTGGTCGGCCCAGGTGGCCGACCCCGACGAGGACGCCGAGATCACCAACCGCTCCCTGGCCCTCACCACGGCCGCCGCCCTGCTGATCTTCGCCACCATCTTCGCCGTGGTGCCGGCCGCGGTGTCCCGAGGCCTCGGCTTCGAGGGCTTCGCCTTCGCCGCGGCGGAGGCCGTGGTGCGCCTCGGTCTCTTCGGGGGCTACCTGCTCCTCATCGGGCGCTCGCCCGGCATCGCCCGCACCTTCGCCTACCACGGCGCCGAGCACATGGTGATCTCCGCCCACGAGGTCGGGGCCGACCTGACCGTCGAGGGGGTGCGTCCGTTCAGCGTCCGTCACGCCCGCTGTGGGACCGACTTCCTGCTCCTCGTGGTCGTGGTGGCCATCGTGGTGTTCAGCTTCGTCGGGGACGCCTCGTGGCCGGTCCTGATCGCCTCCCGCCTGCTCGGCCTGCCGCTGGTCGCCGGCCTGGCCTACGAGGTGCTGAAGCTGGCCAAGCGCCGACCCGACAGCAGGGTCGTGGCCGTGCTCACCGCCCCCGGGCTGGCCCTGCAGGCCCTGACCACCCGGCCCCCGGACGACGACCAGATCGAGGTCGCCATCGCCGCCCTCCGGGCGGTCCGCCCCACCCTCCCGAGCGCTCGACCGTCCGATTCGGACCGCTGACGGCGCGAAATCGCCCACACTTGACCCGTGGGCGACCGGGTGCTGGCCATCGACATCGGAGGGAGCAAGCTGGCCTGCGGGCTGGTCGACGGCCGCGGGGCCATCAGCGCCCGCGCCACCCGGCCCACGGGGGACGAGACGGACGGTGACGCCCTCTTCGCCACGCTGGCCGGCCTGATCGACGAGGTGGTGGCCCGGGCCGATCCGGCCGACACCCTCGTGGCCTGTGGGGTCGGCTCGGGCGGGCCCATGACCGGGGGCGGCGCCACGGTGTCCCCGGTGAACATCGAGGCCTGGCGGGCCTTCCCGCTCCTCGACCGGCTGACCGTCCACACCGGCCTGCCCACCACCATCGACAACGACGCCAAGGCCCTGGCCCTCGGTGAAGGGTGGCTCGGCGCCGCCGCCGCGTACCGGGACTACCTGGCCATGGTGGTGTCGACCGGGGTGGGGGGCGGGATCGTCCTCGACGGTCGCCTCCTCGACGGCGCCGACGGCAACGCCGGCCACATCGGCCACGTCATCGTCGAGCCCGACGGCGCCATCTGCGGTTGCGGCGCCCGGGGGTGCCTGGAGGCCGAGGCCTCCGGCACCGCCATCGCCCGGGCGACCGGCCGCCCGGCGGCCGAGGCCGGCCTCGCGGTGCGGCAACGGACGGGCCGCCTCGTGGGGCGGGCTGTGGCCTCCGTGGCCAACCTGCTCGACCTGCCCCTCGTCGTCGTGGCCGGCTCGGTCGCCTTGGGCTACGGCGACGACTTCTTCTCCGCCGCCCAGGCCGAGATCGACCAGCGGTGCCGTATCGAGTTCAGCCGGGGCACGGTCATCCGGCCCGGCGGGCTGGGCGCCGACGGGCCCATGATCGGCGCCGCGGCGGTGGGCTGGCGGGCGCGGGGGCACCTGACGGGGTGAGTGCCCTCCCCACCGGCCTCCTGCCCATGAAGGCCGTCAACGGCACCCTGCCTCCCGACGACGAGGGATGGGCCTTCGAGATCAAGTGGGACGGCATGCGCCTCCTGGCCTACGTCGACCCGGACGCCTCGCCCTCGCTGCGCCTGCAGACGACGCGGGGCCACGATGCCGCCCCCCGCTACCCCGAGCTGGCCGGCCTGCCCGCGGCCGTGGGCCGTCCGGCCGTGCTCGACGGCGAGGTCGCCGTCCTCGACGAGGCCGGGCGGTCGGACTTCGGCCGCCTCCAGACCCGCATGCACGTCGCCGACGGCAGGTCCCTGGTCGATCTCCAGGCCCGGGCCCCGGTCACCTTCTGCATGTTCGACCTGCTCTGGTTCGACGGCAGCGACCTGACCGGGCTGGCCTACCTCGACCGCCGCCGGCTCCTCCGGGACCTGGTCGACGATGCCGAGGCCTGGTGGGTGCCGGCCCACCATGTGGGCGACGGGCGCGCCCTCTACGACCATGCCGTGGCCGGCGGGCTGGAGGGCCTCATCGCCAAGCGGGTCGACAGTGCCTACCTCCCGGGCCGGCGCTCGTCCGCCTGGCGCAAGGTCAAGATCCGGCGGAGCCAGGAACTGGTGGTCGGGGGCTGGCTGCCGGGCGAGGGCAACCGGACCGGTTCGTTGGGGTCCCTGCTCGTGGGGCACCACGACGAGGAGGGCCTGCGCTACGCCGGACGGGTCGGCACGGGCTTCACCGAGGCCGAGCGGCGGCGCCTCCAACCCCGGTTGCACGAACGCGCCGTCCTTCACTCCCCCTTCGTCGACGAGCTGCCTGCGCCGGTCCGACGCCACGCCCAGTTCGTCCGCCCCGAGCTGGTCGTGCAAGTCGAGTTCGCCGAGTGGACCGGCGACGGGCGTCTCCGTCACCCCGCCTACCAGGGCGAGCGCTACGACAAGGACCCCGACGAAGTCACCCGGGAACCGTGACACCCGTGCGACACTGCGGCTGATGGCTGACGCGGTCCGGCTCCGTCTCCCCGCCGGCACCGACTACGGCCGCGTGGCCCGGGTGACCACCGCGGCCATCGCCCGCCGGCACGGCTTCACCTATCGCGAGGTGGAGGACCTGCGCCTGGCCATCGACGAGGCGATCATCGCCCTCATCGACGACGACGATCCCGGCGCCGCCGTCGAGTTGGGCTACCTCGTCGACGAGGGCGAGGTCACCATCACCGTCCACGGCGCCGCCGACCGCCCGCCCGAGGCCGTCCGCCGCTTCCACGCGCTGGTCACCGCCCTGGTCGACCGAGCCGACCTCGACATCGAAGCCGGCCAGGTGAGGCTCACGAAGAAGCACATGGGCTGATCAGCAACGCGGCGAAGCGAAGCCACTCAGGTGCCACTGTGGCCCCAGCCGCCCTCGCCCCGGTGGGTGGCGTCGTGCTCGTCGACTTCGGCGAAGGCGGCGCGCTCCACCTTCAGGATCACGAGCTGGGCGATGCGCTCGCCCCGGTGCACGGTGAAGGCCTCGGTCGGATCGGTGTTGACCAGGAGGACCTGGAGCTCGCCCCGGTAGCCGGCGTCGATGAGGCCCGGCGTGTTCAGGCAGGTCACCCCGTGGCGCAGGGCCAGGCCGCTTCGAGGCAGGACGAAGCCGGCGTAACCCGCGGGGATGGCCACCGACACCCCGGTCGACACCCGGGCGCGGCCCCCGCCGGGCGCCAGCTCGTGGTCCTCCCGGGCCACGAGGTCGGCTCCGGCGTCGCCCTCACGGGCGTAGGCGGGCACCGCCAGGTCGGGGTCGAGACGGACGATCGGGACCTCCAGCACGGCGAGGAGCGTAAGGCGCCCGTACAGTCCCCCACGTGCTGGTGTGGATGGACCTCGAGATGACCGGGTTGGACCACGACACCGACGTCATCGTCGAGATCGCCACCATCGTCACCGACGACGAGCTGGCCATCGTGGCCGAGGGCCCCGACCTGGTCGTGCACGCCGACGAGGACGCCCTGGCCCGCATGGGCGACGTGGTCCGCAACATGCACACCTCCAGTGGCCTGCTGGAACAGATCCGGTCCTCGACCGTGGACCTGGCCCATGCCGGGTCCCAGACCCTGGCCTTCATCCGGGAGCACGTCCCCGAGCCCCGCACCGTGCCCCTGTGCGGCAACTCGATCGGCACCGACCGGCGCTTCCTGGCCCGCTGGCTGCCCGAGATCGAGGAGTACCTGCACTACCGCAGCGTGGATGTCTCCTCGGTGAAGGAGCTGGCCAGACGCTGGTATCCCGATTCGGTGGCCAAGGCCCCGGGCAAGCACGGCAGCCACCGGGCCCTGGACGACATCCGGGAGTCCATCGCCGAACTGCGCTACTACCGCGAGGCCGTGTTCCGCTCACCCTCCTGACCGCGCCGACTTGACCGGCTGGTCAAGTACGGTCGGCCGCTGATGCGCCAGGAGCAGGAAGACGCCCAGCAGGAGGTGACCGAGGTCGCCTCCGGCAACCTGCGGGCCCAGATCCCCATCAACTTCACCGGGCTGGGCCACGTGAACATGTACCTGCTCGAGGACGCGCAGGGCTGGACCGCTCTGGACCCCGGCCTCCCCGGCCCCGCCACCTGGAAGGCGATCAAGGACCGATTGCGCCAGGTCGGGGCCAAGGTGACCGACGTCCACACCGTCGTGGTCACCCACTCCCATCCCGACCACTTCGGCAGCGCCGAGAAGCTGCGCCGGGAGGCCGACGCCGAGTTGGTGACCGCCACCGACTTCCGCACGTTCTTCGACGTTCTCGAGCCTGACCTGGTCGAGTCGCCCCCCGAACCCAACCCGGTCGATGACGCCGCCGCCATCGACCGCCTCCGCGACCGCTTCGAGCTGACCACCCCGTGGGGCGGCGAGATGCCTCGACCGCCGCTGCCCGGCCTCGGCCCCATCGGCTGGGTCAAGCGCCGGGTCGCCCGGCGCTACTTCCTGGCCCCTCGGCCGAACCGACGGCTGGCCGACGGCCAGCGGGTCGGCCTCGGATCACGCGAGTTCGTCGCCGTCCACACCCCGGGCCACACCGTCGACCACCTCTGCCTCTTCGACCCCGAGGACGGGGTGCTGCTGTCCGGGGACCACGTCCTGCCGAGCATCACCCCGCACATCTCCGGCCTCGGCTCGGTGTCCGACGACCCGCTGGCCGACTTCGTGGGGTCCCTGGACAAGGTCGCCGCGCTCGAAGGGGTCGGCATCTCCCTGCCCGCCCACGGTCACCCCTTCACCAACCTGCAGGAGCGGGTGGACGCCATCAAGGGCCACCACGAGGAACGGCTCGAGAAGCTGACCGAGATCTCCCACGCCGTGGGCGAGGCCAACGTCGAGGTGCTGATGAAGGAGCTCTTCAGCGAGCGGGCCTGGGGCAACATGGCCGAGGCCGAGACCTATGCCCATCTCGAGCACCTGCGACTGGCGGGCAAGGCCGAGAGCCGCTGGGGAGACGGGCTCCTGCTCTACACGGTGGACTGAGCGACCCGGCGCACCTGGGCCGACGACCGCACCTGGCCGTCCACCACCCACCACTGCCGGAAGCCGTCGTCCGCGTCGGCGGTGACCAGGGTGACCTCCTCGCCCCGGACCACGCCCTCCCGGTATTCGATCTCGGCCCGGAGCGGGCCGCTCAGGTCCTGGCGCCCGGCCAGGCGTTCTTCGGCCGGGAGCCAGTAGGCGGCGTTGTTGACGTGGGCCAGGCCGTCGAAGTCGCTCAGGCGGACCGGCCACGGCGCCGCCTCGCCTTCGGGGCGGTCGGGTAGGCGACGGCGGGCGGACACCGCCGTGTCGGTCACGCCCGTGCCCCATACGGCGAAGAAATCCGGGGTCATGGGAGTGGGGCGACCCGTCGCCCGATCGACGTGGATCCAGAGCGACTCGGTCTCGACCCGACCGCCCTCGCGGCCGGCAAACGTCGTGCGGCGCAACGCCCAGCGCCGGCCGTAGCCCGAGCACCAGGTCGTCACCGCGAGGTCCTCTCGGTACATGGGCCACGCCCCCACCTCGATGGTGGTGCGCCGCACCACCCAACCGGCGTCCTCGCCGGGGGCGCCCTCGAGCGCGTCGTCGGTGGCCACGTCCTGCATGACCCGGGCGATGCCGTCGAGGCGCAGCCGACCCTTGGGGCTCACGTCGCCCAACCGGACCCGGGAGGCCAGGGTGAAGGCCCGGCTCTCGGCCGGTGGCGGCAGGAGGGTCACGACCGTGAACGTACGCTCAACGCAACCACGGCCGATAAATGCGTTGACGGCCCCGAGCGCGCCGTGCTTCGATGGCGCAGCCCGAACCCAGGCATGAAGGACCCATCCCGATGAGCAACCACGCGACGAACCCGGTGAGCAGCCTCGCTGCCCTCGTCGGCGCGCGCTCGTCGGCGTCCCCGACCTGGCCGCCGTGCCCCGCCGTGTATTCCGCCTCCGCCAAGCAGGCGATTCGAGTGCGGATGCATGACGGCACCGGCTTTCTCACCGCCCGCCGGCTGAAGGAGCGCTCCTCCCCCTGACAGGGACAACGAGGACCTGCCTCCAGAAGCCGTCGGGAAGATCCCGGCGGCTTTCTTGGTTTTTCGGCCCCGGTCCCCCACCACGCCACCAGTCATCCACTCACCAGACGAACATCATCAGAAGGGGACATTCCGATGCTCGCCGCCCTACCCACATACGAAGAGCCGAAGAGCTGGGAGGCCGAGGCGCGTTGCCGCGACGGCAGTGGGGCCCTGACCCACCTGTTCTTCTCCGAAGAGTTGCAGGACATCGCCCGGGCCAAGCGCATCTGTGCCGAGTGCCCGGTCATGGAGCCCTGCCTCGCCGGTGCGCTCGAACGGCACGAGCCGTGGGGCGTCTGGGGCGGGCAGCTGATCCTCAACGGGCGGATCCTGGCCAACAAGCGGCGCCGGGGCCGTCCGCCCAAGCACCCGCGGCCCGAGGATCAGCTGCCGGTGATCCCGATCCCCGAACGCCTGCGGGAAACCGTTGGGGCGGCGATCGGGGCCGCCTGACCGCCACCCAAAGGCGGACGGGGGTGACGTGGCCGTCGTGGGGATCCCCCCACCACGACGGACTGCGAACCTCCGTCTGCCCGGTGGCCTAGGTTCACCCCATGAATCGGACCCGGGGAATGCGGACGGCGGCGCTACTGGTGGCGGCCCTGCTGGCCGGAGCGGCGTGC
>Ga0315292_10002251_pt1 | contig 10750 bp, 13 predicted proteins | sample YL17G13_0_MG_FD_204029 | JGI IMG/M metagenome (GOLD analysis project Ga0315292, IMG submission 204029) | Sediment microbial communities from Yellowstone Lake, YNP, Wyoming, USA - YL17G13_0 | ecosystem: Environmental > Aquatic > Freshwater > Lake > Sediment | place: USA: Wyoming | collected... | reverse complement strand
CGAGGCACTCCGGGAGGACCTCGATCACAGAATGGCGCGGTACTGCGAGCGCCTCGGGCCCCTGGCCTTGGTGATCCCGTCGTCGGGGAACAGCACCTTGTCCGGGTTGGTGATGGACAGCTCGCGTCCGCCGACCTCCAGCTCCAGCCTTTTCGCGGTGGCCGCCATGACCGGGTCCTACCCCGGCTTGCGGCGGACGACCTCCATCACCGCACCGATGGTGAGCGGCCCGTAGACGTGGGGGAAGAGGGTCCCGTCTTCGGCCGGCTCGTCCACCACGTGGGCGTCGAGGCGCTCGGGGTCGAGGGTGATGACGACCACGTCGTCCAGGTCGCCGTAGGAGCGGTGCAGCGTGGCTTCCACCTGGTCGGTGTACGAGCAGTGGATGAACCCCTCCTCGGCCAGGGTGCGGTCCCGGGTCGACTGGACGGAGAGGCCGTCGGCCTCGAACCGGTCCCAGTCCTCGAGGGTCATGATGTGGTGGAGGTGGTGCAGCACCGCCGTCAGCCTCGCAGGTAGTGCTCGGCTGCGGCCCTCAGCGCGTCGGCGAAGCCGTCGACGAGGTCGGCCATGATCTCCGCCACCGGCAGCACGCCGTCGATCCGCCCGGCCACCTGGCCGGCCATGGGGATGGCCGCCTCCATGTCGCCGCCGAAGTAAAGGTCCGCCGGGGAGCCGAACTGGCCCCAGACGTTGCCCGGCTCCTGCTCCAGACGGCTGGTGCGCTCGGTGCGCAGCGCCCGCATCCCCGGCTTGGCGAACCGGTTGAGCAGCACCGTCCCCGTCTCCGCCGAGTCCACGATGGCCTGCTTCCAGTTGTCGTGGACCGGCGACTCGACCGAGGCCACGAAGCGGGTGCCGAGTTGGACGCCCTCGGCGCCGAGGATGAACGCCGCCGCCATGGTCGGGCCGTCGATGATGCCGCCCGCGGCGATGAGGGGGACGTCGACGTGGGAGCGGATCAGCGGGAGGAGGACCATGGTGGAGGCCCCTTCCGGTGTCTTGAAGCCACCGCCCTCGATGCCCTCCACGACCAGGCCGTCGACGCCGGCGTCGACGGCCTTGAGGGCGCCCCGCAGGGTGGGCACGACGTGGAAGACCGTGAGGCCGGCCGCCTTCAGCCGGGTCGTGAACCGGTTGGGGTCCCCGGCGGAGGTGGTGACGAAGCGGACGCCGGCGTCGACCACGACGTCGATGACCGAGTCGTCGCGGACCAGGTTCTGGGCGATGTTCACCCCGAACGGGCGGCTGGTCAGCCCCTGCATGGCCCCGACCTCGCGGACGAAGGCGTCCAGCTCGCCCGAGGAGGTCTCGATGATCCCCAGGCCACCGGCCGAGGACACGGCCGACGCCAGCTGCGAGCGGGCGATCCAGCCCATGGGGGCCTGCGCCACGGGGATCTCCACCCCGAGCAGCCGGGTGATGCGGTTGTCGAAGGTCAGCCCCGCCGTGGTCATCGGCGCATCGTAGGTGGTGCCGTTCTGGCACCGGATCTGCCGCCGGGGACGGACACATCCGGTGCCAGAGCGCGACCGGTGGGACCAGGGACACGACCCCCGGATTGTCACCGAGCGGGAGGATCAGAGGCCGGAACGGCCATGGTCGTAGCCTGCACGGATGGCCGGCTCTCGTGCGTGGTTCTTCCGGCGTCGCATCCTCAACGAGGCCATCCACCGGAGTTGGGACTGGGCGCAGTCACGGGGCGCCATACATCCCGGCACGATCCGGGCCGAGCGCTTCGGGTCGTTTGGTGAGGGAAGCCTCCTGGGCTTCCCGCTGGCGACGCTCTTCGGCGAATCGTCGATCCACATCGGCGAGGGCACCCTCATCGCCAGCTGGGTGACCTTGTCGGCCGGTTACGGGCCCGACCAGGTCGATGTGCCCGAACGGGCCCTGGTCATCGGCGACCGCTGCCTGATCAACATCCGCTGTGGCCTCGTCGCCCACGAGTCGATCGAGATCGGTGACGACGTCTGGTTCGGCCAGGGCGTCTACGTCACCGACGCCAACCACGGCTTCGACGACCTCGACGTCCCGATCGGCAAGCAGCTGGGCGATCACGAGCCGGTCTCGGTTGGCCGGGGCTCCTGGCTGGGCCACGGCTCGGTGATCCTGCCGGGTGCCCGAATCGGCCGGCACTGCGTGGTGGCGGCGGGATCGGTGGTGCGCCATGAGGTCCCCGACTACACGGTCGTCGCCGGGGTCCCGGCCAAGGTCATCCGCACCATCGCCGAGGGCCACCCGCCGCACCGGGAGGGTCGCCTCGAGGCCTGGGCCGAGCCGCTGGCCACCGGTTTCGGCACCTGGCACGAGAGCGGCTGACCCTCGGCGCGGTCAAGCGGCTTCCCGAGGCAGCGGGACGGACTGCTCGCCGAGGGGCAGGCCCGAGTGGGTGGGGGTCCACTCCTCGGCGGGCGAGGCGGCGAAGAGCGGCGGTTCGTCGAGCAGGCGCAGGCTTCGGGCGGGAATGGCCGCGAGGGTGACCAGGACCAGCCCGGCGCTGAGCAGGATGAAGGCCGGGCGCAGGCCGATGGCCTCGACCAGCGGGCCGACGAGCAGATAGCCCACCGGCCCGGCGGCGTAGGCCGCGGAGGTCAGGACGCCGAAGGCCCTCCCCCGCAACTCCTCGGGCGTGCGGGTCTGCATGGCGTAGTTCTCCAGCGGGGCGATCGGCCCGTAGAGGAACCCGGCCATCGTGGCGAACACGACCATGACCCCGAACGGCGGGAGCAGCGCCATGCCGAAGAGAGGGAGACCGACGCCGACCATGGCCAGGACGAACGCCGTCCGACGGCGGATGCGGGTGCCCCACTTGCCGTAGGCCAGCGAACCCACGATGCCGCCGAGGCTGAGGGCCATGAGGACGGTGCCGAGGCGCGCCGGCTGGCCCTGCTCGTTGAAGTAGGTGGGCAGGATCACGCCCTCGACCGGGAGGTACAGGGCCACGATGGCCATGCTCAGCAGCGCCGTCGTCCGCAGCAAGGGCTCGTGGCGGATGAAACCGAGACCCTCGAGGGTCCCGGTCCAGAAGCCCTCGGGCCGCTCGTGGGCCTCAGGCACCCCGGCCCCCGGCACCCGGATCCTGGCGGTCAGCGTGAGGGACAGGGCGAACCCGGCCGCGGTGACCCAGAGGGTGCTGGCCGCTCCGACCGTGGCGATGAGCAGGCCGCCGATGCCGGGGCCGATGAGGAAGGCCACGTTCCAGATGGCCTCGTGCACGCTGTTGGCCCGTTCCAGGCCCCAGCCCGCGCCGTGGGCGGCGGCGGGCAGGAGGGTCTCCCGGGCCGTGATGCCCGCCGGGTCGAAGGCGGCCCCGAGCGCGGCGAACACGATGAGCAGGCCGAGGGACAGGCCGACCGTGGCATCCGCGATCGGGATGGCGGCCACGGCCACCAGCGAGAGGAGGTCGGACACCACGGCGGTCCGCCGCCGGCCGAAGGAGTCCACCAGGGTGCCCGACACCAGGCTGGCCGCGATCAAGGGCAGGGCGGCGGCGGTGGCCACGACACCCGCCGCGGAGGCGCTGCCGGTCCGCTCCAGGGCCAGCCAGGGCAGGGCGACCATGGCCACGCCGTTGCCCACGCCCGAGACGAGGGTCGCCGCCTCGAGCAGCAGGAAGGATCGGCGCTGGGGACTCACCGATCCAGGGTGGCAGACGCCCTGGCGGTTCCCACGGTGCTTTCCGTCACCCCAGATCAGAGCGAGGAAGACGGCAACAGGCCCGGGCGCTGGGCCCGGGCCGGTCAACGGGTTGGTGGAGCTGGAGGGAATCGAACCCTCGTCCGCGAAGTGCGAGACGTACGCGCTACGACCATTCCCGATCTACGGCTTGCGGCCGCCGAGACGTCGGGTCGTCATGACCGCCGGGTCTTTCCCCGGTGTCAGCGGTCTTTCCCGCCGCCAGTGGTCTCTCCCTACGGTCCTCCACTGCTTCTGTTGCCGGGCTGCAGTGGACAGGCCCCGCGTGCCATCACTGGTCGCTGGGACTCTCTACCTTCTGACGAGGTCAGGCGGCGAGAGCGAAGTCGCCTTCGGCGCTTCTTTGGGTGCCCCGTTTAAGGAGTCTGAGCAACTCCGGTCGCACACACGCCTGACGGTCTCCACGTCGAAACCGATCAGCCCCGTGTTGTCATTCTCAGATGTCAAGTGACTCCCGGGTACCGAAGCACCCGGGACTCACCAGTCTACGGAGCGCAGGGACGGCTCAGCCGACCCGGGTGCCGGGACACGCCCATGATGAGGAACAGGGTCTTGGCGAAGGATCCGGCGGTGAAGGCGAGGACGAGGCAAGACGATGCCCATGAAGCCGAGATGAGGAGGTCCTACGCATGTCGTCGGGCGCGGGCGACGTCACGTTGGGCTTCCCGCTCGGCGTCGCGGGCGGCGATGTGGTGACGCTTGTCCACGCCGGTGCGGCCCTTGCCCAGGCCCAGTTCCAGCTTGGCCCGGCCCTCCTTGAAGTAGAGGGCGAGGGGCACCAGGGTCAGGCGGTCCTGGTCGAGTCGGGCCTTGATCTTGTCGATCTCGTTGCGGTGCAGCAGCAGCTTGCGGTCCCGCTCGGGGCTGAGATCGGCGAAGGCGCCGCCGGCGTGGCTGTAGGGGGTGATGTGCAGGCCGATGACCCAGGCCTCGTGGTCGATGATCCGGGCGTAGGCGTCGCTGACGGTCACCTTCGCTTCGCGTAGCGACTTCACCTCGCTACCGCTCAGGACGAGGCCGGCCTCGAACGTGTCGAGGATCTCGAAGTTGCGTCGGGCCTGGCGGTTGGTCGCCACGACCTTGACGCCGTCAGGGCGGGCCATGCCCGCCAGTCAAGCGCGTGAGGGGGCGGATCAGGCCTCGAGATCCGAAGCGCCGCCGGTGGCCCACCACGAGGCCGTCAGGCGCAGGCCCTCGATCGAGGCCCGGGGGAAGATCTCCTCGTAGGTCCGCTTGTAGCCGGTGCGGGCGATCTTCCACTCGCCGTCGAGCTTGCGGTAGTCGTCCTCGTAGAAGGCCGCGCCCTGGATGGTGATGCCGAACGCCGTCTCCACGACCGTGTCCTCGAGGGCCCAGGTGCCATGCGCCGTGTCCGGGCCGGTGAGGCGGATCTCGGGGTGGTGCATCCGGTGGGAGGACAGGAAGGTCTCGGCCTTCATGGCCTCGCTGATCCAGCCCACGATGGCGTCCCGCCCCTCGTGGCGGTACTTGCCCGCCGAGTACTCGGCGACGGCGTCCTCGGTCAGCAGGTCGCCCATCTGGTCCCAGAGCTTCTGGTCCAGGCACCGGGCATAGCGGTACTTGAGCTGCTTGATGGCCTCGATCTCGACCAGATCCTCGGGGGTCAGGGGTTGTGTCATCGCCGCGGACAGTACCGGTACGCTCCGCGCCGCCGTGACCAGTGACGCGCTGAACCTCGACCGTGGGCCCTGGCAGGAGATGTTGGCCCACGCCTACAACGGCCTCCCGCTGGAGGCCTGTGGCCTGCTGGCGGGCCATCTCGGGCGACGCGAGGTCACCGCCTTCTACCCCTGCCGCAACGCCGAGGCCTCCAGTCGCATCTACACGGTGCACCCCCAGGACCACCTGCGGGCCGACCGGGACGCCGAGGACCGCGGCCTGGTGATCGTGGGGGTGATGCACAGCCACACCCATACCGAGGCCTACCCGTCGGCCACCGACGTGGCCCAGGCCCCCGACCCCGACTGGCACTACATCATCGTCTCGCTGCGCCAGGCCGAGCCCGTGCTGCGGTCCTACCGGATCGCGGACGGGAACATCGCCGAGGAGCCGGTGGTCCTGATCGACCGGTAGAATCCCTACCTGTTCGGTCAACAATAGAGGGGGTGGAGCGCAGATGACCGTGTACCCATCGGTCCTGGACCTGATCGGGAACACCCCGATGGTCGACCTCAGCTCGTTCAGCCCCACCCCGGGGGTCCGCATCATCGGCAAGCTCGAGGGGCAGAACCCCGGCGGCTCGGTGAAGGACCGGATCGCCAAGAAGATGGTCGAGGAGGCCGAAGCCGACGCCACCCTCACCCCGGGCAAGACCATCCTCGAGCCGTCCTCGGGCAACACCGGCATCGCCCTGGCCATGATCGGCAAGATCAAGGGCTACCCGGTCAAGATCGTGCTGCCGGGCAACGTGTCGCCCGAGCGTCGCCAACTGCTCGAGGCCTTCGGGGCCGAGATCATCGACTCACCGGCTGAGGAGGGCTCCAACGGGGCCGTGCGCCGGGCCGAGGCCCTGGCCGCGCAGCACCCCGAGTGGGCCTTCCTCTACCAGTACGGCAACGAGGCCAACCCCCGAGCCCACTACGAGGGCACCGGGCCGGAGATCTGGGCCGACTGCCCGGAGATCACCCACTTCGTCGCCGGTCTGGGCACCAGCGGCACCCTGCTCGGGGTCGGCACCTTCCTGAAGGAGCAGAACCCCGACATCAAGATCTTCGCGATCGAGCCCCCCGTCGGCGAGACCGTGCAGGGCCTGCGCAACATGGACGAGGGCTACATCCCACCCGTCTACGAGAAGTGGGGCGGCCAGGACCTGCTCGACGGCAAGCGCATCATCCGGCCGCTGGAGTCGCTGCAGTACACACGACGGCTGGCCCACGAGGCAGGGATCTTCGCCGGCATCTCCTCAGGGGCCGCGCTGGCCGGCGCCGTCCGGGTGGCCGAGCGCATCGACGAGGGCGTGATCGTCTTCATCGTCTGTGACGGCGGCTGGAAGTACCTGTCGACCGGGGCCTGGACCGACGATCTCGAGACCGTGGCGGAGCGGATCGAGCGGGTGATCTACTTCTGAGCCATGCCGGTCCCGTTCCCCACCGACGCCGAGGTCAATCTCGAGCCGCCGGAGCCGCCCGAGATCCTGCACGTCGCCCGCGGGGTGATGACCGCCGCCTCGCCGCCCGAAGGCCTCACCCGGGTCCAGGCCCTCTGCTTCCGGGCGATGTCCGACGCCATGACGGGCCATCCTCTCGACCTCGGCGCGGTCGAGCCCATCTCGGCCGCGGAGTGGGCGCAGGGCCTGGCCCGTCGCGACGAGGCGTTCCGCGTCCGCATGGTCCAGATGATGATCCTCCTGGCCCTGCTGCTGCGCCGGATGCCGACCGAGGTGGCCGACCGTCTCCAGGAGTTCGCCGACGAGGCCGGGGTGGGCGAGGGGTGCCGAGACCTGCTCGCCGCCACCCGCCACCTCGCCACCGGCGCGCTCGGCCTGGCCATGGCCGACTTCCAGCGCAACGGCTACGAGACGATGGCCTTCGAGCGCTCGGGTGCCGGTGACGAGCACACCGCGGCGGAGTACTGGGCCGAGGCCCCCCACGACCCGGAGCTGGCGTCACGTTGGCACGCCCTCGAGCACTGCCCGGACGGCTCCCTGGGCCGCCGGATGTGGGAGTTCTACCGGGCCCGGGGGTTTGCCTTCCCGGGTACGCCGGGCAGCGCCCCACCCTCGTTGGCCCAGCACGACTGGGTCCATGTGCTGGCCGACTACGGGACGATGGTGGAGTCCGAGCTGGAGGTCTTCGGCCTGATCTCCCGGGCCTCCGACGACCCTCGTGCCTTCACCCTCCTGGTCCAGGTCCTCGGCCTGTTCGAGGCGGGGTACCTGCAGGCGGGCATGGGCCTCTTCGAGATGGACCTCGGCCACGTGTCAGCCGACGAGGAGCAGATGGCCGTCCGCCTCGGTGACGCCATCAAGCGCGGGGCCCAGGCGGCGTGGGCCCACAACATCGCCCGGGAGACCGACACCGGGATCGACTTCCTCGCGGTGGACTGGTTCGAGCACGCGCCCAAGCTGCTGGATGAGGTCCGTCGGGAGTTCTTCCTCGTCGACAGGGCCGAGAAGTCCGAGCTGGCGCTGGCCGCCGGCTCGGTCGGGCCGTGGGAGGCCGGGGGGATCTCGCCCTACCAGGCCCAGGCCGGACGGGATCAGGCCGAGGCCGAGGGTCGGCCCTACGAGTCCTACGGCGCTGCTCCGGCTCCGTAGGCTCCCGGCCGGTGCAGGATCGGCCCATCGGGATGTTCGACAGCGGGTTCGGCGGCTTGACCGTCGCCCGGGCGACCATCGACCTCCTGCCCGCCGAGGACCTGGTCTACGTCGGCGACACCGGGCGCTACCCCTACGGGCCCCGATCCCAGGACGAGGTGGCCGGCTTCGCCCAGCAGATCACGCGGTACCTCGTTCACCGACACGAGGTGAAGGTTGTGGTCGTGGCCTGCAACACCGCGGCGGCGGCGGCGCTGGCCGAGCTCCAGGCGGACACCTCGGTGCCGGTGATCGGTGTGATCGAGCCCGGCGTGCGGGCCCTGGTCACCGCCACTCGCAACCGGCGGGTCGGGGTCATCGGCACGGTCGGCGCCATCGGCTCCGGGGCCTATCAGCAGGCGGTGGCCGACACCGGGGCCGAGGTCGACCCGGTGTTCGCCGCCTGTCCCGGCTTCGTGGAGTTCGTGGAGCGGGGAGAGGCGGACAGTGACCAGGTCCACGTGCTGGCCGAGCGCCTGCTGGCCCCGGTCCGGGACCACGGCGTCGACACCCTGCTGCTGGGTTGCACGCACTACCCGTACCTGGCCCGCACCCTGTCCGACGTGATGGGTCGGGACGTCGTGCTGGTGTCGTCGGCGGACGAGACCGCCTTTGCCGTGTCCCGGGTGCTGGCGGAGACCGGTCTGGCGAGGGACGATGCGGACCGGCTCGGCTCGCACCGGTTCGTGTCGTCGGGGGACGTCGGGTCCTTCGCCCGGCTCGGCCAGCGCCTGCTGGGCCCCGAGCTGGTCGACGCCGAGGGGGTCAGGTGGGACTGAGGTTGACGGTCCTCGGGTGTGGGGGGACCTACGCCGGTCCGGGCAATGCGTGCAGCGGCTACCTGCTGCGCACGGCCACGACCACGGTCCTGGTCGACCTCGGACCCGGTGCGCTGGCCAACGCCCAGCGCTACATCGACCTGGTCGATGTGGACGCCATCGTCCTGAGCCATGAGCACCCCGACCACTGGACGGACCTGCCGGTGGCCCGCAACGTGTACCGCTACGTCCTCGACCGCCACGCGCTACCGGTGTTCACCACGGCCGGGACCATGGCCCTCGCCGCGCCGTTCTGCTCAGACGAGACGTTCCGCTGGGCGACGATCACCGACCGGGACCGCATCGAGGTCGGCGATCTGTCGCTGCGGTTCAGCCGCACCGATCACCCCGTCGAGACCCTGGCGGTCCTGGCGGAGGCGGACGGTGCCTCGGTCGTCTACTCGGCCGACACCGGGCCGGGGTGGTCGCCGGCAGCCTTCGGCGTCCGCCCGGACCTGGCCCTGCTCGAGGCCACCTTCGCCCATGGCCACAGCAACCCTGTGCACCTCACCGCCAATGAGGCCGGCGAGCGGGCTCTCGAGGTCGGGGCCCGCCGGCTGGTGCTGACCCACCTGCTGCCGGGGACCGACCCGGCGGCGCAGCGGGCGGAGGCCGAGGCGGCCTACGGCGGGCCCGTCCAGGTGGCCGAGCCCGGGCTCACCTTCACGGTCGTTGCCGCCGGGCGGTAGACACAACGGCCATGAGCAACCCCACGCCCGCGCCCCGAGCCGACGGCCGCCTCCCCGACCAGCTCCGCCCGGTCTCCTTCGAGCGGGACTTCACCGACATGTCGGCGGGCTCGGTCCTGGTCACCTTCGGCCGGACCCGCGTGCTGTGCACCGCCTCGATCGAGGACGATGTCCCGCGCTGGATGCGGGGGAGCGGCAAGGGCTGGGTCACCGCGGAGTACTCGATGCTGCCCGGCTCCTCCCCGGAGCGGATCCGGCGCGAGGTGAAGGACGGCAAGCCCTCGGGCCGCACACAGGAGATCCAGCGGCTGATCGGCCGCTCGCTGCGGTCGGTGTGCGACATGGTCGTGCTGGGGGAGCGTTCGATCATGGTCGACTGCGACGTGCTGCAGGCCGACGGGGGTACCCGCACGGCCTCCATCTCGGGCGGGTACGTCGCTCTCCACGACGCGCTCAGCCGGCTGCTGGCCAAGGGGGACCTGGCTGCCCATCCCCTCACCGAGAACTGCGCCGCCGTGTCCGTCGGCATCGTCGGGGGCCGGCCCCTGCTCGACCTCCCGTACGTCGAGGACTCCACGGCCGAGGTCGACATGAACGTGGTGATGACGGCCAGCGGACGCTTCGTCGAGGTCCAGGGCACCGCGGAAGGCCTCGCCTTCACCCGGGGCGAGCTGGACGAGCTGCTCGACGTGGCCACCGGTGGCATCAACCGCATCGTCGAGCTCCAGAACGAGGCGCTCACGACGCCCCCGACGCCCCGGTGAGCCTGGCCCTCGTCCTGGCGTCGGCCAACCCGGACAAGGTGGCCGAGATCGCGGCCATCCTCGGCGACGGCATCGATCTCCGACCCCGCCCGGCCGGCCTGGCCGACGTGGTCGAGGACGGCGACACGCTGGAGGCCAACGCCCGCCTGAAGGCGGTGGCGGTGGGGGCGGCCACCGGGGCCGCGGTGGTGGCCGACGACACCGGACTCGAGGTCGACGCCCTAGGCGGGGCGCCCGGGGTCCACACGGCCCGTTTCGCCGGCGACGACGCCACCTACGCCGACAACGTCGCCAGGATGCTGGTCGACCTGTCCGGGGTGCCCGACGCCCGGCGCGGGGCCCGGTTCCGGACGGTGGCCCTGGCCCGCTTCCCCGACGGGTCCGAGGTGGTGGCCGAGGGCGTCGTCGAGGGGATGATCAGCCCCGAGGTCCGGGGGGAGCAGGGCTTCGGCTATGACCCGATCT
>Ga0315292_10002249_pt1 | contig 10754 bp, 8 predicted proteins | sample YL17G13_0_MG_FD_204029 | JGI IMG/M metagenome (GOLD analysis project Ga0315292, IMG submission 204029) | Sediment microbial communities from Yellowstone Lake, YNP, Wyoming, USA - YL17G13_0 | ecosystem: Environmental > Aquatic > Freshwater > Lake > Sediment | place: USA: Wyoming | collected... | reverse complement strand
CTGCGGGTCGAGCCGCGCCAGCACCTGGCCGGGGCGGACGGTGTCGCCAATCTCGACGTTTCGCTCGATCAGCCTGCCACCGATCCGGAACGATTCGTTGATTTCGGTCTGGGCCTGCACCCTGCCGGTCAGCACAAGGGTGTCGCCGACGGCTCGTGTCTCGATGGTCACCACGCGGACCGGACGGACCTCGGCCGCCGGGGCTTCATCGCCGCCTCGGCAGGCAGAGAGAAGTGCCAGCATGGCGAGCGCGAGGAGGGTGGTCGTTCCCGGCGGACTGGCCGTTCGCTTGGCAGCAGACTTCAATGACACTGGGCGGCTCCCTATCGATGCTTGCGCTTGATTCAAGGCGGACTTAAGACAGCATAGGACGCGTAGCTCCCGATAGCCACGCCCAGCGTGGCGGCCATGCAGGCGCCGCAACTGTTCCACGTAATCAGCAAGCCGCTACCCTAGATCGTCTTGTTGCCGCCTGCAATCGCAGCGTAGCGGGTTCCGTACGCGCAGCTGGTGGTGGCGCGCAGGCTCCGCAACCGCATCGAACGCAGCCTTGATGATCCTGTGACAATGCCGTGACCGCGCCTGCGGACCGGCGCGGAGGCGACCGCGTTGCTGGACTCGCCCCGCGTCTTGCACAGCCGCGCAACAATTCCTTTTCACCCAACCCTGGATCGCTGCTATCGTATGCGGCGCGACAAGCGTTGCGCGGCGCAGCAGGCACTTATCGCCCGTCCGATTCATCGGACAGGCGGCCATCCGCGCAGCCGAAAGCGCGCCTCAGGCAAGTGCACCTTGCCCGTCGCCATACGTTCGAACAACTCAGGAGCAATAGCAATGAACATGCGCTGGAGTCTTGTCGGGTCGATCGCGCTGCTGGGCGCCGTACTCGTGACGGGCGAAGTCAATGCACAGACCACGGTGACCCATGGACGCATTACTGCCGTGCGCCAGGTCGACATCCAGAACCAGGGCGCGAATACGGCGGGTACGATCGTCGGCGGCGCGCTCGGCGTCGCGTCGGGCTCCGGGCAATCGCGCAGCAATCGCGCGTTGCGTGGCGTCGGTGGCGCGGCCCTCGGCAACCGTCTTGCGGGCGCAGCGGGATCCTCGACCGGGTTCGAATACACGGTGCTGATCGGTGGCACCAACACCATCCGCATCGTGACCGAGCAGGCTGGCCTGCGGGTCGGTGACTGCGTCTCCGTCGAGCGCGGACAGTTCAACAACATTCGCCTCGCCGACGATGCCCGCTGCGCTGCGCCTGCCAACGCGCCGGCGACGGCGGCGGACAGGGCGGAAGCGGACGCCTGCCTTGCCGCCAAGGACCAGTTGTTGAATGCAGCGACGGACGCAGATTTCGACCGCGCCGAGCGCCGGATGCGGCTGCTGTGCGGTGACTGAGCCGCGCGCTCGGGACGAATTTGCGGGCTGCACCGCAGACAAGGCCGGACCGCCGGCCCTGTCCGCGTTCGGCCGAGTCAGGAATCAATAAAGGGCTAACTACCATGAACAAGCGATATTTCATTGCGGCATTGATGGGCGTGCTGGTGCTCGCCAGCGGCTGCACCACGACTGGCTCGGGTTCCAGAGATCCGGCCACTCGCCGCACCAGCATCAATGCCGGCGTCGACGCGTCCCTTGCCAATCTGTACCGACAGTCCCCGGGTTCCGAGCAGCTGGTCGGCCGGGCGCGGGCCGTACTGGTGTTCCCGTCCGTGCTGGAGGCCGGGTTCGTCGTTGGTGCCTCGAGGGGCGACGGCGCCCTGCGCAAAGGCGGCAAGACCGTCAGCTTTCACCGCACGACCAGTGGTTCGTTCGGGCTGCAGGCTGGCGCCCAATCCACGGCAGTCTTCATGTTGTTCATGACGGACGACGCGCTGGCGCGGTTCGAAAACAGCAGGGGCTGGACGGCCGGCGTCGATGCATCGATCACCATGATCTCGGTCGGCGCGAATGCCCAGATGACCACCACCACGGCACAGCAGCCGGTGATTGGCTTCGTACTCTCGAACCAGGGGCTCATGGCCGGCGTCACAGTCGACGGCTCGCGGATCACTCGTCTCAAGCTTTGATCGAACGACCAGCATGAAGCCGCCGTCAGGCAGGCAACACGCGCGCCTGCCAGGATTGATCGTGATCCTGGCGGGCGTCGTCGTCGGCCCAAGTACAGCACGAGCAGAGACGCCCGGCGCAACGTGCCTGGCGATCAAGGACACCATCGAGCGCCTCGCTTGCTTCGACGTCGCCATCGGTGCGGCGGTGCAGAAGGACACGCCGGTGATGCCGCAGTCACCTGCCGTGTCGGTGCCCACTGCAGAAGCCGCCCCGCTGACGCCGCCACCGGCGTCGCTGATCGACACGGTCTGGGGCTTCCTGCCCGACTCGAAGCCGGCGTACCTGCGGCTGCACCAGCCCAACTACCTCTTGTTCGGCCGCTACACGACGGACGTCAACACGGCGCCCTACCAGCCATTGTTCGATGCCTTCGATGAAGAGGGCGATTTCGACAACGTCGAGGCCAAGTTCCAGCTGAGCTTGAAGGGGCGGCTGCTGACCACGCACGACCATCGCTGGGGGCTGTGGTTCGCCTACACGCAGCAGAGCCAGTGGCAGATATTCAATCCCGACGTCTCGCGCCCGTTCCGCGAAACCAACTACATGCCGGAACTGTTTGGCAGCTTCCGGCCCGGCGTCGAGTTCGGCGGCTGGCACTGGAACCTGCTCAATTTCGGGTATACCCACCAGTCGAACGGGCGGTCCGATCCGATCTCCCGCAGCTGGGACCGGCTGTTCGTCGAGGCTGGAATCGAGCGCGACAATTTCGTGCTGCTCGCCCGGGCGTGGACTCGCATTACCGAGGCGGACTACGAAGACGACAATCCCGACATCCTGGACTACTACGGCCACGGCGAGATTACGGGCATCTACAAGTGGCGCGACAACAGCTTCACGTTGATGGGGCGCGGCAACCTGAGCACGGGCAAGGGCGCGGCGCAGTTCACCTGGGCCTCACGACCGCTGCTCGGTCCGCTGCGCGGTTACCTGCAGGTGTTCACCGGTTACGGCGAAAGCATGATCGACTACGACTGGCGGCAGACGACGATCGGCCTGGGCGTGACGATCAACGACCGGTTCTGAACCGGGCCGGCCTCGCCGCCGGCCCGGCCGATGAAAACCGAATTGCTAGCTGCGGCTCCGGGGCCTTTTCAAGAGCTTGGAAAGGCAGACACGCGCTCTTGAAAAGGCCCCGGAACCGCCGCTTGGAATCGTTTACTTGGCCGTGGCCCGACCGTACATCTCGTCCAGCGCCTGGCGCAACGCCGTTGCCCAGATTCCCATTGCGCGCCGTGCATCCGCGGTGTTCGTCACCCGGTTCGTGACTTGCCAGGTTCCGCTGGAGCGGGCGCTCCGTGCGTCGACGGCACGCGCCAGGAGTTCACCCGTCATCGAATCGCGCAATTCAGCGACGAGCGTCATGCGCCCTGCGTTGGCTGTGTACGTGCGCGAGCGGCCGGCCGACATCGTGTCCGGTGCATTGATATACAGGTCGACGATCGCGGCAGTAACTCGCAGCGTATCCGGTCCTGCCACGTCGACGAGCTGGTAGCCACCGCGTTCGAGTTCCGCGCGGAAAGTCTCGCGGAACAAGTCCGCCACCCCGGCCTGGATCGCGGCCATGTCGCCGGCGTCGAGCCGGCCGAGCTGGCTGCGGCCGCCGCGGTTTGGGTCCCAGTTCCTGGCGAAACTGACTTCCACCGGGTCGATCATCACGCTTCTGTAGCCGACGATCTCGGCATCCGGCCTGACGAAGACCGCTCCCAGTCTTGTACCAGTCTGCCGGACCAGGCCGTCCCATTCGTCCGGGCCGGCGGATCGGGTACTGGCGCATCCCACGAGGGTGGTCGCCGCCAGCGCGAGCAGAATTGGCAGTAAAGTGCGGAAGCGAATCATTTTTATGCTCCAGGGTAGTGGTGGTGACTCGCGCACTGCGCGGTTCGAGCGGGTCAGAATCGTCCAAATGACAATTCCGAAGGCAGGTCAAGGATGGGACGGCTTTGGATTCAGGCTAGCACGGTCGAGTCCGTGGGATCAACGCAGCGGCCGCGTGGGCTTGAGCGTTACAGTGCCGTAACTTAGGTTCGTAGCCGCCCCTGCAACAGGACCGTGCCCCCGTTGATCTTGCGAACAGAATTCGGTTGGGTGACAGCTCATTAATGCCGACACGTTCGGCTGGTATGTCGGCTACCAGGCGCTCGGCTATCATTGCGAGGACGGGAAGGGCAGGAACTACCACGCACGCAGGCTTTCTGTGCAATGAACCAGGACAGACCATGAACGCACTGTCTGGCGAACGCGCCGCTGTATTCGCGCCTCTCGCCATGATCGTCAATCAACTTCTTCTCGTGCCGGCCTTCGCGGCGGAACCGGATGCCAACCTCGCGATGCAGCTGTCCAATCCCGTGGCGGCACTCATCAGCGTGCCGCTGCAGCTGAATTACGACCAGGACATCGGGCCGGTCGACGAGGGCGACCGTTGGTCGCTCAACGTGCAGCCGGTCGTCCCGGTCGATCTCAACGCGGACTGGAACCTCATTTCCCGCACCATCCTGCCGATCGTGCAGCAGGAGAACATCTTTCCCGGATCCGGCAGCCAGACCGGCATCGGCGATGTCGTGCAAAGTGTTTTCTTCTCCCCTAAGGCACCGACGAACGCCGGCTGGATATGGGGTGCGGGTCCAGTGTTTCTGCTTCCCACAGGTTCGAATGACTTGCTGACCGCCGACAAGTGGGGTGCCGGGCCCACGGTCGTGGCGCTCAAGCAGAGCAACGGCTGGACCCGCGGCGTGCTTGCGAACCACATTTGGTCCTTTGCCGGGGACGGCGATCGCGCGGATGTGAATGCGACCTTCATGCAGCCATTCCTGACGTACACGACTCCCGCCAGATGGACTTTCGGTCTCAATACCGAGAGCAGCTACGACTGGGAGAACGAGCAGTGGTCGGTGCCGGTCAACGCGTCGGTCTCGAAGCTGACCCGATTCGGCAGCCAACTGGTCAGCGTGGGAGGCGGGGTGCGATACTGGCTGGATAGTCCAGACAGCGGCGCGGAGGGCTTGGGCCTCCGCTTCACTGTCACGCTGCTGTTTCCCAAATAAGGATCCCGCCGATGGCGGGCCCTGGAGATGTCGCGATGAAGCCTTTTCGTGCAGTTTCGATTCTGTTTGCCGTGAATGCCTGCGCGGTTTCGTCCGTCGCTCTGGCGATTGAACCCATCCCGGAAACGCCAGGCTGGCGTGGCTTCGTGGTCGGCGGCGTGGGCTACACCGAGGTCAAGAGCAACCTCGTGGCCGGTAACGGCGTGCTCGAAATCGGTCGTGACACCATAAATTCCGTCAACGATGCAGCTCGAAGTGACGATGCCGTGCACCCGATCGTCACCGGCGAGGTCAACTACACGTTCGTAGACCAGTGGCAGGTCTTTCTCGGAACCTCGCTGGAGGACGCCGTGACGCTGGACGGCGTGGCCCAGTTCGGGGTTCGCAAGGCACTGGGCGCACCCGGGGTCCTGCAGGCCGGCTTCCTGTTCAGCGGCATACCCACCAAGTCCTGGGAAGATCCGTATGCGGAAGGCGTCAGGCGCGAGGAGACCAATCGCGATTCCACTGGCGTGCGCCTGCAGTGGGACCGGGTCATGGGCTCTGCGTTCGAACTCACGTTTTCCTACCGCGACATCGCCATCGACAATGAACGCAGCGGGCAGGGCGTAGAGAGCGTCTCCTGCAACGCGGCCTGCCAGGACCTGCTGCGGCGGGACGGCGATCAATACTCCTTCGACGTCTCCTACCTCTACAGGCTGGGCGAGGGTTCGCGCCACCTGCTGCGCCCAATGTTGCGTTACACGATCGACGACCGCGAGGGCGATGCGATCAGCGGTGATTCGTACCGGGCGCAGCTGAGCTACATCTTCCTGGGCCAGGGCTACACCGTCGCCAGCAACGTTGCCTTCGGCGGCAGCAGCCAGGACGCGCGCAACCCGATCTTCGGCGTCAAAACTGACTCGACTCGCTATGCGGTCGACACCACGCTGTTCTACCGGTTGCCGGTCACGAGCGGGCGCTGGCAGGCGGTGGGCAGCATCCTCTGGGGCAAGGACGATTCCGACGTGCGGTTCCACGACAGCGATGTCTTCAGCGTCAACGTCGGCGCGATGTATCGCTTCGGCAGCCGCTGACGCCTGTCACCGGCAAGTCGCGGCCTGGCCGTCACCAGCTGAGGTCGTTGATCGTGCGTTCCTCGATCGGTCGCCCCAGCCCGAGCACGAGTTGCCACTCGCTGGTGTTGGTGGCGGCTAGCGAGAGCGACATCGGGCCGAGTGGCGTGCGACCGGCCAGCACGAAAGCCCCGGAATAGATCGGCGACGCGTTGACGCCATCCAGTCGGCCACTCATGTCCGCAGCGGTGAACGTCAGGCCTGCGTAGATCGACTGGCCGAACACGTAGCTGATGTCCGCGATCCGTTGCAGGTAGGACGCCTGCGCGCTCCAGTACGACGACCCTCGCAACTCACCGAGGCCGAGTCCGGGCAGGCTCACCGGACCGCCCAGGCTGAACAGGTCGTACAAAGGCAGCGCGGTATCGAACGACGACCCACCGCTCACGCGCAGGTAACTGACGTTACGGCGGAACGGCAGCACGACGGTGGCGGTGCCCTCGAAACGGTCATAAATCGCGTCGGCTCCCAGCGCTTCCTCGCTGCGGAAATAGGTCATGCGGGCGACCATGCCGTGCTGCCAGAGCACGTCGCGGTCGCGCGAGTCGAACGTGTAGCGCGCCGTAAAGCCGCCGTAACCCTCGTGCGCGATCTCGGGCAAGTCCCGGGAGCCGATTTCCCGGCTGGCCGACTGGGTGCCAGAGCGAATGCCCGCGCGCATTTCAGCGCGATTGCCAAAGACTCTTCCCGCGTCGAGATCGACCCATCCGGACGTGAACCGATAGCGCGTCACCGCGTCGCCGTCGTCGAAGAGATCCTCGATCGATCGCTGCGCCATCAGCCCGGGTTCGACGAACCAGCGATGCGCCGCGTCGAGTGGCTGGTACAGGGCGGTCTCCAGCCCGGAGGTTCGACCCAGTCGCAGCGAACCCCGGAGTTCGCCGCCGCGATCGTTGATCCATGTCTGCAGGTAGTCGCCGCCGATCGTGAACGCGGTGTTCGCGTCCGTGCCGATATGCAGCCCAAGATCGAAGCGCACGATGTGCGGGCCCCACGATTTTTCCTGCAGGTGCATGACCAGGGTCGGCTCGGCCGGGTCGCCCGACAAGGTGTAAGCCACGCGCTCGAAGTCCGAGAGCGCATACACGGCGGTGGCGCGCTGTGCGATCTGGTGCGCGGTCACCTCGTCGCCGGCCTGCAGGCCTAGCGTGTGCTGGATGAACTCTGGATTCGCCCGCTCGAGATCGTGCAGATTCACGGCCGCCAGAGTGACCTTCTCACGCGCAGGCCGGGACGTCGATTCCCGCCAGGCCAGGTACTCGGCCTCGGGCACTGCATATCGCGAGAGTGCCGTGCGCTGCGCCAGGGCAGCTGCGCGCCCCTTCGGGATGGCGTCATCCACCCGGTCGAACGACGCCGAACCGATGTCCCCCATTTCGATCATGATCTTCACGTCGGCGGGGCCGAGGGTGTCGAGCTGCTTTCGTTCGTTGGCGCTGATGAGCACGTCGAGTGTGCGCGACATCATCGTGAGCGGCGAGCGTAGTTCGGCGGCCGTGGGCACGGGATTCGGCACCGCGACCGCGATGACCACGTCGGCGCAGGTCTGCCGGGCGATGTCCACCGGGACGTTGCGCGTGAGCCCGCCGTCGCCGAGGATGCGGCCATCAATGTTTACCGGAGAGAACACTCCGGGCACGGCCATGCTCGCCCGCATTGCGAGCGCCAGGTCGCCGCTATCAAGGACGACCATGTCGCCGCTCTGCATGTCCGTGGCCACGGCACGGAAAGGGATGGGCAACTTGTCGAATTCCGCGATACCGCGACTGCGACCAACGAGGGACTGGATCGTCAGGTCCACGTTCTGCGTGCTGATCAGGCCGGACGGCGCCATGAGGCTGCCGTCACGCACGCCGAACTCCAGGCTGTTGCTGTAGGTGCTGCCGACGAGCTTGCGGCGCATCGGTACCTGCCTGCGCAATTCGCGGCGGCCGATGGCGTCCTGCCAGGAGATCGCCCGGATCGCGGTCTCGAGTTCGCCCGCGCTCATGCCAGAGGCATACGTGCCGCCGACGAGTGCGCCCATGCTCGTGCCGATGATGCAGTCGACGGGAATGTGCAGTTCGTCCAGCACGCTCAGCACGCCGACATGCGCCGCGCCTTTCGCACCGCCGCCGCCGAGCACGAGCCCGATGCGCGGGCGGGGTTGCGCCGAGGCCTCCACCGCAGTGCTCCCGGCCGCATGCGACAGGGCAGGGAACGCGACGCAGGTAACATACGCGCACAGGAACATCGCGGCGAACCTGCGGGTCGGCCTGTCGACGTCAGTGCATGTTTGCTTCACCGGCTCGCCCCATGCTGCACGGGCACATGCCCAGGGTCGTATGCTACCGCGTGGCGGGCGGGCGGACGATGTCAGTCAGGGAGCAGCTTAGATGATGAATCCCGTGCGAGTGGCGACCGGCTGGTTGGCGGGGCGCTTGCTCGTGTTCCTGGCCATTCTCGCGGCCCTGGTAGCAATGGACGCATATCGCGACGAGTCGGCACTGTTGGGGGTCATGTTGAAAGGGCTGGTTCCGGACCAGGAACTCGTGCAGCGCCTCGCCGACGGCCGTGCCCAGATTGAAGAGTTCGCGCGCGATGCAGAGATGCAGGTCAATCAACGCTTGCGAGAGGCGCAGTCCTCAGGACTTACCAGGATCGATGTCGCGATCGCAACGCTGCAGGCCGACATCGAGGTGAAGGAGCGTCAGCGACTGTCGTCGATGCGGAAAGCCATCGCCCTGATGACCGGGGCAGGGCTGCAAGAGGACCTCAAGAACGAGGTCGACATCCAGTTGAGCAAGGCTGAGCTGGATGCGTTGAACCGCATCAAGGGTGAAATCGACGCGCTCCGCGCCGAGACCCGCGATGCCGCCGCGGATTTCGAAGACAAGCGACAGCGCACACTGCAGACCAACGCCGCCTACCTGAACACGAGAGATGAAATTCTTCGCCTCGAACGCGACCATCCAGTGGCAGTGCGCGTGCCGGGCACCCTCGCGAACACACGTCTGGCGGAATTGACTCAACAACGCAATCGACTCGCGCGCGAGTACAACGCTGCGGGGACTCGGTTCTACGCTGCCAGGGATCGCCTGATAAAGGCAAGGGCTCGGTCTCACGCGGATGCCGAACAGGTCCGGTTGGCCAGCGCCACGATACTGGGCCCACTCGACGAGCTCATCGCGACCAAGAGGGCGACGGTGGAGGCGGCGGAACAGCAGGCGGACAAGGTCCTGCAGTCCATTCGCAACGTATTCGTGCAAGCGTTCGGGATCCTGATCGCGGTGACACTGGTGCCGGTCGGTATCAAAGCCTTCTGGTATTGCTTCATCGCGCGGTTAGCCGAAAGGCAACGGCCCGTTCGCCTGCGACCGGGGGCGGTGGCGATGTTTGCAGCCGGGGAATCGGGCGGGTCCGGGCCAGCCCCGACCAGGAAGATTTCCGCTGTGTCCCAGGAAATCGTCCTCAACGCCCGGGAGGAACTGCTGGTTCATCCTGAATACCTGCAGAGCTCGGCGGATCGAGGCCGCAAGGGGACCCAGTGGCTGCTGAGCTGGAAATTCTGGCTGACGAGCATCGCAGCGCAGATGGTTGCGCTGGATCGGATTCGCGACGCGGACGGCGAGTCCTTTGTGATCTCGAGCAAAAACGACGCCTTTGCCGAGGTTGGCGTCATCGACCTGCCCGAAGGGTCGGCGTTCGTGCTGCAGCCGCGAAACCTGATCGGTGTGGTTCAGTCGATCGCCCGGCCGATCAAGATCAGCCGGAAATGGAACTGGAGCCTCATGGCATGGATCACGCTGCAGTTTCGATACCTGATCTTTGACGGTCCAGGAAAGCTTCTGGTACAGGGCTGTCGCGGAGTGCGAGTCGAACAGGCTGGGGTCGGCCGAAGTATCGACCAGGCGGCAACGTTTGGCTTCAGCGCGAACCTCGATTACTCGCCCAGACGCTCGGAGACTTTTGGCGCGTACCTGCTTGGGACGCGTAGCCTGTTCAACGACCGGTTCTCCGGTGGACCGGGTGTGTATGTCTACGAAGAGATGCCGTACTTCGGCAGGAAATCCGGGCTCACGGGGCGCGGGCTCGAGGGGCTGACGGACGGATTGATGAAGGTGTTTGGGATTTGAAGCGTGTGTTCGCCGCGAGCTTCGGTTAGTACGGACCGACCAGTCGCGCCAGCGACAGGCAGCCGGCAGTAGAGTGCTCCCTCGATGGGATGGCCCTCATCAGGTCATCCCGGCACGGATATCACCCGCGAGCAAGAGGGCAGCGGCATCGCCATGAACCAGACAGCGGACATCGTCATCGCCGGCGCGGGCGTCATTGGCATGTGTATCGCGATGCAGTTGGCCCGCCGCAGCAACGCGCGGATCCTCGTGCTCGACCGGGCGGCGACTCCGGGCGAGGGCTCGACGGGGGCGTCATCGGCGGTGTGTCGGCACAAGTACAGCCGCAGCGAGACAGTGTTGCTGGCCCGGGACGGCATCGACGCGTA
>Ga0315292_10002243_pt1 | contig 10758 bp, 7 predicted proteins | sample YL17G13_0_MG_FD_204029 | JGI IMG/M metagenome (GOLD analysis project Ga0315292, IMG submission 204029) | Sediment microbial communities from Yellowstone Lake, YNP, Wyoming, USA - YL17G13_0 | ecosystem: Environmental > Aquatic > Freshwater > Lake > Sediment | place: USA: Wyoming | collected... | reverse complement strand
GCAGGACCACGGTTACCTGAAAGCCTGGGATCCGGTGGCGAAGAAGACCCGCTGGGAAATCGAGTACCCGGCGTTCTGGAATGGCGGCCTGCTCACGACCGCGGGCAACCTGCTGTTCCAGGGCACGGGCGACGGACGCTTCGTCGCCTACTCGGCCGACCTCGGCAAGACGCTGTGGTCGGTGACGACGATGGTCGGGATCATCGCGCCGCCGGTCACGTACTCGGTGGACGGCGAGCAGTACGTCGCCGTGCTGGCGGGTTATGGCGGCGCAGGCGCCGTGACTGGTGGCGATCCGCGCACGATGGCGTCGGGCAAGTACCTGAACGAAGGCCACATCCTCGCCTTCAAGCTCGGCGGCAAGGCGCCGCTGCCGAAGATCACCGAGCGCAACCTCGACATCCCTGAGCCGCCGGCCAGCACTGCAACGGCAGCGCAGATCGAGAACGGCAGGTACAAGTACGCGGCCAGCTGCATGGTGTGCCACGGCGCGCTGGTCGTGTCCGGGGGCGTGGTGCCGGACCTGCGCCGTCTCACGACGGAGAAGCACTCGATCTTCAAGCAGATCGTCTATGACGGCGCGATCCACTCGGCGGGAATGCCGCGGATGGGTGACCTCGTGAACGAGCAGGATGTCGCCGACATCCAGGCGTACGTCATTGAGCGCTCGAAGCAGGATCGAGCTGCTGCCGCGACAGCTGCAGCAAAAAAGTAGGCACTGTTACCCATTCGTGTTGGTAACCTTGCCGACGCCGTCCCGAGCGGACGGTCGGTGAGGGCATTCGTTCCGGATCTTCTCCGGGCGAGCGGAAAGGCAGACACGCTCGCCCGGAGAAGATCCGGAACGAATGCCTGATCGACGGCGCCCTGAGCGAATTCTTGTCAAAGCCCGAGAATTCGCACGGCGCATGCAACGTCAACGCAGTCGCATCGCATGACCGTCTGCCGATTATTCGCAATCGGCAGTTTCCATGACTCAGTCACCAAATGGTGTTCATGGAGCTCGTTCTGATGCTCGCCGTACGCCCAAAGCGGACGTCGTACGGTGAGAATCGACCCTGAGCGGTCCGACGGATCTGCGCGAAGCAGACGCTCAAAGTGCAGGTCTCCGGGAACGCGAGCGGACGATGGGAATCGAACCCTGCGCGTGATACGGGTGCAATTCGCCACCGACTCTCCGCAGCGCTCCCGAGGAATCGGCGACTCGCTCTCAGCCGGAATCCGCCACGTCACGCAGGCGCGCAGGGTGGTTCACGGTCAGCGACCTGTAGTCGAGAGTCACGAGTCGACGGCTCGAGAACCCTCTCACGACGCGGCTGAAGGTATTACGGGAGAGGTTGCAGAGCATCGCGAGCTCCGTCTGCGAAGCCGGGATTTCGGAGGGCAGGTCAGCGTCCGGACCCGACGCCCAACGCCGGCTCGCCAGGCGCAGCAGGACGGCCGCGCAGCGAGCCGAGGCATTGCGGATCAGCGAGTCGGCGGCGATCTGCATGGCAAGATCCATGTTGTAGACCGCGTCGCGCCCAAGCTCGGCAAACCACTCCGGGCGACGTCGAAGCAATGCCCGCAACTCGTCGCCCGGAACGCGCACGAGGTTCACGTCGGTTCTCGCTACGGCGGTGACGCGTCGACTCCGCTCGAGAAGCACCGGCACGGTGCCGAACCATTCTCCGGGCCGCAGCATGTGCAGAAGCACGGCATCCGGATGGGTCAGCCTGCTCTGCAAGGTGACCACACCGGAGCTGACACCGAAAATGTCCTGCCCGACGTCGCCCGCCTGGTAGATCACGCCGCCGGCGGCATAGGACTTCGCGCGGGCCAGCCCAAGTAACTCGCGCCTGAAGCGCGGAGGGCAGTCCGCGAACCACCCGCGGATCGGGAAGCGGGTCTGGACGCTTGCGCCGTCGGCCTTGCCCATATCTGTGGCGATTGTACCATTTTGCGCAAAATACCCTCGGGCGCCGTGCTATCTCGCATCCATGACAGACGCGTCGGCGCGTCGCGTGTGCCGAACATGAAGGAACCCATCATGCGAAACCGTTTGCTTGCGATGCTGGCCTGCGCCTCAATTGCATTGGCCCCGTCTGTCCGCGCTGGCGCCCAATCGACGGACCCGGCTGCCGCGCAGGCGCCGACGTCGTGGAACAGCCAGTCTCTCCGTAGCGAAACCGTCGTTGGGCCAAACGGCGCGGTCACTACGCGCACAGCGCTGGTGGCCAATGAGAAATGGGGCATCTCCGCAACGAAGGGCGCCGAGCGCGTTGCCGACGGCGTGTATGCACTGCGCGGCTGGGGCATTGCGAGCAGCTTCGCAATCGAAGCTCCCGACGGCTGGATCATTGTCGATACCGGCGACTCGACGCGCGCGGCGACCGAGATGCGCGCAGCGCTCGAAGCGTCCGTCGGACACAGGGTCAAGGTGGCCGCCATCCTCCTGACCCACTGGCATTACAGCGACGGTACCGGCGCCTGGCTCGACGACGGCACGGAGGTCTGGGGGCACGAGTACCTCGACCGCAACCGCAGCCTCTCGAGCGGTATCAGTGTGTTGAGCGGCACGTACCAGGCCCGGGCGATCGCTCAGTTCGGAGTATTCCATCCGGACAGCGGCCCCGATGCCTTTCCGAACAAGCTGGGCTTCACACCCGAGAAACTGCTGGCCGTATCCAGCTACCGTCCGCCCACGCGGCTCTTCGAGAACGGCCGCGTCATCGACGTCGTCGTTGCCGGCGAGCCGGTGCAGGTCGCTCCCAACCGCTCGGACACTGCCGACAGCGTCGGGTTCTATTTCCCGCGCAAACGCATGCTGGTGACCAACTTCATGGTGCCGGGCGGCATCTTCAACGTGTACACCTTGCGCGGCGGCCCCTATCGCAATCCGGCGATCTTCATCCAGGACGCGCGCTGGCTCGAGTCGAAGAACGCGCAGATCCTGCTCGACATCCACGGCCCCACCGTCACAGGCGAAGGAGCGGTGCGCAACTCCGTGCAGCGCGCCGTCGACCAGGTGCAACTGATCCACGACCAGACGCTGCGCCAGATCGCACACGGCCTCGACGCGCGACAAGCGGCCGAACAGGTGTACATGCCGCGGGACCAGCGCGGGGACTGGGAGAACTACGGGCAGGTCGAGAGCCACGTCCGCCAAGTCTACAATGGCACGATCGGTTGGTTCGGCGGCGACGTGTACGACATCAACCCGCTATCCGAGCACGAGGAAGCGGCGCGTACCGTGCAGGCCATGGGCGGCCCGGCCGCCGTGCAGAAGATTGTCGCAGATGCCAATGCGCAGGGCGGCCTCGCCGACTGGCGGTGGGCTCTCAGGCTGACGTCTTTACTGCTGCAACTGGATCCCAGTAACGCCGAGGCGAGTAAATTGCGCGCCGCCGCGGCACGCGCTCTCGGTCAGAGAACCACTGCTGCCAATGCGCGTGGTTTCTACCTGACGGAAGCCCTGCAACTGGAAGGCGGATTGAAGGTCCAGGGCCAGCCGATGACACTCGACGCGATCCGTCGCTTCGTCGGCACGCCCACCGCGCAGGCGCTTGCTACAGCGTCCGTCGACGAAAACCTGCAGTTCGTGCGTTACCTGGTTGACCCGCGCAAGGCCGACGGGCTGCGCTTGGCCTTTACGCTAGCCGTCGAGGGCGACCCGCGCCTGTGGGGTGTCGAGCTGCGCAACGGCGTGCTGGTTATCACCGATGCGATTGCCGCGGCGCCGACGCACTTCCAGCTGACGCATCAGGAACTCGCCGAATTCGTGCTCGGCACGCGCTCGACGTCCAAGGCCGATGCTCTTGCGCAGCTCGACGGCGTGCTCGATCGCAGCCACCTGTTGCCGCCCGGCGTCGTGGAGTCCGTCATGAAGGGCATGAAGGCGGGCAGCGACTTGGAGCACTGACCGCGCTTCGGGCGCGTGCGCCAGTGACGATGGTCGCGGTCTTGGCAGGATCAGCGACCGCTCCTGGAAGATGGGGAACATCGTCGAGTTGAAATGAGAGGACCAGGGGATGGCCAAGGACTTCGAGCGGATGGAGAACAGCAACCGCAGCCCTAACCCCTCCATCCACGAAATCTCGGACCCGTCGCGGCGCGTCGTGCTGCTAGGCGGCATCGGCGCGCTGACGGTCGGCGCGCTCGGCCCGTGGCTGGCCAGCCGCGCCGCTGCGCCCCCGGCCGGCGGCGGGCCGCTGATCGGCTTCAAGTCGGTGCCGGTGAGCGAGCAGGACACGGTGGCCGTGCCCGAGGGCTACGAGGCGGTGGCCTTCGCCGCGTGGGGCGAGCCGATCGGCGTGCCGGGCAACATGCCGGCGTTCCGTTGGGATGCGAGCAACAGTGCCGCCGACCAAGCGTTGCAGATGGGTATGCACCACGATGGCATCCACTACTTCCCCGTCGACGGCAGCAGCACGCGCGGCCTGCTCGTGATGAACCACGAGTACACCGACGACGGACTGCTGTTCCCGGACGGCAAGAAGCACTGGACCGCGGAGAAGGTCGCGAAGGCGCAGGCGGCGCACGGCATCGCGGTGATCGAGATCGTGTTACGGGACGGCCGCTGGCAAATCGTGCGCCCGTCGATCTACGCCCGGCGATACACTGCACGTACGCCGATCGCCGTCGGCGGGCCCGCGGCCGGGCATGCACTGATGAAGACTGCAGCTGATCCGGATGGCCGCACCGTGCTCGGCACGCTGAACAACTGCGGCAGCGGCATGACGCCGTGGGGCACGTACCTCAGCGCGGAGGAGAACTGGGCGTTCTACTTCGATGGCCGCGACAAGCGTGATGCCGACCAGCGCCGCTGGGGCCTGCTCCGGACCGGACTCTCGCGCTGGGGCGAACACGATCCGCGCTTCGATGCGAGCCGGCATCCCAACGAGTTCCACCGCTTCGGCTGGATCGTCGAGGTCGATCCGTACGACCCGGCGAGCGTGCCGGTCAAGCGCACCGCGCTCGGTCGCGGTGCGAAGGAGGGCGCATGGGTCGCGACGACCCGCGATAACCGCGCAGTGGTGTACTCCGGCGAGGACGCGCGCTTCGAGTACATCTACAAGTTCGTGAGCCGCGACAAGATCGCCGCGGGTGGCGCGAAGGCCAACGCCACGCTGCTCGATCACGGCACGCTGTATGTCGCGCGCTTCGATCCCGACGGCACGGGCCGCTGGCTGCCGCTGGTGCAAGGGCAGGGGTCGTTGACGAGCGACAACGGCTTTCCAGATCAAGGCGCGGTGCTGATCAAGAGCCGTCAGGCGAGCGACCGCCTCGGCGCCACGAAAATGGACCGGCCGGAGTGGATCGCGATCGACCAGGACGCGCGCACCGTGTACTGCACGTTGACCAACAACAATCGGCGGGGCAGGCAGGACCACCCGGACGTGGACGCAGCGAACCCGCGCGGCAACAACACCATGGGTCACATCATCCAGTGGACCGAGGACGGCGACTTCGATTCGACGACGTTCCGCTGGAAGCACCTGCTGCTCGCTGGCAATCCGGCCAACGAGCGGCCCGAGGCGCGCGGCAACATCCGCGGCGACGTCTTCGCCTGCCCGGACGGGCTGACATTGGACGCGCGCGGCGTGCTTTGGATCCAGACCGACATCTCGTCCGATGAGAAGCACCGGGGCGAGATGCAGGGCTTCGGCAACAACCAGATGCTGGCCTGCGATCCCGCCACCGGCGAGGTGCGGCGCTTCCTGATCGGCCCGGTCGGCTGCGAGGTCACCGGCATCGCGATGACGCCCGACGGGCGCACGATGTTCGTCAACGTCCAGCACCCGGGCGAGCCCCTCTCGCCGCGCAGCGACGGCCTCGAAGTTCCCAACCTGCACAGCAACCCGGCGGACCCGAGGCGGTATTCCAACTGGCCGGACTTCAGGCCGGACGGGCGGCCGCGCTCGGCCACCGTGGCGATCCGCAAGGCGGACGGTGGGCCGATCGGGACGTGAGTCCGCATCGGCCGCCGTCGCTCCGGATATTCACACGCTAATCACACGAAGGAATGTCGGCGTCCGCAAGTGACTGATCCGGCGCGCGGTATCGGGTGGGTCACATGGGTTCGATTCCCGTCACCCGCTCCAATTTGAGCCCAGCTGAGCCAACGTCAGCCAACTCCAGCATACGTTTCCTGTACGAGTTGCATGTTGATCACTCGGTCGCGCCGAGTGCGCATCTTGTCCAGCGTTGGCTGCAATCGTCAGACGCCGGCTTTAGTTTCACACGCGAGGCGACGGGTTCTGCCGTCCGTCTGCGAGCGGAGTGCGACTGCGGAAGCGGTCATCCGCCAAGGGGGTAGAGCGGCCAGGAGCGGTCTTTGATGAACGCAGCGACAGCTCCCCGGACGCGGCCATTCCTTGCATTGTGCCCGACCGCCAGCATGGGTTCCGATTCCCATCACGCGTCCAATCCGCCTCCTGCGTCAGGGCCGCTCCCAGAATGCACGCATCGGTCTTGGGCAAGAGTGATCCGTGCAATACTCGCGCCGGCGACAGTTCTTCACATCACATAACGAGGAGAGGCGACATGGACGGAGAAGCAGCAGTGCACCTGGGCGGCGTGACGTTCGGGACGTTCCTGGTCGACGTGTTCGTCATTTTCATGTTCGTGATCTGGATCTGGCTGCTGATCTCGGTGTTCAGCGACCTCTTCCGGCGTCGCGACAGCTCGGGCGTGGCCAAGGTGATCTGGGTCATCTTCCTGATCGTCCTTCCCTATCTCGGCGTCTTCGCCTACCTGCTCACCCAGGGCGGCGGCATGGCCGAGCGCAAACTGGCTCAGGCGTCGAAGGCGCGGGAGGAGATGCGGAACTTCGTCGGCTTCAGCGCCGCCGATGAGATCCGGAAGCTCGACGAACTGAAGGCGAAGGGCTCGATCACCGACGCCGAATACCAGAAGCTCCGCGCCAGGCTGATCTGACGGCGCGGCTGCGGACCCTGGGGTCATTTCCCGGCCCACACTTCAGCCGGCCTGCCGCGTTCAGAATATAGAAGTTGTTGCCGTCGACCCGTTGCCAGTCGGAGGACGTCCCGTCGGGCTGGGTCACGCGAGGGCTGGCAAGTCCAAAAGCTCATTCGTGCTGATCAGCAGCATTTCCGGCATCCCGACGGACGTCCGCGTGACGCCTGGAATGGTCACTGGTCCGGGCGGGGGGCCGGGGCGGGGCCGAACCACGAGCATGGAACCCTCCTGGCGCGGCATGACCACGTAATACAATGCGGCTTGGTCGCGCTCGATCCCGCCCGAGGTGCGTACGACGCAGAACACGCGCGGTTGAGAACAAGCGTTCAAATTTGACCAGGATCTTGGCCTAACAGGCGTCGAAGACTGACCAGGGCTCAAGAGACATTTCTCGATGATAATCGTGAGCTTGACTCAATTTCACATGGTCAGCATTGGACGCCAGCTGGCCAATCCTCGACGCCGGTTGACAACTACTGGACCGGCAGGAAGGGCGAGTCAGCCCGGGACGAGTATCTCTACTACGCGGAATCCCGCCTCCAGGCGATCCGGATCAACCAGTGGAAGGCCCACTTCTTCGTGCGCGACGGGTACTACGGGCACACGACGAAGCTCGACATCGCGTACGTGTTCAACGTCAGGCAGGACTCCTACGAGAGCTACGACCAGGCCCCCGGACCCCGCGCAACGATCACCCAGCAGAAGACCTGGCTGTACAACGATGTCATGGATCGACTCGGACGACACATGGCGACGCTGCAGAAGTACCCGCCGAAGCAGAAGGGCAGCAGCCTGAGCCTCGCGAACTGAGGGAAACGCCGTCGCCTGCAGCGCTGGCCGGTCACTCCGCAATCGTTTCCGATTCGACCGTCAGGTCCAGGGCGAAGACCGCGCCGTCCGGGGTACCCGCGGGCTGGAAGCGCTTGACCCGCAACACGTTGCGCGTGCCGGTCTGGTGCGTGTATCCCTCGATGGTTCCGGAGAAGGCCTGGAACTCGCCGGGGCTCCCCACGCGCAGGCCCTTGTCGTCGAAGGTGATCTCGCGCACCTGCAGGCACAGGCCGTCGCCGCTGGGCGACTGCTCGCATGCGAGCCGCTGCGGGCCGACTTCGAGGAAGACGGTGGTGGGCTGACCGAATCGCGCTTCCGGCGTCAGCTGTCCGGTGAGCAGCAGGGTCTCGCCGGAAGCGGCCAGCATGGCGAGCTTCGGCTCCGGCCCTGCCACCAGCACCAGTTCCACCGGCGCTGCCAGCAGGCCGGCCAGGGCCTTGTCGGCGGCCATCAGCGGCGGGTCACAGGCCATCTGTGTACTGGCGAGCTGGCCCGAGGTCAGCAAGCCGTCGGCGCCCAGCTGGTAGCCGCCGCGGAGACCGTTGCAGCCGCCCTCGACGTGGAGCCGCGACCCGGCGAAGCTGAAGACGAACGGGCGGTCGTCGGAGGGAAACAGGCTGGCCAAGGGCTTATTGTCGGCGTCTGTTGCGCTCGACAGGGTCCAGCGGTGGGCCTCGAGCGTCCCGGCCAGGCCGGTTCGCGCATCCGCCTGCAGCGACTCAAGCCGGAGCAGGGAGGCACCGGCCGCATCGGGGCGCGAGCCATCGCTGTTGAGCACGATGACGCGCCCTTCGCCGACGACGAACCCTTGGGTGCCGCCGTTGGCATCGAGGACGATGGTGTTGCCATCCGGCTGCCACGTGAACTGACCCTTCGCTGAGGAAGGCGCGGCGCCGCGGACCAGGGCGCGTCGGCTGAGCTCGAAACTGCCGTCCTGGCCGAGCGTGAGCCGCATCTGGGTGCCGGGGCAGTCTTGGCAGGCCACGATGCCCTCGTACACGCCGCTCCAGTCCAGGGAGTTCCGGCTGTTGTGCATGTCGACGACGCCCCCATCCGGGGGCGGCTGCGGCTTTTCGCTGGAGCAGGCGCCGAGCAGGGTGACGACGAGGAGCAGTCCGGGGATTCGAAGCGTCATGAAGGTCTCCTGTCAGCAGCGGGCTGACTGATCTTGGTACCGGGCGGACAAGCGCCCGGTCACAGGGTCCAGTTGCCGTACACGGTCAGCACGACGGACAGCGTCTGGTCATACGAGCCCACCAGGTTGCCGCGCCCGCCGAGCACCGGGGGTAGCGTGCTGCGCTTGTCGACGTGCAGGCTGCCGCCGTAGAGCAGTTCGGCCGTGAATCCCCACTTGAATGATTCGCTGGCCTGCTTTTCGCCGCCGGCCCCAAGCCGCCACGCCGAGTTGACCGGGAACAGCGGCGAGACGTCGTTGCCGTCCTGGAAGCCGGAGTCGTAAGCGAGGCCAACGTTCACTTTCCACTGGCTGTTCGTGCGGTACTGCGCGCCCATTGCGACGTGCCAGGTATCGTCGAACGACAGCGGGTTGGTGAGGCTCACCGGGTTCTGCGCGTTGTCGATGCCGATCTCGACCTCGCCGAACTCCGACCAGTCCTGCCAGCCGACGTTGCCCATCAGGGCCCAGCGGTCGTTGATCTCCGTGTACACGCTGCCCATCACCTGCTGCGGCACGATGGCGCCGACGTCCACGGGCGCATCGAGCAGGCCGCGCGACTGCAGCAGTGCGTTCAGGATCGGCCCGATCCCCGAGAATTTCGCACGGCCGCTGAAATCGAGGTCGATCTCGGACGTGTAGGTGAGCCCGAGGCGCGTGCCCGGCGTCGGCTCGTACAGCACGCCGACATTGCCGCCCCAGCCCCAGGTGGAATCATCGATCTCGAGCCGCCCGTCTCCGAGCGACGGCACCGCGTTGTTGACTGCGACCTTCTGGTCGAACATGCCGTACATGCCGTTGATGCCGGCGCCGAGCGAAAGCTTCGGGTTCAACTGGTACGCAATCGACGGCATGACGGACACGCCGACGAGGTCGCCGTCCTGCACGCGGTAACGACCCACCCAGTCGTCTTCGTAGTCCAGCATGGAACCGAAGTTACCAGCCACGGCGAAGCCCAGTGCGAGGTCCGGCGAGACGCGATGCGTGAGAAACGCGCCGCCGCCCGGCACGTAGCCATTCGAGCCGAAGGCGCGGCCGCCGTCGCCGGTGCCCAGGCCGGGCGAGGTGGCGCCATCGATCGCGAACTGCGTGTTGAGCCACATCAGCTGGCCGCCGACGAGCACCTGCGTGCCGTCGAGGCGGGTCATGCCGGCCGGGTTCGTGAACGCCGTCGATGCATCCTGCGCACGCGCGGCATAGCCGGCCGCCGCCAGACCCGGTTCGGCCGTGCCGAACTCATACAGCAGCAGCCCGCCCGCCGACGCCGGCGCGGCGGTGAAAACTGCCACTGCGAGCGCCGTCGTCGTCACGGCTCTGCGCCGGGTCCGGGTACGCATGTCGATCATGATGCTCCCTCTCTATTGCGGCACGAATGCCTGGCCCGTGGTCGCGGTCGCTAGCAGCGAGGCTCCGGCACGGCTCAGGTGTCAGGGCGTGTACCAGATCGGCGACGTGTAGGCGCGTTCCTGGATTGTCGCCGGCACATCAGTGGGCAGCTTCACGCCGAAACGCTTGGCATCGTAGGTGGTCCAGCGCGGCGTCGGGATTTCGAGCACGCGAACATAGTAGAAGGCGCGCTGTCGCGGGTCGAACGCGGGGTCCTTCCAAGCTGCGCTCAGCGTCGGCGCGCCGATATTGTTGGTGTAGGACGCGTCGGCAACGTTGACCGTGTTGCCGACCGGCGGCAGCTTGCCGTCGGCACCCGGCTTGCGGTCGCCGCTCCAGGCGACGTCATAAACTTGCTCGTGCGTCTGGTTTGCGCTGTCGACCCAGCCCTTGATGACCTGCACCCG